>WNGE01012007.1_pt1 | contig 10599 bp, 9 predicted proteins | sample 5400651 | NCBI WGS metagenome assembly WNGE01 (sample SAMN13153370, study PRJNA577476) | soil metagenome | isolation source: 60 cm soil or saprolite under grassland replicate 2 | place: USA:California | collected 2016-06-15
CGGGGTCGACCTTCGGTCGAGCCTTGACCCCGACCCCTCACCAGCGCCTGCCCCGCACCTGCCCGGGAACCCCAGCAAATAGCCACAAAACGCCAGCTTCGAAGGCTTGACGCGGCCCCGCTCCTTCAGGGATGACCAGGAGGGCCGCGAACGCATCGGCGCATTCAGGAATGGGCATTGACGGTTCGAGAATCCGGATGCTCTACCACTGACCGGTATCTCTTGTCTTGAGACGCCGCGGAGACGCCGTACGCCATCCGAGCTGCGGTCGACTCTCCACACGGGGGAGGAGGGTTCGATGCGCGGTGCGCTGCGGGCCGACGTCCAGTAGGACCCCGGCGCCGCCGACCGAGACCAGCGTCATCGCGGTCATCACCGCCCGGAAGCTCCAGCGCTCCAACCGGCCGCCGTGCGGCCGCTTCAAGTCCACTGTGGACGATGTACGCATCGTCGTCCGTGGCCTGCGGCCCGCCGGCCCTCGACGACCCCGGACTCGCCGCCGCGTCATATCGGAGAAGACCGTGCGCAACCACGTCTCGAACGTCTTCGCCAAACTCCACGTCACCGGCCGTGCCGAAGCGGTCGCCCGGGCGAAGGACGCCCGCTTTTGCTCGTGCCGAGGCACGCAGCGAGCAGAATTGCAAGGTCGGGTATCCGCTCGTCGGCACGAGCGTGCGTCCAGGGCAGGCCGCCATCATGTGGACGGTCGGCACGGACGGTGACGAACAGCCTTGCGGCCGGGCGCGCTCGGTCGGCGGCATGACCGGATGTCTCGTTCTCGTTAGTCCCGCATCACTATGCAGCCCGCACGGTAACCATCACGATCTACGGCACGCGTAGCCGCCGTTCTGTCCGTCCTTTCGGCCCCTACCCGCGCTGCCGCTGTCGGGACGCGAGCTTTGCGGTGACGTGCGCCATCACCTGCTCCAGCAGAACCTCTCGTTGCCTCGGCGTTGATGCGGTTACCGGATCGAAGTCCCCGCCGAACCGGACGTCGGCGTAGGTCCGGTCGGTACCGTTGTGGAAGTGCAGGAACGGCTTCGGTCTGAAGTGGAAGTTCGGTGGGTGCTTTCCCCCGTCGCGCTGGCCGTCGATCTGACGAAGTGACGCGACAAGCTCGTCGAAAGTCATGCCTTGACTCACCGGCGCAGCGTTGCCGATTGACGCATCTCGTCGTCGGGACCTCTACCGACGCCAGCAGCGTGCTAAGCCGTCCGGGACCGATAGGCGCATGCGTCGTGCGTCGGCTTCCGATGTCACCGACCGGCTGCCCGGGATATTCGAGGACCATGACCTCGTCGGTCCGGAAGACGACGCGCTTCAGGAGATGGCCCGCTCGATGCGGCAGAACGGCACTCGTGGCCGTCGGACTCGTGTAGCCTCACCGCTGGGATCTCAGCACGTCGACCTCGCAGCCTGGCGAGGACGGGTCGAAGCCGTGCTCGACCAGCCAGCGGACCGCCCGCAGGCTTCGCAACGACCACCACGCGCGGATCACGTCGAAGCGAGGCGCGCCTCGGTGCCCGGCGGCATCGGCCCTTCGGTCGAGGTAGCCGTCATGACGCCCCAGAGATGGCCTTTGACGACGACCGGGCTTCCAACCGCCGACTTGATGCCCGCCTCCCGCGCGGTGACGCCGATCGGGTCGGTCGCAGCTGAGAAGTCGTCGAGACGAGCGGACCGGCCCGTCTGGAGCACCATCCACGCGCGCCTGCCGGCAGGAAAGGCAGCCTTGGTGGTGCTCCACGAGGCCACCGTGGTAACGCTGCCGTCCGGTTCGAAGCGCCCCATCGTGGCGCTTCCGACGGGTAACAGGCGGCCGACCTCCTCGGCAACGGCCTCGAAGAGATCTTGAGGCGATGCCCCTTGTGCCACCAGCGTCGCCACGCGCCGCAGCCCCGCCTGCTCATCGGCCAGCTCGGCAAGCGCCCCGCGCGACTCAGCGTTAGCGATCGCGGTCGCCACCAGCTCTGTGAAGGCGGCGATACGGGTCTCGGCGTTCCCGGCCCATGGCTCGACGCCGCGAGTCGCGGCCATCAACGCGCCCCAGAGCTTCCCCTCGACGAGGATCGGCGCCCCGACGGCCGAGCGCACGCGCAAACTCCGTGCGAGATCCATCGCCTCACGCTCCCACGCCTCGTCGTAGCTGTGCATTCGCGCTGGCGCGCCGCTCTCGAAGATGCGGGCGGCGAGGCTGTCGCCATCCAGTGGAAACCGTGTCCCGATCGGCAGCACGGGGCCGTCGGCGCTCCAGCTGGCGATCGTCGTCGCCGTGCCGTCGCCGGGGAAGACGTGCAATACCGCAAGGTCGGCATCGAGGAGCGGCCCGACCGCCTGAGTGACGGCCGTGAAGACCTCGCTGGGGGACGGCTGCTGCGCCACGAGTACCGCCACTTGGCGCAGCGCCGCCTGCTCGTCAGCGAGTCGGTGCACCTCAGCGCGCGCCTCAGCGTTGGCGATCGCAGTTGCCATGAGCTTGGTGAACTGGTCGAGACGCGCCTCGGTATCCGGTGGCAACGCCCCGTCGTGGGTCGACCCGGTGGTGATCACGCCCCACAGGCGCCCTTCCACCAAGACAGGAACACCTACGACGGCGCGGACGCCGATCGAGCGCGCAGTTTCGGCGAGCGGCCCGGCCGCCGCCCAGTAGTCGTCAATCCGTGCCGGTCGCCCCGTCCGGAGCACCCGCGAGGCAATGGAATCACCGTCCAGATGCTGCTGCGAGCCGAGCGGAAACGCGTCTCGGCGCCCCGAGCTGCCTACCACGACCGCGCTGCAATCGCTGTCGAAGCGGAGCATCCGGATCTCCTCCGTGCCGAGGAGCCGCCCGATCTCTTCAGCGATCGCACTGAACACCTCCGACCGGGGAACTTCTTGCGCGACGAGCGTCGCGATGCGTTGAAGCGCAGCTTGTTCGCTCTCGCTGCGGCGTCGCTCGGTGACGTCGCGCCCGACGCCGAACATCACGCGCTCCTCGGGGACGGGCGTCACCGTCCACTCGATCCACTTGTATGAGCCGTCCTTGCACACGATTCGGTTCTCGAACGCAAGAGCCGTCGCACCTGCGACCACGCGGCGTGCCTCTTCCTCGGTGCGCTCGCGGTCGTCCGGATGGACGAACTCCATGAACGGCCGCGCGAGCGCCTCGCGCTCGGTGTAACCGAGAACCACCTCGACGGTCGGATTCACACGCGTCCAGTAACCGTCGAATCCTGCGAGGATGACCATCTCGGGAGAGAGCGTGGAGTACCGCTCGACCTCACGCATCGCACGCCTGCGCCGCTCCGTCGTGACCGCGAGCGCGCCATAGACGGCGGCGAGAGCCAGCCCGCCGGCAAGCACGAGCACTCCGTCGCGTAGGGATTCGATCCGCGTCACCGCGAACGCACCGGCGATCATGGCAATCACGAGCAACACAGGCGCTACGAATCGCAAACGCACGTCGATCCCCCTCGAGCCCAGGGCGTCGAGGTAGGCGTCCTCCAGCTCGCGGTCGAGCTCGAACCCGTCATAGTTGACGACGGCGTACACCTTGTGTCCGAGCGGCTCGCAGATCTCCCGGATCTTCTCGACGTACTCCGCGATCACATCCGTAGACTTCACTTCGAGGTCCTCGAAGTTCAGGTACAGGATGTTCCGCTCGTCGTCGTAGTCGAAGCGTGCGTCGAAAGGCAACCGCAGGATGTCGCCTCGCAACCCCATCGGTTCCGGCCGGAAGATTCTCGGATCCATCTCGCGCGGTTCCTGCACGATCGGCTTGAACGCCATCTTCGCCAGAATGTCGCGCTCGACGTCAACCCCGGGCGCGATCTCGGCCAGCTCCAGGCCTTCCCCGGTGAGCCGGAACACGCACCGCTCGGTGATGTAGAGGACGTCTTTGCCGTCCGCCGCGGCGTACGGTCCCGAGAACGTACGGTGCTCGACCTCGTCGACGAACTTCTGATGCCTGCCGTCACGCTCGATCCGCAGTCTGCCGTCGACGACGGCGATCTCGCGCTCGCCGGCCGTGAACGTGCCGAGGAAGACGACCTTCTTGGCGTTCTGGCTGATGTTGATGAAGCCGCCGGCACCGGCGAGGCGGGCTCCGAACCTCGACACATTCAGGTTGCCCTCCCTGTCCGCCTGCGCGAGCCCGAGGAACGCGACGTCCACGCCACCACCGTCGTAGAAGTCGAACTGGTACGGCATGTCGAGCACGGCCTGGGCGTTGGTGCCGGCACCGAAGTCGTGGGCTCCGGCCGGAATGCCGCCGATGATGCCGGGTTCCGTGGTCATGGTCATCAGATCGGAGATCTTCTCCTCGGCGGCCACCGAGGCGACCCGCCGCCTCGGCGCCGTCGAGGCCGTGGACGACCTGGCGCGTGCCGTTCGCGGCGCGTGGATGGTTGTCGAGGCGGTTCCGGAGAACCTCGACCTCAAGAAGGAGATTCTCGGTGAGCTCGACCGGCTCGCCGACGCCGACGCCATCCTGGGAAGCAACTCGTCGTCGCTGCCCACGAGCACGTTCATCGACAAGGTCGAGCACACCGAACGCGTCCTGAACACGCACTACCAGATGCCGCCGGATCTGAACGCGGTGGAGTTGATGTCCGACGGCCGGACGGACGAGTCAATCATCGATGCGCTCATCCGGACTCTGCCGCGGTACGGGTTCGTTCCGTTTCACGTGCGTCGGGAGAGCGACGGGTTCATCATGAACCGCATCTGGGCGTCGATCAAACGCGAATGCCTCATGGTGGTCGAGGAGGGCGTGGCGCCCCCGGAGGACGTGGACCGCATGTGGCAGCTGTTCACCGCCTCCGGTCTCCCGCCGTTCCGCCTCATGGATCGGGTCGGCCTCGACGTCGTACTCGACATCGAGGAGCACTACGCATCGGTACGGCCCGCAATCCCGGAAGGGCCACGCAGGCTGCTGCGCCGGTACGTAGAGCAGGGCCGTCTCGGCCTCAAGAGTGGGCGTGGGTTCTACGACGAGGCGGGATGACCACACGCAGCGGATCATCACTTCTCCTACCCGACGGAGGTAACGCGAATGCCGCGGGAAATCAACTCTGTAGCGGTCGTGGGTGGCGGATTCGTGGGCGCGGGTATCGCCGAGGTGTCCGCTGTCGCCGGCATGCCGGTCATCGTCCGGGAGCTCCCGCAGCTTCTGGACGGGGCCCGGGCGCGCGTCGAGAAGTCGCTCGCCGGCCAGGTCAAGAAGGGCAGGATGGACGAGGCCGCCGGCGCCGAGGTGGTTGACCGGATCACCTTCACCTCGGAACTGAAGGACGTCGCCGGCTCAGACCTCGTGATCGAAGTGATTCCGGAGATCCTCGACCTGAAACTGTCTCTCATGAAGGAGCTCGACGAGATCGTCGGCCAGGACGTCGTGATCGCGAGCAACACCTCGTCCATCCCGATCGCCCAGCTGGCGAGTGTGGTACACAATCCGGGGCGCGTCGTCGGCATCCACTTCTTCTCACCCCTGCCGGTGATGAGTGACAGCGGAAGGCGTCAGGGCACGCGAGTCACCCGGTTGCCGCAGGACGGCCGAGCCCAGCCATTGGGTTGCGAGCAGCGCCAGTTCGACGTGCAGGCGGTTCTCGGCAATGGGGCGACCGAGGCCCTCCTCGGCCTTGCGTACCCGGTACTGCACGGTGTTCTTGTGGAGGGTGAGCAGTTCCGCTGTGGTCTTGAAGCTGCCGTTCTCCCGCAGGAAGACGCGGAGGGTGTCGCGAAGCGTGGCGGCCTGCTCATCGTCGTCCGCGAGCCTGCCGAGGCTCTCGACGACCCACGCGCGCAGGAGCTCGAGCGAGCTCGACATCAGGGCCAACGGTGCGACCTCGGTGAAGCTCGTCGTGGTCGGTCCCGCCCGGCCGGCGGCCAGCCCCACCGCCTGCGCGCCCAGCGCCTGCCGGTGGGTACGCCGGAAGCCGGCGAGGCCGGACCCGACGGCGCCGAACGCGAACCGGATCCTTGCTTGCGGCTCGGCAATGCCGGCGGGTTCGGGCGGAACCGTGAAGGTGTCCCGGCCCCCGAGCGGCAGCCAGGCCCACGCGGTGCATTCGTCCTGCGGAAGGAAGAGCGGCCGCCCCGCGTGGCCTGCGCGGCCGGCCAACGCCGTCATCGCGTGTTCCAGGCGCCCGAGCGTCACGTCGGCGGCGTCCGGCTCATCGACCCAGCACACGACACCGACGTGGTGCTGCCTGAGCCGGTATCCGAGTATCGCCTCCGAGGAGTCGATGTCAACCCGGTCGCCCTGCAGCAGCGTGCGTACCCGGGCTGCGCGGGCCACACCGAGGTTGCGCAGCCAGTTCTCCCGCTCGGCTTCATAGGCCGTCACGACCCCCTCAGAGACCCGGTCGACGTACGCGGCGGTGACCTCGGCGATGCGCATTCCGGTCGCGCCGACCATCGCTGCGTTGTCCGTGTGCCGTCCGACCTCCCGCAGGCACCAGTCCTCGAATCGGGCCCAACCGATCCGGTAGGCACGCAGCAGCGCCGTCATCGGCACTCCGCGCTGCGCCAGCCTGCGCGCATACTCCTCCGCGGCCGCCGGGATGTGAACGCGCTCGACGTCGATGCCGTGCTGGAGTATGTGCAACGCCGTGGCCACGTTTTCCCGGACGCTCGCCTCCAGCAGGGTGAGGACCCGGCTGTCCGTGTTCAGCTGCGGGATCTCCCGCACGATCAGCTGGCAAACGTCCGCGGACACCTCCGCGGTTCGCGACACGAGTGCGCCGGCGACACCAGCGGCGCTCTCCGCGGCGGTCGGAGATGACGGGCCCATCGACGGAATCGTACGCCGAGTCGACGCCGTGCGGGGAGCGAAGCACTCATGTCGGGATACCGCCGACAAGCGCGACCGAGGTGGTCAAACGAGGCCGCGGACCCGCTTCATGACGGCGTCAGGTCGGCATCCGGCGGTACGGCAGCGAGCACGATTTCGGCGTCCGGAGGCGGTTCAGCGCCGTCCCAGAAATCGGTGCCGGCGACGACGCCCCAACCGCCGGAGGGCTGGTCGGGCGCCGCCGAGCCGAGCCAGGCAACGACACCGGGGACGGTCCCGTGCGGCCATGCCACGGCGGATTCCGCGCGAACGACCACCGGCCACCCGTAGTTGTCGGCAACGTTGAGTACGGGCCGGTAGGCGCCATCGACGAGGCAGAAGTCCGTCAACGTTCCGCCGTTGTCGATGTTGATCAGTCGTGTCATCGCGCACGCGTCCCGTCCGAGATGCCCCGCCCGGACGCAGGCCCTCGATCCGCCCGGGCGGACACCTCATCGCTAGCCGCGAGCGCAGCGTAGGAACGCCGGTGCGGGGCGACATCGTGGTGCGGGCACGACAAAGGGCGCCGGGGACGGTTCGGGAGAACAATGAGCCGGCACGCAGGGTAGCGCCGGCGGATGTGCCCACGGTACGACGCCCGCGCGCCGCTTCGTGACCGGCGCCCGACATCGAGGCCATCCACACGTACGAGGGGACCGAGACCATACAGACGCTCATCGTCGGGCGGGACATCACCGGTGTCGGCGCGTTCGCCTGAGTCGCGCCGTTCGCCCACGCCGGAGGGGTTCCGCTTCGTCGAGGTCGACGGGGTCCGGCTGCGTACCTCGGTGCGCGGTCACGGCCCCCCGTGCTGCTGATAACGGGGATCGGGGCCAGCCTCGACGTGGCCGAGCCGTTCGAACGGGAGCTGACCGCGCGCGGGGTTCAGGCGATCAGCTTCGACGCACCCGGCGTCGGCCGGTCAACGGCGTACCGGTGGCCGCGGCGGATGCCGGGCGTGGCGCGCACCGTGGAGCGGATGCTCGACGCTCTCGGGTACCACCAGGTGGACGTGGTCGGTGTCTCGCTCGGCGGGGTCGTCGCCCAGCAACTGGCTCGGCAGGCCGGCCGTCGCGTGCGACGGCTCGTGCTCGCCGCGACCGGCCCGGGCCTGGGCGGCGTACCCGGCTCGCCCCGCGTGCTGTGGGCACTGGCCACACCTCGTCGCTACTACCAGCCCGACTACTACCGCCGGATCGCGGCGCACGTCTACGGCGGGGAGGCCCGGCGCGACCCGGATGCGATGCTCCACGGGTCGATCGCCAGGTTCGTCCAGCGACCCTCGGTGGTGGGCTACGTCGGTCAGCTCTATGCGATCACCGGATGGACGAGCCTGCCGTGGCTGTGGACCCTCCGGCAGCCGACACTGGTGCTGGCCGGCGACGACGACCCGATCGTCCCGCTGGTCAACGGACGGATCCTCGCTCGCTGCATCCCGGGTGCCCGCCTGCACGTCGTGCACGGCGGCCGCCACCTGTTCCTACTGGAACGGCCGGCAGAAAGGGCGGCGCTCGTCGTCGACTTCCTGCGGGAGGACGAGGACTTGGCGGGCCGCGAGCCGTCTGATTGAGCGCATATCCACATCGGGTGGCCGGCACGCCCCGGGTGCCCGATTTCCGGGTGCGGCAGGCGCTCGGCCTTCGGCGTGCAACGGTTGGGCCGTTGCAGTTCTGGTTTGCGCATACTTTGCCAGCGCCTGGTGGGTATCTGATCATCGGGCGCTCTTTGCTGTTCCGGCTCTGTTCCGGGCGAAGGTGATCAACGCGGCGACGCGGTGCCCACGCGGTGTGGGTGCTATTCAGCCTTCGAGGGAGAAGACAAGGCCGTTGGTACGGTGAAATGGTTCAACGCGGACAAGGGTTTCGGCTTCATCACCCCGGACGGTGGCGGCCCCGACGTGTTCGCCCACTTTCTCGGCCATCGCATCCAGCGGCTTCCGCAGTCTCGACGAGAACCAGCGGGTCGAGTTCGACGTCACCCAGGGCGCGAAGGGTCCGCAGGCGGCCAACATCCGCCCCGTCTGAGCCGCCCGCGCAGTCACCCGACTGCGCCGGCCGGACGTCCTGCTGGCAAGCCGCTCGATGCGCAGGCTTCACCACGGCTCCAACTGGTTCCGGACCGGGCGTGACAACGGCGCATGCCGCGGGCGCTTTCCAGGCACGTCCCGCGCCGGCTGTGGGTCAGTACGGCATAGCCTTGCCGCTCGGGGTGCGTAGATCGAGCGGTGGACGCGGGCGGGGCTGCGCCGGCCGCTTGACGTGGACGCGTATCTGGTGGGCCATCGAGTCTCCTTTGCGGTCTTTGGCGCAGCGCCCTAACGGACGCGGTGCGAGAGCCATACGCCGGCGGCGGCACCCATGCCGCACAGCCCAAGGACGGCTACGCCGACGCTGCCGGCAATCAAGGCAACAGCGGTGATCATCACCGCCAGCAGGAAGCCGAGGAAGGCCAGGATTCTCCTGCTCTGTGAAACGTCGTACCGGGCGTCGAACTGTTGCACAAAAGCCAGGTCGTCGGCGCGTAGCAGCGCTTCGATCTCGGCTAGGCGGCGCTGCTCGGCCTCGCTGAACATGGCTGGCCTTCCTGTCGTACTGATTCGGTTACGACACAACGTTAGGACTGACCGAGGGTGAGTTGAATCCTGGAAATGCCTAGGCGTCACAACGGTCCCGGGCCCCGGGCCGGTGGCGGCGAGCAACAGCCGGCGTACCCGCGTGGGGGCCTGACGGGCCAACCGCTGGGCAACGACGCCGCCGAGCGAGACGCCGAGCGCGTCGACCCGGTCGTAGCCGAGCACGTCGAGCATCCGCTGCACCGTCCGGGCGTCGGCGACGCGGGGCCTGCGAGGATCCCGCTGCACCTTCTTGCCAGGTATGGCGGCCGCGGTCACGGCGGTACTCCTTCCATCCAACCCGACGGTACGGCCGCGGCGCTGCCCTGCCATCGGGCGCACGTCACGAAGTGGCGGCACCGCGTCGTACCCTGCGCGCATGCGGGGCACGGCGGACCGGGCGGCGTACGATCGGCCGGTGGACACCTCGGTTTCGTCCGCCGCCCAGAGTGCTTCCGAGGGCGCCGGTGCGCTGGTTCCCCGTACCGCGGAGGTGTCAGCCGACGTCTTTGACCTGATCGTGCGGGAGATCCCCGATCTGCGGGCGGACAGCCGGGTCCGCGCACTGCTACAAGCGAGCGTCGGAGAAAACGTGGCGACCGTGCTGCACGTCCTCCAACACGGCATCGACGTCGAACATGCGCACGCCCCGGCGGCCGCTGCGGAGTATGCCCGCCGGCTGGCGCAGCGCGGCGTACGACGAGCTTCGAAGACGTCGCACCGCTGGCACTGATGTCGGACTCGATCGAGCTCATCCGCGCGAGCTCATCCGCGCGTGGGTCGTCGAGATCCTGGGTTCGCTCGCGGATGACGACGAACCCAGCGCCAGGCTACGGGAGACGCTCCGCATCTTCCTGCAGGAGAACCGCAGCTTCAAAGCCACCGCCGAACGGCTCACATTGCACAAGAACACCGTCCAGTACCGGGTATGCAAGGCCGAGGAGGGCCTCGGCCGTCCCGGCGACGAGAATCGCCTGTACGTCGAACTGGCCCTGCTCGCAAGCCATTGGCTGGGCGCGACAGTCCTGCGCCAACCCGGGGGAGGCCCGGGCATGACCCGCTGAGACGCAGCGGACCGACTCATGCTGATGGATGGGCAGTTCCCCGCCGTCCTCGTTGGTCCGGACGCGCGCGAGGTGCGCGGTGGCCGGCAGGGCGCTGCCACGGAGTTCGATGT
>WNGE01016982.1_pt1 | contig 10598 bp, 7 predicted proteins | sample 5400651 | NCBI WGS metagenome assembly WNGE01 (sample SAMN13153370, study PRJNA577476) | soil metagenome | isolation source: 60 cm soil or saprolite under grassland replicate 2 | place: USA:California | collected 2016-06-15
ATGAACGTTAAACGGTTGAAGCGTTAAAGCGGCTGGAAGCCAATGCCTATCATGTTGAGCGGAGCGAAACATCTCTGGCTATAGCCTTAGCCTCGCCAGAGGAAACAATCCGAGATTCTTCGCTTCGCTCAGAATGACAACGTCCTTTCCGCTTCAACGCTTCAACTTTTCAACCCATCACAATTTCTGCGCAATCTGTTCGAGTTGGTAACACTCGATTATGTCGCCCACCTGGTATTCGCTGAAATCGCCCAGCTTGATCCCGCATTCCAGACCAGAGCGGACTTCTTTGACGTCATCCTGGAAACGTCGCAGCGTCGAAATGCCGCCATCGTAAACCGGCTGGCGCTTTCGCAGGACACGAGCGCGCCCAGCGCGGGCGATGCGACCGTTCGTGACCAGGCAACCGGCAACAATGCCTCTGCTCAGCTGGAAAACTTGTTTCACCTCCGCATGCCCGATCACTGTTTCGCGCAGCTCCGGCTCAAGCAGCCCTGCCATGGCGTCTTTGATCTGGTCGAGTAATTCGTAAATGATGCTGTAAAGCTTGATCTGCACGCCTTCGCGTTTCGCAGCAGGCACAGCCATCGCTTCGACTTTTACGTTAAACCCGATCACAACCGCGTCCGACGCGCTTGCCAGCAAAATATCCGATTCGGAAATCGGTCCGACGGCTGAGTGGATAATTTCAACACCATGCGCAGGACCTTTTGGCCGCCCGCCGTTTCAAGCAGAGTTTCCAGCGTAGCGCGTTGCGGAACGAACAACTTGCTGGCGCGTTTTGCTTCAAGTCGTTCGTCGCTCAATTGTTTCGCCTCGCGCTCCGATCCCATCACAAGAAATTCGTCACCGGCATTCGGCAGCCCAGTAAACCCAAGCACTTTCACTGGCGTTGAAGGTCCGGCTTCCTTGACGGGTTGGCCGCGATCGTCCCGCAGCGATTTTACCTTGCCGTTGTAATCGCCGCAGATGAACGGATCTCCGACTTTTAACGTGCCCATCTGCACGATGAGTGTGGCAGTCGGGCCGCGTCCCGCTTCCACTTGCGCTTCAATGACGGTGGCGCGTGGTCTGGCCGTAGGCGATGCCTTGAGCTCCATCACTTCCGCCTGCAACGTGATCATCTCGAGCAACTGATCAATTCCGGTTCCTTTCGTCGCTGAGACGGGACAAACAATGGTTTCGCCTCCCCAATCCTCCGGAGCGAGCCGGTGTTCCTGAAGTTGTTTCTTCACTCGGTCAATGTTCGCTGAAGGAAGATCAATTTTGTTGATCGCGACCATGATCTTCACGTGCGACGCCGCCTTGGCGTGATTGATAGCTTCAATCGTTTGCGGCATGATGCCGTCATCGGCTGCGACAACGAGCACGACGATATCCGTCACATTGGCCCCTCGCGCGCGCATCGCGGTAAAGGCGGCGTGACCCGGTGTGTCGATGAACGTAAGAATCGACTCATTGTGATTGACGGTGTAGGCGCCGATGTGCTGGGTAATTCCGCCCGCTTCACCCGCCGCCACACGCGTCTTGCGGATTGCATCCATCAACGTTGTCTTACCATGATCGACGTGGCCCATGAACGTGATGATCGGACCGCGCGGTTTGAGTTCCTCTTCTTTTTCAATAACCGGTGGAGGCGGTGCGACCACTACCTGTTCCACCTTGTGAACACCGGCCCCTTTTTCGCGGCGTTCCTTTTCGAGAACAAACCCGTGATTCTCCGCGATTTTCGACGCGATGTCGGGTTCGATTGTTTGATTAATGTTGGCGAAGATGTTGTACATCATCAACTCTGCGATGAGCTGATGCGGCTTTAGCCCGAGCTCAGCTGCCAATTGCTTAACAATAATCGGAGGCTTGATAAGGATGACATTCTGCGAAACGGCTTCCGCTTCAGCAGAAGGCGGCTTCGCCTCGACTGGCGCTTGAGTTGCAGGCGTCTGCGCAGGTGGAGCTTCCGCGGGCGCAGCAGGTTTTGGCGGAACAGCAGCTGCCCCCAACGACGCGCGGATGCGCGAAATTGGAGGTAAAACGTCGCGTCTGGTCTTTGGCTGGCCCTCTCCGCTCTTCTTGCGCGGCTTTTTTCTATCGATGAGGGAGACGCTCTCTACTTCGTGGTCAGGCGCTGGAGCGGATCGCGGCTCGGATGCTTGCGGCGAGGTTTTACGCGATTTATCAGCGGCACTCCGGGCTGAGCTCGCCGGCGCGGCATCGCTCTTTAATTCTTGCTTCGGAACCTTCGATTTCGCTGCGGCGACCGGCTTGTGAGCAGTAGTCTTGTGCGCCGTCGCGTCCGCGGCTGGCTTGCGGCCTGCAGTTTTACTGCTCGTCTTTGTTGCCATAACACTTCCTTCAAAATTTCACTCATGGCTCAAGCTCCTCAAACGAGAGCCATGCTATTGTACGAGTTCCTGCCGGTGCACTGCCTCGTAAATCTCGCGCGCCTTTGTTTCATCGACTGCCAGAATATCCACTAAATCCTGCACGTCCGCATCGCGCAATCCTTCCAGGTTGGTAAAGCCGGATTTTACGAGCGTGAGCGCCTGCTCTTCGGTCATCGGTAGCGCGCCGGCAAGTGTCTGTGCAGCTTGCGCTACCTTCTGTTCCACCACGGTTGTCGCCGATCGGTCCTTGCCGATATTGATTTCCCAACCGGTCAGGCGTGACGTCAATCGCGCATTCTGTCCCTTTTTTCCGATCGCGAGCGAAAGCTGGTCGTCGTCGACAGCAATCTGCACGCTCTTTTTCTCAGTATCGAAAGTCAGATTCTTCACTTTCGCGGGCTTCAGCGCTTCCAGGACGTAATCCTTTGGGTCTGAGCTCCAACGGATGATATCGACCTTCTCGTTGTTGAGCTCGCGCACAATGTTTTTGACACGCGAGCCGCGCATGCCGACGCACGCTCCTACCGGATCCACTTTTTCATTTGCGCTCCACACCGCGATCTTGGTGCGATAACCGGCTTCTCGCGCGATGCCGCGGATCTCCACCGTACCATCGGCAATTTCACTCACTTCCAGTTCGAAAAGCCGGCGCACGAAATTGGGATGACTTCGCGAAACGATGATCTCAGGGCCGCGGACATCGTTTTCGACCGCGACGACGTAGGCGCGAAGACGGTCGCCCACATTGTAATCTTCCACGACCACTCGTTCCCGTTGCGGCATGATGGCTTCAAATTTTCCAAGATCGAGAATGACATCGGAACGATCGAAGCGGCGCACGGTTCCACTGACGATCTCGCCCGCGCGGTCCTTGAACTCCTCGTAAATCATTTCTTTCTCCGCCTGGCGGATCCGCTGCATCATGGCTTGTTTGGCCGTCTGCGCCGCGATGCGTCCAAAATTTTTCGGCGTGACTTCTACTTCAACAGTGTCACCGATATTCGCATCCGATTTGATCTTGCGCGCTTTGGAGAGTTCGATCTCATCTTGCGAATTGGTGACGTGATCGACCACTACGAGATTGGCCAGTGCCCGGATTTCGCCGCTCTTTGGGTTAATATCAATGCGCAGATCGCGCGACGCGCTGACACTCTTCTTCGAGGCGGAGAGCAGAGCATTCGAAACCGCCTCGAGCAGGATGTCGCGTTTGATCCCGCGCTCCCGCTCCAGGTAATCGAGCATGGCAATAAATTCCGCGTTCATAAAACATGCAGCCCGCAGACTAAAAAGAGTGGGACGCCAGTTCCCACTCCGATCAGCGCGCGGACTAGACGCTAAGAATAACTGCGCGAGGCCTTCGCGTCAAGGTGCGGCGCGGTTTGATTTGACGTTCAAAGCTCAATGCTCAACATCGAGCAGTCAATGAATTCGCGCCTCCAAGCCGTCGCTGTTGTTGTGGTGGTATGGGCCGTCATTTATTTGCCGGTGCTGGGCTCTATCGCGATCAAAGGAGAGGAGGGCAGACGGATTTTGCCAGCGATCCGCATGCTCGAGACGGGCAACTACATCGTTCCGCAAGTCGGAGGTAATCCGTACTTCCGAAAGCCGCCTCTAACCAACTGGCTGGTAGCCGGCTCCTTTAAAGTTTTTGGAGTCCGTAACGAATGGACAGCGCGTCTTCCGTCGGCGATTGCCGTGCTCGCTGTGGCGATCGCGTTTGTCACCGTGGCGCGCGCCAGTCTCGGCTCGATGGGATCAATGATCGCGGCCCTTATCTGGATGACGAATATCGGCATCATCGAAAAAGGCCGATTGATTGAAATCGAAGCGCTCTATGTCTCGCTCTGCGGCTTGGCGATTATTTTTTGGCTGAGCTTTTGGGATCAAAAAAAATCGCCATGGCTGATATGGATTCCGTCATCGGTTTTTCTTGGAATAGGTTTACTGGCAAAAGGCCCTGTACACCTCGTGTTTTTCTATGGCATCGTTTTCGCTGTCCTTTGGCAGGGGAAAGATTGGCGGCTTCTCGTTCATCCTGCGCATTTCGTTGCCGTCGCGCTGATTTTAGCGATCCCGGCAGCGTGGGCGATTCCCTTCGTCCAACGCACGACGCCCGAAGTGGCGGTCAACAAGTGGTCGGCTCAATTCACCGGGCGGTTGGAAGGCATTGATTTCAAGTTCTTCAGTTGGCTTCAAAATGTTCCACGCGGTCTGATGTATTTTCTGCCATGGCTTCTCTTGTTTCCGTTCGCCCGGTTTTCAAAATTTCACGACGAATCGCAGCGACGTCTCGCACGCGCGCTCGCATGGGGCATAGCACTGCCATTCCTGGCCGTTAATCTGGTTCCCGGCTCGGTCGCCCGATACAGCATGCCCGCCATGGTTCCGGCCTGTTGGTTACTGGCGCTTACGTTCGTCGGGAATGCATTGCAGTGGCCCGGAAAGTCGACAAGGAATGATCGGAATTGGACAAGAGTTGTCGCGATTTTCGTAAGCCTGGGCATCGCGATCGGTGCAATTGGCTATCCGCTTACTGCGGTCATTTTGAAAAACAGGCAGCAGGTGAAAAAGGCCGCTGCGGAAATCAATGCGGCCGTATCCACAAATGAGACGCTTTATGCGGTGGACCCAGATTATCAGCCGGTATTCTTTTACATAAAAGCGCCCGTGAAGTACGTCAGCGACATCAAGCACCTGCCGGCTAATACGCGTTACTTTCTCGTACGAACCGAGAACGAACCTGAGGCGACAAGTGCCCCGAACTGGTCGCCGCTCCGCGCGCATCCGGTGGCTCGTGTGCGGGATTACAGCAAGCGCGAACTGATTCTCTTCAAAGTGGCGCCCTAAAAGGAGCATTGACAGTCTTCCAGATTGGAATTGGTTAGCATACTAACTAATTTGATCCAGCGTTATGTCCAACGGTGAGAAACTTGGTCAATTGCTTCACGGCACCGCACGTGCATGGCGGCAGAAATTGGACGCGCGCTTAAAGCCCATGGGTTTGAGCCAGGCAAAGTGGCGCACACTGATGCATCTGTCTCTTGCAGAGGACGCGCTGACGCAGGCTGAAATTGCAGCGCGTCTGGGCGTCGAGGAGCCGACTATGTTGAACTTGTTACACCGTCTGGAGAAAGAGGGCTGGATCACGCGGAATAGCTCCCCGAATGATCGCCGCTGCAAGATGGTGCTGCTTGGCCGGCGCGCCCAGCGAGTGATCGCGCAGATCAACGCAACAGCCGACAAACTTCGGCATGAATTATTAGCTGGTGTCCCGCAAGCTGATCTCGAAACTTGCATGAAAGTGTTGGCACGTGTTCGCCAGCAGGCGGAGAAAAGCGATCGCCGCAACGAGACGACCCGCCCGCCTGTAGCTCGCGGTTTGGCGGAACACAACGGACAGACCAAACAGGGGCGTTCGATTCCAAGAAAGAGCGCAATTTCGCGGCGCGACGGAGGCTCCAAATGAAACTTAACACCGAACTAAGCGATGTTAAGACGTTAGATCACGGCGCTTCCCCTCCTCCGCAAGTTCGCGTGAAAGCCGCCCGTGCAAGTAATCAAAGGGTTCCGAAATGGGCGTACTTACTTTTTATTATTCTGGCTGCCTTTGTCTGTTACCGGATCCTTCAACGCAGGGCCATCGAGGTTAAAGCTGCTCAGGCGCCGGCGCGACCGGCTCTCGTTGCCAGGGTGGTGACAAAAGACGTGCCTGTTTATCTCGACGAAATCGGCACATGCGCGGCGTACGAGACCGTGCAGGTGCAGGCACAGGTGAGCGGGCAAATTATGACGCGTCATTTTCAGGACGGCTCCGATGTGAAGAAGGGCGACCCGCTTTTCACAATCGACCCGCGTCCATATCAGGCCACTCTCGATCAAGCAAAGGCGCAAGCGGCATTAGACCAGGTGACGCTGAAGCGACAGGAGGACTTGCGCGCGAGAAAGGTCATAGCGCAGCAGGACTACGACATTGCTGTGGCGAACGCAAAAAAGTCTCAAGCGGCGGCGGAGGCTGCCCAGGTGAACCTCGATTATTGCTTTATCAAATCGCCCATCAACGGACGAGTAGGTCTCCGAAATGTTGACGTTGGCAACCTGGTTGGCCCGTCCACTGCGCCGCTCGTCACCATTAACGGCCTCGACCCGATTTACACGGATTTCACAGTCGCCGAGAACGATCTTCCGCTTGTGCGAAAATATCTCGGCGGGCCAAACGTGAAAGTGCAAACGTACCTTTCCGATGCCTCGACCGCGCCGCGCACAGGAGAGCTTTACTTCATCGACAACGCCGTGCAGCCCGGCTCCGGAACCGTGAAAGCCCGCGGAGTCACGCCGAATCCCGATCGCGCGCTGTGGCCGTCGGAATTTGTGCGCGTCCGTTTCATTCTGGACATGCTGAAAGACGCGACGCTAGTGCCGTCGCAGGCCGTTCAGGTTAGCCAGAGTGGGCCGTTCGTTTTCGTGGTGAAACCGGACAACACTGTCGATCTTCGCCCTGTAAAGCCAGGCCAACGCCAGGAAGGCGACCTTACGGTGATCGAAAGCGGCGTGAAACCCGATGAGACAGTTGTTGTCACCGGCCAGCTTGCGCTTGCGCCGGGAGCAAAAATCGCGCCGCAGCCATACGCTGCTCAAGGCGCCGGGAATGTCGAACAGTCTGCCGCTTCAAAGAGCAGAATGTGATATGAAAGATGCGGGGCAACACGACGGCGAACGGGAAGTAACAGATAAGGATCGCCGCAGGTCGACGTCTTCCGCCGAGGAACGGGCTGAGCACACAGCAGAGTTAGTTCAAGTCGAAGGTTCGGGACTATCCGGGCCGTTTATTCGCCGGCCGGTGATGACAGTGTTGCTGACGTTGTCCATCATTGTCGCTGGTCTTGCGACTTACGGAAAGCTCGCAGTGAACGATTTGCCCGCGGTCGATTATCCGGTCATTCAGGTTACCTGCTCGTATCCCGGGGCGGACCCGACGACGATGGCAAACAACATCGCCACGCCGCTTGAGAAACAGTTTCTGCAAATCCCCGGCCTCGACATCATCACCAGCACCAGCACGCAGAGCAACACGTCGCTGACGTTGCAGTTCGTTCTCAGCAAAAGCATCACCGATGCCGCGACCGATGTGCAAGCTGCCATCCAGCGCGCGACGGGCAGATTGCCAATCGATCTTCCCAGTCCGCCCACGTTCACGAAGACGAACCCAAACGACCAGGCGGTTTACTTACTAGGCTTGTTGTCAGACACTTCCGGCGCAGGGCAATTCGATGGCATGCATCGCACTTTTGTCCTGCAACCGAACGGCCAGATCGATAAGGCCGAAGGCTATCGGAACTTGATCGTGGCGCGGAACCCAAACGCGTCGCCGGTTTATCTGCGCGACGTTTCCGACGTTAAGCAGAGTGTGCAGGATGAGCGCATCTCGCGTTTTTTCTGGATGCGCGGCTATAATCCGCCTGGTTCGGTAGTCGTGCTTGCAGTTTCGCGGCAGGCAGGAGCAAACGCTGTAGAAGTGGCCAGTTCGGTGAGGCGGCTTTTCCCTGAGCTGCGTGCAAGCTTGCCTGGTTCGATCCAATTCACGCCAATATTCGATCGGTCGCAAACGATCGTAAATTCCGCCAACGAAGTGAAATGGACGCTGATGATCGCGTTCGTGCTGGTGGTAATCGTGATCTATGTTTTTCTCGGCCGGGCTACGGACACCCTTATTCCGGCTGTGGCGTTGCCAATGTCGCTGCTACTCACCGTGGCGGTGATGTACATGTTCGATTTTTCCATCAACAATCTGACGTTGATGGCGCTAACGCTGGCCATCGGTTTCCTTGTGGATGATGCCATCGTGTTTTTGGAGAACGTTGTGCGTCGCGCCGAGCACGGCGAGTCGATTCTGAAAGCTACATTCAACAGCGCCGGCGAGATTTCTCTCACCATTATGTCGATGACGCTTTCGCTGGCCGCGGTATTCATTCCGTTGGTTTTCATTCCCGGGCTGCTCGGCCGCATCTTCCGCGAATTCTCCGTTACAATCATCGTGGCCATTCTGGCATCGGGTCTCGTATCGTTAACGCTCACTCCGCTGATGTGCGCGCGTATCCTGGGTGAGCGCAAAGCCGGACACAAACGCGCCTGGATGGAGCGGCACACGACCAATTTCATCCAACGCGTGATTGCGGCGTATGGTCGGTTACTCGACAAATTTCTCGACCGGGCATGGCTCACGGTGCCGATCCTGCTCGCTTGCATTCTTGGTCTCTGGTTCTTTTTCACCCATTTGCCGTTCACGTTGATCCCGCCAGGTGATAGCGGCTTTATTCGCGGCATTTTCATCGCGCAGGAAGGCTCATCGCCGGCGCAGATGCACGCCTATCAAGCGCAGGTCAATGAAAAACTCCAGGCGGACCCCGCCGTCGGGCAGTTCTTCACCCTCGCCGGTTTCGCGTCGCGCAGCGCATTGTCGCAGGGACTGATGTTTCTTTTTCTTAAGCCGAGAAGTGAGCGCCCACCCATCGATCAAGTCATTTTGCGATTACAAAAATCGATTGGGTCGATTCCAGGCATTAACGCGGTGTTAACGCCCACGCCCGTACTGCAAATCAGCGTCGGTGCCACCAGTCAGACGCAGGGACAGTATGCCTACACTATTAGCGGCATCGTGCCGGGTGATGTTTACGCGGTAGCCGACCAACTAATGAAAAAACTTCAACAGTTCAAAGACTTCGCCAGTGTCCGCTCCGATTACTACCACGACACGCCCAATCTCAAGATCGACATCAACCGCGACCGCGCCGCCACCTACGGCGTTTCGACTTCTGCAATCCAAAGTCTTTTGCGCAACGCGTACTCGCAAAACTACGTCTATCTCATCAAGGAACCGGACGACCAATATCAGGTTATCCTCGAAGTTAAAGACAAGGAGCGTGCGCACCCGGACGACTTGGACGATCTCTACGTCCGCAGCAACACAGGGGGTAACTTCAGCGCGGGCAGCGGGGGTGGAGGAACCATCGCTACGACCACAGGTAACATGTCGAATCTCATCCCGATGCGTGTTGTAACATCGACCAAGGAAGTCATTGGGCCGCAAGCTGTGAACCATTTGAATCAGTTCACTAGCGTTACGTTCAACTTCAACCTGTTGCCAAACGTCGCCATCGGCGATGCCACGAAGTACATTGAGGAGGCTTTCGCCCAAGTCCATCCGCGCTACCCAACCGTGCAGGGAATCTTCCAGGGCGAAACGCTTGTCTTTCGGCAGCTGTTCCAGTCTTTACCTTTGTTGCTGCTCGCTGCCATCTTCGTTATGTATGTCATCCTCGGAATTCTCTACGAGAGCTACGTGCACCCGTTCACAGTTTTATTCCCGGCGATTGTGCCTGCGGTTGTCGGCGGCCTGGCCACGTTGTATCTCTTCCATTCAGTCCTTTCCCTCTACAGCGTCATCGGACTTTTCCTCTTGTTAGGCATCGTGAAGAAGAACGGAATTATGGTAGTCGATTTTGCGTTGCAACGAATTGACGAAGGCTGGGACCTTCGCTCGGCCATTCACGAAGCCAGCGTGGAAAGGTTTCGTCCGATCATGATGACTACTCTCGCCGCGCTCATGGGCGCAATCCCCATCGCGCTCGGATTCGGCCAGGATGCCGCATCGCGCCGCCCGCTGGGCCTGGTAATCGTCGGAGGTCTGATTTTCTCGCAGTTGGTTACGCTGTTTGTAACTCCGGTTATTTATCTCTGGCTCGAATGGTTTCAGGAGCACGTGCTCGACAGGGTGCCTTTCCTGCGTAGCTCGCATACCCATCACGAGGGCGAACCTGCGCGAGGCGACAGGGATGTTCAACCGGCACCGGCCGCGGTCCACTGACCGCCACGTGTTTTTTCGTCATTCGAGCTTTGTCATTAATTCGACATTCGATATTCCACATTCGTCATTGGTTACAGCATGCGTGCGATGGTTCTGGATAAACCGAAACGACGCCTGGAACTGCGCGACGTACCAAAGCCAAGGCCGGGGAGGGGACAACTGCTTGTGCGCATTAGTGCATGCGCTGTTTGCCGGACTGACCTGCATGTGCTCGATGGCGAATTGCCTGATCCGAAGCTGCCCCTGATTCTGGGTCATCAGATTGTTGGGCGCGTGGAAGAGATAGGCGAAGAAGCAAATTCAAAATTCCACATCGGTGATCGCGTTGGCATTCCATGGCTGGGCTGGACCGA
>WNGE01033760.1_pt1 | contig 10598 bp, 10 predicted proteins | sample 5400651 | NCBI WGS metagenome assembly WNGE01 (sample SAMN13153370, study PRJNA577476) | soil metagenome | isolation source: 60 cm soil or saprolite under grassland replicate 2 | place: USA:California | collected 2016-06-15
CACCTACCGGATAGCGCACGAGGAAGACGACCGTCATCCCGGGTCGGGCCACTCTGTCGACGTAAGGGATCATCTCTTCGATCCGGACATTCTGTGCCAGTAGCACCAATATTTTTTTATTCATGGCCTTGTCCTCCTTTCGTTCGCTAACTGAAATGGAGAGCAACGAGCGCGCCAATACGAATGACCGGTGGGCCTACCAATGAATCTACTGAAATGTCGAGGAAATTTACGCTCGGACAGGTCTCGCGAAGAATCGATCAACTCAAAGAGGGTAACCTTTATTTTACCCCGCGTTACTTGACGGTAAGAAAAAAGTTACTCTTGCTTGGGGTGTGGGTATGCGGGAGGCTTTGACCTAAGCCGAAACCGGGAAAGATGAACTTGTTATGTATGCCTCTTTCTTTTATGATGTATGCACCGCAAGCTGGAATTGACCGGAGGTTAAAATGGCAGGGAGAGGGAAACTGAAGCGCAAATCCTATTTTGTCGATGAGCGTGCGCTTAACCGCGCCAAAAAGGCTCTTGGAGTAAAGACCGAGGCGGAGGTCATCCGATTATCCGTCGAGCGTGTCGCCGAAATGGAGGAGTTTTGGGAGTTTATGAAAAAAACTCACCGGTCTCTTAGACCTGGAAGCGTGGCGAAGTCTTGAGATGGCCGTGGCCATTCTGGATACCAGTGTTTACATCGATCATTGGGAACGGGGATTATATCAAGACACTCTGGAAGATCTCAGGCGAGCCTATATCATTCGCCATTCAGCAGTGGTCTTATCAGAGCTTCGGCGCGGTGCTCGCGGGCGTGAGGCCGAGCGACTGGTCGCCAGCCTTTTTGAATTGGCCACGGTCCGATGGGAGCCTTCGGTGGCCGACTGGTGGGAGGCAGGCAGGCTTATCCGAAACATCGGTGATAAGCAGGACTGGGACATAAACAAGCGCCGAGACTTTCAAAACGATGTGTTGATTGCACTCACGGCAAGACGCCACGGAGCAACCGTCGTTACCGTCAATAGTTCGGATTTCGAGTTGCTTCGATCGGAGCTGCGAATTTCGGTTCTCCCGGCTAGATGAAGACTCCGCAGCTCCGTTTATGGTACGAATTCACACGTCCCGCTACGCGTCTCTGAAAATGGCAACAGCTACCTCGCTCTTCAGATTTAACTAAACCTTCGGCATGGCGGAGCGAGCTATCGCCTTGAACGAGTCGCTAAGGTGCGCGAGATCAGCTATCGGGTGCACGCGATACGCGCCCCACAGCGGGACTCCGGCGGCTCCTGCCCCCTTTGAAGATTGCCCACACCGGTCTCATCGTAATTTATTGGAGATTCTTTCGATTATGTCTTTAGGCAAGGACAGGTGGCTCAAGAGCCTCGATAGCGTAGAGACCTGTCCGCCTCAGAATGTTACGGCGTTGGGATCCGATCAGAACAGCAAACGGCCGGACAGTAATAACGCCGCCACGCAAACCCAATGGAGTAGGACTGAAGAAAGGATGCTCTCCGAACGCTCTCGCGCTATCCCGGACGAGATACCGAAGATAGCAGCGCCGGCGACAATGAGAAGCGATTGACTGATTTGGATCTGGCCCCTTGAGAAGCTCAGGAACAGAAGAAGAGATGCCCCGGCATACAGTGCGGTCGATATCAAAGTAGGCCAGGAACGCCACCACGGCCCACCGCTTTTTTGTATCGGCAGTCGCGCAGCGAGATGTCCGAGAATCACACCGCGGAAAAGCACCTCCGCTCCCAGCGGAAGAAGGAGCGCAGCGAGACCGGTGAATTCGTAAACGTTGTCGGGTCCCATGCGGGAGGCGATCGATCCGGGGGCCCACGGGGAGCGCGCTTAGCCAAGCAAAACCCGCAGGCACTCGCCAACCATAAAGCCCGGGAACTCGGCGGGCCTTTGACCAAAAAAGGATCCCCGTCGTCATCGTGAGAGCCACGGCAGACAAAAGCACTGTGTCTCCCGTGATAAACCCATGATCGCGGAGCAGGTTGCCGACAAAAATCAGCGCTACTGCAGGCGACAACGCCGCGACAGCGAGTAAAAGTGCTCGAGGAATGGCGGAGACCACGTCAAATAGGTTCGGTGCCCAAAAAGCTTCCCGCACCGCTTCGATGATCTGCGTAGGCGAAAGATTCGTTCCAGTCTTGCGCGGGGAAGCACCGTTTTCTGTTGAGCCACCCCAGCGGTTTTCGGAGCCACTTTTCACCGCCGGGTCCAAAAGATTCAGACGTTCATACGCGCGTTCAAGCGATGCCGGAAGGCTTCCATCTAACTGACGCAATCTATAGGTCGAGGGATCATCTTGAAATATCAATATTCCCAACCGCTGCCCGTAAACCTTTTGAAGCTGCCGCTGGACTCCATCTATGCTGGCGTCCGAACGGCAGGCGACCGCGACAGACACGTTGGCAATCTGGACTTGTGCCAGCTCCTCAACTTCATGAAAACCGTCAAAATCCTCCGGCGTGTAAATCAGTTCGTCGACGGCACGCAGTCGGTCGGCGATATATTCCAACAGATCGGTTTCCGACCACCGTCCATAGTTTTTGAGGACGATTTCCTGCTGCTCTAACTGTTTCAACATTGCAGAGGTGGAATGGAGCAGATCCGGCGGCAGCGCGGCTAAATCTCGAGCGTCAAGGCCGTGGCTATCGATAATACCTTCGAGACGCAAAAGCGGCATGATCTTGGCACAAGTTTTAGAGCGATCGTTGAGACGGCTGTGGTTAAGAACTACCCACAGGGCAAGAAGAGTGTCCAGATCGGCATCGTTTGCCAACACAACCCAGTCGCGATTGCGCAGTTCGAGACCCTTGCGAATCAATACCATGGCCTGTTCGCAGGTGGCCAAGGATCGAATACATCCTTCGTGGTGATCTAGGTTGTACAGTTGCTTCTGAACATCGACGAACGGATCGCCTTGTGCCGCACCGTCGAGAAAAATCGTTCCAGCCGGGTATTTGCGTGCCTGCTTGGCAGGTATCGCTAGTCCGCGGTCCGCGCGAACCATGATCGTGGGCGCTTCAACGCACGTGAGGACCCGTCTCGCGCCGTCGTTTCTGATGCTATAGCGATTCGGCACCGCTGAAACCTTGGCGAGATCCAAGTCCTTGGCGAAAACCGATTCGGCTTTGCCGTTACCCCGCTCCCCATTGTTATGACTCGTTCCATCGCCCTTTACCTTCTCTGCTGGTGATCCATGCTGTGGAGAACGAATTCCTAGCTCCCAGCCATCGTTACTCGTGAACGAACGCCGCTCGCGTCTCGTGAAGTCATCAGTAATCTCGTTCGTCGAAGTATTGGCTAGCCGCTCGCGCTGCAGAAGCAGTATGCGAGCGTCCTCGATAGACTGACACGAGAGCAAAGTGTCGCGAATGTAGTGGTCGGAATCATCAGATCTTCCTTTTGCCGGTGAAAACATCGTCTTTAGCTTGTGAATATAATCGCTGTAACCTCCGGCCCTCATAGGATTGTATTCCCAAACAGTTTGCCATGGGACGAAACCACCTAAAGCGAGACGTACGACCTCGACGGAGGGCGCCGGCATGCCGGCGATTAAGACAAGCGCTTGCTCACCGCTGGCAAATTTTATCTGATAATAACGTTTGCGTTCTGTGACATGACGAAGGACCCGCATGGCGGGACCAATTCCTGTGTCCGTTCCGATAATCATCTTCGCTTCCCCGGTTTGGTTGAGCCTATCAAGTCAGTGGACCAACTCCCCCTTAGGTCCTCAACACTAAAAACCGCTCTGATGGATTTGGTATGGCTGTCACCGAACATCTCCCAGCAATGCTTATGCCTCGAACGCTTCCTTTGACAGGACTGGGCCAAAATGCACGCAAGAGTATCAATACAAGGCAAGAGCTGACAGTAGTCCAGCGATAAGAGGACGGATTCGTGTAAAATCGTCCGGAAATGTGCTTGGCCTTGAGGCCGGGCATGGCAAGTGGATTGCTCGCCCTTAAACGGCGCCACAGGTAAGCAGCCCGTCAGGATTGTCTATAGGTTCGTGCGGATGACGGCGGCGGCTCGATAACGTTACTGGCGTTTGAAGTTCGCCAAAGCTGATCCAAAAAACAACTTGTAAATTTGCAAAGATCTTAGTAAGTGGGTTTGCACGCTTTGCCGTATTTTGACGCACTAAGTTTAACAGGAGACGCTATGAAAAAGATTTATCTGGCGGCTTTTCTTCTGTTCGCTACGCTCACTGTAATCCTCGGTTCGCCCGTTCCCGCACGCTCGCAGTTCACATGGCCTCCGGTATGCCAGGAAGGTTCGCTGCCGAGTCATGATCCGAAATATCCAGCGGATCAGTTGATAGTCATTTGCATTCCGCCCAATTGGAATGGTCGATTAGTCATTTATGCGCACGGTTTCGTCCCTCCACAGGCGCCGCTGGAATTGCCCAGCGATGAACTTACTCTGGCCGATGGGACATTTGTGCCCAACCTTTTTTTGTCGCAGGGGTTCGCCTTTGCCACCAGCAGTTTTCACAAGAATGGGGTGGCGATTGAACAGGGAGCCGAAGATTTAAACAAGCTCCTCGAATATTTCAAAAAGATCGTGCCGCCGCACTCGTTAACGAAGGTATTCATCACGGGCGCCTCGGAAGGCGGCGAGATCGCGCTCCTGTTGCTTGAGCGTTATCCGGGCAAATACGATGCTGGTCTGGCGCTATGCGCGCCGGTCGGCGGATCACCCGATCTGATCAAATATACGTACGACTTCCGAGTGGTATTTGATTATTTTTTTCCAGCTGTGTTTACGTTCCCGCCAAATCAGCCCGGGGAGAAACCATTTGGTGCTGTTGACGTTCCAGAGAATGCCTTTCTATTCTGGGAGACTGTCTACGTCCCGCGCATCATTACCGCGTTAACAACCGACCTGTCTGCCACTGTTCAACTCTTCAACGTTACCAAGGCAGCTATAGACGTGGCAGACCCAAGTTCTGCCATCACGACCGCTCTGAGCCTCTCGTTTTATAGTATATTTGGCAGCAACGATCAGATCGCCACAGCAGGCGGGATACCCTACGACAACAGATCAACGACCTACGTGGGGTCGACGAACGATGCGGCGTTGAATGCTGGAGTGGAGCGGATCGAGGCTGATGGGCGGGCGCGGGCTTACGCACGCCGGTTTTATCAACCTACTGGAACTTTGCACGGGCCGCTGGTAACGCTCCATACCACGCTCGATGAAGTGGTGCCCTTTCAACACGAGGTGAACTACAGCAGCCTGGTCGCCCAAAAAGGTAAAAGCGCGTTCCTAAGCGTCCTGCCGGTGCCGCGGTATGGGCACTGCAACTTTACCTCGCAAGAAGTTTTTCAGGGGTTCGCACTCATGGTGCAGCAGGCCGAGGCACAACTGGTTAACTAACGTTTAGTAAAGAACGGACGGGATGTAAGAGCCATCAGGTTCCTGATATTGGCCCATCGTCATCATCGTCATCGGCATGACGGCCCGTAAACCCTCGCTCAAACACCAGCCGAAGAAGCTTGCTTGCCGCACCGGCAATAGGAAAGACAACGGCTCTGCATTCATTGCTGCAGCACCCAGCAATAGCGCTTTCATGTCTTCGTCCGCTTCGGCCACAGCGTGATTCCGCGAAAATCTAGTAACGGCCGTGGCATATGCCACAATACGACCTTCACGCAAGGCAACAAGAGGCGACAAACTCTGCAACGCGTCCTTCAGTTCGTTGAGGCGTTCAAATCCGTGGACTCTCCTACATAGCTCCGCACACTCGTCGAGATCTTCGCTCTTGAGGGGTCGAACCTCTATGCCAAGGAGAGGCTTACCCGCAGGTTTGCCTCGCATAAGCAGGAGCGGCTCCTTTATCTCAAATCCGAGGGAAGCGTAAAGAGACATCGATAGCATGTTGAAGGAATCCTGAACGAGACGCACGCCGGCTGCGTCGTGGGCCCGTTCAAGGACCGCTTCCATCAGGCGGCGCCCTGTGCCGCGTACCTGAACCTGCGGGTCAACAGTAATCGGTCCCAGACCTCGGATAGGATCGCGCTCGTCAAGGAAGTTGGAGCCGATGATTTGACCTTCACTCTCGGCGACCAAGCCAAAGATCGAGGGATGGCTGATGCAGGAAGTCGCGCGCTGAATGGCCACTTCCACGTTAGGGTAATGCGGTGGAAATCCATGGCGGTCAGCGATGTCTTTGAACGCGTCGTAGATAATGCGTCCACAAGCCTCCGCGTCAGCGGGGACTGCGGGGCGGATTGCTACGTTCATCTTGAAACCTCTGAATTTCGATATGGCCTATGTCCCGACTAGGCTCAAGCCTATTTCGTCCGCCACAACTTTTTCAACGGGATCGCCACCACTTCCCACTACGCACCGTTCTGACGAGCAAAAAACTGGATTTCCCTTCCAAGCGGCCAGAAATGGTCACTGCGCATCCCTGTTCACTGGCTTCTTGATTTCACACCCTGTTCGGAGGTTAGCGCGGACAAGCGCGCGAACCTTTTTTTGCCTCTCATGGATATAAACATTTCACACCACTGTTTGATACCGATGTTAAAGCCTGAAGGTTAAAGTGAATAAAAACGCCTCAATGCTCCCAAAAATGTAAGAAGCTCATTTGCCCTCTTAAATAATCACGATTCGCCCCTCGTTTGATGTATTGCCACGCGAGAAAACTGGGACATCGCAGCCGGAATCGTTTAAACTATTTCCATTGTCGTTGATAATATTTCCGACGTCGAACTGCCATCAATAAGTTAGCCATGAAGACTGTTGGAGGTGCCCGATCGTGAGGCCAACCGCTGCTAACATTGACAAAGAGTCTGTGAGCTGGAGCTTGTCTTGGCAGCCGGACGGTCGTTGCAACAGTTTTACCAGAGAGGCGATCTTAGCGTGCGCGCCGCGAACTTCCGGCGTATATGGGCTCTTCAACTTCGATTGCCAAGTTTTCATCGGCGAGTCGGCGAATATCCAGGCGGCCTTGCTACGCCACGAACGCGAAACCAATTTTCAATCTCGGCACCTGCAGCCGACCGGTTTTACTTTTGAACCTTGCGCAGTCGAATTGTGCAGGCCCAAGGTAGATGAGCTGATCGCAAGATTCCACCCGGTGCTACAATCCGAAGCGGCGTTGACCGAAACCTGGTCGCTGTCAAACGGCTCAATGGTGAGCGAGGTGGGCGCGGGCAGTAAGGAGTTAGAAACCTACGCGGATCACCAGGAATTCCCCGTACATGAGCGTGAAAAGCGCCCGAAAGTTCGCCGGCGTTTCCAATTAAAGCGCACGCAGGCTGTCGCGTTGGCGGCGATGTTTGTCGCGAGCGCGCTGGTCATTTTTTACCTTGGCATGCCCGCCGATTATGCTATTCAAAAGCGAGCGAATGGCGCGAACCCCACCTCGGGTCAGACTGAGATCGGTTTGAGACCGCAGACTGTGTCTTCTATCGACAAGGCTGGCGGGCTTGTAAATCAAAGCGGCGAGACAAGACCAGCAAAGCCGGACGTTCAGGCCTCTGCCTCGACCCCAAATGACACGGCGCGGTTTGCCGGGAAGAGCGCTTCAGCCGCGGATCGGGCAGGCGTTCAAGCGAAGACTAGTCCGGTCGCCCACTCCGCGGAAAGCGCCAACTTGAGCAAAAAGTGGTCGGTGCAGATTTCCGCGGCGCCCGCGAAAGATATTGCTGATACTTTGGTGCAGCGGTTAAAAGACAAGGGTTACGATGGCTACGTGGTCCAGGCCGAGGTCAAAGGACAAACTTATTATCGCGTGCGCGTCGGACATTTCGCCGCGCGAGAAGAGGCGGAATCAGTGCGCCAGTCGTTGGCCCGCCAAGAGGGCTATCGGGACCCGTATCTCACCGGTGATTGAGGCATTGCGCGAAGTTCATTCCGGTCTACTGCCTGTTCCTGTTCGTCCCAGTATTGTAAGCCGCGTGAGCGTATCTCCATCAGGACTGTTAGTCATCGCAGCAAGATTTCTAGTTTTGTCGAGGTGTAAATGACGCACTGGGCTGACCTTGCACGAGTTGCGTCTACCGTTGCCGCAAATCAATTGACAATTAGGAGCAAGAAATTCTCGATTTTCCCATTTGTGAATTTGGCTTAGGGATTGCGTTCCTTATCGACTACTTCGGAACCCGTTATATGGTGTCTTCCACTGAATCATACACACAATCTCTTAGGGTAATCGGGCAGGCATTAGAGACCCTCCGCCTTGCTGACGAGGTTTGGGGAACGGGTGATTTCGGTAGCATGCCTTTACCGACGCAAAAGTCCGGCAATGTTCTGATCTATACTAATTCCGACGCTAAACGCCTGGAAACTCAAGGCCGCTTGAGACGCGGCTCAAAGGGGAATCCGGACACTTATACGATTTCTTCAGGCCTGCGTTCGGTGGGTGACTATCTGGATAAAAAGAGAGCCGTGGCTTTTGATATCTGGTGGTCTATTGAATCGGTAAGAGTTAGATTCGAAGCGGCTGCCGGTGGTCCGAAGGAGACAAGTTTCACGGTGCAAAATCTGCAGGACCTCGCAGTGGGTATGTACCTGCGGAGATCTATCCGACAAGCTTCTAAATGAAATTCCCCATCTGGAATATCGTTCTGTTCCGATCGAAGTTATAGCGGAACGCTTCTACGTCTCCCAGCGCAGGGATATGTACTATCTCAACGTCCTGCCCTTCTTCCTTAAAGATTCCCAGCTCCTTGGCTGCTATTAAGGGAAAGAATGAACTCGACACAAAATCAGGAACAGCGATGCGCACGACTTCTTCCCAGTGTTAGATTTTTATCTTTTATTTTCTGAAACCGTGTTAACGCGTTTCAATCGCTCGGTTGTAATAGGAGAGATCGATGTACTTCTGCGCCGGCGGCAGCGGCTGCTCGAGATAACCCATCTCGGCGCGCAGTTCAAGAACGGATTTCAGCCCGGGAAGATTCAACTCCGCTCTCGGATATAGACCGTAGTCAGATTCAACTCCGCTCTCGGATATAGACCGTAGTCCGAATCCAGCAGCGTACCCAAGGTCTCCGCCGCCGCGTTCCCCCTCAAGGCCGTTATGTGCGGCAAGAAGCGCCAAGCAAGCTGGGCGATTGCTGGCGTGGAAACACCACTGCGTTGCCTCAACGTAAGCGCGGATATAGCTCACCAGCAAGTCGCGATTCTGCTCAGCCCACGAACGTTTCGCAGCGCCCACGGTTCCCTGATAGCAGGAAACGATTTCATTGCCGCGTGCCAGCAGGTGGCAGCCCCGCGCCACAGCGTTGCCCGCGAACGGCGGCAACAGCATGGTGCCGGCAACTTTACCCTCCAACAAAGCCTGATAGCGCCGGTCGACGCCGCCGATCTCGACGAACTTGTAGTCGTCGGGGCCGAAGCCATTCGAGCGCAGCAGTTTTTCCAGGATAAAGACGAAGCCGCTCGCGCGCGCGTCGACGGCCAGTTCCTTCCCGCGTAGCGACTCGACGGTCGTCATCCCCGGCGCTCCGACGATGCTCAAGAGGCCGCTATGGAGTCCCATGAAGATAAAGAGGCTCGAAGGACCACCGCCGAAGTCTTCCACATCGGCCACAATATCGTCAGCGCCCGTGTGGCCAATCTCGAATTCCCCCTTCCGCAAAGCGTCGCTGATATAAAGCGAGCCCGGTGTATAAGTCATTTCAATTTCGAGGCCATGCCGTTCGAAGATCCCTTTGTCGCGGCCGACGTGCACCGGAAGGTTATAGCCGGCCCGGAATTGGATCAGTCTAAGTTTAGTGAGACTAGCCATAAGAATCCTCTGAGGACTTAGTAAAGAATGGATGGCATATAACAACCATCGGGATCCTGACACTCGCCATCGCATCGACGTCCTCGGCGCGGTAAGAGATATGCCTTATTTTAGCCATTGCTCACTTCCCGTCGTCGAATTTTAATAATTGGACTTATTCCCTTTTTCAGGTCCCTGAGGATCGAGGGATTTCATATCCCCCGCGTGACGCCTCCGTCCACCGTTACGCAGGTCCCTGTCATGTAGCTCGACTGCTCGGACACCAGAAAAACCACCACGGCGGCAATCTCTTGGGGACGGCCAAGGCGCCGAAGCGGGATATCTCGCACACGCAATTTCAACAGTTCGTCAAGGCTCACTTTCCTTATTTCCGCTTCCCGCCGCTTACATTACTTGGTCCCAACCCCAATGAGCGCCTCGCCCGGAATCTCAAAGCCGTTCGGCCCTTCAAACCGCTTAAACTGTTCCGCGATCTCTGCCCAAGCCCGTTCACGATCAGCCTCGTTCAACTGGGTCATGAGCTCCTTAAGATCACCCGCACCTTTTCTCATGTTTCCAACAGCCGCGGCTGCGGAGGGAAACCCGCGAGGTATCGGCGCGGCATGGACGGATACGTTCTGAAAACCGGCCTCGCGATAGAGTCCTTCAACCACTCCCGGAGCGCCGAGGGCGTACATCCAGGGTTCTCCTGGCGCTGGAGGGGGTATGTTTCCTAAGCGGCGAATTATTGCGAAGGGAATCCCATGGTGCGGATTCCTTTCTACGGCGGAAAATACCATCACTGCGACTTTGCTTGCAGGCTTCACCACGCGGCGCATCTCGGTTAGCGCTTTCGCCGGGTTCG
>WNGE01012844.1_pt1 | contig 10596 bp, 7 predicted proteins | sample 5400651 | NCBI WGS metagenome assembly WNGE01 (sample SAMN13153370, study PRJNA577476) | soil metagenome | isolation source: 60 cm soil or saprolite under grassland replicate 2 | place: USA:California | collected 2016-06-15
CGGCTTCGCGGAGGCCGGCGACGACCTGCGGGACGAGATCCATGTGCGAGCCGGACAGGATGGACAGGCCGACGCAGTGGACGTCCTCGGCAACGGCGGCCGCGACGATCTGCTCAGGGGTCAGGCGGATGCCCTGGTAAATCACCTCGAAGCCGACGTCGCGCGCGCGTACCGCGACCTGCTCGGCGCCGTTGGAGTGACCGTCCAGGCCAGGCTTGCCGACCAGGAACCGCAGCCGCCCGCCCAGTTCCTCGGACGTGGCCGCGACCTTCGCGCGTACGGCGGCAATCGCCTCGCCACCGCTGGAAACGCCAACCGAGCCCGACACCCCGGTGGGAGCGCGATACTCGCCGAACATCTCCCGCAGCACACCGGCCCACTCCCCCGTCGTCACACCCGCCCGGGCGCACTCCAACGTGACCGGCATGAGGTTGTCCGTGCCCTTCGCCGCCTCACGCAGCTTGGCGAGCGCTACCTCGACCGCCTTGTCGTTCCGCTTGGAACGCCAGTCCCGCAACGACTCCAGCGCGGCGCTTTCGGCGGCCGGATCGACCGTCTGGATCGCGGTGTCGAGGTCGGCGGTCAGCGGCGACGGCTCGGTGTTCTCGAACTTGTTGACGCCGATGACGATCTGCTCACCCGACTCGATCCGCTGCCTGCGTTCGGCGTGCGACGCGACCAGCGCCTGCTTGAGATAGCCACTTTCGACGGCCGCCACCGCTCCACCCATCGCCTGCACCCGGTCGATCTCCTCGCGCGCACCGGCGACGAGCTCGTCGACTTTCGCCTCTATCACGTGCGAGCCGTCGAAGATGTCGTCGTACTCGAGCAGGTCGGACTCGTACGCGAGTACCTGTTGCATGCGGAGCGACCACTGCTGGTCCCATGGGCGCGGCAGGCCGAGCGCCTCGTTCCACGCCGGCAGCTGGACCGCGCGGGCACGGGCGTTCTTGGACAGGGTCACGCCGAGCATCTCGAGCACGATCCGCTGCACGTTGTTCTCCGGCTGCGCCTCGGTCAATCCGAGCGAGTTCACCTGTACGCCGTACCGCAAGCGCCTCGCCTTCGGGTCCGTTACGCCGTACCCATTGAGCGTCAGGCCGTCCCCCAGCCTGACGAACGCGCGCATCTTGCACGTCTCCTCGATGAACCGCACGCCGGCGTTCACGAAGAACGAGATCCGCTGCACCACATCGCCGAACCGCTCCGGCGGCACCTGCCCGCCGTCCCGCACCCGGTCCAGTACGGCGATCGCTGTCGACAGCGCGAACGCGAGCTCCTGCACCGGCGTCGCCCCGGCCTCCTGCAGGTGGTAGCTGCAGATGTTGATCGGATTCCACTTTGGCACGTTCGCGACCGTGTAGGCGATCAGGTCGGTGGTGAGTCGCAGCGAGGCGTCCGGCGGGAACGCGTACGTGCCGCGGGACAGGTACTCCTTGACGATGTCGTTCTGCGTCGTGCCGGTCAGCTCGTCCGGCAGCGCGCCCTGTTCCTGCGCGGCGACCTGGTAGAGCGCGAGCAACCACATCGCGGTCGCGTTGATCGTCATCGACGTGTTCATCTGCGCGAGCGGGATCTGGTCGAACAGCGCGCGCACGTCACCGAGGTGCGCGATCGGCACGCCGACCTTGCCGACCTCACCCTTCGCCAGCGGGTGATCGGCGTCGTACCCGGTCTGCGTGGGCAGGTCGAAGGCGACCGACAATCCGGTCTGTCCCTTGGCCAGGTTGCGCCGGAACAACGCGTTCGACTCCGCCGCGGACGAGTGCCCCGCGTACGTCCGCATCACCCACGGTCGATCCTTCTCGGTCCCCATGTACCCGAGAGTAGGACCGCGTTCCCTCGCGAGTCCTACTCTCGTGACCGGCGTCACCGAGCGTGCTAGGTCACACAGTCAGGCGCTGATGGGCAGGGGGTTGCGCTCGACGTGGAGGATTCGGTGCAGGCGGGTGACCGCGAGGATGCGGACGACCGATGGCATCGGATGCCAGAGGACGAGTTGGCGGCCCAGCAGTTGCGTACGCCGATGGGTCGCGACCAGGAGGCCGAGGCCGGTGGCGTCCACCGCGTCGACTTCCTCGAGGTCGACGATGACGTCGCCGTCGGAGGTGTCGATCAGTTGATTCAGGGTCTGCCGGACGTCGCCGACGGAGCGGACGTCCAGGATTCCGGTCAGATGGACGACGTTCTTCTCTGTGTCGTGGGTCGGTGCGAACATGTCCGTGCCCTCCGCTCTCCCCTGGCGGCCCCCGAGTCATCGGCCGCGCTGCAGCGTTGTGTTGGTAAAGACTCCCCGGGGACACGAAAGGTTGCCAAGACCTCGTGACCTTTTATTTCGCGAGACAATACTGTTTGTGTTCCGTGAGGAGTACTTCGTCTTCCCGATCGTGGCCGCGGCGCTGATCGGGGGCGTCGTACTGCTCCTGCGTTGGGCATTCTCCAGCGCCAAGGGCGGATCGCTGGTACGACGCACCGACTTCGGCCCGGCCGATCGCGCGAGTTTCGGGTTGCTGGTTGACATTCAGACCGCTTCGTCGTACGCCGACGCCCGCCGGACCGTGGAACGCCTGACGAGTCAGCGAATCCGCGCGACCGCCGCCCGCACCACCGACGGCTGGAGCGTCTACGTCTGGCCGGCCGACGAGGCCGCGGCCCGCGAGTTCCTGAAGACCTCCTGACTCCGCTCTGTGCCGGTTGACAAACAGATTGTCACCGACTGTGCTGGCGTAACACCGAGTGCGGCCGCCGCGATGTGCGGGTCGCACCCCGCTTGTTGGGCATCGAGTACTCGAAGGGAAACCTCGTTTGATGATCAAGATGCGACGTGTTGCGCTGGCGATGGCCGGGCTGGGCCTGGTCACGGCAGCGGCGGTCCCGGTGACCGTTGAAGCGCGCACCCCGAAGCCGGAGTCCTTCCGGGCGGCCGGTCAAGCGGCGGCTAAGGTGCCGACGACCGCGGCGCAGGCGGCCGCGGCGGTGTGCGGTCTGTCGGTCGGTGCGGTGAACGCCACCGGCACCGCCGGCGGCTACGGCATCGACGCCACTCGGCCGCTGACGGTCGAGCCGCTGGAGACCTACAAGCTCTTCAACGTCCGGGCCAGCACCAGTTGGTACTACACCCAAGGCACCAAGCAGGACTTCTTCGCCGGCCTGATCCTGCAGGGCTCGAACCTCTACGGCGCGGTGGTCAGCTACAACGACGTCGCTCCGGACCCCGACATCTCGGCGTACAAGCTGGGGACCGGTTGGAGCGGCTTCAGCAAGCTCGCGAGCTCCAACTACGTCCAGGGCCTCGCGCAGCACTCGTTCCTCTACGGGCTGCACGCGAACGGCTCCCTCTACCGGTACACGGTGGGTGAGAACGTGCGGGGCTACGGGTCAGCGCCGGGCTTCAGCTCGGTCAAGGCCATGACGGTCATCGCCGAAACCGCGACCTACGACACGCTGCTCGTCACCACGAAGGGCGGCGCCCTCTACACGGTCCGCGTGCCGGTCACTGCCCCGATGAAGCCGGTGGTGAAGCTGGTTCGCAGCTCTGGATATTCGGCGTTCGAGCAGCTGGTCGCCCAACGCTGCGGCCAGAGCAGCACGCTGCTGGCAGGGTTCGACAACGACACCGACAAGGTCACCGTGTACGGCGTCAGCCGCGCCACTGGTGCGTCGACGGTGATCAAGAGCTTCGGCACCGCGCCGGCAACCTTCAACGGCACGACGCACTTCCTCCTGACCGGGGACAACGGTCCGCAGCTCGTCGGCGAATGATCGAGTAGCAAACCTGTCCCCCGCCCGGCCTGCCGGGCGGGGGCAGAGTTGTCAAAGGCGTCTAGGGTCGGGTTATGGGGATTCTGCTGGAGCTGGATCTGACTCGGGGTGTGCTGGAGACGCCGCCCGCTTCACCGGTGGCCGCGTTCCGGGCGCGGCACATGCCGACACTGCGCGAGCTGGTGGCGGCCTTGCGGAAGGGTGCGCGCGACGACGCGGTCGTCGGTCTGGTCGCACACCTGGGCGGGCACCGGTTGTCGCTCGCCCAGGTGCAGGAACTGCGCGAGGCGGTCGCCGACTTCCGTACGTCGGGCAAGTCCGCCGTCGCGTGGACGGAGTCGTTCGGTGAGACCGGCAGCGGGACTGTGCCGTACTACCTGGCGACCGCGTTCGACGAGATCTGGATCCAGCCGTCCGGCGAGGTCGGCGTCACCGGTGTGTCGGTGCGGGCCGTCTTCGTCCGGAGCGCGCTGGACAAGGCCGGGGTGATCCCGCAGCTCGGCAAGCGGCGCGAGTACAAGACCGCGGCGGACACGTTCACCGAGAAGGAGATGACCGGCCCGGCCCGCGAGATGGCGTCGCGGCTGGCGGAGTCGGCGTACGAGCAGATCGTCGAGGGCATCGCCGTACGCCGGCGGCTGGACACCGCCCGAGTGCGGGAGCTCGTCGACAGCGCACCGCTGCCGGCACAGGCCGGACTCGAGGCAGGGCTGGTGGACCGGCTCGGCTACCGCTCTGACGTGTACGACGAACTGCGGAAGGCACTCGGCGAGCCCACGCGGTTGCTGGCCGAGCGGTACATCCGCCGCGGGCCTCGTACCCTGCAGGACCTGCGCAAGCAGCTGCCATGGCCGCAGAAGCCGGTGGTGGCCGTCGTACGCGTCTCCGGCGGGATCACCGTGGGCCGCAACTCCAGCAACCCGCTCGGCGGTTCCGGCTCCGGCTCCGACACGGTCGGCGCCGCACTCCGTGCGGTGGCCGACGACGACAAGGTCAAGGCCGTCGTACTGCGGGTCGACAGCCCGGGCGGCTCGTACGTCGCCTCCGACGCGATCCGCAACGAGGTACTGCGCCTGAGGTCCACCGGACGACCGGTGATCGCGTCGATGGGCAGTGTGGCAGCGTCCGGCGGGTACTTCGTCGCGATGCCGGCCGATCTGATCGTGGCGCAGCCGGGCACCATCACCGGGTCGATCGGCGTACTGTCCGGCAAGGGCGTCGTACGGGACGCACTCGGCCGGATCGGTATCTCCCAGGAGGCCGTGTCGGAGGGTGAGAACGCTCGCATGTACTCCGCTCAGGAGGAGTTCACCGACGAGCAGTGGTCCCGGCTCGAGGAGACGCTGGACCGCATCTACAAGGACTTCGTCGCCAAGGCGGCGCAGGACCGCGGACTCCCCGAGGACCAGCTGGAGAGCCTTGCCCGCGGCCGCGTCTGGACCGGCGCCGACGCGCACGCCCGCAAGCTCGTCGACGAACTCGGCGGCTTCCAGCACGCGCTGACACTGGCCTGCAATCGCGCCGGCCTCGACCGCGACAACATCGCCCTCGCGTCCGTCCCCCACCGCACACTGCTGGACCGCCTGCGCCCACCCACGACTGCCGACGACCTGGCTGTCAGCACCCCGCCGTTGACGCTCGACGGACTGAGCACCGGCCTCTACTCAGCCCTGGGCCTGCCACCCGCCGGCGTTCTGCGAATGCCGCTCAACTGGCAACTGGACTGAGCGACTGCGGGAAGCTGAAGAACCCGTCGGGGTCGTAGGCCTGCTTGATCTCGCGAAGCCTGGCGAGGTTCTCGCCGTGGTACGCCGTCAACGCATCGCCCAAGGTGGGGTCGGGGAAGTTGGGATAGACCCGGCCGGAGCCGTCGAGGGGAGCGAAGACCTCGGCGAGGTTTGCGCGCAACTGCGACTCGGCTGCTTGGAGGGCCGCCTCGCCTGATGGCACTGGCGCGCCGGCGACGAGTTCGAGAAGGAAGGCCGCGTCGCGGTGGGCGAAGGCGGTCGCGTCGGCGGCGACGCGGTTGTAGGCGCCGCCCATCGGGGTGAAGTTCACCTCGCCAGGCGACGAGTTCACCAAGGCCTCGAGCGTTGCGGTCGGGATCGGCTGACTGAAGAACTCCGACTTGCTGACCTCGAGCCGGTCGGCTGCGTCGGGATCCGCACCGAGACCGACGAAGGATCGCTTGAGCTGCCGGTACGGCATCTGCTGCTCGACCACGGCAGACGTTGGTGAGGCGTCCACCGGAACGACGAGCTCACCGGTGGTGAGACCGAACAGGTGGACCTCTGCGGCGGCCACGCGGACGTTCGCGTTCAGTTCGTCCGGTGCGTACGGCGCCCAGTGCTGCCAGGCATCGATCACCGCGACCGCGTCAGCACGCGGCCAGGTGATGTGGAACCGCGTCGCAGCCGGAGAAGGGATTGTGGAGAGCCACAGCTGAGTGACAACACCGAACTGGCTGCCACCCGCACCACGTAGAGCCCAGTACAGGTCGGCGTGTCGGTTGTCGGAGCACGTGATGATCCGACCGTCGGCCAGCACGACTTCGGCGGCCAGCAGGCTGTCGCAGGTCAGCCCGTGACTCCTGCCGAGCAGGCCGATCCCGCCGCCCAAGGTCAGGCCTGCGATCCCGACGGTCGGTCCGCAGCCGGCCGGGATGGTGAGGCCGACCGCGTCGAGTACGTCGTACAACTCGTCGAGACGGACGCCTGCGCCTACGCAGGCAACGCCCTCGCTCACCTCGACCGACGACATCGGCGACACGTCGAGGACGATGCCTGTGGTGGACGACCGGCCGGCGAAGCAGTGGCCGCCGCTGCGTTGTGCGACCTGGAGACCCGAGCGTCGTGCCTCGGCCAGGACCTCGGCGACGTCCTCCGAGGTGGAGCACTGCGCGATCGCGGCCGGGCGGATCTCGGCGTACCGGGGCATCGCCGGTCGGCGGGCCGCCTCGTACTCGGCGGAACCCGGCCGAAGCCAGCGGACCGTCACGGTTGCCGTTCGCCGCCGGGGACCCAGAGGACGTCGCCGCCGGAGGAGAGGTTGGCGACGCGGCCGAGGATGAAGAGGAGGTCCGAGAGGCGGTTGAGGTACGTGAGAGCGAGCAAGTTGATCGACGGGCCGTGAGCTTCGACGGCTGCCCAGCCGGCGCGCTCGGCACGCCGTACGACGGTGCGCGCGACGTTCAGGTACGCCGAACCTTCCGTGCCACCGGGCAGGATGAACGAGCGGAGCTTGGTCAGGCGGCTGTTGTACTCGTCGCACCAGCCTTCGAGGCGATCGACGTACTCCTGGGTGATCCGCAGCGGCGGGTACTCCGGATTCGGCGTGATCGGGTTGCACAGGTCGGCGCCGACGTCGAAGAGGTCGTTCTGGATCCGGGTCAGCAGCAGCACCAGCGTGCTGTTCAGGTGACCGGCCGCGATCGCCACGCCGATCGCGGAGTTGGCCTCGTCGACTTCGCCGTACGCCGCGAGCCGCGGATCGGTCTTCGAGGTCGTCGAGTTGTCGCCCAGGCGGGTCTCGCCGGCGTCGCCGGTCCGGGTGTAGATCCGCGTCAAGTTCACAGCCATGGCAAGGACTCTACGCAAACCTTGAGATCGTTAAACGCTACAGTCGGCGGGTGGAACGGTTTCGGATCGCGGGTGAGGCACGGCTCGAAGGGGCCGTGGAAGTCGCCGGGGCGAAGAACAGCGTGCTCAAGCTGATGGCGGCGGCTCTGCTGGCAGAAGGTACGTCGGTACTGCGGCAGGTGCCGAGCATCCTCGACGTCACCTTCATGGCCCAGTTGCTGGACACCCTCGGCTGCTCCGTGCAGGTCGACGCCGATGAGCGGACAGCGACGATCGCCGTACCGAGCGAGGTCGGGCACCAGTGTGACTACGAGCTAGTTCGCAAGCTGCGGGCGTCGATCTCGGTGCTCGGACCGCTGCTGGCCCGCTGCGGCCGGGCGGAGGTGGCGCTGCCGGGTGGCGACAACATCGGCTCGCGCGGGCTGAACATGCACGTCGCGGGGCTGGAGGCGATGGGCGCGAAGGTGCACATCGAGCACGGTTTCGTGATCGCGGAGGCGCCGCAGGGGCTGCACGGCGCCGAGGTCTGGCTGGACTTCCCGAGCGTCGGAGCGACCGAGACGATCATGATGGCCGCGGTTCTGGCCCGCGGTACGACGATCATCGAGAACGCGGCGCGCGAGCCGGAGATCCAGGACATCGCGGCGATGCTGGTCGAGATGGGTGCACAGATCCATGGCGCAGGGACACCGCGGATCGAGGTGACTGGTGTAACCGGGCCGCTGAGGCCGGCCGACCACACCGTCGTACCGGACCGGATCGTCGCTGGGAGCTGGGCGTTCGCGGCCGCGATCACCAAGGGCGATGTGACGATCACGAACGGACACGCCGAACATCTCGAACTTCCGCTGGACAAGCTGCACAAGGCCGGCGCGGAGATCAGCGTGCTGGAGTCTGGTTTCCGGGTCCAGATGCATGACCGGCCGAAGCCGGTGGACGTGGTGACGCTGCCTTATCCCGGGTTCGCGACGGATCTGCAGGCTTTTGTGATCGCGCTGAACGCGCTGAGCGACGGCGCTGCGATGGTGACGGAGAACCTGTTCGAGGGCCGGTTCACGTTCGCGCAGGAGCTGACACGCCTCGGCGCGCAGATTCAGACGGACGGTCACGGCCAGCGATATCCGGGCCGGCGCGGCACTGGTGCTGGCCGGGCTCGCGGCCGAGGGCGAGACATTGGTGTCCGCCGCCCATCACGTGCACCGCGGGTACACCGACTTCGCGGGCAACCTGCGCCGCCTCGGCGCGGACGTCACCGTCGAGCCCGACGACGCGGAACTGTACTGGAACTGAGCCCGCATTCTCGGTGCATTCTCTGCGCAATTCGTCGTGTAGGGGCATCTGGCCGGGCTAAGGTCGGGCGCATGAGTGAACGTGTGATCAAGCCCGTGGGCCGTGGATTTCTCTTCCTGGACTCGCATCCGGACGGCTGTGCCCAGCTGGTTCGTGAGCTGGCCGGCCAGGTCGAGCGTCGTACGACGGAACGCCGTACCGCGCTCGTGATCGGGTCCAGCTCCGGCTACGGCCTGGCCGCGACGATCGCCGGCCTCGCGCGCTTCGGGATCGACGGCGTGGGGATCGCGTTCGAGAAGGAGGCGACAGTACGGCGTACCGCGACCGCCGGGTGGTATCGCACGGCGGAGACGGCGGGGTTGGCGCAGGAGCTCGGCCGCGAGTTCCACTTCGTCAACGCAGACGCGTTCGCGGACACGACGAAGGTTGACGTTTTGGATCTGCTGGCGGAACGCTTCGGTGGAGTCGACTACCTCATCTACAGCGTCGCCGCGCCTCGCCGGGTCGACCCGCGCAACGGCGAGACGTACCAGTCGGCTCTGCGGTCGATCGGCAACCCGCACCGCACCAAGAGCATCGCCTTCGAGGGCGCGGATCCAGTGCTGCAAGAGGTTGAGATCGAGGCGGCGACCGACGACGAGATCGCGCAGACCGTGAAGGTGATGGGCGGTGAGGACTGGGCTCGGTGGGTCGAGGCGCTGACTGAGCGCGGCCTGACCAAGCCCGGCTTCAGCACTGTCGCGTTGACTTACATCGGGTCCGAGCTGACTGGGCCGATCTACCGGCAGGGCTCGATCGGTGCCGCGAAGGCGGACCTCGAGCAGACAGCGCTGAAGCTGAACAAGGACGGCGTACGGGCGATGACGTCCGTCAACGGCGCCGCAGTCACCCAGGCGTCGTCCGCGATCCCGGGGATCGGGCTGTACGTGAGCCTGCTGCACAAGGTCCTCGGCGAGCGGATGCAGAGCCCGATGCAGCAGTCGATCGCGCTCTGGGACCAGCTCACCGGTGAGGTGCCGCTCGACCTCGACGACGACGGCCGCATCCGCCTCGATCGGTGGGAGCTAGCCGATGACGTCCAGGCCGCCGTACGCGCGCAATGGGACTTGGTGACGTCGGAAAACATCGCGGACGTCGCCGACGCCGGCTGGTTCTTCGCGGAGGTGCGACGGCTGTACGGCTTCGACGTACCTGGTGTCGACTATGACAAGCCGACCGAGGTCGACGTGGACTGGCCTTAGAGGGGTTTGAAGGACGCCAGTTCGAGGACGAGGTCGCCGACTTCGTCCGACGCGGCGAGGTCGACGGATGCGGTGATGCGCCAGTCGTGGTTGCCTTCGGGGTCGTCGATGATCTGCTGGACCTCCCAGTAGCCCGGGTGTTCCTCGACGATGAACAGCGCGGGTCCGCGGGCTTCGGGGCCGGTGTTCAGCACGTCGTGTTCGGCGTAGTACGCCGTACCGGCTTCGGCCCAGCGGGCTGCGTCCCAGCCTGAGTCGGCGTCGAGTTGACCGAGTTCGGCCCAGCGGTGCAGGGCGATCAGCTCGACACGGCGGAACATGGCGTTGCGGACGAGTACCCGGAAAGCCCTGCTGTTCAAGGTGATCCGGCGTGGTCCCGCCGGGGTCGGCTCGGCGATCTCCTCGGCGGTCGGGTTGGTCAACTCCTCCCACTCGTCGAGCAGGCTGGAGTCGGTCTGCCGGACCAGTTCGCCGAGCCACTCGATGATGTCGGTGAGGTCCTCGTTCACCTTGTCGGGCGGCACGGTCTGCTTCAGAGCTTTGTAGGCGTCGCTCAGGTAGCGGAGCACGATCCCCTCGGATCGCGCGAGCCCGTAGAACCCGATGAACTCGCCGAAGGTCATCGCCCGCTCGAACATGTCCCGGACCACCGCCTTCGGCGACAACCCGGCGTCGGCGATCCACGGATGCGTCTGCCGGTACATCTCGAACGTTGCCTCGAGCAA
>WNGE01016319.1_pt1 | contig 10593 bp, 5 predicted proteins | sample 5400651 | NCBI WGS metagenome assembly WNGE01 (sample SAMN13153370, study PRJNA577476) | soil metagenome | isolation source: 60 cm soil or saprolite under grassland replicate 2 | place: USA:California | collected 2016-06-15
GGTTTGCGGGTTCAGATGGTCGAGACGTTGCGCGCCTGCTCGTTGCGGGCCGCTGAACAGGAACGTGTCGAACCCGTTCGGGATGTCGCTGCCGTAGATGAAGCCGTTGTACCAGTAGGCGGCCCAGAACGACCCCGGGTTCGGCGACTCGACGTCGTAGTAGGCGATCTCGGTAGCACGCGTCGGATCGGTGAAATCGATGACGTCCGTGCCACCGCCGTACCACGAGGACACCAGCACGTACCGGTCCTTGACGGGGACCACATTGAACATGTGCGCCGAGCAGTACTCGTCGCCCTGATCGCGTGGGATCAGGAACGAGCCGACCGGCGAGGTCGCGCCGTGCAGTAGGTCGCTGAGCCGGTAGAACCAGACCCGCCCGTCCATCTCGGTCTGGTCGCCGTGACAGGAGCCGGATTCGCTCTCATCCCCGAAGACGATGTACTTGCCGTCCCAGGTCCAGGTGGCGGAGTGCCAGATTTCGAAGCCGGGATCGGGATTATGGATGCGCGCGAGCGTCGTCGGGTGCAGCGGGTCGGAGATATCCCACAACTGTGCCTCGCTCAGGCACGCGACCGCGGCCAGGTGCAGTGGCATGAACACGCCCACGTCGTGGCAGCCGATCGTCGGCCCGAGGCCGTCCAGGGCGAAGGGATCGGCGTCGATCGCGGGGGTCGCCACGACCGCGGCATCCTGCGGATGCGACAGCGGGACGCTCACAATCGAGAACTTGGCGTGCAGCGGGTTCGCTTCCCGGCCGTCGCCGCAGTTCGGCCCGGGGAGCAGGAAGTAGGACAGGACGTAGATCAGCAGCCGCCCGTTGGCCAGATCAGGGATCAGCGTGTTGGTGTGTGAGCCACAGTCGGTGTCAACCAGCTTCACCAGTTGCGGGTCGTGGGGATCGGACACGTCGAAGACCTGGACGCCTTCGAACTGCCCGGGCTTGGTCGGGTCGGGTGACCGCTCGCCTGCGCAGGACCGTTCGGTCATCGGGTAGTCGACCGAGCGGACCAGGATGTTTCCCCAGACCGTGACATCGCCCTGGCCCGAACCGCAGTCGACATCAGCGAGCACGCTGGGAGTCTCGGGCTCGGAGATGTCGATGACGCGGAAGCCGCTGTAATTGCCCTGGTAGGCCAGGTGACCCCAAAACGCGATGTCCGAGTTGGTCACGCCGGTCTTCGCCAGCGAAGCCAGCAGCTTCATGTTCTGACTGTGCTGGTCTTGAGCGGTGGTCGCCTGGGCCGGCTCGGCAGAATCTGCCAGGGCCGGCCTGACACTTACGAGTGCCGAGAAGACCAGGATCAGCGGAACGATGGTCTGGGAGAGCTTCCTCATGAGAGCCTCCTTCACCGACGGTGACACGGTTCCCCAATACCACCAGAACGGTGCAGCCTGGTCCATACCTTTGGCCGCATGCTGCAAGCGTCCGGCCGCGTCGAGCCAGGGTCCACTCGTGAGCTCGTAGTGGTCCCGTACGCCGCCACCGTCAGCCCGGCACGCTCAGCCCGATTCAGTTCGAAGGATGAGCTGGTCCGACGATCGCGCGCATCACCACCTCCCTCCGTCGGACGCACGGCTTCGGCGTCGGCGCGCTGGTATGCGTGACGCCGTCGCACCAGTACCCGCTCGGCGTGGTGATGTCGCTGCCTCGCCGGATCGCCTTGCTGCAATGGGCGAACTGCGACGTCGCTCCGATACGAGGCGAGAGCTTGGTGGCTCGCGTTGACTATGTCGCGAGGCGCATCGCGATCAACGTCGTGTGCAACCCGTGCTCGAACGGGAACCCATGCCGAGGTCCGACCCAGGCAAAGCGCCGCGGTCTACGGTATGCGGTCGGTGGCCCGGCTCAAGATGTCGGCCATTTCCGCGTGAGGTCCAGGCAAAGCCCGGAGGCGGTGGCGACTCCAGGGCATATCGGATCGGTAGACCTCCACCAGGCGGACGGCGCCGTCTTCGGCTCGAACCGGTAAGACCTGTGTGACACGGAGATGTTCCGTCCGTTCTGTGCCGGCTGCTCTCGATGCGGCCTTCCTTCTCGGTCGACATGGCGATTGGAGACTGAGGACGTTCGCCACCGGTCAAACCCGTGTCGCGCCGTTCTGTCGCGGGACGCAGAAAAAGAGGGACCGCCGCCGCAGATCCGTTTCGGGGTCCGGCCGGGCATTGCGCTGCAAACATGCTTGTGCCAGGCTCCCCTCGGCCCTTCGTGGCGTACTCCCCTGCTGGTTTCGGCCTACCCGCAGACGGGGTGTTCGCGAAAGGAAGTGGTGTTCAGGACGCTCCGTTTCCGGCGGGGGCGACGCGCGGTCGTGACGAACGATGCGCGTGGCTGGGTCGAGGGATTCGTACCCGGGTCGCACCCGTCCAGCGCAACGACAAACTTTGGACAGTCTTGCCCAAAAGACAACCCCGTTGGCCGCGGCCATGACGGATAACGACGAGAGGGAGACGTTCAATGAAGCAGTGGGGAGTCGTTGTCTTCGCCTTAGCGCTCATTCTCAGTTTCGCCGCGCCGTCCTATGGGGCTGGCGGAGCCGGCGGCAAGAAGGAGCTGCTTCAGATGTACACGGCGACGGTCGACCGTGCGATGGTCGCCCAGCTCGCACGCCAAGGCTACGACGTTGATACGGCGAAGCAGGTCAAGGGCGGCATCAAGGTGGATCTCGTGTTGACGTCGGCCGAGCGCGATCGTCTGAAGGCGGAAGGGGTCGCCGTGAGCCTGCTTCGCAATAAAGCGGGGCAGACAGTGCAGCAGCAGGCTGCGGCGCAATCCGCGTACGGCTTCAACGTCTGGCGCTCCTATGACGAGGCGGGCGGCATCCGCGATCAGCTCTACGGGATTGCGCAGAGGTATCCGTCGATCGTGAAGCTTGTTCGCACGGGCACGTCGATTCAGGGACGCGAGATCCTGGCGCTCAAGGTGACGAAGAACGCTCGCACTATCGCCGACGGCTCGCGTCCGGCTGCTGTTTATGTGGGCGGTCAGCATGCGCGCGAGTGGATCGGCGTTGAGGTCCCGCTGCGTCTGCTGCGCTACTTCGTGGACAACTACGGCAAGAACGCGAGCGTGACGAATCTCGTGAACACGCGTGAGCTGTGGTTCACCATCGTCGCGAATCCCGATGGTTATCAGTACACGTTCGACGGCGACCGGCTCTGGCGGAAGAACCTGCACGACAACGACGGCGACGGCATCATCACGAACAACGACGGCGTCGATCCGAACCGCAACTTCCCCGAGCACTGGAACTACGACGACGAGGGTTCGTCGTCGCAGACCACGAGTGAAACCTTCAGGGGAACAGGGCCGGCTTCGGAGCCGGAGACCACGGCCTACATGAACCTGCTCAGCAGGTCCAAGGCTGACTTCCTCATCAACTACCACTCCTACGGCCCGCTGCTGCTCTCGACCTTCGGCTGGCAGCTGCAGGAGCCGTCCGCGGACGACCCGATCTACATTGCGCTCCAGGGCACGGACGCCAAACCGGGGATTCCCGGCTTCGATCCGGGCGTCGGCGGCGACCTGTACATCACCAACGGCTCGCATCTGGGCAACACGACGAAGCCCTTCTACCTGGAGACCGCGAGCCAGGACCCCGAGAAGTGGGGCAACCCGATGAGCGACTTCCGCTTCTCCGTGTCCTACGGGGATCCGCAGGAGGTTCGCGTACTCGCCCGGCGCAGCCTCGGCGACGTCACTGCCAGGTACCAGATCAACGGCGGCGCCGTCCAGAGTGCGCCCACGTCAGAGTGGAACGGCGGCGAGCGCTCCGGGCGACCGGGCGACATCTACTTCCGGATCATGCGGGGCACCGTCACGGGAACGAGCCCGGGCGATGTCGTCAAGGTGTGGTTCGAGGGCGGCGGCCAAACGAGCGACTCCTTCACCTACACCGCCAAAGTCGAGTCCTCGAAGCGGGTTCTCGTCCTCGCCGCCGAGGACTACTCCGGCATCTCACCCGTCTACAAGAAGACGACCGGGCCCAGCTACCTGTCGTACTATCTCGACGCGCTCGCCGCCAACGGCATCGGCGCCGACGTGTACGACGTCGATGCCAACGCCCGGACAGCGCCCAGCTATCTCGGCGTCCTCAGCCACTACGACGCCGTGATCTGGTACACCGGAGACGACATCATCACCCGGGCTCGCGGGATGGCCGCAGGAACGGCGGACCGGCTCGCGAACGACGAGGTGCTCGCCGTTCGGGCCTACCTGAACGCGGGCGGGCGGCTTCTCTACACCGGGAAGTACGCCGGCTACTCGCAGGCGTTCGGCTACGAGTACAACCTCGAAACGAACGCGCCATGCAACCCCAACGACTCGGGCGAGGACGGCTGCATCTTCCTCTCCGACGACTTCCTGCAGTACTACCTCGGCGCGTACGTCTACAACGACGATGCCGGCACGACGTCGAACGGAAAGCTCTATGACGTCCTCGGCTCGGACAACCCGTTCGACGGGCCCTCGGCGCTGTCCTGGTCATTCGGCGGGGCGAGCGCGAACAACCAGGACCACAGCGCGTCGTTCATCACGACCAGCGGCATCCTGCCTGCGTCGACGTACCCGCAGTTCTCGAGCTGGCCATCGGCGAAGTACAACCGACCCGGTGGCCCGTTCGTCCCACACACCGGTTCGTACTACATGTACTCCAACATCGCCGACATCTCCTACAAGCGCCTCACCCGAACCGTCGATCTCACCGGCCAGAGCTCGGGCAACCTGTCGTTCTGGATCTCACGGGACACCGAACAGGACTGGGATCACGTCCTCGTCGAGGCACACACCGTCGGTCAGGACAACTGGACGACGCTCCCCGACCAGAACGGACACACCACGACCGCCACGGGCCTGAGCTGCCCTGCCGGCTGGCGTGACCTGCACCCGTGGCTCGATCACTACCAGACGTGGGACGGCGCCTCGAGCTGCACGTCGACGGGCACCACCGGATCGTGGAACGCGGCATCGGGAAGCTCGCACGGATGGGAGCAGTGGTCTGTCGACCTCTCCGCCTACGCCGGCAAACAGGTCGAGATCTCCATCGCCTACGTCAGCGACTGGGCCACGCAAGGACTCGGCGTCTTCATCGACGACACCGCAGTCTCGACCGGCGAGACGACATCGTTCGAGGACGGTGCCGGCGGCTGGACGGCGACCGGCCCGCCGCCGGGCAGCTCGCCGAACAGCAACAACTTCACCCGCACCACCGCGGCAGGGTTCCCCGAGGGCGCAGCAGTCTCGACCGACGACACGATCTACTTCGGGTTCGGGTTCGAAGGCATCGCGACGCCGGATGCCAGGAACGCAGTCATGGGTCGCGCCATGTCCTACCTACTCCGTTAGCGCGAAGAAGCAGAGGGCGGGGCTTGAGCCCCGCCCTCTAGCTTTTTATCGAGGCGCGGTGTCTTGGGCTTCGACCTCGATCTTGTCGAGCAGGGTCCGCTCAGTGGGCGTCGTTGCTCCCGTTCGAGTAGGCGTCCCGTCGAGCATGGCGTGTGGTCGCACGACGTACCCGTGCGGGCGCGCCGGGATCAGGGAATCAGCTGGATCTTGCGTCCGACGCCGCGTTGGAAGCGCGCCAGCGCCTCTTCGAAGGCGGTGAGCGGCAGCCGATCGCTGATGAACACGTCGGGGTCGAGCAGGCCCGTGCCGAACAGTTCCGCAGCGCGTTCGAAGCTGTGCAGGACGGCCATCGAGCCGACGATGGTGATCTCCTTGTTGTAGATGCGATAGGGCTCGATCTCCACCGTGGTCGAGGTCTCCGTGACACCAAACTGCAGGAACGTGCCGCCCGGCGCCACTCGCCGCAATCCGTCCTGAATGGCGGAAGCGACGCCGGTCGCGTCGATGACCAGTTCCCACCCGCGCGGCCGGTCCACCTCGTCGGGCGAGGTCACCGCGTTGGAGCAGCCGAGGGTGACCGCCGTCTCCAGGCGGGACGGGTTGAGGTCGACGACGTCGACCGATGCCGCGCCGCAGCGTTTCGCCAGCTCGAGCATCATCAGGCCCATCGTCCCGGAGCCGTAGATCAGGACGTGTGACCCGAGCTGGGAACTGAGCACGTCGTAGCCGCGGATCGCGCACGACAGCGGTTCGATGAGTGCTGCGTCCTCGACGCGCACGTGGTCCGGCAGGACGACGCAGTTGGCTACCGGGGCGAGTGCGAATTCGGCGGCACCTCCCGGCACGCCGACGCCGATGGCGTTCCAGCGTTCGCAGAGGTTGTTGCGGCCGAGTCGGCAGTAATGGCATTCGTTGCAGTACAGCGAGGGATCGACGGCGACGTGCTGGCCGGTCTTCAGTTCGGTCACCTGCGACCCGACGGCAGCGACGGTTCCGGCGAACTCGTGTCCCGGGATGATCGGCAGCGACGGGGCGAATTCGCCGTCGAGGATGTGCAGGTCGGTTCCGCAGATGCCGCATGCGGCGACGTCCACCACCACGTCGCGGGGTCCCGGTGTCGGGTCGTCGACCGTCATCACGTCGACCTGGCCGACCCCCTTGATCACCGCTGCTTGCATGCGATTCTCCTTTGACTGATCGAATGTCGGCGAGAACGGGCGGCTCTACCGAGGCGGTGTCCCTCTTACTTCACCGCGCCCATCGACAGGCCCCGGACCAGCTTGTCCTGGGCGGCCCATCCGGCGAGGAGAACGGGTAGACAGGCGACTGTCGCAGCGGCGGACAGGTGTGCCCAGAACTGGCCTTCGGGTGCCACGAAGCTGACCAGGAAGATCGGCACGGTGCCGGCATTCGTGGTTGTGAGGTTCACCGCCAGGAAGAACTCGTTCCACGCGAAGATGAAGCAGATCAGTGCGGTCGCAGCCAGTCCCGGGCTGATGATCGGCAGGATTATCGAACGCAGTTGACGCGGCAGGCCGGCGCCGTCCACCTGCGCCGCCTCGATGATCTCCGTCGGCACCTCCAGCAGGAACGAGCGCAGCATCCATACCGCGATGGGCAGATTCAGCGACGTGTACAGGATGATAAGCACGAGTTGCTTGTCGAGCAGGTGCAGGTCCTTAGCGATGATGTAGAGCGGGATGATCGCGCCGACGATCGGCAGCATCTTCGTCGAGATGAAGAAGAACAGCACGTCGCGCCACTTGCGCACCGGGCGGATCGACAACGCGTAGGCCGCGGGCAGCGCGAGGGCCAGGACGATCAGCGTCGACGTCACGCTGATGGTGATCGAGTGCTCCAGATAGGACCGCAGCCCTCGGTCCCACACCGCGGAGTACTCGTCGAAGGTCGGCGTGAACAGGAAGTGCGGCGTGCTCGTCGCCGCGTCTTCCTCGTGCTTGAAGCCGGTCAGCGCCATCCACAAGACGGGGAAGAAGAAGACCAGGACGATGACCCAGGTGAGGATGCCGAGGACGAGCCTGCTCGGCAGGCTGGTCCGGTTGCCGGCCACTGTCGCGCGTTTCCTGTTCACCGTCCGGCCATCCCTTCATCGCTGAACAGACTGGAAATCAGGCGAAGGGCGAGGGTGGCGACGATGATGGTCGCGATCACCACGACGACGCCCATCGCGGACGCGCGGCCGATGTCGAAGCCGCGGAACGCCACCTCGTACAGGTAGTATGGCAGGTTGGTCGTCTTCTGACCGGGCCCGCCCGCGGTGATCATGAAGATCGCGTCGAAGGCCTGCACGATGTAGATGGAGCCGAGCAGCACGCCCAGTTCGAGGTAGGGCCGCAGGTGCGGCAGCGTCAACGACCGGAAGATGCGCAGTCCGTCCGCGCCGTCGACCCGCGCGGCCTCCAGGATGTCCTGACTCTGCGACTGCAGCCCGGCCAGGACGATCAGGACCATGAACGGCGTCCACTGCCAGGTGAGAACCGTGATGATCGTGGCCTGGGAATGGGTGTTGATCCAGTCGACGTGGTGTACCCCGAACGGCTTGAGGAAGTAGTTCAGGATGCCGAACACCGGGTCGAGGATCGTGAACTTCCACACCAGTGCGGCAGCAGCCGGCATGACCAGGAACGGGCTCACGATCAAGGTGCGCAGGAAGCCGCGTCCGAACACCTTCCGGTCCAGCAGCAGCGCGATGCCGGTGCCGATGACGATCGACAGGATGACCGGCGCCACCGTGAAGACGACGGTGTTCACCACAGCGGTGCGGAAGATGTGGTCGGAGAAGATCGTGCGGTAGTTGCGCAGGCCGACGTAGTGCTTCGTCCCGGGATGAAGCAGGTTCCACGACTGCAGGCTGTACCACACGGTCAGCAGGAACGGGACCTGCGTCACGACGACCATGAACAGCAGCGCCGGAAGCAGCGGTACCCGGCGGACCCAGCCGTCCGTGCGCCGCGACCGGGCAACGGCGCGTTCCGGCTTGACCGTCGGTGCGACCAATGTCGTTGTCGGAGGAGTCACGCCTGCCTCCCTCGAAGGCATTTCCCCGGCGGGACAACCTAGTCCCGCCGAGGACTGCTGTTGACTACTTGTAGGACTGCGCGACCTGCTCGGCGTATCCCTGACTCTTGTTCAAGGCGGAGTCCACCGACTCCTGACCCGCGATCGCGGCGGTTATCTCCTGGGACACCTTCGTCCCCAGGTCGGCGAACTCCGGAATGCCGACGTACTGGATGCCCGAGTAGGGCTGGTCAGCGACACCAGGGTGGTTGACGTCGACCGACTGGATCGACTTCAGCGTCAGCGCGGCGAAGGCGCCGGCCGCCTTCTGGTACTCGGGGTTGTCGTAGGTGGACACCCGTGTTCCCGGCGGCACCGCGGCCCAGCCGTTCTTCTGCGCGTCGTACTTGATGTAGTCCTTCGAGGTCGCCCACTTCATGAACTCCCACGCGGCGCCCTGGTGCTTCGAGGACCCCTCGATGCCCAGCGACCACGCCCACAACCAGCCGGCTGCCTTCGTCTTCACGACCGGAGCCGGCGCGAATCCGAGCTTTCCGGCGATCGGGCTCGGCGCAGCGTCCAGGGTCGATGCCGCGACGGTCGCGTCGTACCACATCGCCGACTTGCTCTGCTGCATGCTGTTCAGGCACTCGTTGAAGCCGTTGTTCGCCGCACCCGGCTCGCCGGCCTTCTTGATCAGGTCGACGTAGAAGTTGACGGCCTGCTTGAACGGGTCTGCCGTCAACTGCGGCTCCCACTTGGTGTTGAACCACTGCCCGCCGAACGTGTTCACCACGGTGTCGAGCGGGGCGAGGTTCTCCCCCCAACCGGTCTTGCCGCGCAGGCAGATCCCGGAGATTCCCTTGGACGGGTTGTTCAGCTTCTGGGCGATCGCCGCGACCTGGTCCCACGTCGGGTCGGCCGGCATTGTCTCGCCGGCCGCGGCGAGCAGGTCCTTGCGGTACATCAGGAACGACGACTCGCCGTAGAACGGCACGGCATACAGCTTTCCTTCCGACGACAACGCGTCGCGGACCGGCTTGATGATGTCGTTGACGTCGTAGCCCGGATCACTCGCGTCCTTGGTGAGGTCCTTGATCCAGCCGTTCTTCGACCAAGTCGGGACGTCGTTCGGGCCGATCATGACGACGTCGTACTGCCCACCGCCGGCGGCGACGTCCTTGGTCACCTGGTCGCGCAGGGTGTTCTCGTCCAGGGTCACGAACTTGACCTTGATACCCGGATGCGACGCACTGAAGCCGGCCGGTGTCAGCTTCTCGATCGTGGTCATCAACGGGTTGTCGACGACCGCGACAGTGATGGTGCCTGTCGTGCCGCCTCCTCCACCGCCTCCGCCTCCGCCCGAACTCGAGCTGCAGGCACCCAGCGCGAGTGCCGCGATCGACACCGCCGCAGCCACCTGGACGGCCGGTGTTCGTTTGCGGGGAACGGGAATGAGCCTGGGTCGATTCGCAGCCGCGTTCATTGATGGGGTCCTCTCAAATGAGCAGTGCTGAGCCTCATGTGATGGCGCCCTAGTAGAGGCTTGACGCGTCGCACTGTCAAGAGGCGTGCGCTCAAATGAGCGCTGTATTTGCTCGTCCCGGCTAGGATCCCCATGTGGAGGACGCGATGGACGACGCCGAGGCGCAAGAGCCGCTGCCGCGCTCCGATCTCCAGATCGCCGCTCACGCCGCACGTCGCTACTACCTCGACGACCGCTCCAAGGTCGACATCGCCGCGGAGCTCGGCGTATCCCGGTTCAAGGTCGCCCGGCTGCTCGACCTCGCCCGCACCGAAGGCATCGTCACCATCAAGGTGCACGACCCGCGTGGCGTGGACCCCGAACTCTCCGAGTCGCTGCGTGCGGCGCTCGGCATACGGCAAGCGCTCGTCCTCGACGCCGCGCCCCAGCGGCGCACCCAGGTCGGCGCCCTCGACACCGCGCCGCAGCCGCGCACCCAGGTCGGCGCCCTCGCCGCCGAGTACCTACGCAGCACCATCACCGCTGGCGCCAACGTGGGGCTCGCCTGGTCCCGCTCCACCCAGGCGCTCGTCGAGCACCTCCACGACCTGCCGCCGTGCACGATCGTCCAGCTGTGCGGCGTGATCCCGCAGGCGATGGGCGAGGAGCACAATGTGGAATTGGTCCGCCGGGCGGCGCAGAACGGCGGCGCCACCGCGGTCACCTTCTACGCCCCGCTGGTCGTCCCCGACGCCGCCACCGCCGC
>WNGE01010200.1_pt1 | contig 10592 bp, 11 predicted proteins | sample 5400651 | NCBI WGS metagenome assembly WNGE01 (sample SAMN13153370, study PRJNA577476) | soil metagenome | isolation source: 60 cm soil or saprolite under grassland replicate 2 | place: USA:California | collected 2016-06-15
GGATCTCCGCCGGCGCCCGCCGCGGCTTGGAGCAGAGCATACTGCAATGTCCAAGTCGGGTCAGCATCTTCGGGCGTACGTTTCATGGCAATGTATACCGTGAATACGCGCTCGTTATCAAATACGCCAAAGTCTTCGAGGCCGCCGCCGCTGCTCGCCGTGGAAACTACGGTCATACCATATGGAGTCTGCGGCGCAATCGTGTAGGCGGGGGACGAGTCACCAGAATTGGAAGCATTTTCGCCGCCCTGAATCGTGATCCCCGGAAACGAGCCGGTTCCCTGTCCACTGCCTGCGCCTGCGCCTGTTCCCGCCCCACGGCCGGGCGTGCTACCCGCGCCCTTGCCTGCGTTGCCGCGACCTTTACCAGCGCCACCTGCGCCACCCGCGCCCGAGCCAGCAGTGTTGCCTGAGCCTGTGCCCGTGCCTGCGGAGCCGCCGCCCGAAGCCTCCTTCGCATTGCCGGAGCCACCGCCCGTCGCCGCGCTGTGTCCTGCGCCGGTGCCCGCGTTGGAAGCAACCTCAGTTGCAGCATTGGAGGATCGCGAGTTCTCCTGACCTGTGGCGGGCGNNNNTGGAGGATCGCGAGTTCTCCTGACCTGTGGCGGGCGACGTTGACGGCGTGCCGTTCGTCTTTCCTGGAGTTATGGAGTTCGGATTCAGTGTTCCGCCGGGGGCGATGGCGAACCGTCCGCGCGCTTCGCCGGCAGGAACCTTCGCATTGGTTCCTGGCATGGGACTCAGGGAAACTAATAGCTCCGGCGCTTTGCCGTGGAACTCTGCGTTGGCCACTTGAGCAGGCGAAGGTGGTGATGCTTGCTTGACCGAGTTCTCAGCGCGTTTTTCCGCTGTGACTTTGATCGGCTTCGGCGATGGCTTTTCGACTTCGCGTTGTTCGTCTTCCTGCTTCTTGGGTTGAATCTTCGGCGCTTCAGGAAGCGGCGCTTCAGCAGCGGGCAGCTTCGGCATTTCTGCTTTGGCAGTCAATTGCGGAGCATCGGTTACCGGAACTTTCCACTTTGCATCACGATGCGCGGTCTCGTCCTTCTTCACTCGAATGGGCTGCTGTGCGAGATGAGGCTGCGGCGTGGCCGCTTTCGGCGCTATCAGATCGCTGGGCAGCCGCGTCTCCGCCATTTGCACGATGTTGGGAAGCGGAAAACATTCGTCGGATTCGGCGGGTCAGACAAAATGGCCTGCGGCCCAGGATACGCAAACCCCTTGCTCGCCCGCGCCGGCGCTGCTGACGGCTGCAGCGGAGCGCTCTGGCCGCCTCCCGGACTCTTCTCTCCCTCATTGCCTCCGCCGAGTTCGGGCATGTAGATCAGGTGGTCTTGCGTGTGTGACGCAACCAGCTTCGCCGGACGCAACATCGGCAGACCGTAGGTGAATAACAGGAACAACCCAAACAACGCCAACTCGTGCCCGATCGCGGAATAGAGAAGGCCGCGTCCGGGAAGATATCCGAACTTGAAAGTGGTGAAAGTTGGGATGCCGTCGGGATTGCTTGTGTAGAGGTGGACGCCCTCGTCTGCCCCCCGGATGAAGTCTGCCCTGAGCGAAGCCGATGGGTCCGGAGCTACATGGTCACGCTCGGATATTTTTTCTCTTAGCTCGTCAATCGCGGCGGGGAGGACGGACGCAGGAGTGTCCGGGAGGGTATGGCTTTCACCCGTGCCGTTTGCACCTTTTAGTTCGGTAGCGGCACAACTGAAAGTCGTGCCCCCCCGTTCGTCTTTTTGAGGTTCTTCGTTCTGCAATCCGAGGGAAAGAAAAGGCATCAGTCACTGCGTCCGGGGTAAGAATAAAGATGGGTATGAACACATAAACGAATGCAGGCTGCCGCGCAGCCCGCGCCAGAAGACGAATTGGGGAAAGAGGTCATTGGTAAATGGCGGCCTTCAAGATCCTGAATGCAGAAGTCGGATTCAAGTCCATGTAAATTGAAGAATTCCCGCCCAAGACAAGATTGTCAACTATGATTTGCCCAAGCACATAGGTAGAAGATCCCGAACCGCCCTGCAGTGTCAGGATGTCGTTCCAAGCCGTGGGCGGAGCCAGACAATTTGTGCCGGCACCACTGCCGTTGCAAGAATGAAAATACATCGTGCCTGCTAATATGTATGCGCCGCCGCCGCCAGCATTTGGATTCACACTCTGACCAGCTCGGTCTTGGAAGAAGAGCATCCCGCGTTGCTGACCAAGGCCGGCAGGAGGGATATTACCCGCCGCAAGATATGGGTCGCCATACGTCCCAGTGCAGGGTGCCAGCAATACATTCCCGTCGAAGGTCGCGGGAAGATTTGTCGGCAACACAGTGCTTGGTCCGCAAGCCACTCCGTACTGCAGTGATCCGGTCCCGGAAGCGGTATTGAATATCGAGGCGCACTTGCCCGGCCCCCCTGAGTTTGAATTTATCTGAACGGTGGCAGTGCTGTGGAAATAGAACATGACTCCGCCGATTCCTTGCCCAGGGGCAGTGCTGTTTCTTAGGCAGGAATTAGAGTTAGCCTGAAGGTCGCCCCCAAGGTAGTAAATACCTGGGTCGAAAATCGCATAATTATGTTTTGGACCAGGACAGCTTGACCCAACGCAAATGCCGCCGGGATAGTATCCGGCAGAATACTTATCGCACACGGTTATAGGGCCGCTGGTGGGCGCCGGGCATCCGTTGGTGCCCGATGGAACGTTTGGAGTAACGGTTCCAGTCGCCGGCAGAGGCGGCGCGGCCAGAAGCGCGAACGGGTCACCGATCGGAGTAGATGGAACAAGCCACTTCCCAGTCGTGCCGGGATTAAAGCTTGAAGGAATGCTTGGTGTTGTGAATGGACCACCATAGGTTCCGAAACTGCTCCCTGTATTTGCCGGGCCCCCAAGATGCAAGTCAACCAGCGCACTCCCACCTATTGTCACCGCTGCAGCGTTACTGGAATTCACCTGAATACTCTGGGTAGGGCCGCCGAAAATTGTCACCGTTGGGGTTCCCTGCACCGTGAAAGCACTCTTCGAGGGGCTCGTAGTTGGGTTTACCTTATCCAAGACGACGATCGGAATCGGCGCGAACGATTCCGTTACCCCGCAAGTTGCGAACGCGCGTACGGTCTGAGTGCTTTTGCGCGTCAACAATCCGCCAAAGAAGGTCTGCATATTGTTCTTCACCTGCACCTGAAGAAACGCATTGGGAGCAACTGCGCCTGACGGTGCCGTAACTCCGGGTGGCGCTCCCACCGCGAGCACTGACACATTGTTTCCCCGAGCGGTGCTCGATGCAGCAATATTGCTCGAATATCCATTCAGTGCAGCGTACTGGCAGGGTGCAGCCGTGGGACTGGTGTTGCAATCGAAATTCGTGCCCGCAGTGAATCCTCCCTGAGTGGTCGTACCGTTCGTCGCGTCGAGGAGCAAGTCCATGGCTCCCGCAGCACACGCCGCGTCCGCAGCGGTCTGCGCGGACTGGCGAGTGAACCACATGGCTCCTAAATCGATGGCAAACGCCATCGCACCCAGCAGAAAGAGTCCGAGGCCGAGCATAAGAAAGGTCATTGCCTGGCCTGCCTGCTGATTTCTTCGCCCATGCACCGCCCTAAAGCTAGTTTTTCTCATGTGTGTACCCTTGTTACGGCATTCACAAATCTCAATTCATAATGCGGCCGTCAGCGGCCGCATAGAGGGTCACATTCGGCCATCTCATCCCAAAAAGAGGCTGGTAACTGTAGTGCACTGTCACCCTGACTAGGCATCCTGGCTTGTTGCATGCGGCTACATTTGCGCTATTGGGGTTGTAGTCCACCGTCACGCTGCTCGCAGTAACGTTGTGCAAAGACAAGATCGCGAAATTCGTGACCGCGGCCTTCACGTTTGCTCCCGGCGTGTCGGGACAGGTAATTGGCGGTGACCCTGACGGTACGCCCGGGCCGCTGCAGTTCGTATTTCCGGTGCCATGCACGATCGCGTACCGGATCCCCTCCTTTGCAGAGTCGGCCAGCGAATTGTAAGCGTGCATGAGCAGAATGAGCTCCAGCATACTGACAAACAGCACAAATAAGATCCCGATGACGAGGGCAAACTCCACTGAGGCTTGGCCTTTGGATCGTCGGAGCACTGTCCGGCATGTATGTGATTGACGCATTCTTCTACATAGCGCGCATTTGCGCAGTACGACGAAAAGTACAAGTCACGCTTCCACCACCACCAACGGTGCAGGCGGGTGACGCCAGCAAGGCGATATTGAACGGCGTCCCCGGAATAATAGGAGTGAACGTGTAGAGTATGTCCACCCTATTCAACACAAAGCTTGGAGCCTCAGGATCTGCACTAGGCACCGGGCTGCCAGTACCCACGCTGCCACATGTATTACCGGTGCAAGTCACGCAATTAGATTTCAGGTTTGCACCCGTGCCGTTAACACCGGAATTGGAACCATTAATGTTAATCGGGCTGCAGACTTGCACAGAGGCACCGGTTGGACTGCCTATCGCTCCGGTCATATCCTGGTATGCCAGATAACTCACTGACAATGTGCCCGCCAAATTGTTCGTCGAAGAACCAGAGGGGGGCAACGGGGTTGCGGCAGGTGTTGCGGATCCCTCAATCGAGTATGTAGCAGCGCTCCGCGACGCGCCAGTGAGGTTCACCATCATGAGGAAGAAATAGCCGAAATTGACAGCGTTCAGGACCAGGAACAGCATCAGCGGCAGCATTATCGCGGTTTCTACGAGGGATTGGCCGCGGCTGCTTCTCATCCCGTGAGTCCGATCTTGCATGTTTGCCTTTTCCTGTCCCTCTGACTCTTGCCAAGTCCCGAACCCAACGTTCCCCTACGCGATACGAATCGCCGACCTGAATACTTTGGCCGGTGCCCCGGTCTTAAGCGGTGGCGCTGGGGCGGCGTCCTCTTGCAGTTCCGACGCTTCCACAGCGTCTTCCTCTACCTCTAGCAATTCAGCTTCCTCTTCGGCCGCTTCCGCAACATTTAACTGATTCAACAGGCGATGCAGGTAGCAACGACTAATCCCAAGCTCCTTGGCGGCTTTGAGCTTGTTCCCGTCATGCATGGCCAGGGCCGAGCGCACCAGCTCGCGCTTGTATCCGCGAACGGCATCGTGGAACGAGCCCTTCGGCAGATCGTCGGCGAGGCTGAAGCCTTGCAGTTCGGGCGGCAGATCGTCCACCCCAAGCCGGTCGTGGCCGTTTGCCAGCACGATGCTGCGCTCGATTACGTTCTGCAGCTCTCGCACGTTTCCCGGCCAGGCATGCCGCGTCAAGGCGCCCAGATAACCAGGAGACATGTTCCGGTACGTCTTCTTGTGAACCTTGGCGAACATGCGCAGGAAGAACTCCGCGAGCAGCGGAACATCTTCCGTGCGGTCACGCAGCGGTGGCATCTGGATCTTGACCACAGAAATTCTGAAGTAAAGGTCTTCGCGGAAGGTTCCTCCACGGACCATCTGTTCGAGGTTGCGATTGGTAGCGCAGACCACTCGAACATCCACATGGTGCGGGGCATTGGACCCTAATCGCTCAACCGTACGTTCCTGCAATACGCGCAGCAGCTTCGCCTGAAGGGGCAGAGCTAAGTCGCCAATTTCATCGATAAAAATCGTTCCGCCGTTCGCCTCTTCAAAGCGGCCGCGGCGGCTCTGGTTGGCGCCGGTAAAGGCGCCGCGCTCATGCCCGAAGAGTTCATCATCAATCAGCGACTCGGGGAAAGAACATACCGAGAAAGCAACAAAAGGTTTGTTGGCGCGGGCACTCAGTTGATGGATGGCGGTGGCCACAACTCCTTTGCCAGTGCCACTTTCGCCGGTGACAAGGACCGTAGTAAATACGCCGGCAACCTTGCGAATCACATCGCTCACCCGGTCCATGGGTTTGCTATTTCCGAGCAAGCCATCAACCCGCTTGCTGGACACAAGCTTCTGCGCAGCGGCCAGCTCACGCGCCATTGCCGCGCGGCGAGTGGCGCGGTTGATGGCAAACCTGAGCTCCTGAATATCAAGAGGCTGTTCCAGGAAATCCACGGCGCCGTCTTGAAAAAGTTCCAGCGCAGCACCCGAGTGCTTTCCCCATCCAAAACTAATGATCGGAGGCGCAAAAGGAAGATCGGAAGCAGCGCGTAGGAGAGTACGGTGAGACTGCGCGTTGTTCCGACCGCAGTCCAAGTTCAGCAGAATGACATCGCTTTCGCTGCTGTCAATTCCCGCCATGGCTGATTCAGGAGAAAAGACCTGGCTGATGGAGTAACCAGCCTCGCCCAAAACTTCCTGCAGGACGTTGCCAAACGCTTCGTCCGGATCAACCAACAGGACACGCCTAACTTTTTCAGCAAGAGTTGGACTTGCCAAGAACTACCCCTTCCCGCACTCTGCTACAACTCATCTGCCACGCTCAACGTGGATCGCGGAGGAGGTGATGCAGCTACTACTACAGTTTCTATTTGTTTACACCTACGAACGTACGCAGTGGGCCATCACAGAAACCTTGAGTCAGACCAATGGAAGCCTTCCGACCCCGTACGAGCACTGCGGGAGCATAATACAGAAAATACTGTATGGCAATACAGGGGGCCAAAAATAGTTGAGGAAACTGGTTTGGAAACAGCGCTACCTAACCGGTATGGTTCACGGCAAGTGTAAACTTTTGCATACAACTTCCTTAGTAAGTGTATCTTGGGTTCGTGCAGCCTACAGCCGAGGAGGCCGTGTTTCCCTTGGCCGGTTTCTCCGACCCAGTCGGTCTGACCTTGATGGCAGCCACGCAGTTAAGTGGAATCCGGATTGCACTCTGAGGGAGGAAATTCCGCGCTGATGACCGTATCCGAGCTTGAAACCGCACCTAGTCTAGACCCACGCCTCGCCGAGGCTGGCGACCCCCTCGATTTCGGTCGCGGAGCACGCGGGTGGCTGCGCGCCGGGACATCCTTTCTAGCGGTCCTGACCCTGGTTCTGCTTGGCATGCAGTTCATGTTCGTGGGAAGCAAAGAGGGCGACCCGGACATCTGGTGGCACCTGCGGAATGCCGACTATCTGGTGCAAACTCATCATCTTCCGAGCCATGACATGTACTCCTTCACGGTTGCGGGCAGGGCGTGGCTGAACCACGAGTGGTTGGGTGAGATTCCGTTTTATCTTGCGTATCGCGCCTTAGGGATGGCGGGCTTGAAGTCAGCAGCCATTCTTATTCTGGACGTTCTCTTCCTTTGCTTGCTTTACCTTTGCTACCAGGAAAGCCGCAACTTTAAGGCTTCGATCGCGGCCTGCTGCGCGGCGACCTTCCTGGCAACGGTTTCTTATGGACCCCGTACCATCCTGCTGGGGTATGTCTATCTCACCATTCTTCTGATCATCTTGCAGCGCTTTCGGCAGCGTGGGAAGGCTCCACTGTGGATGATTCCGCCTTTGTTTTGTTTATGGGCCAATACGCACGGCTCTTGGTCTTTGGGCCTGATCCTGTTTTTCCTGATCGCGGTGGCCGGACTTGTAGGCGGCTCCTGGGGACGAATCTACTCCGTACGTTGGACCCCGTCTCAACTGCGGAAGCTCGTCCTAACCGGCGCCGCGACGATTGCCGCACTGTTCGTCAATCCTTACGGATGGCGTCTGGTTTTCTATCCGTTCGATCTCGCGTTCAACCAGCGGCTAAACATCACCCACGTTGCCGAGTGGGTCACCGTCAACTTCCATGAGGTTCGTGGCAAGCTGGTTCTGGTCCTGATCGTTGGATTTCTGCTCAGCGCGTTGATTCGAAACCGGCGCTGGAATCTCGGCGAACTTCTGATTCTGCTATTCGCGCTTTACAGCGGACTGACCTACATACGCTTTCTGGTCTTACTCGGAATTGCTATGGCGCCGGTGTTGGCCCAGACTTTGGATTTCTTCCCGCGATATCGGCCGCTCGAAGATACTCCCAAAGTAAATACCGCGGTCATTCTGCTTCTGATCGGGTTGATGATCTACCGGTGGCCTCGCGACGCCAAAGTGCGGCAATCGGTCGAGGAGAACTATCCCTCGGGCATTTTGACTTACCTGAAGGCCAACCCGCTACACGGCAACATGCTGAATTACTACTTGTGGGGCGGCTATCTGGGTTGGAACGACCCGAATATCAAGGTCTTTGTGGACAGCCGTGTAGATATTTTCGAATACGAGGGCGTGCTCCAGGACTATTTGAACATCCTCATGCTTAAAGATCCCGACCAGGTCATTCAAAAGTACAAGATTCACTATGTGCTGTTTCCTCCTGGCGAGGGATACACTTACGTTTTGCAGCATGATCCGCAGTGGAAAGTGATATACAAGGATAAAGTCTGTCTGCTGTTCGAAAAGCAAGCTGATGGCTCCGCGGCATCATCCGTAAATCACTGATGCCATATGTTTATCCGCCGCCATACCGACAAGCTGCTGATACCGATTGGTATCCTCATTCTGCTGGTGGTAATTTCCTTTCATCCCAAACACCACTTACGTTCTGAAATGCCGCCGGGCTTCTTCCACGAAGAGACCCGATCACAGGCCGGATCAAAGAGGCCGTCGCAGGACGAGAGGATCGCCTGGGCTTATTGGGAAGCAGCGCAGATGGAAATCCAGTGGAAGTATCCGTACTCGCACCCGCTGCCGGCCGATCCTCCTCCGGAATTTCGCGTTGACGCTGTCGCTCTCGGCCCCATGGCTTCCGATCCGGCGACCCGCTTGTTGTACTGGCATCGCCTGCAACAGGTGTGGTTCGCGCCCGAGAGCTGGAACAGCGAATATGGCTGGAGCCTGGATTGGACCGGTAGTCCGGTACAGTCCGCCGCGCAGTGGATCAGAGAGCAGTCCGTGCGCCTGGCTGGTCGGTAAGAACCACGCCGAAATTGTCACACTCAATAGTTCTGCACAAACCGTCGAACTGGTCCCAGGCGTTGATCGTAACCCTGGTCGTCATTCTCGGCCTCGAATTCTGGGCTTGGCATGTCATTTTCCCCCTCACAAGCCAGGGATACGCAGACTTTCGGCAACTCTATGTCGCCAGTTACATGGTGCGATCTGGCCACGGACAAGAGCTCTACGACTATGACTCACAGCTCCGATTTGAGAACTCACTAGTACTCCCGACTACGATTGCCATGCGCTTTGTCCGCCCTGCTTACGAAGCGTTGCTGTTCGCCCCGGTTTCCTGGCTACCTTATCGAGCAGCCTACATGGCAGTCATGGGTGTAAATGCAGCACTTCTTCTAGCCTGTTTCTGGTTATTGCGAAACCGCTTTCGGGGGCTTGCAGGGGTGTGGTCGTGGCTACCTGCCTTACTTTTCTGGGGCTTCTATCCGATATCGGTGGCTTTCCTCCAAGGTCAGGACTCTGTCCTGCTGCTTACGATTTTGGCGGCAGCACTTGTATTCATCGAGAAACGACGCGAAATGACCGCTGGAATATTAGTGGGACTAGGTCTTTTCAAGTTCCAAATCGTGATTCCGATTGCAATCTTACTTCTAGTGTGGCGACGTTGGCGGTTCTGCGCGGGTTTTGCGATTTCCGCGGCCGGAGCGGCTTGCCTGTCCGTGATGGTCATCGGCCTCTCGCAGGCACTCTTTTACGCACACACGCTATTCTGGCTAGCCGGAAAGACCACACCGGATCTAGCACGGAGCAACTATTCTATCGGCTATAACGTGATGTCCAACTTCCACGGATTAGTTTTTGTAATTCTCCGAGACCACATGTCGGGATCGTGGGTCACGTTCATTAGCGTCTTACTGTCGCTGGGCGTTGGACTGTGGGTGGCGAAGCGAACCGTGGATAAGAGCGGTCCGCATTCATTCGTTGTGGCAATCACCGCTGCAACCTTCTTGAGCTACTATCTTTTTCTTCACGATGTGAGCATTTTGCTGATCCCTGTTGGTACGGCCTTGCACCGGACTCTCGAAGAAACCCCGAATTTACGCAGCAGAGTAATTGGATGGTGCATTGTGCTGCTGCTTTGGCTGCCACCGTTCGCGCTGTTCGTGCGTGCCTCGATATATCTGCTAGCGATCTTAATCGGCGTCCTCTTATGGTTTCTCAGCGACATGCCTGGACAAACGAGCCCGAAGAAGTTGGAGTTGATCACGGCGTGAATCTCTGCCATTCAATAAAAACAAGCTATGTTTCCTCAGATCAAGGTTGCCGCCCTAACGCATGCTGCTGCTAATTGAACTCTGCCTAACCGCGCTGATCGTGCCGCTGGCGTTCATCGTACCAGGCGCGGGAAAACATTTTTTTCGCGCGATCGAGGGCCGCGTCTCACGATTCGCCGCCCATCGCCGATTGGCGGTGCTGACAATTTTCCTTTTCGCCGTTGCCGCGCGGCTGGCAGTGCTGCCCGTCGAACCGGTGTCGGTGCCGGGCATTCATGACGAATTCAGCTATCTGCTCTCTGCCGACACATTCGCTCACGGACGGCTCACCAATCCCCCACACCCCATGTGGGTGCACTTCGAGAGCATGGCCATCATCCAGCAACCGACCTATTGCTCAGCCTTCTATCCGGCTCAGGGAATGTTCCTCGCCGCGGGGCAAGTGCTTTTGGGCCATCCCTTCTGGGGCGTGTTGCTGAGCAGCGCTCTGATGTGTGCCGCC
>WNGE01010510.1_pt1 | contig 10592 bp, 11 predicted proteins | sample 5400651 | NCBI WGS metagenome assembly WNGE01 (sample SAMN13153370, study PRJNA577476) | soil metagenome | isolation source: 60 cm soil or saprolite under grassland replicate 2 | place: USA:California | collected 2016-06-15
GCGGTCTGCAGTTTTGGCGATCTTGGCCATTAGTTCTCCCAGAATTTAGGTGTGACTTTATTTTAGCATTCAGCATTCAGCCAAACCTTGACAGTTGGTGTTTCCTCAATTGGAGCGACAATTCGACACTGCCAGGACGGCCCCAAGGGCGGCTGTCCCATATGCCGAAGCACGCCTCAATGCGCCGGACTCTTGAAGACTTCCCCGCCCTTCATCACGAAGACGACTTTCTCCATAGCAGTGATATCGGCGAGGGGGTCGCCGTCAACGGCGACGATGTCTGCGAACTTTCCGGCCTCGATGCTTCCAATTTCAGTGGAGCGGCCAATCAACTCTGCGGCGTTCACCGTGGCCGCGCGCAATGCCTCCAGCGAACTCATACCTCCACGGACCAGAGCAGCGAATTCCTTGGATTCGAAGTCTGAATCGTCGTCGACGCCGTAGGCTATCTTGAGATGATGTGCCAGCGCTAGGCGAAAAGCCGGCCCTTGCGCCTTCAAAATGGCTTCACCTTTGGCAACCGTCGCTGGATCGGCACCCAGGGATGCACCTTCTTCGACACCGTGTTGGAAGGTCATCAGCGTAGGGACCAGCCAGGTTCCGCGTTGCTCCATCAGGCGTGCGCCTTCTTCGTCGAGCATGGTGCCAGGTTCGATGGAATCCACTCCAGCGCGAACCGCGGCCTTGATGCCGTCAGTTCCCTCGGCATGCGCCATCACTTTCTTCCCTGCCCGGTGGGCGATTTCGACCGCCTTGGCCATCTGTTCTTCGCTGAGTTCCTGGACGCGGTAGTCGCTGACGGGATCCCCCACTCCGCCGCTAGCCATTAGCTTGATCCAGTCGGAGCCATATTTAATGTCTCGGCGCACCGCGTACGAGATGCCGTCAACCGAATCTGCAATGTTCTGCCGGGGGACAAAACCGGCGTCTGGAGCAAGAACGTCGTCATCTCCGTGGCCGCCGGTCAGCGAGACACACGAACCGGCCGAGACTATTCTCGGGCCGCGGATCAGCCCTTTTTCAATGCTGTCGCGCAAGGCGATTTGTCCATACCCGGGATCGCCTTCGCAGGCATCGCGCATGGCGGTGAACCCATGGTCCAGAATAATTTGCAAATTGTGAACTCCCCAGATCGCCTTCTGCGGCGAAGACATGCGCAAGGAAGAGGTGGGAGTTTGGTCTTTGGGATTTCCGAGTAAATGGTTATGAGCGTCTATCAAACCCGGAACTACGGTGTATTTCGAAAGATCTACGAGCTTCGCGCCGGAGGGAGCGGAGTCGGCGATGCGGACGATGCGGTCTTTGGAAACGACGATGAAAGCCTTCTGCGAAACCTTTCCCGTGCGGACATCAATGAGTCGGCCAGCATGAATGGCCAATTGTTCGCCGGGCTGCTGCCCCGATACCGGCGACAAGCTCACGAAACAGAGGGTCAGAGACAGAAAGAGCTGCGCCCGAAATGTTCGCAGATTCATTGTTGAGTTCTCCTGAGCCGAAATAACGTAGAAGCATACGGATGAACTCGCGAGCTTACAAATTGGCGCTTGGCAATCTGAGGCTGATTTTTTTGCGCCTGGGTGTGCTCCATCTACAAAACCAATGTCCTGAATCGAATTTTCGGGTTTGACGCGATGCTGCGCCTCGCGTAGTTTAGGAATTCATGCTGAGGCAGCAGCATCACCGCCATCATCACGCGCACAGCGCGACGGCGGGGGTGTGGGGCTGAGCTAGTCAGCACAGACACTGGGAATAAGGCCCGCTGAAGCGCAGAGCTCAGCGGGTTTTTTCTTTTTGTTCAGTGACTCTCCACCGGAGCACGAAGGAAAAATGACGGAGTAGGGCGGGAATCTGGAGGTGTCTTCAATGATTCAATCCCTCAATGACCCGACGATTCAGTCTCCGTGCGTCCGTGTCTCCGTGGTGGATGAGGTTGTAGAACATGAAAATTGACTTCGAAAAAATGCAAGGGCTGGTTCCGGCGATCGTGCAGGACTCAGCCAACAGCGAAATCCTTATGCTCGGGTTCATGAACCGCGAGGCTTGGGAGAAGACCCAGGAACTGGGATACGTCACTTTCTACAGCCGCACGCGAAATGAACTCTGGACCAAGGGCGAGACTTCAGGCAATCGGCTGAAGGTCATTTCAGCTGCGACAGACTGCGATCGTGATTCCATTCTGATCAAAGTGGAAGTCGAGGGCGCGGGTGTGGTCTGTCATGAGGGGACGAGGTCGTGCTTTACGAGGAAGATCACAGTGGCCGGAACACAGGGCAATTCGCGGGCGGGGGCGCCCGCGCCACACGTGTCGGAGGAGATCTCGCAATGAAGATCCGGCTGGGTATTCCTAAAGGCAGTTTGCAGGAGGCGACGCTGCAACTCTTCGCGCAAGCTGGATTGCCGATCCACACCAACTCGCGCTCCTATTTCGCTTCAACTGGCGATCCCGAGATCGAGTGCATGTTGATTCGGGCGCAGGAAATGGCACGCTATGTCGAGCACGGTGCACTCGACGCCGGATTGACCGGGCTCGATTGGGTAATTGAGAGCGGTCTGGAAGTGGTGACGGTCTCTGATTTGATTTATGCCAAGCAGAGTCGCGGCAAAGTGCGCTGGGTGCTGGCGGTCCCCGAAAGCTCATCTTTCGAAAAGGCGGAGGACCTGGCGGGGAAAATTATCGCGACAGAGCTGGTGAACGTCACAAAGAAATATTTCGCGAGCCGTGGAGTGGAGGTGCGAGTTGAATTCTCATGGGGTGCAACGGAAGTAAAGCCGCCAATGCTGGCCGATGCGATCGTGGAAGTGACCGAGACGGGCAGTTCGCTGCGGGCAAATCATCTTCGCATCATGGACACCGTGCTCGAAAGCAACACGCAGATTATTGCCAACAAAGCGACCTGGACGGATTGCGAGAAGCGCCGGAAGATCGAAAATCTGGCACTGATGTTGCGTGGTGCGATGGAAGCCAAGGACCGAGTCGGCCTCATGCTGAATGTCCGCAAGGAGGACCTGGAGCGGGTGCTGGGCGTGTTGCCGGCGCTGAAACGCCCAACGATTTCGACCCTGAGCGATCCGGAGTGGCTGGCGGTGAATACGGTGATCGAGGAATCACTCGCGTGGCAGGTGATTCCGAGACTGAAGGAAGCAAACGCGCAAGGGATCGTGGAGTACCCGCTGAACAAGGTAGTCGTGTAATGCGGATTCTCAAAGGGAAAGCGGCGGAAGGGTACGTGCGCAAGTTGGAGCGGCGAGGCTCGCGCCTTGAGGAAGTTGAGCCAGCGGTACGGATGATTGTGCAGGGCGTTCGAAAAAACGGAGACCGCGCGCTACGCAAGTACGCGACAAGGTTTGACGGATTAGCGCCGGCAGAATCTTTGCGAATCAGGGAGTCTGAATTGCGGAAGGCTTGGAAAAGCGCGGCGAGTCCTCTGAAGTCCTCGCTCCAGATCGCGGCGAAAAACATCAGGCAGTTTTGCGACTGGCAAAAACCCACGGAGTGGGTGCGGTCTGCGCACGGAATTTCGTTGGGACAAATGGTGCGGCCGCTTGACTCCGTAGGTTGCTATGTGCCGGGCGGCCGCTTTCCACTGGTCTCGACTTTGCTGATGACGGTCATTCCCGCGCAAGTGGCGGGGGTGAAGAACATTCGCGTGGTTTCTCCGCGACCGAGCGATGAAGTTTTAACTGCGGCGGCGATGCTTGGCGTGAATGAGTTCTATCGCGTCGGCGGTGCACAAGCCATTGCGGCCCTCGCGTACGGAACGAAAACGATTCCGCGAGTGGACAAAATAGTCGGCCCGGGAAATTTGTACGTTACTGCGGCGAAGAAGATAGTGTCGTTTGACTGCGCGATTGACATGCTGGCGGGGCCCACAGAAGTTGTCATCGTGAGCTTGCGAGGGAATGCTAGGTTTATTGCGTCTGACTTAGTCGCGCAGGCCGAGCATGATCCGGAGACGCTGGGGGTGTTCATCACGACGTCGGAGAAGTTGGGGAATGAGGTGGCGACCGCTTTCAAGAAGGGCGGACCTGAAGCGCCGTCTCTACACGACAATGCCATTGGGATTGCATCGTTAAAGAAACGAGGCGCTGTACTTATTGCCAATACTAAACAGCAAGCGTTTGTCTGGGCGAACCGGATTGCGCCGGAACACATTACTGTCGAAAAGGAAGATTTGAATTTCGTGCAGAATGCCGGCTCGATTTTTGTTGGAGACTATTCGGCCCAAGCGGCAGGAGATTATGCATCTGGCCCCAATCACGTTTTGCCGACCGCCGGCGCGGCGCGCTTTCGTGGCGGATTGAGCGTGCTGGATTTCGTCAAGCTCATCACGGTGCAGGAAATATCGTCTCGGGCCCTTTCGCGCCTTGCTCCCGCCATTGTGCAACTTGCGGAGACCGAGGGTCTGCGCGCACACGCTGAATCCATTCTCGTGAGGTGTGCGAGTGCTTAGAGCGCGGGAGTCAATCCGGTCGTTGAAGGAGTATCATCCGCCGTTGGGCGATCGTGAAGGGCTAAGGCTCGACTTCAACGAGAACACCCAAGGATGCTCGCCGAGGGTACTTGAGCGGCTTCGAAGTCTAGATGGCGAGGCCTTGGCAAAGTATCCAGTGCGCGAGAAAGCCGAAGTAGTAGTGGCCAAGCATCTCGGAGTGCGTCCGGAGGAGTTGCTTCTCACCAACGGCACCGACGAGGCCATTCACCTCGTATGCGAAACCCACCTACAACCAACAGATGAAGCGATTCTGGTGGTGCCGACGTTTGCGATGTTTGAAATCTATGCAACGGCAACGGGTGCACGAGTGATTGCCATTCCGGCCGTGCAGGAGTTTAAATTTCCAACCTCATCCGTTCTCGCCGCGATCAACGAACGCACTCGATTGATTTCGGTAGCGAATCCCAACAATCCTACAGGAACGTTTGTTCCTATTACTGACTTGAAGGAAATTGCCCGGGCTGCGCCGGATGCGGCTGTGCTCATAGATGAAGCATATTTCGAATTCTGCGGCGAAACGATTGCGCGTGGCTGGCGCGAGTTGCCGAATCTCTTTGTCTCGAGGACATTTTCGAAAGCGTATGGGATGGCAGGGCTGAGAATCGGCATTTTGATGGGAGATCCAGATCAAATGGCCACGGTGCGGCGAGCCAGCTCTCCTTATAACCTGAATGCGGTTGCGCTGGCGTGTTTGCCCGCTGCACTGGCAGATCAAGAATACGTTCAAAGGTATGTGTCCGATGCGATCGAAGGCCGCATTCAGTTGGAATCAGAACTGACAAATTTAGGAATCCATTACTGGCCGAGCCGGGCGAATTTTGTACTCATTCACCTTGGCGAGAACTGCAAGGCATTCGTCGCAAAGATGCGGGAAGGAGGGATCCTGGTCCGCGATCGTTCGGCTGATTACGGATGCAAAGATTGTGTGCGCATAACCGTCGGCGCCCGGGAGCACAATGATCGCCTACTCTCGGCGTTGCGCGGAGTTTTCGCCGAACTCGGAATCGGCGAGAAGGTGGCGCGATGAGGAGGGCGGCGCTTGACCGGGTCACGAAAGAGACGAACATTCGACTTCGGTTGATTATTGAGGGCAAGGGCAAGCACAAGGTTTCAACCGGAATTCGTTTTTTCGATCACATGCTGGAACTGTTCGCAAATCATGGCGCGTTTGATCTCGAACTTCAGGCTACGGGAGACCTTGACGTCGACCAGCACCACACCGTGGAAGACGTTGGCATCGCGCTAGGGCAAGCCTTTGCGCAGGCATTGGGCAGCAAACGTGGAATCCTGCGTGCCGGGTACTTCGTAATACCTATGGACGAAACGCTAGGACTGGTTGCCGTAGATTTTTCCGGACGGACCGCGGCGGTTGTGGATACCAAAGTCCGCGTGCGACTGGTGGGCGATTTGCAATCTGAACTCGTAGCCGACTTTTTTGACGGATTTGCGCGAGGGGCCCAGGCGAACGTGCACGCGCGAATCCTTTACGGTCGTTCGAATCATCACAAAATCGAAGCCCTGTTTAAAGCGTTTGCACGTGCACTGCGTGCTGCTTGCTGGCGCGACAAGCAGATGGCTCAGCTGTTGCCGAGCACAAAGGGATTGCTGTGATCGCGATTGTTGATTACAAGGCGGGGAACATCGCGTCGGTGAAGAAGGCATTTGATCATCTGGGCGCAAATACCATCGTCACTGATCAACCTGACGCGGTTGCGCGAGCCGAGAAAATTGTCCTGCCTGGTGTGGGTCACTTTGCTGCGACGAAGGCGCTGGATGAGTCCGGATTGCGGGAAACTATTATCGAGGGCATCGAGCGGAAGGCTCCATTTCTTGGGATTTGTGTAGGGATGCAATGGATGTTGGCATCAAGCGAGGAGGCGCCGGACGTTCACGGCCTCGCACTCTGGCCGGGCGAGTGCAGCCGCTTCCCTTTCCGAGTGAAGTCTCCTCACGTGGGATGGAATAGCTTGCTGATTCGCAATCGCGAATCTCGCCTGTTGAGCGGAATACCGGACGGGACGTTCGTCTATTTCACGCATTCGTATCGCGTGCCGTTGCTTTCTTATACAGCGGCGGAATGTGAATACGGTGGCGGATTTTCGGCAGCAGTCGAGCAGGACAATATGTTTGGAGTGCAATTTCACCCTGAAAAATCGGGGAGCGCGGGATTGAAGATGTTGGAGAATTTCTGCCGGCTTTGAGCGCGATTCCAAGGGCTTTTGACCGCAGAGTCGGCGTACGACTTCGGGATGACAACAGCTAAACGAAATGTTGACTAAACGGATCATCGCTTGCCTTGACGTGGATGCCGGACGCGTCGTTAAAGGGACGCAATTCCTTAACCTCCGCAACGCCGGAGATCCTGCGGAACTCGCTGCTGCGCACAGTGCCGCCGGGGCAGACGAAATTGTGTTGCTCGACATCACTGCGACACATGAGAAACGTTCAACGTTGATCGAAACCGTCAAGCGCACTGCGAATGAGCTGTTTGTTCCGTTCACAGTTGGGGGTGGCGTACGCACATTAGAAGATGCCGGCGCGATTTTTGATGCGGGCGCCGATAAGATCAGCATCAACTCGGCTGCAATTGCCGACCCCTCGCTTATCACTTGCATTGCGCAACGCTTCGGTTCTCAGGCGGTGATTGTGGCAATTGACGCCAAGGGTAACGGCGGCGGATTTCAGGCGTGGAGTACGGGCGGGCGCGTCCCATCCGGCAAAGACGCGGTCGTGTGGGCGAAGGAAGCCGAAGATCGTGGCGCGGGCGAGATACTGCTGACATCAATGGATCGCGACGGGACGCGGGAAGGCTTCGACTGCGAATTGACGCGGGCAATTTCCCAAACCGTCCGCATTCCGGTCATTGCCTCAGGTGGCGCAGGTTCGTCCGCCGACTTTGTCCACATATTTCGCGAAGGCGCAGCCGACGCGGCGCTGGCAGCATCCATCTTCCATTTCGGCCTAAGCTCGATTGCCGACCTTAAACGTGATCTGCAGGTCGCTGGAATTCCGATGAGGTTCCCTTGCTGATCCCATCCATCGATCTCATGGACGGCAAGGTCGTGCAGCTAGTCCAGGGTGAGAAAAAGGTGTTGGAGTTCGACAATTTCGAAGAGTGGGTCACGCGCTTTTCATCTTTTCCATTGGTGCAACTCATCGATCTTGATGCGGCGATCGGCAGAGACGCTAACGCGAGCCTGATCAAATTTTTCCTCAAACGACTTCCCTGCCAGGTGGGCGGCGGAATCCGCAAAAGTGAGAGCGCACGCCAGATGCTCGACCTCGGAGCACGACGTGTGATTTTCGGTTCGTCTTTAATTCGAGACGACAAGATAGATACCGAATTCGCAAAACGTGCAGCCGCCGACGTTGGGATAGACAAGCTGGTATTTGCTATTGATTCGCGCGGCGGAAGAATCGCCGTCCGAGGTTGGCAGGTAATTACCGAGATCACGCCGGTTGAGGCAGTGCAGGCGCTCGAACCCTTCTGTTCCGCCTTCCTCTACACGCACATTGATACGGAAGGCCTGATGGGCGGGCTGCCGCTTGCTCCTGTGCGCGAACTGCGCGATGCCACGCACCGACAACTCATCGCTGCCGGCGGTATTTCCTCGCATGAGGAAATTGCGCAACTGCATCAGATGGGAGTGGATGCGGTCGTCGGCATGGCTCTCTATCTTGGAACATTGAAGCTGCCTGATACTATTCCAGTCTCGAAGTAATTCCTGTTCACGAAACGCATGAGCGATTCGACTAACGTCGCCCCCGGTTGGCCGGGCATTCCACCGCGCTGGACTTCCAGCGCGAAGACCGGCATAGGCACTGCGCTAAACCGCAGCAGCCGCGTGTGGTTCACGCTAAGCCATGGCATTCTCAATGAAATTTATTTTCCCCGGGTTGACATGGCCTGCACGCGGGACATGGGGCTGATCGTCACGGACGGTGCGAGTTTCTTTTCTGAAGAGAAGAGGGACTGCAGTTTCGAGGTACAAGCGATAGAGCCGGGCATTCCTGTGTTCCGGGCGATCAATTCACATCTGGGCGGAAGGTACCGCATTGAAAAGGAATTCTTAGCGGATCCGCACAGAAATGTAGTCTTGCAAAAAACTCGTTTCGTGCCGGCGACAGGCTCTCTCTCTGATTATCGCCTTTACGTTTTACTCGCTCCGCATCTGGGAAACGTCGGTAGCAATAACACCGCCTGGGTTAGCGACTACAAGGGAGTGCCGGTTTTCTACGCAGAGGGTCCTTCAGGACTCGCGCTGGCGCTTGGCTGTTCCGTTCCCTGGACAAACATGTCGGTAGGGTTTGCCGGCGCGTCCGATGGTTGGCAGGAGTTGTCGCAAAATTATCAACTCGCGAACAAGTATCAGCGGGCCGAGAACGGTAATGTGGCTTTGACCGGAGAGGTTGATCTGGTTGCGTGTGACGGAGAGTTTGTACTCGCGGTCGGCTTTGGAGGCATCTGGGCCGAGGCGGGGGAGCAGGTGCGGGCTGCGCTCCTAGAGGATTACGACTTGCTCTCTCGCGACTACGCTTCGCAGTGGCGCAACTGGCAAAAAGGATTGCTGAAACTGGATCGTGCAAATGCGCACCGTGACCTTTATCGTGCCAGCACGGCGGTGTTGCGGTCACATGAATCGAAAGATTTTCTCGGCGGGGTTATCGCCAGTCTTTCCATCCCGTGGGGATTTAACAAAGGCGATGAAGACCTGGGCGGATATCACTTGGTATGGCCGCGGGACCTGGTCGAGACCGCTGGCGGATTTTTGGCGGCAGGTGCGGTCGGCGATGCTGTGCGAGTGCTACATTATCTCGAAACCACGCAAGAAGCGGATGGGCGCTGGCCGCAAAATATGTGGCTCGACGGGCGTCCGTACTGGAATGGCTTGCAGATGGACGAGGCCGCATTTCCGATCCTGCTAGTGGATTTGCTGCGCAGAGAAGCGACGAGCGCGCTCGGAGACCTGAAACGCTGGTGGGCGATGGTGCGTCGTGCAGCGGCATTCATAGCCTGCAACGGGCCTGTGACACAGCAAGACCGATGGGAAGAGGACGCGGGCTATTCTCCCTTCACGTTGGCGGTGGAAGTGGCGGGGTCGTATTGCGCCGCCGGAAAGCGATTGCGCCGCTTCTCCAACGGAAGGCTTTGTGCCGATCAAGAACCGCCCTCCTGGCGAAAGTCTCGATCGCGCGTCGCATGTGATCAGCCCGGACGCATTGTCGCTAGTGCGCTTCGGGCTGCGGGCGCCGGACGATCCGAGAATCTTGAATACGATCAAAGTGATTGACGCGATTCTGAAGGCGAAATTACCGGAGGGGCCACTGTGGTATCGCTACAACGATGACGGATACGGTGAGCACGAGGATGGTGGTCCGTTTGATGGCACTGGAATCGGGCGTCCATGGCCGCTTTTGGCCGGCGAGCGGGCGCACTACGAGCTTGCGGCGGGAAACGTGACAGCTGCGGAGGCATTGTTGGCCGCGGTGGAATCTTCCACGAATGGCAGCCGATTGTTGCCGGAACAGGTTTGGGACCAACCCGATATTCCGCAACGAGAGTTATTTCTGGGCAAGCCCACGGGCTCGGCGTGCCCGTTGGTGTGGGCGCATTCGGAGTACATCAAACTGGTGCGATCGTTGAAAGACGGCAAAGTTTTCGATCAGCCCGCGCAAACTGTGAAGCGATATCTGGTCGAGAAAAGGCCGGCCGTCTATTGGGAGTGGCGTTTCAATAACAAGTGCCGGTTTATGCCTTCAGGTAAAACATTACGAATCGCAGTGATGGCGCCGGCAACGGTTCACTGGAGCGACGACGGTTGGCAAACTGCACAGGACGTTTCGGCGCGGAACACCGGCCTGGGAATCTACGTCGCCGACCTTCCCACAAACACACTTGATGCGGGCCACACAATTGTCTTCACCTTTTATTGGCCGGAGGCAAATCGGTGGGAGGGCACCGATTTCAACGTGATGATCTCCACGTGACGATCGGGCGAGCTGAAGGCATAATAAGCGCATGGCGGAGCGATCCCAGGCGATCCGCGATAGATACTCACTGCGGGTGATTGCGGCACTTAAAGTATTACTTGAGGATTG
>WNGE01014762.1_pt1 | contig 10592 bp, 5 predicted proteins | sample 5400651 | NCBI WGS metagenome assembly WNGE01 (sample SAMN13153370, study PRJNA577476) | soil metagenome | isolation source: 60 cm soil or saprolite under grassland replicate 2 | place: USA:California | collected 2016-06-15
CGTGCTCGGCCGTACCTTCAGCTCCAGGTTGGGGTTCCCCGACCTCCTGGTGCTGGACTCCAGCGACCCTGCCGCGGTGAAGCGCGTGCTCGATCACGTCAACGTGCCACGCACGCTGTTCCTCGTCTCGAGCAAGTCGGGGACCACGGCCGAGACCCTGGCCTTGTATGACTTCTTCCGCGCGCGGGTCGAGGCGACAGGGCCGCCCAAGCCCGGGATGCAGTTCGTCGCCGTCACCGACGCCGGCAGCCCGCTCGATACCCTGGCGAGGGAAGCCGGCTTCCGCCACACCTTTCTCAATCCGCCGTCCATCGGTGGCCGCTACTCGGCGCTGAGCTTCTTCGGCCTCGTCCCGGCGGCGCTCATCGGTGTGGACCTCAAGACCGTGCTCGAGCGGGCTCGGACCATGGTCGAGCGGTGCGGCAACACCGTGAGCGCCCACGAGAGCTCCGCGGTGCGGCTGGGCGCGGCTCTCGCCGGCTTCGCGAGGGCGGGCCGCGACAAGGTGACGTTCATCCTGTCGGAGAAGATCCGGGCGCTCGGGCCCTGGCTGGAACAGCTCCTCGCCGAGTCCCTGGGCAAGGATGGCAAGGGCGTGGTGCCGGTGCTGGACGAGCCCCCCGGCAACCCCGCCGTGTACGGCGCCGACCGCCTCTTCGTGGCGCTCACACTCGAGGGGGACCGGAGCCACGACGCCGCGCTCGACGAGCTCGGGGGAGCCGGGCATCTCGTGATCCGGCTCCAGCCCAAGGATCCGCTCGACGTGGCCGGCGAGTTCTTCCGCTGGGAACTGGCGACGGCGACGGCCGGAGCTATCCTCGGCGTGAACCCGTTCGACGAGCCCGACGTGGCGCGCGCCAAGGAGAACACCGCGCGCCTGCTCGCCCAGTGGAAGAGGACCCGCCGGCTCCCCCAGTGGCCGGCGGTCGCCGAGGAAGACGGGATCGTCCTGATGGCGAAGGCCGGCCCGAAGCCCGCGTCGGTCGCCGAGGGGATCACGACCCACCTGGCCCAGGCCGAGCCGGCGGACTATGTCGCCATCCAGGCGTACCTGGAGCCGAGCGCCGAGATCCGGCGCCCGCTGCAGGCCGTCCGCGCGCTCCTGCGCGACCGGCTGCGGACGGCCACGACGCTCGGCTTCGGGCCGCGTTACCTGCACTCGACGGGTCAGCTCCACAAGGGCGGGCCACCCAGCGGACTCTTCATCCAGATCACGGGAGCGGACAAGGAGGAGCTGGCGATCCCCGGATCGGGCTACGACTTCTCGATCCTCAAGACCGCCCAGGCCCTCGGCGATCTCGAGGCCCTTCGCGAGGGCGGGCGCCGCGTCATCCGCCTGCACCTGCTGGGGAAGCCGGCCCAGACGCTCCAGCAGTTGCTGCACCTCCTGCGCGCGGCGACCCGGAAGCTGTGAGAGGAACGCTCCTGATATCATGAGCCCGGCGATGGCGGAAGATTCCTGCACCCTGGTCATCTTCGGCGCCTCCGGCGACCTCGCCAAGCGCAAGCTCGTCCCCGCGCTCTGGTCGATGTTCCAGGGCCGCGTCCTCCCCGAGCCCTTCGCCGTGATCGGTGTGGCGCGCTCGGAGATGACCAACGAGCAGTTCCGCGCCCGCATGCGCGAGGCCATCGCCGAGTTCGCCCGCGTCCAGCCGCCGACGCAGCGGGTGTGGGACCGCTTCGCCCAGGCCCTCTTCTACTACACGGGCGACCCCGCCAACCCCGATCTGTACTCGGGCTTGCGCGAGTACCTGCGCCAGGTCGAGCAGGAGCGAGGCACCGGCGGCAACCGGCTCTTCTACTGCGCGACGCCGCCCTCGCTCTACCCGCCCCTCGTTCGCCGCCTGGGCGAGGCGGGGCTGAACCGACCGCCCGAGGGCAGCGGCGGCTGGGTGCGCATCGTCATCGAGAAGCCGTTCGGGCGCGATCTCGCCTCGGCGCGGGCGCTGAACCAGGTGGTGGCGTCGGTCTTCGCCGAGGACCAGGTCTACCGGATCGATCACTACCTCGGCAAGGAGACCGTCCAGAACGTGCTGGTCTTCCGCTGGGCCAACGGCATCTTCGAGCCGCTCTGGAACCGCAACCACGTCGACCATGTCCAGATCACCGTCGGCGAGACCATCGGCGTCGAGGCCCGCGGCGCGTATTACGAAGAGGCCGGGGCGCTGCGCGACATGATCCAGAACCACATCCTGCAGCTGCTGTGCCTCGTGGCCATGGAACCACCGGTCACCTTCGACGCCGATCCGGTGCGCGACGAGAAGACCAAGGTGATGCGGGCGCTCCGTCCCATCGCGCCCGGCGAGGTGGACCGCGTCGCGGTGCGCGGCCAGTACGGACCCGGCTTCATCGGCGGCCAGCGGGTCGTGGGCTATCGGGAAGAGAAAGGCGTCTCCGCCGAGTCCATCACCGACACCTACGCCGCGCTCCGGCTCGAGGTGGACAACTGGCGGTGGGCCGGCGTGCCGTTCTTCCTGAGAACGGGCAAGCGGCTCGCGAAGCGGACGAGCGAGATCGCGGTGCAGTTCAGGCGCACCCCGCACCTCGTGTTCCGGCGCAACCCGGAGATCCTGGCCGAGCCCAATCTCCTGGTGCTTCGCATCCAGCCCGACGAGGGCATGTCGCTCTCCTTCGGCGCCAAGCTCCCGGGCCCCGAGCTGCGCATCAAGCCCGTGGAGATGGACTTCGACTACGGCCGCGCCTTCGGCGGCGAGCCGCCCGAGGCCTACGAGCGCCTCCTCCTCGACGCCATGAAGGGGGATGCCACGCTCTATGCGCGCGGGGAGTGGGTGGACCTGGCCTGGGAGCTCCTGGGCCCGGTGCAGGAGGCGTGGGCCACCGGCGACCCGAAGAAATTCCCGAACTACGAGGCCGGGAGCTGGGGGCCCGCCGAGGCCGACGCGCTCATCGAGCAGAGCGGCCGTCACTGGCGCCGCCCGTGATCACGATCCCAGCAGCGCGCGGAAGAGGACGGACTTGATCCCGCGCTGGCGGAGCATCGAGCGGATGATCTCGCCGTGCCAGTTGAACTGGGCGGTGCGGCGGATCACCTCCTGCACCTCGTCGGTCACGAGGGCTTCCAGCAACCTCTCCATCTCCGCATCCTTGAGCTTGACGAAGAGCCGACGCAGGTAGCTCGAGACCCGCAGGTGGGGATCGAGGCGCGCGCGCCAGCGGACCTCGTAGGCCCGGAGGTCCTCGGCGCCCAGACGGTCACGCCTGAGGGACTCGCTCAGTGTTTCGGCGGCCAGCACTCCGGAGAGGAGACTGTAGAAGATGCCGCCACCGGTGGTGGGCTTCGTGAGTCCGGCGGCGTCGCCGACGGCGACGACCCGGTGGCCATACGTCCTGGCCAGCGGACCCAGGGGTAGGAGGCGCCGGATCGGCCGCTCTGACGCGGACGTCACGTGCTCGGCCACCCCGTGACGCGACAGAAAGCGGCCCAGGTACGCCGCGGCATCGCCGCGTGTCATCAGGCCGACCTTCATCCGCGGCCGGCCATCTCGGATCACCGGGACCAGCCAGGCGAAGCCCTCCGGGGCCGTCCCCTCGCCCACGTGCAACTCCAGAGCCGTGGACGCCTGACGCGCGTCGACCTCGAGCTGGGCGGAGTGCAGGAAGAGCGAGGGAAGCCCGAGCCCGAGCTGGCGCTGAAGTCCGTAGCTGACCCCGCAGGCGAGAATACAGACACGAGCGCTGAGCGCCTCGCCTCCGGTTCCCGCCACCCGCACGCATCCGGGCTCGGGCCACACGCCGTCGACCCGGACCCCGGTCTTGATCTTCACGCCGGCCTGCTGCGCGGCCGAGCCCAGCTCCCCGTCGAATTGCCCGCGGTCGATCACCGCGATCCCCTCGCCGTTCGACGTGAACCGGAGGGCTCTGCCCGACGGGGACACGATCGAGCAGACGGTGGGGCGGTTCAGGATCAGGTTGTCGGGGATCTTGAACAGGCCGGAGAGCTCGTCGGAGATGACGCCGGTGCAATGAGTCGGGGCGCCGAGCGTCTCGTGCTCCTCGAGGACCGTGACGTCGAAACCCTCCTCGGCGAGGAGGAGAGCGGCGTAGAGGCCGGCAGGTCCGCCACCCACGACGATGACGTCGAACATGCGCTCCGTTCCGAAGCCTCTTCCCACCTAAGCCGCTGGTCGAGGATCGATCGCGTCGAGCGAGCTGCTGTCCAACAGGCTCCTATACTAGTCGAAGAGGCGGAAGGTGGCGCTGAATTTGGCTCCCCCGCTTGCCCAGGCGCGCGATGGCCCGTCGCGCCTCCGGCTGGTCAGGCTCCATCTGCAGCACCCGCTGGTACTCGCGGAACGCCTCGATGCGCTCGCCGACCTCGAGATACGCGCCGGCCAGCGCCAGGCGGGCCGCCACGTTTCCGGGATCGCGGGCGATGACGGCGCGCCACTCGTTCATGGCCTGGTAGTACTGGTCGGTTTCCCAGAGCGCTCCGGCCAGTCGGAGGCGGAACGCGATGGAGCGGCCGTCCAGGGACACCGCGTTGCGGTAGGCCTCCAGCGCCTCATCGCGAGCCCCCAGCTCGTGGAGCGCCGTCCCCCGGCCGAAGTGCGCCCCTGCATCCCGTGGGTTTTCAGCAAGAAGGGCCTCCCATTCCCGGACTGCGTGCTCCCAGCGCTTGTGGTCGAGCAGGTACTGGGCGAGCGCCCGGCGGTATCTGACGGCGTGAGGGCCGTCGCCGGGACCCAGCGCCTGAGACGCGAGCGCTCGATCGCGAGGGTCCGCGAGCTGGAAGGGGAGCGGATCGCGAGCCCGTCCGCGCGCCCGCGACTCGGCCTTGAGGACGGCGGCGCGATGAGCATCGAGCGCCGCGGGGTCTGCTCGCCCGGAAAGGGCCGAGGCCCGGGCGAGGTGCAGCTCCGGATTGTCCGGATCGCTCCTGATGGCGGCGTCGAGCTCGACCAGCGCGCCCTCGTAGTCTCCCTGGCGCGTCAGGAGCCGCGCGAGCAGCCAGCGGGCGAAGGACACTTCGTCGGGAGGCGCCAGCTCGGCCGCTCGACGGAACGCGTGACGCGCCGGCCCCGCGAGGCCGCTCTGCTCGAGCAACGCCCCGAGCTGGAGCTGGTCCGCCGCCGAATCGGGAGCGAGCGCCGCCCACTGAGTCTCGCCGAGCTTCACGGAGAGGAACTGGTCGACCAGGTCCGGGAGCAGCGCCGGATCGCGCCGGACGGCCTCCCGGGCCGCCCACAGACCCAGCCCGAGGCGCGGCTCGCGCTGGCTGGCCGCGAGCAAGGCCAGGGACCGGTAGAAGCGCGCGTTTTCCGGGGACAGCGCGATGGCGCGACGGAGCGAGGTGAGAGCCGCCGGGACCTCCACCGGAGCGGACGCCGGGTCGATCATGGCGATGGTGCCATGGACCTCGGCCAGGATCTCGTGGAGGAACGGGTTGGTGGGAGTGGCTGAGAGCGCCGTCCGGAGATCGGCGGCGGCGCCGGTCAGGAGAGCGCGGGCCTCGCCGCGCCGCTCGTCCCAGGATCGGAGGACTCGCGTCTCACGGCCTCTTCCCGTGTTCCAGACCTCGAGCGCCGCGGCGGCCCGGAGCTTGGCCCGCACCTCGAGGGCTCGCGCATCGCCCGGGTCGAGGACGAGGACACGATCCACCCTGCCGAGGGCGCCCTGTCCCGGCACCGCCTGGAGCCGCGCCTCGACCAGCGCCGGGCGGACCAGCCAGGGAACGAGCGCCAGCGCCAGAGCGACGGCGCTTGCCCCGACCAGCCAAGGACCCTGCCGTCCCTGCCCGAGAGGGCACGCGCGCACCATGGTGAGCAGGCGCTCCCCGCCCGCGGTGAAGCGCGTGTGGAGCGCGACGGTGGCGATGCCGAGGCAGGCCGCGCCCAGGATCCCGTTGGCGGGAATCCGCGCCGCGAAGTCGAACGCGCTGTGAACGAGTAGCGCGAAGACGGCGCCGAGCGCCCCGAGGGCGATGTTCACGCTGAAACCCTCGCCCCGGCGAGCCCCCTCGTCCTCACCGCCGCCGACCGGGCAGCGGCCACGACCGAGGAAATGGGCGCCGAGCAGATCGGCGGTGACCCGCCAGACGGCGAAGCACAGGAGCGCCACGCCGACGAACCCCGTCTCGACCGCGATCTGGAGGAGGTCGTTGTGCGCGAACGGCACGAAGAGCCGGGCCGGCTCCAGCGCGAGCGGCTGGTATCGGAAGTAGGTGTCGCGGTAGGCGCCCAGCCCGACCCCGAGCACGGGGAACGACGCGAGCATGGGCAGCGTGGTGAGCGTCAGGACCCAGCGGCTTTCGTAGGACGGTTCGCGAAGCCGCGCCAGGAACGGCTCGAACCCGATCCAGGTCCCGTAGCCGAGGGTGACGGCCAGGAGGGTGCCCACCAGGACCAGGCTCAAGCGCGCCCGGCCGAACGCGCCCTGGAGCGCGAGGATAGCTCCGAGGGTCAGCAGCAGACTCAGGACCCCGGCGCGGCTCAGCGTGAAGACGAGCGCGATCGCCATCACCGCGATGCCGACGAATGGGAGAGACTGGCGAACGGCGCGTTCGCGCCCTTCGCGCGAGCCGAGGAGGACGCGGAGCGAGCGGGCAGTCACCCTCGACCCGCGCGCGGCGAGGACATGACCGAGGCCGAGGCTCACGAGCATGGACAGCCACGCCGCGAAGTGATCCGGGTTCACGAAGGTCCCGGCCAGTCGTCCCGGGGAAGGGTGGTCGCGCCACCTCAGGAGCCAGGCCTCGCCGGTGAGGTAATCGAGGAGGCCGAGGAAGGCGAGCGAGCCACCGAGGAGCACGAGGGTTTGCACGAGCCGGTCGAGCTGACGCCGTGTCCGGACGAGGTTCACGACCAGGATATAGACGGCGACATAGGTCAAGAAGAGGCGGAACGTCCTCGCGGTCTGAGCCGGAGATACGGTGCCCAGGCTCCAGAGCACGCGCGGAAGCTCCGCGGGAAGTTCGGGGTCGGCCACCGCCGGTGCGAGGGCCCAGCCGGCCAGCGGGCGATTGCCCAGGGCGAGCTGGACCAGGACCAGGGCGATGAGCAGGCCCAGGGGCAAATCGAGCGCCGTTCGCCGCCACTGCAGGCGCTTGTCGCCGGCCATCCCGAGGATCCAGAGCACGAGGCCCGCCAGCGTGAGGAGCTGGGTGATCGCCAGTGGCCAGTCGCGATAGGCGCCCCAGGCGAGCGGGGCCCAGAGCAGAAGCGCGTAGAGGGCCGTGGTGCCGGCGCCGCCCAGAACTCGCGCGCTCACCGCACGGCGGGAAGACGTGGGGGGCGAAGCCCCCCTCCGAGCTTTCTACGGGTTGGTGGGCTGGCTGAGGGTGTCCAGCCCGATCGTCGAGGGCGCGTCGCTCCCGGGGGAGAACGCCACGGGAGGCCCGGTCACGATGCCGGGAAGCTCGAAGAACGGCGGCACGGTGACCGGCTCGTTGAACGCGGGGCCCGGCGCGATCGGATTCTGGGACGTGCCGATGTTGGGATCGTCGAGATCCTCGATCTTGACCGGCGGCCCGCACCCCTCCGCCCCCGCGAGCACGCCGAGGCCTTGGCCGACGGTCGCCTTCGAGAACCGGTTCTCGAACGACTCGCAGGTGACGATGCCCGGGACCTGCCCAGCGCCCTTGGCGAAGACCGCGACCTCCATCAGCTTCTTGAGCCAGTTGTAGAAGACCTCGAAGTCGGTTCCCCTGGCCGCCGCCACCGCGGTTGGCGTCGAGATGACGAAGTTCGACTGCCGTGCGCGCACCAGGCGTTTGCTCCTGGGCGTCGAACTCGAGCTTGCTCACCGCGAGCCGGCTGTTCTCGGCGACGAAGAGCGTGCTTCCGTCGGGCAACGCGAGCTCGGCCGAAGCGCCGGCCGGCGCCCGGATCTCATCGCCGGCCACGAGCTTGGCGCCCACCGCGGCCGGCGCCCACTGTGTCTGCCCCTTCTTCAGGACCTCGACCGGCCCGGTGAGGCGCGCGATGTCCGCGCTCCCTGCCCTCGGCTGGGCATGCGACCCGTCGGCTACGGCCAGGGCGAGCAAGCCGAAGACGACAGCCAGACGCGCCCTCAGCACTGATGGCCTGCAGCGTTCGATCATCCCGGGCTCGTCCCCTCGACGCGCTGTCCCTTGCTCGAAACGCGTCGGAGAAACCTCGCGCGACGTGACCGCTGTTCGAGCGCCGGCTTTGGCGGCGCAATCTCTCCGGATTGCTCGCCTCGGACGTCGGGGCCCCAGCCACGCGACGTCCTGCAGCTCGCACTGCCTTCCTGGGGGGGAGGCTCCGGAAGGGGGGCAAAGCCCCCCTCCGAGTTCCCTAGAAGCGCTCACCCGTCCTTTGGTTGAACGCGTAGGCGTTGTCGTGATGAGCGTCCGCGGCCTCGGGAAACCGTGGGTCCGGCAAGACAGCCACCCGCGTCACCTTCTGGGTCGCGTCGTAGGTCACCTCGTAGTGGGTCCCCCGCGCCGCGGCCACCGCCGTCGGCGTCGAGATCACGAAGTTCGACTGGCGCGAGCGGAGCAGCTCGATCGCGGCCTTCGACACCAGGGCGCGCACCTTCCCCACGACGAGATGGAAGGCGCTCGTTCGGGCCTTCGTCACATCATCGAACTCGACCTTGCTCATGGCCAGACGGCTGTTCTCGGCCAGGAAGAGCGTGCTCCCGTCGGGCAAGGCGAGCTCGGCCGAGGCGCCGGCGTGCGCGCGGACCTGGTCGCCGTCCACGAGCTTCGCGCCGGTGGTGACCGGCCCCCACTCGCTCTGCCCCTTCCTGAGTACCTCGACCCGGCCGGTCATCTGCTTGATCTCCGCGCCGCCGGCAGCCGTCTGGGCCGGGGCCGCGTCCGCCATGCCCAGCACGAGCAGCCCTGCAAAGACCGCGACGATTCCTGCGAACACCCGCCCCCCCCGCGCTCCGCCCATCACACGTTCCTCCCTCTCTCTCGGCCCCTGGAGGAGCCCACTACGAATCGAGGCTAGAATCCATCAGTAGCGTACTCTTCGAGAGCAAGTCAAGGATCATGGACTGAGGGCCTGGGGGCTCTTGAGCCCCTGGAGCTCGTACACCACCACGGGACGCGTCTTGCCCTTGACGATCACCTCGCCGAGGCGCCGGACCTCCAGATGGTCCTTCGCAGCCTCGTAGGTGCTCTCGCTAATGATTATGGGTACTTTGGTCTGATATTCCTTGTTCAGGGATTCGAGTCGCGCCCCGAGGTTCACGCCGTCGCCGACGACCGTGTAGTCGAAGAGCTGCTCGGACCCCAGGTTGCCGACCACCATGTCCCCGCTGTTGATCCCGATCCCGATCCGGAAGGGCTCCCGCCCTTCGGCGGTCCACCGGGCTTGCAGCGTGTCCAGCTCGGCGATCATCGCCAGCGCGGCCCGACAGGCGCGCTCGGCGTGATCGGGAAGGGGCACGGGGGCGCCGAAGATGGCCATCACGGCGTCGCCGATGAACTTGTCGAGCGTGCCCTGCTGGGCGATGACCTGGTCGACCATCCGCGTGAGATATTCTCGCAGAATCTGCACGACTTCCTGGGGCGGGTGCCGCTCCGTGTACCCGGTGAAGTCGCGGATGTCCGAGAAGAGCACCGTGAGGCTGCGGACCTCGCCTCCGAACTGGAGGGCGGCGGGATTCTCCACCAGCCGCTCCACCACCTCGGGGCTCACGAAGCGCTGGAAGGCCCGCTTGATCCAGAGCCGCTGGCGCTCCTCCGTCAGCAGCTGGTAGACCGTGATCCCCACGAAGGTCAGCCCCATGGCGAGGCTCGGATAGACCAGCGGCAGCCACAGGCCCGCGCGGAAGGTCAGATGCACCGCGGCGAAGAAGGCGCCCCAGCAGACCAGGACCGATGCGACGCTCACCATCGGACGGAGCCGAGGGAGGAGCCAGGCCAGGAAGAGCGGCCAGAAGAGGATCCCCGCCGCCTCGACCAGCTCCACCCAGTCCGGACGTCTCAGGAACTGGCGGCTGAGGATGTTCGCGGCCACGTTGGCGTGCTTCTCGACACCGGGCAGGATGGGACTCATCGGCGTGACACGCAGGTCGTAGATGCCCGCCGCCGTGCCGCCCACGAAGACGATCCGGTCCCGGATCGCTTCCATCGCGACCTTCCCGGTCAACAGGTCGACCACGGGCAGTTGCGGGAACGTCCCACCGGGGCCCGCGTAGTCCACCAGCATCCGGTCTCGCGGATCCACGGGAATGGAGGTGGCCCCGACCGCGAGGTCACGGCCGAAGTCCAGCGTGAGCTTGTCGGCCTCCACCCCCGTGGCCAGGCGCACCGCCTGCACCGCCAGGGACGGATAGTAGTAGCCGCGATACTCGAAGACCAGCGCCTCCCAGCGCGTCGTGCCGTCGTCGTCCGCGACCATGGTGACGTGGCCCAGATCCCGCGCCGCCGCCGCGAGTCTCGGGATGGGCGACCCGGCCCGGCTGGCGGATGGCGGCGGGTAGCGGCCGCGCTCCTCGTAGTGACGGAAGCTGATCAGGGCGGATCTGAGCGCGGCGCCCGAGGGAACGGGCGGGACGTCCGAGATCTGGGGTCTGATCTCGAAGACGAGCGGGAGCACGACGCGACCACTCTGCCGCACGGCTTCCTCGAGCTGGCCATAGTGGTCGGCTTTCCG
>WNGE01008960.1_pt1 | contig 10591 bp, 7 predicted proteins | sample 5400651 | NCBI WGS metagenome assembly WNGE01 (sample SAMN13153370, study PRJNA577476) | soil metagenome | isolation source: 60 cm soil or saprolite under grassland replicate 2 | place: USA:California | collected 2016-06-15
AATGCGACGAAGTGGTAGCAGATCCGACTTGCCAACGTAAGCTTCAGCGCCTGCCGAGCGAGCCGCCTCGCGGAGGGGAGCACCTTCCCACTGCGAAACGATGACAATCCTTGCTTTCGGGAAGAACTGCCTAATCTGCTTGGTCGCGGCGAGTCCATCCATTTTGGCCATCTTCAGATCCATCAAAACAAGGTCAGGCTGATGCTTGCGGTAGGCGGTCAGTGCCTCGCTGCCATCGTCGCACTCGAATATTTCCAGCTTGAGATCAGCCATAAAGGTTTTGATCATCCGCCTCATTGGTTCGCTATCGTCCACGATTAAGACCTTCATGACTCCCCAAACGATCGATTCTGCGATCCCCTTTTTATCTGTGCGTGGAGGTTTGTCGTCGGCGACGGCGCTTGCTCGCTCCAAGCAGAAGCGATAGTTAAGGCATCCTTAAATGGCGCGCCTCAACTCGCATTCAAATATCGCTGACAACGGAGTCAGCATAGAGACCGGAATGTCGTTTGAGAATCCCGATGGTTGCGTAATTTAGTTAAGTAAGGTTACGTAGTTTTTAGACCCGTGCAACTACGTATAGAGTGAGATTAGGAAGGACGTCACTTAGTCCGAATTCAGGCTCCATGAAGGTGTGGACCTCAGGGATGGCGTGGATGACGTGCCTTTCGTGGACGATAAACTTCCGCCGCATGTTATTGCGGTGAACTTCCACGACCCTGGTCTATATGAAGCTAAGTGAGAAGTTCTTTATGTTCGAGTGCGAATTTCATGAGGGCGTGACTTCCGTGAACACCCAGTTTCTTGCAGATGTTATTGCGGTGAGTCTCGACTGTGCGCGGGCTAATGAAAAGAGCTTGTGCAATCTCTTTGTTAATCTTGCAATTGGCGATCAGGGAGAGCACTCGAAGTTCAGAATCCGTAAGACCCTCCAGACCTGAGCGACGTATGCTTTCGGTTTCGACTTCTCGCACGCGGTTCATAAGATAAGTAGTTAGTTCCGGACTCGTATAATTCTGACCTGCAGCCACAGCGTTGAGGCAACTAATGATGTCTGTCACCGCACTGTCTTTGAGCACATAACCTTTCACGCCCGCTTCGAGCGCCTTCTTGAAGAGCTTTTCCTCACGGTACATTGTAACGAAAATGATCTTGACTGGTGGGCCTTCTTCCTGAAGATGGTGAGCGAGCGCGAGGCCGTCCAATTTCGGCATGCCTATATCCAGGATCGCGATCGCCGGCCGATGCGTCTGAATCGTTTCCAGGGCCGTCAGTCCATCAGACTCTTCGCCCACTACCTCGAAGCGTGGATCTGCCTCGATTATCTGCCGCAAGCCGTGACGGAAGACCGGGTGATCGTCGGCAATAACAATACTAAGTTTATTCTGCTGCGACACTTGGTAACTCCAAACGAACAGTAAGTGTTGTGCCGCGTGTCGGCTGAGAGTCTATCGCAAAAGAACCACCGAGTAGACGTACGCGCTCGGCGATGCCCGCTAGACCGAAGCCGCCAACGTTGTTGCCGTTGTCAGTAGGGGCGGAACGCGAAATGCCGATGCCATTGTCCTGAACAGAGATCGTTAGATGCTTGACACTCTTCTTAATCTCGATTCGACCGGCGGCAGCATTCGAATGCTTAACTACGTTGTTAAGCCCTTCCTGAATAATACGGTAAACGCTGGTCTCGGCCTCCGGTGAGAGCAGACCTTCAATGCGGTCCATGTCTGCGAAGAGACTGAGAGGCGTCGAGTCTGAGATACGCTCAATCATGGATTCGATTGCTGCAACCAACCCCAGCCGGTCGAGTTCGTATGGTCGCAGGTTGTAAGCAATTCCCCGGACCTCAAGGATCGAGGAAGTGGCGGTTGCGGCAATCTCTTCTAAGTGCTCCATGACCTTGTTCTGATTGGTCTGGTCGCGCAAACCCATCAACGCACGATTCTTGATGATCGCAAGACTCTGGCCGAGACCGTCGTGAAGTTCGGCTGCAATCCGCTGGTGCTCTTCGTCCTGTAGCGCGAGTAACCGTCCCGATAACTGTTGTAGTACTTCTTGATCCCGCTTCCGTCGCGTGATGTCGCGGGCAATAGTCGAAGCGCCGATTATCGTCCCGTGCTCATCCTTGATCGGGGAAATCGTCAGAGAGACGTCGACGCGCCGCCCGTCTCTGGTCACGCGCACCGTTTCCAGATGATCCATGCTCTCCCCTCGTCTTATTCGTTCAAGAATTTCCGGCACTTCTCCGTTCACGTCGGTTGGAGCCAGAATCGAAACACGCTGCCCTATCATTTCGCTTGGAGAGTAGCCATACATCTTTTCGGCGCCGGCATTCCAGCTTATGATCGTACCATCCAACGTCTTACTCAGAATGGCGTCGATGGATGACTCAACGATCGCCGCCAAATTGTTCTTTGCTTCCTCCGCCTGCCTGCGTTCAGTTTTGACCTCCAGAGAAAGCTGTCCGGCCTTGATCACATCTAAGCTGAGCTCGTAGCCCATCGCCGCCACGATGGCCATAAAAGGGAAACTAAGGAAAAAGGGCGAAACAATGAAGCCGGCAAGTATTAGGACGATGTTGCTACCCAACGTCAGAATGAAGAACACCATGCTGCCGCCCACAACGACAGCGCGGCGGCGCTCGCTAAAGTCTCCGCGGCGCCAAAGCGTGACCGATGCATCGAGCATGTATAAAAAGAGGAACAGCGTGCTCAGTTGACCAATCAGCGACCAGGGATTGACGACACCTACAGAAGCCGAGACGCTCTCGCCTCCAAAGAGCGCCACTTGTTTCAGTCCGGTGATCTCTCGATAATTGAGATTTGGTGTGAAGGAAAAGTTGAGGATCAGCGCCAGCGCCCGCAGACCACAAGCAGCACAGGCGAGCCATAACCGACCGGTGCGGAAGTCGAGCCACAGAAACCACACAAGCGAAAAGGTTAACAAGGATGCAGGAAGGTGTATCCAGCGGATTGCTGTTCCAAATTGTCCAATTGTTTGTGCTCTCACCACCAATAACTCTATCGGGGCGATGGCGGCCACGAAGATGGCAGTCATTGCGAATGCTAGATGTGCGCGTCGCTCGGGTTGCTTAAACCAGACCAGCAAATGCACCACCGCCAGCGTCACGCACGCTGCGGCAGTCATTGAATATGCAATAGTCAGCCAGTGCATAAATCACTCAATCACAATGCTGTACTGTTGCTCGAGATGAAACCCAACACGGTCAAGGCAACCAGCCCAGAAGCAAAAGTAGCCCAGGGGTCTGAGTAAGAGAACATCGATCGGACTCATTCTCTAAACGGGATTCTGCAGTAGGTTGGAAATAATCGAGCGGGCGAAGACACGTCACAGGGCTGGTCCTTCTAGTGGCCGCCCCCGTCGTCGTTCTCGAAGCGAAATCAGTGCTTGAATCCGTCAGACTTTTACCTACGTTCCCACAATGAATCATATAGAGGACGTGGCGAGGGGAAAACTGTCAATTTTGACAGGCTCGCTGGGATACCTTGACCGCGCCGCGCTAGTGGCGTTATTCATGTCCCAAACCGTAAGTGATTCCGACCGAAGATGACGGTAACCTTCTTTCTGCGGTCTAGTTCAATGAATACAAGAAAGAGTTTGCGGAACCTGACTCTGCCGCTGGCCCTGCTGTTCCTGGCGAGTCCGGCATCGCTCAAGGCGCAGACCGGAAGCAGTGGTGCTTTGATCGGAACAGTCACCGATCCATCTGGCGGAGTCGTGGCTGACGCGCAGGTGAGAGTAACGAATGAAGCTACGGGCGAGACGCGCACAGTCAACTCGAACGCGAATGGCAGTTATTCATTACAGTTGTTGTTGCCTGACACCTATCGCGTCGAATTCTCCAGGACTGGTTTCAAGCTTTCGGTTAAGCGAGGTATTCAGATCAATGTTACAGAGACGGCGCGGCTCGATGTAGTGCTCGATCTGGGAGGAGTGCAGGAGGTGGTGACGGTTACCACTGAGGCTGCATTGCTGCAAACAGAAACGAGCACGCTGGGGCGCGTCACAAATCAAACGCAGGTCGCCAATTTGCCGCTGGCGACGCGCAACTTTACGCAGATCATTGGTCTGTCGGCTGGCATCGCGGCGGAGGTGAACAATGCCACCGAGGTAGGGCGCGGTTCCGGCGGCGCGGACGTTGCTAACGGACCGCGCGCACACGGATCTTTCGCTCGCGACAACAACTTCCAGATGAATGGCTTGCCGATCAACGACCTCCAGGCGAGCGGCCTTTTTACCGGAGGCATTGCCATTCCCAATCCCGACACTATCCAGGAGTTCAAGGTGCAAACCAGCTTGTACGACGCTGCTTTCGGCCGCAACGCGGGGGCTAACGTCAACGTTGTAACGAGGAGCGGGAGCAACAATTTTCATGGCACGGCTTTCGAGTTCCTGCGCAATGACAAGTTCAACGCCAACGACTTTTTCCGCAATAGCGCGGGACAGCCCAGAGGTGTTCTCAAGCAGAACCAGTTTGGCTTCACGCTGGGCGGCCCAATCAAGCGAAACAGAGTGCTCTTTTTCACTTCCTACCAGGGTACCCGGCAACGCAACGGCATCGGCGTTGGCGGTTCTTCCTCTGTCTTTTCGCCGGCTTTGACGAACGACCGCTCGCGATCCGCGCTGGGCGCGCTATTTGCCGGTCAACGCGGGGCAATTCAGAATCAGTTAGGCGGCGTAGGGCCAGCGATCGCGGCGGACGGATCAAACATCAGCCCGCAAGCTCTTGCTTTGCTTAGCCGGAAACTGCCTAACGGACAATATCTGATTCCTACGCCGCAGACCGTGGACCCCACGCGGCCTTTCAATACGCGTGGCTTTTCCGCCTTCAGCGAGCGGGCGCGCTTCGATGAAAACCAATACCTGATCAATATTGATTATTTGCACACCGAACGTAGCCGGTTTGGTGGACGTTACTTTCAAGTGGATGGTGACCAGACCACGCCGCTACCACCCAACGCTGCGTTGGGGGGGCCGGTAACGCCGGGCTTTCCTCAGATCATGAAAAGCCAATATCGTATTTTCTCGATTTCGCACACCTACACAATTGGCCCTATCCTGCTGAACGAATTTCAGTTTGGCTTCAACCGCATGCCCTCTCAGTTCGAGCAGACAGTCCCTCTCGAATGGCAAGACGTTGCCGTGAGTGCGCCGTCGAATGCTAATCCTCATCCGGTGCTCCAGGTTTCGGGCTCGCTGACACTGGGAGGAAATGGGGGGGGAGCCAAACTCTTGCAGAAGTCGTATATCTTTCAGGATTTAGTAACGTGGGTGCGTGGTGACCATTCCTTTCGCTTCGGTGGAGGCGTAACGTGCAACCAGATTAACATCAGGGATTTTCACCTCTTTGGCGCGCTCATCTTTTTAAGTTGGCCAGACCTTTTACTGGGCCTGCCCGCCGGCGAGGAAGCATCGGGTGGCAACGCGACGACCTTCAGCAACATTTTCTCCTCTTTAGATCTGCCAATTCAAGCTGAACGAAATTGGCGCTTCACGGACGTGAACGCGTACGTCCAGGACGACTATAGACTCAACAGGTCACTAACGTTGAACCTCGGACTACGCTATGAGCGTTTGGGCGCTTTCGCTGACACTCTGGGGCGCAATGCCGGATTCGACGTGGGGCTACTGAATCCCAATGCTCCGGCTGGCGGAACGGTCGCAGGATATGTTGTGTCCCGAGACTTCCCAGGATCGATTCCGGCTGGCGTCAAACAACTGGCGAACAACTTTGGCAATCGCGGCAACGGGCAGAACACCTGGGCGCCCCGCGTTGGCTTTGCGTGGCAGCTACCGAAGAGCTTTTTCGCCGCGATCGAAAAGATGGTGTTGCGCGGTGGCTATGGGATCTACTACTCGCGCACAGCGGGTCAGACGGCTTTTCAGTCGGTGATTGGCGGTGGACCGTTTGCGCAGTTGCGCCAGATACAGGGCACGGCTAATGGCTCCGCCAGTTTTGCCAATCCGTTTCCGCCGGAATTCTCGCTGCCGCAGTTCGTGCCCTACTCACCCACGACGCAGCTAACACCGAGATTTGTTGCGCAGGATTTGCGCCCGCCAATTACGCAGCAGTACAGCGTGAACCTTCAGATGGATTTGTCTCACGACTTACTGTTGGAAGTGGCCTACGTCGGTTCGCGGGCAACTCATCAGCTAACCAACCAGATTTACAACCAGGCCCAGTTAGCCAGCCCCTCGCATCCGATTCACGGGGAAACGACTAACACGGTCGCCAATATCGCGCAGCGGGTTCCGTTTCTGGGTTTTGCACCCATTGGCCTGAACGAGATCCAATCTCAGGGCTCGGCCTGGTACAACGGACTTGAGACGAGTCTCACCAGGCGACTGAGTAGAGGGTTGCAGGTCCTGGTCGCCTACACTTTTTCAAAGTCGTTGAGCGGCGCCGGTGCCGACACCAGTGTGAGCGGCGTTAACGCTATTCCCGGTAATCAGAATGATCGCCGGCTTAACTATGGACAGAGCGACTTCAATCGGCCTCACCGGCTCGTCGTAAGCTACCTTTACGATTTTCCCACGATCAAGGTCGCCAGCAGATTTTCCCGAGGGCTCTTGAATGGTTGGTCGTTGACTGGTGTCACTACAATTCAATCGGGGCAACCGTTGACGCTGGTTGGAACTAATACCAACAACGCGTACGGAATCAATGGGACGGGTGGTGACCGGGCGCAACTCGCTCCCGGTTGCACCTACAATCAGCTTCTGAATTCCGGTCCGATGGCCAACCGATTGAACGTCTATTTCAACACCGACTGCATTCTTCGCACCACTACCGGCGCCGCGACATGGAACGTCATTGGCAGCGATGGCCGAGCCACTGACTTCGGCAACTCCGGCGTAGGTATTGTGGCGGGGCCAGGCCAGCGCAACTTCGATGTAGCAGTCATCAAGCGGACGCCGCTAACGTTATTAGGTGATGCTGGCAACATTGAATTCCGCACAGAACTTTTCAATGCTTTTAACACGCCACAATTTGCACCGCCCAACACAAACGTCTCAGCGTCCACGTTTGGAGTTATCTCGGCCACATCGGTCAATCCCCGCATTATCCAGTTCGCCGTCAAGCTGAATTTTTAGCCTGATCAGTGCTAACTGAGCATCCTGGCCGACCGTCAGTATGGGTTGGGATTTTGCGGAAAGAAGAAGTGGACTAAGAACGTCTTCGATGTTGTGAAGCAACTGAAGAATGCGTTGCAGGTGGAATATGTAGTGCTCGGAGTTGGGAATTCTAAACGCCTGACGACGTTGCCGCCGGCTACAATCCGTGGTGACAACGAAGCCGCGCGCGAAGGCGGCTTTCGGCTTTGGCATGAGACGCGCAAACGAACATCGCGATGACTAACGAGGTAGTGTTTCTATTCGAAGTAGCCAACCAACCTGCTCGACAACGACAGAGTGACTTTCGCTCGAGACTCAAAGGTCCGTGCTAACCGATGACGAACTGACTGCTTTGTCGCAGATCGAGGGGCCACTCAAAAATCAAGATGGCAGAACGCTATGCGAAGCTGGCGCGGCAACACATTGCCAAACCAGCATCACGGCGCGAGAAATTTGGAAGTTATTTGAACGAGCGGCGCCAAAAGCAAAAATAAGGCAAACCGATGTGCGCGTATTGTGCGCGCGAGAAATTATTACACGCTTTTTTGCTGCCGCTAAATTATTGAAAAGAATGGTGGCCAGGGACGGAATCGAACCGCCGACGCCGGCCTTTTCAGGGCCGCTTACCGATTCGCCGAAGTGGTTTGAAATCAACGAATGTCACTGAGGATAATGAGGTTATGCCGTAGGAGAAATAGGATGGTTTAGGATAATTTGGGCTGTTTGCGGCTCCTCGAAGTACGCGTATTGTACGCGCGTCGAACGTACCCTGCACCAGTCCATCTCGGCATAGAGCGAAACTCTTGAAGACAGCTTCAGCGAGCAACAGCAGCTGAGCTACACGAAACTACAAGATTGGAAGGAAGCCCCAACCAACCAAGGGACTGGTAGTTTAGACTTACCACCGGTTCTTGCTAGTAACCACTACCGACAAAAACTTTCCGACTCTTCCGGCGACGAGAAAGAATAGCCTGGCGCTTCGGCTCGAGACGAAAGTAAGGTGCCAACCCCCATCATGGCTCGGACCGAACTGCTCGAGCAAACCTGGCATGAGCATGCACTCCGTCGCGCAGCTAAGCGACTTCCCGCAAGACTCGAGGATTCTTCGCCACAATCCGGAGCAATGTACGCGCAGCGCCCGAGGGGGCTCGACGACCTTGTTCCCAGTCCTGCAGAGTTCGCACCGAGACCCCAAGCAACTCAGCGAACTGCGACTGTGAAAGCCCGGTGCTCTCACGTACGGCGCTTACAGGCGGCACAGTGATCACGCGACCGTGCTCTCCGCGCTTGATTTCGCGAATGCCTTCAAGAATTTCCAACCCTATATTGCGTTTTGCCTTAGCCATCAATCTCTTCCTTAATTTGGCGAAGTACGTTGGCGGGGATATTTTCCACCACGTTCTTCGCGTAAAGTGTAAGCATCCATATTTGTCCTCGGCGAACGCGGGCGTAGTAGACCACTCGAATACCACCGCGCTTGCCGCGACCGGCCACCCCCCAGCGTAATTTGCGGATACCACCTGAACCGGGAATAAGATCACCAGCCTCGGGATCTTTGATCAAAGCGTTCTGGAGACTTGAGTACTCCTCGTCGGTCAGGACATCCGCCACGAGCCGCGAAAACAGCTTCGTTTCAATGAAGCTATACATACCAAGATTATACGGCAAAGCCGTATTAGGTCAACCACGTGCTCTGTTTCAAGCGGACGAGACTACTTATCGGCAGGGATTCGAGGCAGCGATGCATCCGAAGATGCGTGCTCGCCTTTGACGACGCGGTCGCGCAACTCGATGGGGAATTGCGCGCGGAACCAGCCTTTCGTGCCGGCTACGAGCGAGGACAAGCCTATCAAAGAGATTTGGAAGCGGGTACCGGACCTGACTTGGCGAGATAAGCCGGGCTAAGGTCGGCTCGGTATCAAAGAGTATGGGAATGGCCTTCTTGATTACACAAGAGTGGAGGAATAGTCTTTGGTGGCCAGGCCCTGCCTTTCCGCACCTTGGCGCACCTTCAGTGGATTAAGAAGAACCAATATCTCGTCGCATAAACAAACCCTTCGATCAATCCAGGCACCGCGCCGTGAGTCGGCTGTAGGGATCACGGGCAGCTCTCCCCACGGCCCCTCGCTGCGCTCCTAGAGCTTGCGGAGGTACGCCAGCAACGCTGCCCGTTCGTCTGCCGTCACGAACCCGCGATCGACGACCAGGCCATTCGACGAAAGAAGCGCTGGCAAATTGGGCGGCGGAATCAGCCGCGCCAAGGACGCGAAGAAAGCATCGTAGTGATCGAGCACCGCCTCGAGCGTCGCCGCCGAGTTGTTGTGAAAATACGGGGCGGTCTTGCTAATGCCGCGCAGTTGCGTGATGTCCATCCTTTCGACGTCCGCAGGTTGTCCCGTAAGAAGCAAACGTCCTGGGTCCGAAGTGGTGACAAATTGGAATGTTCCATCCGCGCGCGTGATGCGGTAAATGCGGGCGTTGCGCGCGAGCCGCTGCGGACAGGGCGCGAAGCCACCCGTGTTCGGGCGCGGGCAGGCGGTCTCTATGTTGTGATAACGCACGAGGGGGCGCACGAATGTCGTCTCGGGCGTCGACCCGCTCGGATGCAACGAGCCGCCGTGGCATTGGGCGCAGGCGCGGTTGAAGACTACCTTGCCCTGCTGCTCAAGCTCATTCAGCTCGCGGTCTGGATCGGGGAATGGCGTCGAACCGGAGAGAATCGCGCCGGCCAGTAGTTCGACGCCTAGTGAAGAAAACAGCGTCTGCTGGAAAGCCGCGAGGTCGTCGAGCATGCGCGCCGGAGGTTCCACTGATATCTGGGCATGCGCGAAGAGGGCGCCGCGGCTTGTTCCTGGAGGGTGCCGAAGCGCGCGTCATGCTGGTAGCCGCCCTGCCGGTTTGGGCCGTTCGGGTCCTGGCCCATGATGGGCACGCGCGGCACGCCCGACGGCCAGATTGGCGGGACGCCGTCCGGTCCGGTGATCGCGACGTTGAGCACAGGCATGACCGCACGCCAGAGATCAACCGAGGTCTCGTCGGTCGGCTGACCGGTTGCTGGATCGATGAGTTTGACGTTCAGCGGCAACGGCATGGTCACGCGAACGAGCCCGTTTTCCACCAGGTTCGAGAAGTCGCTTGCGTTCTCCCCGTTCACGCGGAAGTCGTCGGCGTCCACAGGACGGAAGAGCGGATCGTCAGCGTTCTCGTTATGCACCCGTTGCGCCTGCAGCGCCTCGAGCCGAGACCGGGCCGCCGCGGGAGAGAGTTGGAAGTTCTCCGATGGCATATGGCAGTCAGCGCAGGCCCGACCATTGCCGCCGAGTTGGTTGAGATTGCGATCATTGAACGCGGCACGGCCTCGCGCCACCGCGTCGCAGGGAGGCTCGTCGCAATTGAGATTGATCGCGCCGTTTTGGTTTGGGTCTTGCCCGAAGATGGTGCTCGGAGTGATGATGGC
>WNGE01008961.1_pt1 | contig 10591 bp, 10 predicted proteins | sample 5400651 | NCBI WGS metagenome assembly WNGE01 (sample SAMN13153370, study PRJNA577476) | soil metagenome | isolation source: 60 cm soil or saprolite under grassland replicate 2 | place: USA:California | collected 2016-06-15
CCCATTACATTGTAGTGCGGCACGACCTTCTCCGAGCCGTAATAGGTCATGGCCACGATGCTGCCGCCATTGGTCATCAACGGTGCTGCTTCGCGGGCGAGCGCCACCAAGGAGTAAGCGCTGATATCGTGCGCGACGCGGAACGCTTCGCGCGTTGTGCCCACAAAGTCGCCCTCAAGCGCCTCGCGCGGAGCGTAAGCCAGCGAGTGAAGCATCAAATCGACGTGATCAGTTTCGTTTCGTACGCTTTCGAAAAAAGCTTTGATCTCATCGTCGCTGGAAACGTCGCAGGGAAACAACGGAGTTTTCTCCCCAAATTCGCCGATCAATTCCTCCACGTTTTCTTTCAACCGTTCGCCTTGATAATTAAAAATCAGGCGGGCGCCCGCGGCGGCCCACGCCTTGGCGATCGCCCAGGCGATGCTGCGCTTGTTCGCCACCCCAAAGACCAAGCCGATTTTTTCTGCTAAAACTTGCTGGGCCATAAGCCCTGCATCATACGCGCATTTAAGACATCGCAAAGTTGCGCGTCTTCGCTACACTCTGCCGTCTGTAACTGCGCAATTTTCGATATCCTGCTGACGTCTAGTTCATGCCTGCAATCGGAATCACCGGCGGAATTTCCACAGGTAAAAGCAGCTTCTCTGACTGTCTTCGCGAAATCCTGCCGGGCGCGAGATTTTTCAATGCTGATGAGGCAGCGCACGCGGTTGTCGAGCTTCCGGAAATTAAACAAAAACTTCGTACCGAATTTGGCAGCGGCGTCTTTTCACGAGGCGGCGACTTGAATCGAGAGAAACTTCGAGCGATAATATTCAGCGACGCGACCAGGAAAAGCGCGCTTGAACGGATCCTCCATCCGCGGATTCGCCGCCAATGGAGGACTGAAGCGAAAAGGCATCGCAACTCTCCCGAATTTTTCTTTGCTGATATTCCACTTCTTTATGAAACCGGCGGTGACACATTGTGCGATCGGGTGGTTGTGGTGGCCTGTTCGTACAAGGTGCAGTTAGCACGGCTGACCCAACGAATGTCGCTCAAACAGCTTGAAGCCGAACAGATGATTAAGTCACAAATGCCACTTGAGGAAAAAATTGCCCGAGCGGATCACGTGGTATGGAATGACGGCAGTCGTGCGGTGCTAATGGAGCAAGCGCGTTTTCTTGTTGCGCTTTGGCAACGGCAAACATGGACGAAAAAGTAGAGGCATTGGCATCTTCAGAGGACATTGCTCACGCACCGGGGTCGACGACCCCGGTTACAGCGCGCTCACTTGATATAAATGAGCTGCAAGCCTTTCCGGAAAAAAAACTAAAAGCATTGGCGCGTGATTTGGATTTGTATTTGCATCCCGCGCGCTCCCGCCATCAACACATCCTCGACATTGTTCGCGCTTCATTAGGCGGCGGCGCAACTGTCACTGCGGAGGGCTTTCTGGATCAGGTCAGCGATTCCTTTGCGATGTTGCGCTGGCCAAAGTTGAATTTTTTGCCTCTTCCTGAGGACGTATCCGTACCGCGCGCCCTCAATGAACAATATCAGTTGCGACCCGGGCAAAAGATTGCTGGGACTGTTCGATTGCCAGGCCAGCGTGAGAAGTTCCTTTCCCTCAACGAGGTGACGAGCATTGAGAGCCAACCGGCCCAGGAATGGACGCAACCAACGCACTTTGACAAGTTAACCCCGCAGTTTCCACAGGGCAGGATTATTCTGGAAAATCCTAAGACCGACTCCATCTGTGCGCGCGCAGTGGATTTGCTGGCACCGCTTGGGCGCGGGCAACGCGGTCTCATCGTCGCGCCGCCACGAGTGGGCAAGACGATCCTGCTAAAGGAAATCGCAAAAGCGATTCGAGTTAATCACCCGGACGTTGTGCTCATCCTGCTCTTGGTCGACGAGCGCCCGGAAGAAGTCACGGATTTGGAGCGAGAAGTCGATTGCCAGATTTACCATTCGAATTTTGACGAAAGCGTGCAGCGACACGTGCAGGTGGCTGAAATGGTGTTGGAGCGCGCCAAACGTCTTGTCGAGATGAAACACGATGTGGTGATCCTGCTCGACAGCCTCACGCGTCTTTCGCGCGGATACAATAATCTGGAGCCGGGCAGGGGACGGATTATGTCCGGGGGCGTCGAAGCGAAGGCGCTCATTAAGCCGAAGAAATTTTTCGGCTCGGCGCGAAATGCGGAGGAAGGCGGCAGCCTGACGGTACTGGCGACTGCTTTGACTGAAACCGGCAGCCGAATGGACGAACTGATCTTCGAAGAATTCAAGGGCACAGGCAACATGGAGCTGCATCTGGATCGCGGACTGCAGGAGAAGCGACTTTATCCAGCGATCCATCCGCTGCTTTCAGCCACGAGGCGCGAGGAGTTGCTTTATCATCCCGATGAATGGGAACGCGTGCTGATGTTACGCAAAACCATGGCAGCGCTTCCGCCTCTGGAGGCAATGGAAAAACTGATTGATAATCTGCAGGCGACAAAGACCAACGCGGAACTGCTCTTGAGTGGGTTGAGATGATCTCACCCGGCAAGAATGACGAAGTTCGAATAAGGAATGACGAAGGAAGCTCGAATGACCAAATGACGAAGCAGTTCTTAAAGCGAGCTCATCATCATTCCGATTTCGTCATTCCTTCGGGTTTCGGCATTCGGGATTCTGCATTGCCATCGCGTCTTATTGCGACCGATGCCGACTTGTCTGAGCTGCTCAAGAGGATTGAGGCAGCAGATCGTGTCGGGATCGACATCGAGGCAGACAGTCTCCATTCCTATCGGGAGAAACTTTGTCTGCTTCAGATCAGTGTGCCGACTGTTGCCGGCATCGTTGATGCCGGTTCAGATTTGGGAACTACGTCTCACAGCCGGGATCACCAATCCCGGCTACAGCACGACGTCATTGTCGATCCGCTGGCTGGTCTCGATCTGGAGCCACTGCGCCGGGCGCTTGAATCCCGGGAGATTGTCTTGCACGGGTCTGATTACGATCTGCGGATGCTGCGGCGCGGCTTGAATTTCGTCGCGCATAAAATCTTCGACACGTTGATCGCGGCTCGTCTCCTCGGAATTCGTGAATTCAGTCTGGCTGCGCTGGTCAAGCGGTACTTTGGCTTGGAACTACCAAAGGGTTCGCAGAAAGCTAACTGGGCAAAACGGCCTTTGCCGGCGCGAATGGCGGAATACGCAATCAATGATGCGCGTTATCTATTGCCACTTGCAGAAAAGCTGGAAGCCGAGCTGGATAGTTATCAACGTCGCGATTGGCTGCGGCAATCATGCCAACGCGCCATTGAGCAGGCGGCTATGGCGCGTGTCCGAAAAAATGATGAATCTTGGCGCGTGCCCGGATCGGGCTCACTCAAAGGGCCTACTGCCGCCGTGCTCCGCGCGCTTTGGCAATGGCGCGAAAGAGAAGCGGAAAGGGCAGATCGCCCGCCATTTCACATTTTGCAAAACGAAAAGCTTTTGCATGCTGCAATCAGTTTCGCTTCAGGTGACGTAGCTGATTACAAACACTTTTCACCACGCCGCCGGCAGGCGTTTCGGGAGGCAGCCCGAATCGGACTGGCGACACCGGAATCGGAGTGGCCGATACTGCGTCGGCGGTTTGGAACTCGACCAACTACTGAGACGGTGCGGTGCACAGAGGAGCTTCGGCGGCGACGCGATAAATCGGCTGACAAGCTTGGGTTAGAACCATCATTCATCGCGCCGCGTGGCACCCTCGAGGCCGTCGCGGCCGACGGCACGCGAGCAATATCGTTGCTGGTTCCCTGGCAACGCGAATTGCTGGGAATTAGTTGAATCGGCTGAGGATGAAAGCGGCGCGAGGACGCGCGCGCACTCCTAAAGCTGTCGCGAAACAGAGCAGCAGGCCCGATAAATTTCGCACGAAGTGCTTTCGGAGTGCGATGCGTCCTCGCATCGCTTTCCTTTCTCGGCGCACCGATCTCTGCAGTTCGTTGAGATGTTCTACCCTGCGAAACACTCCTAGGGAATGAGCAACGTCTCGCCAACTGTAAGCTTCTTCGCGTCGCGGATATTTTTTCTGTTCGCCTCGAGAATCTGTTTCCAGTGTTTCGATGACTTATAAAATTTTCGTGAGATCGAGAAGAGAGTGTCACCCGGCTGCACAACATACGTTCGGTTTGCCTTCTTCGACGTATTTTTCTTTGCGCTAGCATCATTTGCCTTCGATTTGTCCGGGGCGATTCGTGAAGCGGTTATACGCGTTTCGATTTCTTTGCGCAGATTCAGATTTTCGTTCTGCAGCCTGGCTACCTCCGACCGCGCGATGACGGAATCGCCAGACAACGCGGTTAGCGCGGCGACTTCGTCATGTTTTATGGAATTTTTGACCTCGTTCGCGTGAGTACCGTTTGGGCTTAACGCGAGATAGCGTTTGAAATGATGCAGTGCACTGACGGGATCGTTCAGTTTGTCGTCGTAAAGAACAGCCAGTTTGTAGTGAACTTCAGCGTTCCGAGTGCTTTCGGAATCATCGAGTGCGGCTTCGTACAAGTTGATCGCACGCTCAAAATCTCCCTGGGCTGATTTGTTGTCCGCGTCCTGCATCAACTGCGCGTGTCGCGAATACCCCATTCGATCGCATCCTGTGAGATTGCAGACAAAGAGGATCGACAACGACACACAGCTGAGACGCGCCAGTCCGCAGAATGGAGACACTGATTTACGCGGGGCAGGCCAGAGGTTGTCAGCGCGTAACATCGCCATCAATTTGCTCAGTTGTGAAGCGGTGCGCACTTCAATTCTTTTTGTTTGCAGAGATTGCGTTGTTTCTTCCAGCTGCACATCTGCGCGCGGAACTTTCAAGTGGAGCGACCTATTCGCTCAGTTTTGTCGATATGGATGGCAACAAAGTTTCCACCGCTGATGGACGCGTGACTCTCTTGGTGCTGGTCGCAGCCGCTGATCGGGAAAAGGCGCGCGCGGTGGGTGACCGTGTGCCCGATTATTGTCTGGGTAATCCGGATTACAGAATGGTTACGATTATTCATTTCACCAGGAAGCCCACTGCAATCGGTCGCAAGCTGATAACGGCGCTGGCGAAACGGCGCGTCAATGAAGAGGCGAAACGGCTCCAAACCCGGTATGACGCGAAAAAAATCACGCGCGACGCGCGCACAGATATCTTCACCGTAATTGACTTCGATGGAAGCGCGTCATCGCAACTTAACGAGCCCGCCCAATCGGCGAGCTTTCGCGTTCTTGTGTTCGCGCGAGACGGGAAACTGTTAGCGCAGTGGAATGATGTTCCAAGCGCCGAACAACTCGCTGAGGTACTAACGCAGTCGCATTAATACCGTAGCTTCAGCCCGTCAATACGGTTCGGTTTGACGGGCGCGTTTAGCCATCGGGCTAAAGCCACGGCGTTAATCCAGAATTCGGCTCAATACTTCGGCACGCTGGGATCGATCTGCTCCGACCACGCATCGATTCCGCCTTCGAGATTGTAAACGTTGCTGAAACCGCGTTGCTGCAGAAGTCGCACCGCCTGTGCGCTGCGCGTGCCACTGTGGCAATGGACAACGATCTGCTGCCCGCGTTGTAATTCGTCCGCGCGGTTGGCGATTTCTCCCAGTGGAATCAACTGCGCGCCATCGATTCGTGCGATTTCGTATTCAAATGGTTCCCGCACATCGACCAACTCGAATGCTTCGCGCGCGTCCATTTTTCGCTTTAGCTCATTGACGGAGATTGCAGGGACCGTCTCCTCATCTCGCGCGCCGCAAAATTGGTCGTAGTCAATCGGCGAAAAGATTGTCGGATTGTCACCGCAAACTGGACATTGCGGGTCGCGCCGCAGATTAAGTTCACGAAACTTAACGTTGAGCGCCTCAAAGTGAAGCAGGCGCCCAATCAGGGGCTCGCCGATGCCCACAATGAGTTTGATCGCCTCGATCGCCTGCAATAGCCCGATGATTCCCGGCAAGACGCCGAGTACTCCTGCTTGCGCGCAGTTCGGAACTGATTCTGGTGGAGGCGGCTCCGGAAAAAGACAACGATAACATGGCCCGCCCAGATGGGGCGCGAACACGGTCGTCTGTCCTTCGAAACGGAATACCGAACCGTACACATTTGGCTTTTTTTCGAAAACGCACACGTCGTTCGACAGATAACGCGTGGCGAAATTATCCGATCCATCGACGACAACGTCGTATTCAGAGACAATTTCCGATGCATTTTCGCTAGAGAATCGGCATTGATGTAATTCGATGTCGATATCCGGATTGATGTCGCGCAGCCGATCTCGCGCCGATTCCAGTTTGCTGCGGCCAACGTCCTTTGTTCCGTGAAGAATTTGCCGCTGCAGATTCGAAAGATCGACATCATCGAAATCGACAATTCCAATCGTGCCAACACCGGCTGCCGCAAGATAAAGCGCGGCCGGAGACCCAAGGCCTCCCGCGCCGATGCACAAAACGCGGGCTGCTTTTAGCCGTCGTTGTCCATCGGCTGTGACTTCGGGCATTATAAGATGACGCGAGTAGCGGGCCGTCTCCTCCCTGGTTAAGCCGATACCGGAGACTCTTTCCTCTGGGATAACGCTTTTGTGCATGTCTCGATATTTTAGCACGGCTCTCAGATCGGAGCATTTTCCCAAATGTGCGGACCGCCCAAATGTTGGGCAGGAAAAGAAAGCTGCGATCTATCCAGCAATATTCGCCCGGTTCTAATGCGTATTGAGCATTGCTCTGCATCCAGACACATTACAGATGAGCAAACCGACCAGGCCACCGAACAGAAGGAGCGTCGACCAAACTTTGCGCGAGCGGAAATAAAAGTACGCTTGAGCAAAATAAATTCCGATGCAGGCCCCACGCGCCCGAATGCTGATTAGCGAAAGCAGCGAGGCCAAGGGGGAACATGTAAACCAGGGGCCAATACTTGCCGTTGGGATTCGTCGCGAACAGCGCGACCAACCATGTCACGACGTATGCAATCATCTTATATTTCAGCGGGATTCGCTTGGCAGCCATACATTGGCTGACCCGATTTGAATCCAGCGCCCTTACTCCGTTACTGTGACCGGGGTGCCAGCCGGGGCATTTTCAAAAAACTTGACGGCCATTTGTCCCGGCAAACGAATGCAACCGTGCGACGCGGCAAAGGGCGGAACATAGCCCTGGTGCATCGCGTATCCCCCTCTAAAGAACATCGCATACGGCATTCGCGCGCCATCGAAATGGCTCCCCTTCGGACGGGAATCTTTCCGTGAGTCAACATTTGATCTAACAACGTTGCCATAATCATCCACATAATCGCCAAACACGGTCGAGACGTGGCCGGCGTCCTTCGAAAGCACAGTGTAATGACCCGGCGGAGTGGAAAAACCAGGCTTACCAGTGGAAACAGTCGTTTCACCGACCACGCGTTTGCCCTTGTAAAAGTAAGCCTTTTGTTCGCCGATATGCACAACGATCTTGGCCGAACCGGAGGCGTTCTCATCATTCCACCAACCCGCTGGAGCGGGCCGAGGATAGACGCCGGACGTAGCGGCGTGGGGATAGACGCCGGGCGGATAAGAGGGATAGGGATACTCCTCGCAACTGAAGAGGATCAGAGCGACAAGGCTTGCACCTATGGCTTGCAACAAACAGCGCGGGTTCACTGGAAGGGGATATTTATGCGGGGTTCGTCGAGGCATTCAACCCTAAATGTCGATTCTCACCGGACTCATGGCCGTTTCGTTCTCAGGGGTTTGACGCTTCAGATGGGCAGAATAGGCTGACGTTATGACTACGGTGCAACCGCCAATTAATCTGAAAAACTGGATCGAGGAGAACGCCGACAAGTTCAAACCTCCGGTAAGCAACCGATACCTTTACGATGGGCGGGATTTTTTTGTGATGGTCATCAAGGGGCCGAATGCGCGGAACGATTTTCATCTAGTCGATTCGGAGGAGTACTTCTACCAGCTGAAAGGGGATATTAAGGTGCGCACCCGCGAAGGTGACCGGATCGTGGACCATATTGTCAGAGAAGGCGAAACCTTCTTTATCCCGCCAAATGTGCCGCATTCGCCGCAGCGGCCGCCGGACACGATCGGTGTGGTCGTCGAGAGGCGGCGGCCACCCGGAGAAAAAGAACACGTCATTTTCTATTGCGAAAATTGCGGGGCAATGGTGGAAGACATCCATTTTGATTGCGCGGACATCGTTGAGCATTTCAGCCAGGCGATGCTCGATTTCTGGAACGATGACGCGCGCCGTACCTGCAAGAAGTGCGGCAAGAAAGTCGAAAAGCCGCAGCCGGTGAAATCGCTGTAGTGTGCGCTGTTCTCAGCGCATAAAGTCCGCTGAGACAGCGGACGCTACAACATCATGAAGATCGACCTCCACACCCACATTCTGCCGCGCGACTGGCCGGACCTCGACGCGAAATACGGCTACAGCGGATTCGTCAGGCTGGATCATTACAAGCCCTGCTGCGCGCGAATGATGATTGGCGATCGCGTCTTTCGCGAGATCACCGACAACGTATGGGAGCCGGAGCGGCGTATCGAGGAATGCAAGCGCGACGGCGTTTCCATGCAGGTGCTCTCCACTGTGCCGGTGATGTTCAGCTATTGGGCAAAACCAGCCGATGCCCTCGATCTTTCTCGGCGACTTAACGACCACATGGCCGGGATCGTCCGTGATCATCCAAAGCGATTCGCGGGCCTTGCGACCATTCCAATGCAGGATCCCGACCTCGCCGCAGGCGAGCTGGAACGATGCGTTCGTGAGCTGGGAATGCGCGGTGCGCAGATCGGAACGCATGTCGATGCGAACCCGCATTCCGGTCGCATCGACACTTTGAATCTCGATAATGCGTCTCTTCAACCTGTGTGGAGCGCCGCTGAAGAACTGGACGCAGCGATCTTTGTTCATCCCTGGGACATGCTCGGCAAGGAGCGCATGCCAAAATATTGGTTGCCGTGGCTGGTCGGTATGCCGGCCGAAACCTCTCTTGCGATTTGTTCCCTGATTTTCGGCGGCGTCTTTGAGAGGTTCCCAAAACTCCGCGTCGGCTTTGCTCATGGCGGCGGAGCGCTTCCGGGAACAATCGGTCGCATCGAGCGCGCGTTTCATGTGCGACCGGATCTGGTCGCGGCGGAGAACAACACAAATCCGAGAAAATATCTAGCTGACGACAAGTCACCGGCGCGGTTTTACGTGGATTCACTTGTTCACGACGCCGACGCACTGAAGATGCTGATTAAGCTTTTCGGCGCGCAACGTGTCGCACTAGGTTCTGATTACCCTTTTCCGCTCGGTGAAGCGAAACCGGGCCAGCTCATCGAATCGATGAAACTTTCCGCCAAAGAAAAATCGCAGGTGCTTTCCGGTACCGCGGTCGAATTTCTCCGCTTAACGGCGTGATGCCTCGATCGCCGACTGATTTTGGCCACGGATTAACACAGATGAAACACAGATCCGGAAGGCCTCTTAGGTTCCGGATTTGTTTGTCTTAATCCGTGAAAATCCGTGTTCATCTGTGGCTAATCAAAGCTCATGTCTGATTGCCCACAAATCGTGGAATACTGGCTTAAATAACGATTCTTTCAGAAACGGCACACCTGGAGAACCGCCGGTCCCTTTTTTCGCGCCGATGGTTCGCTCAACCAGCTTGATGTGCCGGTAACGCCATTCCTGTAATCCCTCGTCAAACTCGGTCATTAACTCGAACAAGATCGAGCATTCTGGTGACCGCTTGTAGAGGCGAAGAATTTCCTTCTGCACACGCTCGTCGGGTCCATTTGATTGTGTGACATCGCGATTTATCAAATCGTCGGGGATCTGTGCTCCGCGCGAGGCAAGAAAATCATAGAAATGATCAACCACACTGCGCTCGTGAAATAACTTTTGCAGCCGATTGTACCCAGGGAAATCCGGCTTTAGATACGCTACGGTCGATTGCCGTTTGTATCCAAGCGCAAATTCGATTTCCCGAAACTGCACAGACTGAAACCCCGATGCTGTCTCGAGCCGGTCGCGAAAACTTGAGAACGACGATGGGGTCATTGTTTCAAGAATGTCCACCTGCGCCACCAGCACCTTCATGATTGTGCGCACGCGCTTGAATGTGTGAATCGCGCCAAACAGATCCCCCGCGGAGAAGTCTCGCTTTATTTTTTCGAACTCGTGCAGCAACTGCTTGAACCACAGCTCGTACGTTTGATGAATGATGATGAACAGCGTCTCATCGTGCTCCGGCGGACTTGAGCGTGGTTTCTGAAGCGAAAGCAGCTTCTCCAGATCGAGATAACTGGCGTACGTCAGCGGCGGCGGCATGGCTCCTGATGCTGGATACTAGATGTTAGATTCCTGATCACAAAGCGCGATTCTTCGATCATGCATAATTGAAGATTGATGTGACGCTGCGATCCCGTCATGCTTTGCCTCGAACTTCACGGAGAGGCTTTTATGAGAAGAACAATGGTTGGCTTCGCTATTTTGATCATCATTTGCGCCGGCGTGCGCTCCGCAATGGCTGGCGACAAAATCGACGTTCCAAAAGTCGTTACCAAGTCCGATGCCGAGAAAATTCTGGGCGTGCCGGTCAAAGACGCCAAAGGCCGCAAC
>WNGE01008962.1_pt1 | contig 10591 bp, 7 predicted proteins | sample 5400651 | NCBI WGS metagenome assembly WNGE01 (sample SAMN13153370, study PRJNA577476) | soil metagenome | isolation source: 60 cm soil or saprolite under grassland replicate 2 | place: USA:California | collected 2016-06-15
AACCGGTGCGCCGCGATCAACCTGCGCACCCTGCTGCGGCACGGGCTGACCCGCTCCGGCGGGGCCTGGGCGCTGGCCTGACCGGCCAGGCACCCGCTGACCGGCTACCCCGCCGGCCGCTCCTGCACGGCCTGCGGAGAGCCTCGCCCGGGCCACCGCCAGAGACCGACACGGCGGGCAGAGGGTATCCCGGCGCCAGAGCCGGATCAGCCGACCACAGGGCCATCCGCCGGATCAGGGTTGTTCAGTGCCGTCCTAGGACGAGGGCGGTCAGGGCGGCCAGCGCGAAGGTCACCGTGGCCGCGCTGCCGTGCAGCAGGACGAGGCGGGTCCTGAACGCCGGCGCTGGCTCGCTCCCGGGTGGTTCCGCTCGCCTGGCCGCGCGCGTGTTGGCCGTGTACCAGGTCAGTCCCAGGCAGACGGTGGCTGTCACCAGCCCGAACGCGATCCAGCCCAGTGCCCGGTCGTGCACCATCGTGAAGCCCAGCCAGAACCCCAGGCCCACGATCGCGAACGCCGGATGAGCGAACTCCAGCAGGGACCGCAGCCCCGGCACGGCCGGCGCGCTCTTGGCCGCGGTCAGCGAGGGCGGGTCGAACCGGTCCCGCGCCGCCCGCCGCATCTCGCGCTTCGAGGCAGGCGGCACCGCGGGGGCAGGCTGCGCCGCGGAAGCCCCTCCCGCGGCAGGGGCTGGCGTGCCGGGGGTTTGAGCGGCGGGAGCGGCGACCGAGGCCTTGGCAGGTGCGGCGGCGGACACCGTGGCCGACTCGGCGGGGGCCGTGGCTGGCTCGGCCGCCGGGATGGTGGCCGCGGGGCGGGCACGGCCCAGGTTGCTGGTCACCAGCAGGTAGAACCCGGCGCCCGCGGTGAACAACCAGAGCACCAGCACCACGATGGCCATCACCCCTCCTCTCCGCAGGCCCGAATGTACCTGAGCAACCTGGACGTGCCCGTATCCCCGGTCCGGACCGCCGACATAGGCGCCGTCGCGACATCATGGATGCGGCTGGTCTCATGGTTCTGCGTTTCTCCCCGCGCGAACTCCGGCGGGGGCCGCGGCGGTGGCACGGACCATCAGGGAGGCTCGGGAACGCGATCTCACGGCCCCTGGCCAACGTATGAACGTGATGTTCTATCGAATCTTCCGGACAGGGAGGCTCATCCACTGGTTCGCAGCTGCCGGCAAGTCGGTGCCCGCCCCGGCCGTCCGGCGCCCCCGATGCCCCGGCAGCCTCATCCGCCCCACGCCGGGCGGGCACTGTCATGGAGACGGCCGCCACGCGGCCCCGGTGCGGCTGGGGCTCTGCCTGGGGCTCGCGGGGCGATCCAACGGCTGGTTCCGCGCCGGGGTCCAGTCAGATTTTCATGATCGTGAGCAGTTCGGCACAAATAGCGCCCAAAACTGCTCACGATCATGAAACGGGTGGGTGAGGACGCCCGCGGAGCGCGACCTTTGTGACCCGTGGGGCGGTTGGGGCGATGCGGCGGCGTATTACGTGCCGGCGAGGAAAGTAGCCCAGGTGATGCCCGATGGCGACCTTCAGAACCTACGCGAAGGTCCTTAAGCCAGACCATCCGATGATGAAGAACTACACCAGGGGCGCGAAGTCGCGCCCTAGGCGACGGAAGGGCTGCCCCGCCGAACGCTGGGCCGGCAGGGCTTAGGCGGGAGCGTGGTGGCGCTTGATGATGTGGGTGATGGCCAGGGTTACGCCGACGATGGCCAGCGCGGCCAGGGCGAGGAAGGTGATCGCCTCGGCGTGGGCCGACACGTGGCGGAACGCGCCGAACGCGTGGCCGGGCAGGCGTCCGGCCAGGTTCAGGTACAAGGTGCCGAACGTGGCCACGCCGACGAGCAGGCCGAGCTGGTTCACCGTGACCACGACCCCGGTCGCGTCCGCGGCGAGCTCGACCGGGACGCTCATCAGCACGCGGGTCATCAGCGGGCTGAACGCGGCCGCCATCCCGGCGCCGGTGATGGCGCCGATCAGGTAGATTCCCGCTCCCCCGGTCCCGCCCGAGTGCAGCACCCAGGCCAGGCCGGCGATGGTCACCGCGAACGTGACGAAGCCGCCGACGATCAGGGCGCCGTGCCACCGGGCCGACAGCCGCCGCCAGTTGAGGCTGACCAGGGCGAAGGCCGCCGCGGTCGGGGCGAAGGTCAGGCCCGCCCGCAGCGGGGTGTAGCCCAGGCCGTCCTGCAGGTGCAGCGCGAGGGTGAAGAAGAACCCGCTGAAGATGATCATCACCGTGAACAGGGCGGCGATCGCGACCGGGACGCCGGGCACCCGCAGCACCCGGCCGGGGATCAGCGGCGTGCCGCCGGTCGCCGCTCCCCGGCGTTCGGCCAGGACGAAGGCGCCGGCCAGGGGGATGCTCGCGGCCATGAGGATCCAGCCCCAGAGCGGCCAGTGTTCGGGCTGGCCGAGCACGAGCGGGAGGACGAACGCGAGCACGGCCGGGGTGAGCAGGGCCAGGCCGGGCAGGTCGAGGGTGCGGCCGGGCTCGCCCTTGCCGTGCGGCAGGGCCCGGGCGCCGGCGGCCAGCAGGGCCACGCCGATGGGCACATTGACCAGGAACACCGGCCGCCAGCTCGAGCCGAACAGGTTCGCGCTGATCAGCAGGCCGCCGACCAGCTGGCCGACCACCACGCCGCCAGCCAGCACCGCGGAGTACGAGCTCATCGCGCGGGCCCTGGCCGGGCCGGCGTGGGTGCGCTGGATCAGGCTGAGTACCTGCGGGATCATCGCCGCGGCACCCGCCCCCTGGGCGAAGCGCAGCGCGATCAGCTCACCGGCCGTGCCGGCCAGGCCGCAGCCGAGCGAGGCCAGCGTGAACAGGACGAGCCCGCCCAGGAACACGCGCCGGTGGCCGGCGATGTCGCCGAGCCGGGCGCCGGTCACCAGCAGGACCGCGTAGGTGATGATGTAGCCGGCTACCACCAGCTGCAGGCTCGCGCCGGAGGCGCGCAGGCTGGCGTGGATCGAGGGAGCGGCGACGTTGACGATGGACGCGTCGAGCACGGCCATGAACTGGCCGATGAGGACGACGGCCAGGACGAGACCGGGACGCACCCCGCGTTCGCGGCCGGCCAGCAGGCCGGCGCGGGCGTCTCGGGTCAGGATGTTGGTCATGCCTTAAGCTTGGTGCCTGTGTTATCCAGGTACCAAGACACTACTTATCCTGGTACTGACACCACCTGGCAGCCCGCGCCGCGGGCAGGCAGGATGGAGGCGGCGGCGGGCTGACCGGGAAGGTGGGGCATGGTTGAGCCGAACGGACACGGCATTCCCCGCGGCCCGGAGGCGAGCGGGAAAATGGAGCGGCGTCATGAGCTGGCGGCGTTCTTGCGCAGCCGGCGCGAGCGGATCACGCCGGAGGACGCCGGGCTGCCCGGCGGGTACCGGCGCCGGACGGCCGGGCTGCGCCGTGAGGAGGTGGCGCAACTGTCCGGCGTGGGCGTGACCTGGTACACCTGGCTCGAGCAAGGCCGCCCGATCCGGGCCAGCGTGCAGGTGCTCGAGGCGGTGGCCAGGACGCTCCAGCTGGACCCGATCGAGCGGCGGCACCTGTTCCGGCTGGCCGAGGTGCCGGACACGACACACCCCGACGAGAGCGGCCCGGTGCTGCGGCCGCAGATCCAGGTCGTCCTGGACGGGCTGAGCCCGCTGCCGGCCAGCGTGGTGACCGAGCGGTTCGACGTCCTGGCCTGGAACCCCGCCTACGAGGTGCTGTTCCCGCGCATGCTCCAGGCCCCGCCGGAGGAGCGGAACACGCTGCTGTACCTGTTCGCCGGACCCGAATGCTGCAGCGCGGTCGAAAACCGGGCCGACCAGCGGGCGGCGCTGGTGGCCCAGCTGCGCGCGGCCTACGGGCATCACGTCGGGGACCCGGCCTGGACCGGCTTCATCCGGCGGATGGAAGCGGCCAGCCCTGAGTTCGCGGCCATGTGGGCCACCCAGGACGTGGCCAATCCGCACTACCTCGCCAAGGTGTTCCGGCATCCGCTCTACCCGCGGCTGGAGATGACCTCCACCAGCTTCGCGGTGCAGGGCATGCCCGGCACCCGGATGGTGGTCTACACCCCGGACAATGAGGCCACCCGCGCCGCCGTCGAGGAGCTTGTCGCGGACCCGGTCCAGCATCGGTTCCCCTGCTGGCCCGCCCACCAGGCCCGGACCCGCGATCTTCTTACGATCTAGGAACGTCCCAGCCAGAAGGCCCGCATACCGCGACAAGACCACCCAGAATGACTGTGAGTCACCAATTTCCTCGTTCGCCACGCGAACCGGCGATCACGGATCTACAATGAATCATCCTGCAGGCACAGGTTGTTACTTAAATTATGTTCCGAAACACCGGACCCAACGCTGCTAACCTGAATCGCAACACCGCCACCAGTAATCCCGTTAACCACGCGATCCGCGGACACGGTAGGTGAGCGGTTGCACGGAGGGTGAGCAGGAAACCACGGTCCGTTCGGAATAATCTTTGATCGTGATTTTCCTGTGTTCTCTGGGGTAGCGGGGTCACGGAGGAGCAGTTCAAAGGGGAACTATGACGCCGGTTATTGGCATAACCACATATGAGGATCAAGCGTCCTGGCGTAATTGGTCGGCCCGGGCGGCAATCCTTCCCTATGTGTACGTGGACTCGGTGCGGCGCAGCGGCGGACGGGCGGTCATGCTGCCGCCGGGTGGCGACGACGACGAGGCCAGCGCCACGGTAGCGAGCCTGGACGGCCTGGTGGTCACGGGCGGGCCTGACATCGAACCGGTGCGGTACGGCGCGGCGCGGCACCCGCAGACGCAGGTTCCCGTGACGGCGCGGGACAACTGGGACCTCTCCGTCACCTGCCACGCGCTGCGGCAGGGGGTGCCGCTGCTTGCCATCTGCCGCGGCATGCAGATCCTGAACGTCTGCCGGGGCGGCACGCTGCACCAGCACATTCCCGACATGCACGGGCACGAGCGGCACGGCGGCCCGCCGGGCGGGTTCGGCCTGCACCACGTGCGGGTCAGCCCGGACAGCACGCTGGCCACGATCTTGACCGGGGGCGAGGTCTTCGAGGTGCCGACCAAGCACCACCAGGCGGTCAACCTGCTCGGCGACGGGCTCAAGGCGGTGGCCTGGGAAGAGGACGGCACCGTCGAGGCGGTCGAGGCCGGACCGTCCGAGCTTGGCGGCTTCTCCGGATTCGTGCTCGGCGTGCAGTGGCACCCCGAGCAGGGCAGCGACCTCCGCCTGTTCAGCGCGCTCGTTGAGGCGGCCGCCGAGCGGATGGCGGCCGAACGGACCACCACCGAGGACACGGTACTCGCGCCTATGATCTAGTCTTTCTGCGTTACGTTGCCTCAAGGCGGCAACATCGGGTTATCAGGAGATAAGAACCGTGCCGGGAGGATCGCCCGCCATCACCGCGGCGGTTTTCCGCGCGGTTCGCACGGGCAATGCCTTCGAGGAGACCGTCGAGCGGCTGCTCGAGGGCGTCAAGCTGGGCGTGTACGCGCCCGGTGACCGGCTGCCGCCGGAGCGGGAGCTCACCCGCAGGCTCGGCATCAGCCGTATCACGTTGCGAGAAGCGCTGCGCGAACTGGCCGCCGCCGGGTACGTCGAGACCAAGCGGGGCCGGTTCGGCGGCACCTTCATCCTGCGCCAGCCCGAGCCGATGGTGCACGACGAGCTCACCAGGACCGCGCGGGACATGGGCGCCCAGCTCGACGACGCGCTGACGTTCCGCCGGGTGGTGGAGACGGGCGCGGCCGAGATGGCGGCCCGGGCCAGCCTGACCATGCAGCAGCGGGAGAGCCTGACGGAGTGCCTGGCCGCCATGTACGTGAGCGGCCCTTCCGGCTACCGCCCGGCCGACACCCGGCTGCACCTGGCCATCGCCGACGCGGCGGGCTCGCCGATGCTGACCGCGAGCGTGGTCGAGGCCCGGGTGCAGCTGGTCGACCTGCTCAACGCCATCCCCATGCTCGGCCGCAACCTGGAACACGCGAACGTCCAGCACGCCGGCATCGTCCGGGCCATCCTGGCCGGCGATCCCGACCGGGCCAGGCGCGCGATGGAAGAGCACGTGGCCGGGACCGCGGCGCTGCTCCGCGGCTTCCTCGGCGAAACGGCGTAACAGCCGCGTAGCAGGCGGGTAACGCCCCATGCGCACCTCTTGACACGGTCCCCGGCACGGTGGGTGAATACGTTCATTCAATGGATCACTTCCATCCATATGTGCTTGTTTCGCCTGAGGGAGATCCCATGGCCGACGACATCGCCGCCACGACGACGGCGGGCGAGGACGAGCGCCGCCTGCACGAACTCGGCTACGCCCAGGAACTGAGGCGGCGGATGTCCGGGTTCTCGAACTTCGCCGTCTCGTTCACGATCATCTCGATCCTGTCCGGCTGCCTGACCCTGTACGGGTACGGCATGAACACCGGCGGCCCCGCGATCATCGTCTGGGGTTGGCCCATCGTCGGCCTGTTCACGCTGACGGTCGGGCTGGCCATGGCCGAGGTCTGCTCCAGCTTCCCCACCGCCGGCGGCCTCTACTACTGGTCGGCCAAGCTGGCCCGCACGAACGGCCCGGCCTGGTCCTGGTTCACCGGCTGGTTCAACTTCCTCGGCCAGGTCGCGGTGACCGCGGGCATCGACTTCGGCGCCGCGTTCTTCATCAACGCGCTGCTGAACCTGGTCTGGGGCGTCAGCACGGCGCACTGGGTCACGATCCTTATCTTCGCGGCCGTGCTGTTCGTGCACGGGGTGATGAACCAGTTCGGCATCCGGCTGGTCGCGCTGCTGAATGACATTAGCGTCTGGTGGCACATCCTCGGCGTACTGATCATCGTGGCGGTGCTCGCCTTCGTGCCCTCCAGGCACGCGTCGGCCAGTTACGTGTTCACCAATATCGTCAACAACACCGGCTGGCACAGCACGTTCTACGTGCTGCTGCTCGGCCTGCTGCTAGCCCAGTACACCTTCACCGGCTACGACGCGTCGGCGCACATGACCGAGGAGACGCACAACGCCTCGCGCAGCGGCCCGCGCGGCATCGTGATGTCGATCGTGGTCTCGCTGATCGCCGGCTGGGTGCTGCTGATCGGCGTCACGTTCGCGATCCAGCCCGCGCACTACGCGGACTACACCGGCGCGCTGGTGCCGCCGGCCCAGGTCTGGGCCACCGCGATCGGGGATACCGGGGCCAAGCTGCTGCTGCTCGTGGCCATCGGCGCCCAGCTGTTCTGCGGGATGTCCTCGGTCACCGCGAACTCGCGGATGATCTACGCGTTCTCCCGGGACGGCGCGCTGCCCGGCTCGAACTTCTGGCACCGGGTGAACAAGCGGACCAGGACGCCGACCAACGCGATCTGGCTGGCGGCGGCCGGGGCGCTGATCCTGGGTTTGCCGTACCTGTGGAACGGCGCGGCCTACGCCGCGGTCACCTCGATCGCGGTCATCGGCCTGTACATCGCCTACGTGATACCCACGTTCCTGCGGCTGCGGCAGGGCGAGAGCTTCAAGCGCGGGCCCTGGCACCTGGGCCGGTGGAGCTACCTGATCGGCTGGATCGCGGTCATCTGGGTGGTCTTCATCACCATCTTGTTCATGCTGCCCACCGCGAGCCCGATCCACTGGGTCAACTTCAACTACACCGTCGTGGCCGTGGTCGTGGTGCTCGGCTTCGCCGGCATCTACTGGGCAGTCTCGGCGAAGAACTGGTTCAAGGGCCCGAAGGTCCAGGGCTCGGCTGAGGAACTGGCCGCGATCGAACGGGAGCTCTCCGTCTGATGCCATCCGAGACCGGCAGGCGGCGCGGCCTGCTGACCCTGGAGGAGCTGCGGTCCGCGGTCGGTGCGGGCGAGATCGACACCGTCGTGCTCGCCTTCACCGACATGCAGGGCCGCCTGCAGGGCAAGCGGCTGTCGGCGGAGTTCTTCCTGGAGGAGGTGGCCGAGCACTTCTCCGAGGGCTGCAACTACCTGCTCGCCGTGGACGTGGACATGAACACGGTGGACGGGTACGACATGTCGTCCTGGGAGCGCGGCTACGGCGACTTCGTCATGGTGCCGGACATGTCCACCCTGCGCCGGGTGCCGTGGCAGCCTGGTTCGGTCCTGGTGATCGCGGACCTGACCTGGCACGACGGCGCGCCCGTGATGGCCTCGCCGCGGCAGATCCTGGCGGCACAGATCGAGCAGCTGGCTTCGCGCGGCTGGACCGCGCTGGCCGGGACCGAACTCGAGTTCATCGTGTACCAGGACTCCTACGAGCAGGCCGCGGCGCGCGACTACCGAGACCTGACCCCGGCCAACCAGTACAACGTGGACTACTCGATCCTGGGCACGGCCAGGATCGAGCCGCTGCTGCGCCGGATCCGGCTGGACATGGCCGGCGCGGGCCTGTACGTGGAGTCGGCCAAGGGCGAGTGCAACCTCGGCCAGCACGAGATCGCGTTCCGGTACGCCGACGCGGTCACCACCTGCGACAACCACTCGATCTACAAGACCGGGGCGAAGGAGATCGCGGCCCAGGACGGGAACAGCATCACGTTCATGGCCAAGCCGAACGCCCGCGAGGGAAACTCCTGCCACATCCACCTGTCGCTGCGCTCTGCTCCTGACGGGGCGCCCGTGATGGCCGGGGACGGCCCGCACGGCCTGTCGAAGCTCGGCGAGCACTTCCTGGCCGGCCAGCTCGCCGCCATGCGCGAGCTGGCGCTGTGCTACGCGCCGAACATCAACTCCTACAAGCGCTACGTGCCGGGCAGCTTCGCCCCCACCTCGGTCCGCTGGGGTCCGGACAACCGCACCTGCGCGCTGCGGCTGGTCGGCCACGGGCTCTCGCTCCGGGTGGAGAACCGGGTGCCCGGCGGCGACGTGAACCCGTACCTGGCGGTGGCCGCGATGATCGCGGCCGGCCTGCACGGCATCGACAACGAGCTGCCGCTCGAGCCGCCGATGACCGGCAACGCCTACGCCGACGACGCCGCGCGCGTCCCGCACACCCTGCGCGACGCGCTGGAGGAGTGGGAGAAGAGCGAGCTGGCCCGGGAGGCGTTCGGCGTGGAGGTGACGGAGCACTACGCCAACTACGCCCGGGTCGAGCTGGCCGCCTACGAGGCCGCGGTGACCGACTGGGAACTGCGGCGCTGCTTCGAACGCCTATGAATTTCGAACGCCTATGAATTTCGAACGCTGTGAAAGAAGACGCCGTGATCGGGGTGCTTGAGGTATGTCCACGTTTACCGTGCTCAACCCCGCGACCGAGGAGCCGGTCACCACGCTGACCCAGGCCTCGGCCGCCGACGCCGACGAGGCCATCGCCCGGGCATCGGCCGCGCTGCCGAGCTGGCGGGCCGTCTCGCCCGGGGATCGCGCCCGGATGCTGCGCGCGTTCGCCGCGGCCGTGGACGCTGCCGCAGACGAACTGGCCGGCCTCGAGGTGACCGGCTCGGGCCATCCCATCGGGGCGGCGCGGTGGGAGGCCGGGCAGGTCCGCGACGTGCTGCTGTACTACTCGGCGGCGCCGGAACGACTGAGCGGCAAGCAGATCCCGGTGCCCGGCGGGCTGAACGTCACCTTCCACGAGCCGGTCGGCGTGATCGGCCTCATCGTGCCGTGGAACTTCCCGATGCCGATCCTGTCCTGGGGCATGGCGCCCGCGCTGGCCGCGGGGTGCACCGTCGTGGCCAAGCCCGCCGAGGCCACCCCGCTGACCGCGATGCGGATCGGTTCGCTGGCCCTGGAGGCGGGCCTGCCTGAGGGGGTGTTCCAGGTGCTGCCGGGCAAGGGCAGCGTGGTCGGGCAGCACCTGGTCGACCACCCCGCGGTGCGGAAGATCGTATTCACCGGGTCCACCGAGGTGGGTCAGCGAATCATGGCCGACTGCGCGCGCCAGGTCAAGCGGCTCACCCTGGAGCTCGGCGGCAAGAGCGCCAACATCGTCTTCGCCGACGCTGACCTGGAGAAGGCCGCGGCGACCGCTCCGTACGCGGTGTTCGACAACGCCGGGCAGGACTGCTGCGCCCGGTCCCGGATCCTGGTCCAGCGCTCGGTGCTCGATGAGTTCATGTCGCTGTTCGAGACCGCGGTCCGCGGCGTGGTGGTTGGCGATCCGGCCTCGGCGGCGACCGAGATGGGACCGCTGATCTCGGCGGCGCACCGATCGCACGTGGCCTCGTACGTACCTTCCGATGCACCCGTGGCGTTCCGCGGCCACGCGCCTTCCGGGCCCGGATTCTGGTACCCGCCGACGGTGCTCGCGCCGGTGCGCCCGGAAGACCCGGCTTATACCGAGGAAGTGTTCGGCCCGGTGGTGACCGTGACCCCGTTCTCCGACGAGGCGGAGGCCGTGGCCATCGCCAACGACACGCCCTACGGCCTGTCCGGCTCCATCTGGACCCGCGACGTGGGCCGGGCGATCCGGGTCGCCCGCGCGGTGGAGGCCGGGAACCTGTCGGTGAACTCGCATTCCTCGGTGCGCTACTGGACGCCGTTCGGCGGCTTCAAGCAATCGGGCCTCGGCCGTGAGCTGGGCCCGGACGCCCCCGACGCGTTCACCGAGACCAAGAACGTGTTCATTTCTACGGAGG
>WNGE01019430.1_pt1 | contig 10590 bp, 8 predicted proteins | sample 5400651 | NCBI WGS metagenome assembly WNGE01 (sample SAMN13153370, study PRJNA577476) | soil metagenome | isolation source: 60 cm soil or saprolite under grassland replicate 2 | place: USA:California | collected 2016-06-15
CTTGCCCACCGCTTTCACGTCGGGCAGCGGGATCGGCTCGGCCCATGCAACGCGCTTCGGCACGCCTGGCGTACCCTTGAACCGCGTCCGCGAATCTTCGCCCATCAGCGCGAGCCTGGCGATTTCCGCCGTCAGCGCGCCCCCCTGCTCGGCGAGCGCCACCGCCTTCGCCGGGTCGGCCCAGAGCTCGACGCCTTTGTCGATCAGCGTCGCGCCGATCTTGAGTGCGGTCTTCATCGCATCCGTGAACGGCGTCACGAACTGGGCGAGCGGGTCGTCGTCGTCCGCCGTGCGCCGCTTGCGTACCGGCGGCGGAGACATCGCGGGCGGCCCGCTCGGCCCTGCGTCCGTCATCGACAGCATCACCTGGATGAGCGCGATGCCGTCGGCGTAACAGTGGTGGATGCGGGCAATGAGGGCGCTGCCACCGTCGAAGTTTTCGACAAGATGGAACTGCCACATCGGGCGCGCCGGGTCGAGCTCGGTTGCGGCGAGCCGGCTCACGAGTGTCTGCAGCGCCTTCGTTGCGCCCTTTCCCGGCAGCGCGACGCGGATGACATGATGATCGAGGTCGAAGCGCTCGTCGGCTTCCCAGAACGCGCCCGCGACCGTCTGGACGGGCCGTTGGCGAAAGCGCTCGAACTGGAGCCAGCGCTTTGCGATCACCGCGCGCAGACGCCGAAAATCGACGCGTTCGCGGAAAAACATCACCCCGCAGATCATCATCAGGTTGCTGGGACGGTCCATCCGCAACCAGGCCGTGTCGACCGCGGAGATTTTTTCCCGTTTGGGCATCGGGTCACCGGAGCGCGGAACGGGGATCGTTTGCACGCGTTTTCCGCTTCGCGCTAAAGTAGCACAGATGCCCAGCACCTGATAACCGAACGCGAGGAGGATCGGCAATGGCTGCCGCGCCGAAGAAGGAAGACCTGAAGGCGAAGTTCGAAGCGGCTGCCGCAGCCGCGAAGCAGACGAAGAAAAAGCCGGACAACGCGACGCTGCTGAAGCTCTATTCGTACTACAAGCAGGCGACCGACGGCGACGTGAAGGGGGACCGTCCAGGGGGATTCGATTTCGTCGGCGGCGCCAAATACGACGCCTGGGCGAAGCTGAAGGGGATGAGCAGCGACGACGCGATGCAGAATTACGTGAAGCAGGTCGACAAGCTCAATCGCGATTGAATCTGCTGTCGTTCCCGCGAAGCCTGCCCCCGAGTGATGGAGGCCAGCGGCTTTCGCGGCGGGATCAACGACACTGGGCCCCCGCCTCCGCGGGAGCGACAAACATCACTTCGTTGCGGCCGACTTGGGCCCACTGGCCCTCTTGCGAGCCGGTTTCTTTGCTGGCGACTTCCGCACCGCCGTCGCCGGCTTTCCGCTTGCCTTCAGCAGCTCGTTCACCGCGACCGACAAAGCATCGACGCGTGCCGCGAGCTTCTGTACGTCGTTTTGCGTGTAAACGCCGAGCTTCGACAACGCGCGCGCAACCCGATCCTCGAAAACCTGCTCGAGCTTGTCCCACGTTCCGCCGGCCATTTGTTGCATCTCCTTCGCTTTTGCCGTCGCGGCACCGCGCGCTGCAGCGGCGGTTTCGGTGGCGACTCGACGCGTCTTCTGCTCGAGCCCCTCGCCCTGCTTGACCAATGTGTCGAACACCCGCGAGCCTTCCTGGCGGGCGCGGGCAAACGCCCCCAACCCCGCGAGCCAGATCTGATGCGACGAGTCGAGCACAGCCTGCGACAGATCGCCGACCGTGCCGCTTGCGCTTTCACAATGGATTCTAGGCCGCGCGGTTAGAACAATCATACTAAAAGGGCGCCCACCCGCGGCCTGTTTGCGATCGGCCGCCAGCCCTTCTTCCGCCAGCCGTCGCAGGACGCGTCGGTATAATCGGGAGGCCCCGACCGGGCGGCAGCCGCTCGCCCCCGAGGCGTTTGCGAAAAGCGCCGTGGCATCCGACGCCGCCGTTGAGAAAGGCGCTGCCATTCCCTGGTCGCCGCCCACGTCACGCAAGGAGGAACGTCATGGCGTACTTCGTCACCGGCGCAACCGGTTTCATCGGCCGCTTTCTCGTCGCCAATCTGCTCAAGCGCGGCGAGCCGATCTACGTGCTCGTGCGCAAGAGCTCGGCGAAGAAGCTCATGGAGCTGCGCAACGACTACTGGCATGCGACCGACAAGCAGGTGATCGGCGTCATCGGCGATCTCGGCAAGCCGAACCTCGGCATCGCCGCGGACGACGCCAAGAAGCTCGCGGGAAAGGTGCGCCACTTCTTCCATCTGGCGGCGATCTACGACCTCGTGGCGAGCCCCGAAGACCAGCAGAAAGCCAATGTCGACGGCACGCGCAACGCCGTCGAGTTCGCGGAGACGATCAAGGCGGGATGCTTCCACCACGTGAGCTCGATCGCCGCCGCCGGCCTCTACGACGGCGTCTTCCGCGAGGACATGTTCGAGGAAGCCGAGGACCTCGATCATCCGTATTTCCGGACCAAGCACGATTCGGAAGGCATCGTCCGCCGCGAATGCGCCCGCCCGTATCGGATCTACCGTCCGGGCTTTGTCGTCGGCGACTCGAAAACCGGCTACATCGACAAGATCGACGGCCCCTACTATTTCTTCAAGTTCATCCAGAAGCTGCGCCAGGCGTTGCCGCCGTGGATGCCGACGATCGGCATCGAGGGAGGGCGCATCAACATCGTGCCGGTCGATTTCATCGCCGATGCGATCGATTACCTCGCGCACAAGAAAGGTCTCGACGGCAAGTGTTTCCACCTGACCGATCCCGCCCCGCACCGGATCGGCGAAGTGCTCAATATCTTCGCCCGGGCAGGCCACGCGCCGCAGATGACGATGCGCGTCAACGCGCGGATGTTCGGGTTCATCCCGGCGCCGATCCTCTATGGCATCGGCTCGCTGTCGCCGGTGAAACGGATGGTGCGGGCGGTGCTGGCCGATTTCGGCATTCCCAAGGATGTCTTCCAGTTCATCAACTGGCCCACGCGCTACGACAATCGCGAGGCGACGAAGGCGCTCAAGGGATCCGGCATCTCCGTCCCCCATGTCGAGACCTACGCTGCGAAATTGTGGGATTACTGGGAGCGTAATCTCGACCCCGACCTCTTCATCGACCGCACGCTTTCAGGCCGTGTCCGCGACAAGGTCGTCGTCGTGACGGGCTCGTCGTCGGGCATCGGCAGGGCGACGGCGCTCAAGCTCGCCGAAGCGGGCGCGAAGGTGATCCTCGTTGCACGCGGCGAAGAGAAGCTCACCGAGACCAAGCAGGAAATCGACAAGCTCGGCGGCAAGGCGTGGATCTGCACGGCCGACATTTCCGACCTGGCCTCGTGCGATGCCCTGGTCGCGCGGGTGCTGAAAGAGCACGGCACCTGCGACTATCTCGTCAACAATGCCGGCCGCTCGATCCGCCGCGGCGTCATCAATTCGTTCGATCGCTTCCACGATTTCGAGCGGACGATGCAGCTCAACTATTTCGGCTCGCTGCGCCTGATCTTCGGCTTCCTGCCCGCGATGATTGCGCAAAAGCGCGGCCACATCATCAACATCTCGTCGATCGGCGTGCTGTCGAACGCGCCGCGATTCTCGGCCTACGTGGCGTCGAAATCGGCGCTCGATTCGTTCTCGGCGTGCGCCGCCTCGGAGTTCCTCGACAAGGGCATCAACTTCACGACGATCAACATGCCGCTGGTGCGCACGCCGATGATCGCGCCGACCAGGATGTACGAGAGCGTACCCACGCTCTCGCCGGAGGAAGCCGCTGATCTCGTCGTCGAGGCGATCGTCTACAAGCCGGTGCGCATTGCCACCCGGCTCGGGATCTTCGGCGCCGTGAGCCACGCGATCGCGCCGAAGCTCACCCAGATCCTGCTCAACACGGCGTTCAACATGTTCCCGGACTCGTCGGCCGCCGCGGGTAAGAAGGAGGGCCAGGCGCAACCGCTGAGCGCCGAACAGATGGCATTCGCGCAGCTGACGCAAGGCATTCACTGGTAGAGCTCACGCGCGGGAACGCGGCTCGCACACCGGGCGGGCGATGCGCTTGAGCTTCGTTCGCTGATCTCCTCGACCGTCACGTCGAGCCCGTCGGCAAGCTGACCGCCGATCGCGAACGGGTGCACGCGCGTCCGTGGCAGTGCGGAATTGTGCGTGGTCGATCTGTCGAATTGTCGGCAGCACACGACAACCTGGCTGAGTAAGCTCCTTACATGTGGAACGCGAGTCTGGCCGTGGAGTATTGCCCCGGCCAAGACCGCGGCCGCGGTGCCAGCGCCGTCGGCGAGAGAAGTGTTCCCTGAGTCGGAGCGCCGTGCAAAAAGCGTCGACAGCGGCCGGCACAGCGAGCGTTCGGACGCCCCCAATCAGCTGACTCGTTCTGATCGCCTGTAGACCACATCCGCCGCAGAGGCGGTATCATTCGGGCCAGCACGGGTCGTCCGGAGAGCTCAGGCTGCAAGCGACCAATGGCCACTCCTGATGGTCTGGGCACGAGTACCAAAAAAATCGGGGAGACAGACAAATGACGAAAAAGACATTCCTTTGCTTCGCTGTCGTGGGGGTCACGCTATTGGGGTGCACAACAACAGTGAAACTGGATGGTGTGACCGGAGCGCCCTGCAACACAGCGGTCTGCCAGGTCGACGTCTACGTATCTGGAACGCCGCCCGTGGTCACGGTCAACCAGCAAACCCTGACGGTGGCTAAGGGTAATCACGGGACGGGTGGCAACGGCGTGCTAATCCTCTGGGTTCTCAAAGACTCACCTGGTTACGCATTCAGGGAGGACAGCATCCAGTTTTACGATCCGAAGTTCTCAAGGCAATTCGATCAACCGGATACGGGCGGCAATGGGGCTCAATTCCATTGGCGAGACCAGAACGACGATAGCCTGAAGTGGGGTTACCAGATCAAGGTCTATGACCGCTCCACCGGTGTCTGGACACCTTTGGATCCCTGGATCCAGAACGGGTAAGCATCACACGCGGCTGCAGCCTTCAATCGCGATAGGGAAGTGACGTGAGGACGAAAATCCTCCTTAGCGCGGCATGGGCCGGCTAGGGCGCAGGCCGCCCGAGCCAGCGGCGAGCGTCGGCGATCGCTTCGCCGTACGAGGATGCGTTCCCCGCTGCTTCGGCGGCGGCAAACGGCGCAGCACCCAGCGCTGTCCGTGCCTTGGCGATCAGTGGCAGGAGAAAAGCTTCGTCTCCTGGATCGCGTTGGAATCCCATCGTCGTCATCTGCGCCTCGGCTGCGCCAAAGAACCGGGCGGCGCGATCCCACTCGCAGTGCATCACAGCCAGGCCCGCTGAAACTTCGAGAACACTTTCTCCGAGCCGCTTCGACCCCGTCTCCGCGACGATCGCCTCAACATCGCGCAATAACGCTCGAGCCTGGTCCAGCGATTCGCGTTCGACGGCGACCATCGCAAGGTTGAGCAAGCCGATGGCGATGCTCTCGCGGTCGCCGAGCTCGCGGGCCAGCAGAACGACCTGCTCGTAGAGCGGGTTCGCTTGATCGAGCATTCCTTCCGCGCGATAAAGCTGCGCGAGACCGTTAAGCGCGCCGGCAAGCTCGCGCTTGTTCCCCTGCTCCTGCGCCTTCGCAACGGCTTCTTCAAGGTGGAAGCGCGCGGTAGCCTTGTCCCCCAGCCCCGAGCACGCCATCGCCAGAGGCTGCAGCACAATGGCGATCCTCGATTTATCACCCATCTCTCGCGCAATCGCCAGGCTCTCTTCCAGGTAGCGTTTCGCCTCGTCATAGTGTCCCCGGAAACATTCGAGCTGCCCTGCGAAGAACAAGCCACGGCAGCGGGCAAGATTTCGCGCTTGCGCTTGGGGGCGGTGGAGCGCCCCAACCGTTTCCCGCAGACCGAGCGCAAGGAGCCCGCGACTCGTGAGGTAGAACCTTAGCGCATGAATGAGGCGAAGGCCCCGTTCGGCGCCCGCATCCGCATGATCACACCAAGCGTGCGCAGCGAGGAGGTTCTCCCAATCGAGATCGAGCTTGGAGAGCCATCTTGCCGCCTCTGGGCCCCTGAGTTTCTCATCAGCGCTTTCGGCAAGGCTCAGGTAGAAGACGAGGTGGCGAGTACGAACGACCGCTTCTTCGCCCGAGTCCTCTAGGCATTCCAGCGCGTATTGACGAACGGTATCCAGTAAACGATAGCGGCCGCCTTCGGCATGGATCGCGACCAGCGATTTCTCCACCAGGTTGCTCAAGAGGCCGAGGATGTCGGCTCGGGCGATGGCGCCATCGGCGCCTATCGCCTCGGCTGCTTCGAGCGTCCATCCGCCTGCGCAGACTGCAAGCCGCCGAAACAATGCCTTTTCGTCTTCGGCGAGCAGGTCATAGCTCCAGTCGATCAGCGCGCGTAACGTCTGTTGCCGCGGCAGGGCTGTCCGGTCGCCGACCGTCAGGAGCCGGGAACGGTCGCCGAGGCGTGCCGCAACGGTCTCCACGGAGAGAGAGCGCGCGCGTGAGGCCGCCAGTTCGATCGCGAGCGGGATACCGTCCAGCCGACGACAGATTTCCGCAATCGCCGGGGCATTTTGCTCGGAGATCTCGAAGGTCGGTTGCACTGCGACCGCCCGCTCGACGAAGAGCCGTGCCGCTTCGTAATGCGTGAGCGCGGTATGGATGAACTTCTCGTCAGGATCGGGCGTCGCTAACGCTGGGACCGGATAGATGGTTTCCCCGCCGACGCGCAGGTGTTCCCGGCTCGACGCCATGATCTTCAAGTTCGGTCCGGCCTGCAGCAACTGCTTGGCAAGATCGGCGCATGCGTCGAGCAGATGCTCGCAGTTGTCCAGGATCAGAAGGACACGTCGATGCTTGGCATATTTGACGAGCGCTTCGACCACGGGCCGACCGGCTTCTTCCTTGACGCCGAGCACCGAGGCCACCGCCTGCGCTACCAGGCGCGCGTCCGTCAGCGGCGCGAGCTCGACAAGCCACACGCCCTCCGGGTAATCGTCCATCGCCTCTGCGGCGACCTGAAGGGATAGACGCGTCTTGCCGATGCCGCCTGGGCCGATCAGGGTCAGCAATCGGGCGCCTCGAAGGAGCTTGCTGACGTCGGTCAGCTCGCGCTCCCGACCGACGAACGACGTGATTTGCTGCGGAAGGTTATTGGGAGTCGCTTCCAGTGAGCGCAACGTGGGAAAATCCCGCCGCAGCCGGGCATGCACGATCTGGAATATTCGCTCGGGGCTCGACAGGTCGCGCAACCGTATGGAGCCGAGATCGCGCAGCGCGACGTCCTCTGGCAATCGCTGGCCGATCAACAGCGCCACGGCCTGCGAGAGCAGCACCTGTCCGCCATGAGCGACGCTCATGATGCGCGCCGCACGGTTGACCGCGCTGCCGAAGAAATCCCTGTCGCGGCGTTCGGCTACGCCCGCGTGCACTCCGCACCGCGCGTGAAGCGGAACGTCGTTGGTCGCCACCGAGTCCGCCAGCGCCTCCTGCAACTGCACTGCCGCACAGACAGCATCCAGCGGGTCGCCGAATGCGGCATGAACCCCGTCTCCGCTCATCTTTACGACCTGGCCGTCATTGCGCTCCACGGCCGCCCGGACGATTGCATCGTGGCGCGCTAGCGCGGCCTGCATCCGCTCGGGTTCCTGCTCCCACAAGCGGGTGCTGCCCTCGATATCGGTGAAAAGGAAGGTGGTAACGGCGGAGGGTGTTTGCACGCCAGGGAGCCTCTTCGTGCCGGCTGCGGCATGGTAAGTCTAACGCCTGGACACGTCCTTCACTAGCGACGCGCCCCAGCAACGCTTGAGTGGCAGCCAATCTACGCGACGCGGGTTGTCTCGGTCTTGCTCACAACAAGCTCCATCACCCGCCGGTCCCCCAGCAACGCATTATGCGCAATCCCGACGAGTGCGATGTTCTCGGCGTTGCGGAGCACCGAGCTCGCCTGCGGGGCGACCATGCTGTCGTGCCGTGACCAGACGGAGGTGATCGGCACGGGCGCCGCACTGCCTTCGTCGCGGTTGAGCTCCACGAGCCACGGATGGCCCGGATGCATCTGAGCCAGGCAGCGGCCCGGAAACGTGTAAGCCAGCACGCTCCCATGGTGCGGCGCGCCGATGCTGATCAGCTTGTCCACCCGTTGGCTGCCGAAGCGGCGCAGGTAGGCACGCGCGACCAGACCGCCCATGCTGTGGGTGATCAGCACAACGCGCCCGGCACCCGTCTCGTTCAGGACTTGCGCGATCCTGGTATGAAGCTGCTCGGCAAAGAGCTCGATGTCGGCGAGTGGCGGCCCGTAATTCATCGTGTAGACGGGAGCGACGCCACTCCGTGCCAGGAAGCGCCGCATGAGGAGCCACACTCCGTCATTGACGAGAACACCATGGATGAGAACGATGGGCCGCTCTGCCGGCGCGGGCACAGGGTCACGAATCAGCAACCGGTGCAGCACCATCAGTGGCCACGACAGGCCGACGGTCCAGATCTCGGTCAAGTAGAGGCGCACCGCCGAACCGAAGCCGAGGCCCGCCTCCAGCGGTCGCGGCGTGCGCCAGATCCACGACTCCGCGAACCAGATCGTGACGAGCACGAACGCCGGCGAGAAGTAGGCGATGGGCGCGCCGACGACGAACCACCACGCCGCCACACCGTGGACGATCCAATGCCACGCCCAGCCGACGTACCAACTGGCGCCGGCGACGAAGGCGACGAGAAGCAACAGTGCGGTCATCGGCCGTTTCCTCGCAACTGATGCATGTCCGGCGCTAGCGCGCCCCGCCCGGTCCGGCATCCGCGCGCCAGGTCTTGAGCGCGGAGAGAGTATCGCCAATCTCGTGAATGATCTGCACGCCCGCGACATGCTTGCGCAGGCGGCGCGTCATTTCGCCGCCCGCCCACAGCGCCACCGCAGGCGGCAGCTGGCGGCGCAACGTAGCCAGCGCGTCGCCGACCTGACGCAGGGGGAAAGCCATCGAGAACGAGAGCGCCACTACGTGAACCTTGTGGGCAAGCGCCGCCCTCCGGATATCCTCGAACGGCGTCTGGGTGCCAAGCGAAATGCAATAGGCGCCCTCCGGCGAAAGGAGTGCCTCGACCATCAATAAACCAATGCCATGCTGCTCGCCAGGCACGGTGGTAAGCAGAATTCTCGGAACGCCGGATGGACGCGGAAACGCGTTGATGGCGCCGCGCAGGGTGAGCTGCAACTGTTCGGTGTACAGATGCTCCTCGAATACCTGCAGTTCGCCGCGCATCCAGGTCTCGCCCACGGCGCGATTGAGCGGGGCGACCGTCTCGGCGACGAAGCGCTGGATCCCCTGGCGCTGCAGCAGATTCGCCAGCGTCGCATGGAGTCCGGCCGCGTCGTGTGCTTTGAGAAGAGTAAGGACGTCGCGCTCCATCGCCGGTGCGAGCGTCTCCCGGCGCGGATGCACGCGCTTTTCCGCGAGCGCATTCAGGTCCGCGAGCGATTGCGGAATGAGTTTGCCCGGCCGCAGCCCGGTATCCATCAGTCGCTTGATGGCGCGAAGCTTGGCGAGCTCGTCGGCGGTGTATTGACGCTCGGCGTTCTCATCGCGTCCCGGGTGAGGGAAACCGTAGCGCCGCTCCCAGATGCGCAGCACATCCTTCGACAGCCCCGTCTCGCGCTCTACCGCGCTGATGTTGAAGCGTGTCTCCGTATCTTGCATACAGGGCGATTCGTCCAGGACAACGTGACAAGATTACCACGTGAGCGTCTATTCGCTTGATCGTTCTCCGCCAACTGTCCAAGACAAACAGGAGTGCTATACTTTCTCGTCTTTCGAGGAGTCCAACGATGGTGACGCAGCGAACCTCCTCCTCCTTCGTCCCGGCGATGTCTGCGATCGCGTTTCTGGCGCTCGTGCTGGCGCCCGGAGTGCCGCACGCTCAAGCCACGGTCGCCGCTGCGGGCGAGTGTCCTGCGCTCCTCGACCGCGAGTTCAATCGGCTGCAGACCGGCAAGCCCGAGTCGCTGTGCCAGTATCGCGGCAAAGTATTGCTGATCGTCAACACCGCGAGCTATTGCGGGTACACACACCAGTACGAGGGACTCGAAGCGCTCTATCGCAAGTTCAAGGATCGCGGTCTGGTCGTGCTCGGCTTCCCGTCGAACGATTTCGGCGCGCAGGAGCCCGGCAGCAACAAGGAGATCGCCGAATTCTGCCGCCTCACCTACGGCGTCGAGTTTCCGATGTTCGAGAAGTCGAGCGTCACGAGCCTGAGGACGAATCCGCTGTACGCCGATCTGCTCGCCCGCACCGGCCAGGCACCGAAGTGGAACTTCCATAAGTACCTGATCGACCGCAACGGCAATGCGGCGGGGACGTTTGCGAGCGGCGTCGAGCCGGACGACGGCGCGCTGCTCGCACCCCTGGAAAAGCTGCTCGCGGATAAACCCGCAACGCCAAAGGGTTGAAGTCTGGGCGCGAGGCGGCATATGGTCGGGGTAGAACAGCCGCCGCGGACCAGTCGTCCGGGGCCCTGGCCCCGCGCGTGACCCGCACCTGAACAGGAGCCTTCGTGAACGCCCCGGAGTATTTACCGCTGCCTGACACCCAATCGTTGCCCGATGGGCG
>WNGE01009785.1_pt1 | contig 10586 bp, 10 predicted proteins | sample 5400651 | NCBI WGS metagenome assembly WNGE01 (sample SAMN13153370, study PRJNA577476) | soil metagenome | isolation source: 60 cm soil or saprolite under grassland replicate 2 | place: USA:California | collected 2016-06-15
AGGGCGATCTCGAAGATCTCGGCTTTCAATGCGATATCCAGAAGCTGGTGCTGTCGCGCGCACGGCGGGCGCTCGAGGCCGGCTGCGACGGGGTGATTTCCTCGGGGCTGGAGGCGCCGTTGCTCAAGCGGGAGCTCGGCGGGCGGTTGCTGGTCGTGACGCCGGGAATCCGCGCGGTACAGAATCGGCCGAGCGACGATCAGAAGCGCACGGTCGACGTCGCGCAGGCGTTCGCCAACGGCGCCGATTACATCGTCGTCGGCAGACCGATTCATCAGGCGTCCGACCCTCGGGCCGCGGCGCTGGGAATTCAGGCCACTATCGCGGCCGTATTTTCGGCGTGACGTGGCGCGGCGACTACCCGGGTGAGGCGCGAGGGCTGAGTAAGGGCAAGTTTGCCCTGATAGCGCCAGACGCCGCGCCAGGCGCCGATCACGAGACCGGGATATCCGGGCCTGCCCGCCGTGCCGTTGTAGCGGCCCAGCGCGCGTACCAGGTCGCCTTTCTCGACGCGGAGGTAGTGCTTCAGAATGACGCAGCCGTAGCGCAGGTTGGTGCGCAGACTGAACAGGTTGTCGCCCTTGCGGCCGACCACCCCCACCCAGAACGGCATGACCTGCATGTAACCCCGGGCGCCGGAGCGCGATACGGCGTACTTGCGGAAGTTGCTCTCGACCTGGATCAACGCGAGCACGAGCTGCGGATCGAGCCCGGCACGGATCGCCTCGAAATGTATCGTGCGCAGGAATTCCACGCGGGACTGGAAGCTGGGAATTCGGGTTTCCAGGCGCTGCGACATCTCGGTGAGCCAGTTGACGGCCGCGGCCGAATCGGTGAAGCCATGACGCGGCGCCGGCTTGTCCGCGATCGAGGCCTGCAGGTCCGCGCGTACTTCGGCGGCAAGCGGCTCGTAGATCTGGTCCCCCGCCGGAGCGTAGCCGGGAAGCGCGATCGCGAGCAGGCCGAGAGCGGCGCGCTTCATCGTGAACTCGGGCGCAGCGGCGCAAGCGGATCGCCGAGCGGGAACTTTTTCGCTTCCTTCTCTCGCCGGCCCTGATACTCGACCACGCCTTCCTTGAGTCCGCGCTCGCCGACGACGATGCGGTGGGGAATGCCGATCAGCTCGATGTCGGCGAACATCACGCCCGGCCGCTCGTCGCGGTCGTCGAACAGCACCTCGACGCCGGAGGCTGAGAGCTTCTGATACAGGGCATCGGCGGCCTCGCGCACCGCGGCACTCTTGCCGTAGCCAATGGGCACCAGAGCCACCTGGAACGGCGCGATCGATTCGGGGAAGACGATGCCGCGCTCGTCGTGGCTTTGCTCGATCGCGGCGCCGACGATGCGCGTGATGCCGATGCCATAGCAGCCCATCTCGAAGGGACGGCTGTCGCCGCCCTCGTCGAGGAACGTCGCCTTCATCGCCTCGGAGTACTGGGTGCGCAACTGGAAGATTTGGCCGACCTCGATGCCGCGCTGGATTTCGAGGGTGCCCCTGCCGTCGGGGCTCGCGTCGCCGGCGACGACCTTGCGCAGATCGGCGAGCTGGGCGGGCTCGGGGCAGTCGCGCCCGAAGTTGACGCCGGTCAGGTGAAATCCTTCCTCGTTCGCGCCGCAGACGAAATCGCTCATCGTGGCTACCGTGCGGTCCGCGAGGACTTTGATTTCCGGGCGTATGCCCACCGGGCCGATATAGCCGGGTTTGCAGCCCAGATGCCGCTCGATTTCGGCGTCGCTCGCGAAGCGGAACGGATCGAAGTGTGCGATCTTCTGGACCTTGATTTCGTTCAGCGCATGGTCGCCTCGCAGAAGCAGAAGGGAAAATTCGCCGTCGTGCATGACCGCGATCGCCTTGACCGTCCTGTCGATGGGCAGGCCGAGCAGCTCGGCCACGTCTTCACAGCGGGTCTTGCCGGGAGTCGGGACTTTCTTCATCGCCTGCGCGGGCGTTCGCCGCGGCGCTTTCGGCGCGACGGCCTCGGCAAGCTCGACGTTCGCGGCGTAATCGGACTGCGGGCAATACGCGATCGCATCCTCCCCGGATTCTGCGAGGACGTGGAACTCCTGCGAGTCCGTGCCGCCGATGGCGCCGGGGTCTGCTGCGACGGCGCGGAATTTCAGCCCCAGGCGGGTGAAGATGCGCGTGTACGTGTCGTACATGTTCCGGTATTCGCGCTGCAGGTCGGCGTAATCGGCGTGAAAGGAGTAGCCGTCCTTCATGGTGAATTCGCGCCCGCGCATGACTCCGAAGCGCGGCCGGATCTCGTCGCGGAACTTGGTCTGGATCTGATAAAAATGGACCGGCAGCTGCCGGTAGCTGCGAATGTCGCGGCGCGCGATATCGGTAACCACTTCCTCGTGCGTCGGCCCGACGCAGAAGTCGCGTTCATGGCGGTCCTTGAGGCGCAGCAGCTCCGGCCCGTACTTGTGCCAGCGCCCCGATTCCTGCCAAAGCTCCGCCGGCTGCACCGCGGGCATGAACAGCTCGATCGCCCCGGCGCGGTTCATCTCCTCGCGCACGATCGCCTCGACCTTGCGCACCACCCGCAGCCCGAGCGGCATCCAGGTGTAAATGCCGCCGGCGAGCCTGCGGATAAGGCCCGCGCGAACCATCAGCTTGTGGCTGACGAGCTCCGCGTCGGCGGGAGCTTCCTTGAGCGTCGCAAGGAAATACCGGGAAGCGCGCATAGCAGGGAGGCGAGAGAAGGACGCGACATTCTACTTGAACTCGCGAGCTTCGCAGCCGGGGCGCGGCTCACGCCTTCTAATCGCGCGCGATTTGTGAAAGAATGGGCGCGGACGGATTTTTGCTGGATTGTGTATGCTCGATCGAGACGGCTATCGGCCGAACGTCGGCATCATTCTCTGCAACTGGCGCAACGAGGTTTTCTGGGGCAAGCGCGTCAAGGAACACTCCTGGCAGTTCCCGCAGGGCGGGATCAAGGTCGGGGAAACGCCGGTGCAGGCGATGTACCGCGAGCTGCGGGAAGAGGTGGGCCTGTTGCCCTCCCATGTGAAAATCCTGGGACGGACGCGCAACTGGCTCCGCTACGAAGTGCCCGCACAATGGCTCAAGCGGGATTGGCGCGGCAACTACCGCGGACAGAAGCAGATCTGGTTCCTGCTGAGGCTGGTCGGCCGCGACTGCGATGTCCACTTGCGGGCTTCAGAGAAACCGGAATTCGACGCTTGGCGCTGGAACGACTACTGGGTGCCCCTCGACTCGGTAATCGATTTCAAGCGCGACGTCTATCAGCAGGCGCTCAGCGAGCTGGCGCGCTATCTGCTGCGCGGCCAGCGCCGCAAATCCCTTCCGGCGGAAACCGCGTCGCGCTGATTGCCGGGCACGACGCTTTTGGAGACGAGGCCGTCATGACGCTCGACTCGCCTGCGCTTTCGGTGGCGCTCGGGCATCGATCTCTGGAGGCGCTTGACATTCGGGCCGGGCGAAAGTTACACTAGGTCTATTCATTAGAGTAAGTCTAATTACAGCTCGACAAGGAGACGTCAATGCAACTCAAAGGCTCGAAGACCCACGGCAATCTCAAGGCGGCATTCGCAGGCGAGTCACAGGCGAACCGCCGTTATCTTTATTTTGCGGCGAAGGCCGACGTCGAGGGCCAAAACGACGTCGCCGCGGTATTCCGGTCCACCGCCGAAGGCGAAACCGGTCATGCGCACGGACACCTCGAATACCTGGAGCAATGCGGCGATCCGGCGACCGATCTTCCGTTCGGCGGCACGCGCTTGAACCTGAAGGCGGCCATAGCCGGAGAGACGCACGAATACACCGACATGTATCCCGGCATGGCGAAGGCCGCGCGCCAGGAAGGCTTCGCCGAGATCGGCGACTGGTTCGAGACGCTCGCCAAAGCGGAGCGCTCGCACGCCAACCGCTTCCAGAAGGCTCTCGACGCGCTCGCTGACTAGGCGGTTAAATCCGGACGCCGCCGGCGCCGGATTAACTCCGCGAGTTGGAGAGGGCCGTTCGGCCCCTCAACTCGCGGGGGTGATGCGTACGTTCTCCCCATGACCATTCGTGAAGGCAGCCTGGAAGCCCCGACCCGCCATCCGGTGGCGTGGCGCCTGCTGGATTTCTACGACGAAGTGAAACTGTTCGCCGAGCTCGAGCGCATATTCGGCATCTGTCACGGCTGCCGGCGCTGCGTCAACCTGTGCACGGCGTTTCCGACGCTCTTCGATCTCGTGGACGCAAGCGCGACTCTCGAGGTCGACGGCGTGGAGAAGTCGCAGTTCTGGAAGGTCGTCGACCAGTGCTACCTCTGCGACATGTGCTACATGACGAAATGCCCGTACGTGCCGCCGCATCCCTGGAACGTGGATTTCCCGCACCTGATGCTGCGCGCCAAGGCAGTCAAGTTCAGGAAAGGGGAGGTGAAGCTGCGAGACCGGCTGCTTTCCTCCACCGACGCCATCGGCAAGCTCGCCGCCATCCCTGTCGTGGCGCAGGTCGTGAACGCGGTCAACCGCAATGCCGCCGCGCGCGCGCTCATGGAAAGGGCGATCGGGGTTCACCGGGAACGCAAGTTGCCGTCCTACAGCCCCGGCACGTTTCGCGGACGGGCCGCCGCGAGCCGAGCCCACAAGGCCCGCAACGGTGAGCTCACGCCAGGGAAAGTCGTGGTATTTTCGACCTGCTACGTGAATTACAACGAGCCGGGCATCGGTCACGATCTTCTCGCGGTTCTCGATCACAACGAGATTCCCTACGTGGTTGTGGAGAAAGAGGCCTGTTGCGGCATGCCCAAGCTCGAGCTCGGCGATCTCGAGGGCGTCGAGCGACTGAAGGCGGTGAACGTTCCGCGACTCGTCAAGCTCGCGCGCGAAGGCTACGCCATTCTTACCGCGGTGCCGTCGTGCACCCTGATGTTCAAAAGCGAGCTGCCGCTGCTGTTTCCCGACGATGCCGAAGTCAAGGCGGTAAGCGAGGCGATGTTCGACCCGTTCGAGTACTTTGTCCTGCGCAAGCGCGACGGGCTGCTCAAGACCGACTTCAAGAAACCGCTTGGCAAGGTGTCCTACCATATTCCGTGCCATTCGCGCGTGCAGAACATGGGGCAGAAGACCCGTGAAACGCTGCAATTCGTGCCGGGGACCACGCTGAACACCGTGGAGCGCTGCTCCGGCCACGACGGAACCTGGGGCGTCAAATCCGAGTACTACGAAAACTCCATGAAGATCGGGCGGCCGGTGTTCCGGCAGATGGCCGGTAACGAGCCCGACTACGTCAGCTCGGACTGCCCGATCGCCGCCCGCCACATAGAGCAGGGCATGGGCGAAAGCCGGGCAAAAAAGGCGCATCCCTTGTCGCTGCTGCGCATTGCCTACGGAATTTGAGCCTACCCCGGATAACGATGAGAGCCATGCCCCGGATCGACCGCGCAAGCCTGATGACGCTTGAAGCCTACGCTCGCGAGCGCCCGCAATTCCGGGCGAAGGTAATGGCCCACAAGAAGGACCGCACGGTTCAGCTCGGCGAGCATCTCAAGCTCATTTTCGAAGACGAGCTCACCATACGTTACCAAGTACAGGAGATGCTGCGCGTCGAGCGGATCTTCGAGGAAGAAGGCATCCGGGAAGAGCTCGATGCCTACAACCCGCTGGTTCCGGACGGCCGTAATCTGAAGGCGACGATGATGCTCGAGTTTCCCGATCCCGACGAGCGCCGAAAGTGGCTCGAGGACCTGATAGGGGTCGAAGACAAGGTGTGGATACAGGCGGCCGGGTACGAGCGAGTCTGGGCCATTGCCGACGAGGATCTCGAGCGGGAAAACGAGGAGAAGACCTCGTCGGTACATTTCCTTCGCTTCGAGCTTACCGACGACATGGCGCAAGCGCTCAAGAAAGGTACGGGGCTGGCGATCGGGGTCGATCACCCGCGCTACGCGGTGACGCTCGAGACGCCGCCCGCCGTACGAAACGCTCTGGCGCTAGACCTGGTTTGAGGCCCTTCCGCGGCTCTTCCGCTCTCATTCTGCTGTCGGCGCTGGTTGCCTGCGCCCGGCCGTTGCTTGGTGGTAGCTAGATCGGCTTACCGCTGCAGCAGCACTAAATTGTGGCTTCGGCCGCCCCGCGTCGCGGACGATGCCGCGACTTTGGGGCTTAACTTGCTCGGCAAGTCAGCCTGCGCCGCAACCTTGTCCTGCTAGAGCAGAACAAGGTTGTCGCGGTGGATGAGTTCAGGTTCGTCGATGTAGCCGAGCACGGTCTCGATCTCGCTTGACGCGCGCCCGGCAATGCGGCGTGACTCCTGCGCGCTGTAGTTCACCAATCCCCGTGCGACCTCGACGCTGTCGGGAGAGATGCAAGCGACAACCGCGCCGCGCTCGAACTCCCCTTCGATGCCTTTGACGCCGATCGGCAGGAGGCTTTTGCCTCCCGAGCGCAACGCCTTAGTCGCCCCCGCGTCGATGCTGATCCGTCCGGCAACCTGCAGGTGATCGGCGAGCCACTGCTTGCGCGCCGCCAGCGGTGTGGTTTTCGCCGAGAGCAGGGTGCCTATGGCTTCTCCGCCGGCAAGCCTGACCAGAACATCGGGCTCGTGCCCGGAAGCGATCACCGTTTGGGCGCCCGAGCGCGCGGCGCGCTTGGCCGCGAGCACTTTGGCGAGCATACCGCCCTTGGCGATACTGGAACCGGTCCCCCCTGCCATCTCTTCGAGCCTTGCCTCCCCGGCCTGCGCTCCTTGTATCAGCGTTGCCTGGGGATTGCGCCGCGGATCGTCCGTGTAAAGCCCTTGCTGGTCGGTCAGGATGATCAGGCAGTCGGCTTCGACGAGATTGGTCACCAGCGCGCCGAGCGTGTCGTTGTCGCCGAACCGGATCTCCTCGGTGACGACGGTGTCGTTCTCATTGATGACCGGAATGATCCCCAACCCGAGCAGCGTCAGCAAAGTGGAACGGGCGTTGAGATAGCGCTGCCGGTCGGCGAGATCGGCGTGCGTGAGCAGCACCTGCGCCGTGCGCAGTCCGTGCTGGCGGAAGCACGATTCGTAGACCTGCACGAGTCCCATCTGCCCGACCGCGGCGGCGGCTTGCAACTGGGGCATGGCGTGCGGGCGCTTGGTCCAGCCGAGGCGCTGCATCCCTTCGGCAATCGCGCCGCTCGATACCAGCACGACTTCTTTGCCGGCCGCGCGCAATCTGGCAATTTGGGCCGCCCAGCGCGCGATCGCCGAGGCGTCCAGCCCGGCGCCCCGGTCTGTCACCAGGGAGCTGCCGACCTTGACGACCAAACGCTTTGCTTCCTTCATGCCGCCTTTCCGGTTTCCAGAAACTTCATCACCGCGAAACTGAGTTCGCGGCAACCTTCGCCGGTGAGCGCGGAGATGCAAAAGCTCGGGCCGCGCCAGCGCAAGCCGCGGGCAAACCTGGCGGCCACCGCCTCGCGCTCCGCAGCGGGGAGCATATCCATTTTGTTCAGCACCAGCCAGCGCGGCTTGCGGTGCAAGGCCGGATCGAATTTCCTCAACTCGGCCGCGATGGCGCGAGCGTCCCGTACCGGATCGGCGCCGTCGTCAACCGGCGCCGCATCGACGATATGCAAGAGCAGCCGCGTCCGCGCGAGATGCCTGAGAAACTGGTGCCCCAGCCCCGCTCCCTCGGCCGCTCCTTCGATGAGTCCGGGGATGTCGGCGACCACGAAACTGCGGTCGACTCCTACCCGCACCACTCCGAGGTGCGGATGCAAAGTGGTAAACGGGTAGTCGGCGACCTTGGGGCGCGCGGCGGAAATGGCGCGAATGAAAGTGGATTTTCCGGCATTGGGCAGACCGAGCAATCCGACGTCGGCAAGCACTTTCAGCTCGAGCTTGAGCGTGCGATGCTCCCCGGGCACGCCGGGGGTCGCCTTTCGAGGCGTGCGATTGGTGCTCGATTTGAAATTGACGTTGCCTAGCCCCCCCTTGCCGCCCCGCGCAAGCAACGCGACCTGCTCGTGTGCGGCCAGATCGGCGACTGTTTCTCCGGTTTGCGCGTCCGTGATCACCGTGCCCACAGGCATGCGCAGCACCACATCATCGGCGCTTTTCCCGCTGCATTGGGCGCCACGCCCGTGCCCGCCGTCCCGCGCACGGTGAATGCGCGCGAAGCGATATTCGACGAGGGTGTTGATGTTTCGATCGGCGAGCGCATAGATGCCGCCGCCGCCGCCGCCGTCTCCCCCGTCGGGTCCGCCGCGCGGCACGTTCTTCTCGCGCCTGAAGCTCACAACGCCGTCACCGCCCTTGCCGGCGTGGATCTCGATGCGCGCTTCGTCGATGAATTTCATGGAGAGCGAGGCCGTGGAAATAAAAAAGCCCTATCGCGCGGATAGGGCTTTTGCGGGGGTGACAATTCTATTAAGCCGGAACCACGCTGACGGTTTGTTTGAGGTCCGGTCCCTTGAACTTGAACTGAATCTTGCCGCTGACCTTTGCGAACAAGGTATGGTCCTTGCCGATGCCGACATTGTCTCCGGGATGAACGCGAGTGCCGCGCTGGCGAACGATGATGCTGCCTGCGGCCACGATTTGCCCGCCGTAGCGCTTCACCCCGAGTCGCTTTGACTGGGAATCGCGGCCATTGCGGGAACTGCCGCCCGCTTTCTTGTGTGCCATGGTTGTCCTTGCTCTCCGACGCGGCGCTCAGGTTTCCGTGATCCCGGTGATCTGGATCTCGGTGTAGCCCTGCCGATGGCCGCGGTGTCTCTTGGAATTCTTGCGCCTGCGCAGCTTGAACGTCATCGCTTTTTCGCCTAGCCCGTGAGATATGATCTTCGCCTTGACCGATGCCCCTTTTACCACGGGGGTTCCGACCTTGAGGGCCGCACCGTCACTGACGAGGAGCACCTCGTCGAGCATGAGCTCGCCGCCCACGGCGACGGGAAGCTTTTCGATCCTCAGTTTTTCCCCGGCGGAAACGCGGTACTGTTTGCCTCCGGTTCTGATCACCGCGTACATGCCGATCTCCGAATCGCTCTGGAAAAAGACGAAATTATACATACCTTTAGCGGGTATGGTCAAAGAAATTATGCTATGCTGATCTCCCGCCGCCAAGTCGATTCCGCAGTGCGATAGTCCCCTTTGCAGCCCGAACTTCTCCGCAACCTCATCGCCGCGGACATGCTCGCCGTCGATGCCATGATCCGGCGCCGGCTCGAGTCCGATGTCGTGCTCGTCCGCCAGATCGCGGAATACATCATCGCCGGAGGCGGCAAGCGGCTGCGCCCCGCGCTGGTTTTCCTTGCCGCCGGGGCGACCGGCTATTGCGGCGAGCACCATGTCGAGCTCGCCGCCGTCGTAGAGTTCATTCATACGGCGACGCTGCTGCACGATGATGTCGTCGACGAGTCCGAGCTGCGGCGCGGCCGCAGGACGGCCAATGCCGAGTTTGGAAACGCGGCGAGCGTGCTCGTCGGAGACTTCCTGTACTCGCGCGCTTTCCAGATGATGGTGGCCGTACGCAGCATGCGCGTCATGGCGGTGCTCGCGGACGCGACCAACGCGATCGCCGAGGGCGAGGTGCTGCAATTGTTGAATGCCCACAATTTCGCGGTGAGCGAGGCGGCCTACCTCGAGGTCATCCGGCGTAAGACCGCAAAACTCTTCGAAGCGGCGGCGCAACTGGGCGCCATACTCGGCGAGGCGAGCGCTGAGCTCGAGCAGGGCCTCGCGCGCTACGGCATGCACCTGGGGACGGCATTCCAGCTGATCGACGACGTGCTGGACTATTCCGGCGACGCCGCGCATACCGGCAAGAACTTGGGCGACGACCTGAGAGAGGGCAAACCGACATTGCCCCTGATCCACGTGATGCAGCGCGGATCGCCCGAGCAGGCGGCGCTGGTGCGCTCGGCGATCGAGCGCGGGGGCCGGGAGGAATTTGAGGCGGTGCTGCAAGCCATTCATTCCACGGGAGCACTTGAATACGTCAGGAACAAAGCCAAGGACGAGGCGCGGTCGGCGCGCGAGGCTATTGCCGCGTTGCCGAGTTCAGATTACCGGGATTCTTTGTTAGAATTGTCGGCCTTCGCGGTCGAGCGCGAGTGTAGCTCAGCCTGGTAGAGTACTGCGTTCGGGACGCAGGAGTCGCTGGTTCGAATCCAGTCACCCCGACCAGCCTTGCATCGCAAGCACTTACCTTCTCGCTCACGCAGCCCGCAGCCAGTTCTCGATCGTCAGACCAGGGATGCGTATGAAATGGCGCAAGTTGTCCGTTACGCAAACCGCGTCCACCGCAATCGCCTGAGCTGTAATGAGCGGATCCATGCGCCCGATCTCCCGGCCGGTCTGTTCGAGGTAACGCTGGACGGCGAACGCCTGCCGCGCTGCAGCCTCGTCAAAGGCCAGGACGCGCGTGCGCCGCAATAACGCTTCAAACCAGAGATTCTTTGCCCGAGGGGTACGCGGCCGCGCCAAGCCGACCCACACTTCTACCGCGGTAATCGCGGAAATGTGCAGCGACCCGCGCGGCGCTCCGGCTATGCGATCTTCGAGGTGGCGATGACCTTGTTCCTGATTGAGTACCGCGGCGATGATGCAGGTATCAAGCAGGTATTTCACTTCTTGAAGATACGGTCGGAAATCC
>WNGE01008964.1_pt1 | contig 10585 bp, 7 predicted proteins | sample 5400651 | NCBI WGS metagenome assembly WNGE01 (sample SAMN13153370, study PRJNA577476) | soil metagenome | isolation source: 60 cm soil or saprolite under grassland replicate 2 | place: USA:California | collected 2016-06-15
CGGTTGCCACAACTAACCGCTTGACCGCATGTCTCCACCCAAGCTCCGAGTCCCCGCAGGCGCGTGCGATTGCCACATGCACGTCTACGAAGACCGGTTTCCGCTGGTGCCGCAGGCGACGTTCAAGCCGCCGCACGCGCCGTTGACCGATTACCTGCAAGTCCAACGCGCGCTCGGCCTTTCGCGCGCCGTTATCGTGCAGCCCAACGGCTACGGCTTCGACAATACCTGCACGCTCGAGGCGTTGGCGAGCTTGGGCGACGCCGCACGCGGCATCGCCACCGTGCCGCCCGATGTCACCGATGTCGAATTGGAGCGCTTGACGCGCGTCGGCGTGCGCGGCGTGCGTTTTCACCTTCTGCCGGGCGGCATGCTAACGTGGGATTCGCTCGAGCCGATGGCGGCACGGATTGCCGCCTTCGGCTGGCACGTCCAGTTGCAGCTCGACGGCCGGGAGCTGCCGCGCTACGAAGCCACCCTGCAGCGCTTGCCCGTTCCGCTGGTCATCGATCACAACGGCAAATTCCTCGAGCCCGTGGCCATCGATCATCCAGGGTTCAAGGCGCTGCTCGGGCTGCTCGCCGGCGGCAATACCTGGGTGAAGTTGAGCGCGCCGTACGAGACGTCGAGGGATGGGCCCCCGCGTTACGCCGATGTCGGCGCGCTGGCGAAGGCGCTGGTGCAAGCGAATCCCGAGCGCTGCGTCTGGGCAAGCAACTGGCCGCATCCGGGACGCAATCCGCCGCCTGACACAAGCGACTTGCTCGAGTTGCTGCGCGAATGGGCGTCCGATGACGCGACGCGGCGCCGCATACTCGTCGACAATCCGGCCGCGTTGTACGGCTTCTGACGGTTACGCCGCCTTCTTCGTTCGACACGCCGCCACCGCCTCCAGGATCGCCGCGATCGCCGCGGGACGCGGGAAGCTCTTGCGGTGCGCGAGCGCGATCCGGCGCGTCGGCACCGGCTTCGCGAAAGGAACGGCGACCACCAGCCGGCTGTGATACTTCGGGGTCAGTGCGTCGCGCGGCAGCACCGAGACGCCGAGTCCGGACGCGACCATGTTGCGCACGGTCTCCAGCGAATTGGTGCGCGTGACCGGTGCGTCGCCGCGATTGAGCTCGGGACATGCATCGAGCACCTGATCGCGAAAACAATGGCCGACGTTGAGCAGGATCGTGTGTTCGCCCGCGAGCTCCGAGGGCTGAATCGTCTTGCGCCGCGCCCAGCGATGCTGCTGGGGAACGACGACCTGGAACGGCTCTTCGTAGAGGAAGTCGGTCACGACGCCAGGCGGCTGGAACGGCAACGCGATGATCGCGGCGTCGATGCGCCCGCTCTTGAGCGCCGTTTCGAGCTGCTCGGTCAGATTCTCCTCGATCTCCAGCGGCATCTGCGGCGCGCGTTCGTTGAGCACCGGAATGAGATCGGGCAGCAGGTACGGCGCAACGGTGTAAATGACGCCGAGCCGGAACAGCCCCACGAGCTGGTTTCGCCCCGCCTGCGCGATCTCGCGGATCCGCGCCGCTTCCTCGAGCACCTTTTGCGCCTGCTCGACGATGCGCTCCCCCACGGGCGTAACGGTGATCTCCGCCTTGCCGCGCTCGAAGAGCTGCGTGCCCAGCTCTTCTTCGAGCTTCTGGATTGCGACCGACAGAGCGGGCTGGCTCACGAAGCAGCGCTGTGCCGCGCGCCCGAAGCTCTTCTCCTGGGCAATGGCAACCAGGTAGCGCAGTTCGTTGAACGTCATCTTCCCTTGCTGGCGAGAAAGCGCGCGAGCCCCGAACCGGTCTCCGGATGCTTGAGGCCGTAATCGATCATCGCTTCGAGATAGCCGAGCTTGTTGCCACAATCATAGCGGCGGCCTTCGAACTGGTAGGCGAGCACTTTCTCGTCGCCAAGCAGGCGCGCGATGCCGTCGGTGAGCTGGATCTCGCCGCCCGCGCCCGCCGGCATGGTCCGCAAGTGATGAAAGATGCGCGGCGTAAGAATGTAACGGCCGACGACGCTGAGCGTCGAAGGCGTCGTGCCCGGCTTCGGCTTTTCCACGATGCGCGTGATCCGGCCCGTGCGCTCTTCCAGCGCATCGGTTTCGACGATCCCGTAGTTGCCGACGTCGGATTCCGGCACCGGCATCACGCCGATCACCGAATACTGCTCGCGATTGGCGATGTCGGTCATCTGGCGCATGACCGGAATCTCAGCATCGATCAGGTCGTCGGCGAGCAGAACCGCGAACGGCTCGGCGCCGACGACCGGCTCGGCACAGAGCACGGCGTGTCCCAGCCCCAGCGCCTCCGCCTGGCGGATATAGATGCAGTTGATGCCGCGCGGCAACACGCCCTGCACGAGGCCGAGCAACTCGGTCTTGTTGCGCGCGGCCAGCTCGGTCTCCAGCTCGTAGGCCTTGTCGAAATGATCCTCGATCGCCCGCTTGTTGCGGCCGTTGATGAAGATCATGTCGGTGATGCCTGCCGCGGCGGCCTCCTCGACCGCGAACTGGATCAGCGGTTTGTCGACGATCGGCAGCATTTCCTTCGGGCTCGCCTTGGTGACCGGAAGGAACCGGCTGCCGAGGCCGGCGACGGGGAAGACCGCCTTGGTGATCTTACCGGACGCCATGGAGCATTCCCCTGAGTTGTTTTTCGTCGATCACCGGCACTCCCAGCTCGCCGGCGCGGTCGAGCTTGCTGCCCGGATCGGCGCCCGCGACGACATAGCTCGTCTTCTTCGAAACGCTGCCCGCGACTTTCCCGCCCTGCTCCTCGATCAGTTGTTTCGCATCCTCCCGCGCGAGCGTTGGCAGCGTTCCGGTCAAGACGAACGTCAGGCCGGCGAGCTTGCCAGCGGCTTTCCGCTGAGGCGAAGTTTCCGGCCACTCTAACCCGGCCGCGCGCAACTGGGCAATCACCTCGCGGTTATGCGCTTCCGTCAAGAACTGCCGGAGGCTCTGCGCCAGCACCGGCCCGACGTCGGGAACCTCGAGCAACGCCGGCTCGTCCGCGGCGAGCAACGCGTCGAGCTTGCCGAAATGGCGCGCGAGGTCCTTCGCGGTCGTCTCGCCGACGTGCCGGATACCCAGCGCGAAGATGAACCGCGACAGCGTCGTTTTCCGGCTCTTGGCGATCGCGGCGACGACGTTGGCGGCGGATTTCTCCGCCATCCGTTCGAACTCGGCGAGTGCCGCCATGCCGAGCTTGTACAGCTCTGCCGGCGTGCGCACGATTTTGGCGTCGACCAGTTGATCGACCAGCTTGTCGCCGAGGCCCTCGATGTCCATGGCGCGACGGCCCGCAAAATGCAGTAACGCCTGCTTCACCTGCGCGGGGCAGACCAACCCGCCCGAGCAGCGCGCAATCGCCTCATCGGGAAGCCGCACGACCGCCGAGCCGCATTCGGGGCACTTCTTTGGCATGACGAATTCGCGCGTGGCTTTGGGCCGCTTTTCCACCAGCACGCGCACGACCTCGGGAATCACGTCGCCGGCGCGACGCACGATCACGGTGTCGCCGACGCGCACGTCCTTGCGTCGCACTTCATCCTCGTTGTGCAGCGTGGCGTTGGTGACGGTGACGCCGCCGACGAAGACGGGCTTGAGCCGCGCGACCGGCGTCAGCGCGCCGGTGCGCCCGACCTGGACATCGATGCCGAGGACCTCGGTCGCCATCTCCTCGGCGGGGAACTTGTGGGCGAGTGCGAAGCGCGGGGCGCGCGAGACGAATCCCAGCGCGGCCTGCTGCGCGAGAGCGTCAACCTTGTAGACGACGCCATCGATCTGGAAGGGCAGCGCATCGCGCTTTGCACCAATGCTGCGGTAATAACCCAGAAGGCCGTCGAGTCGGTGCACGACCGTGCGCTCGCGCGCGACCGGCAGGCGGAGCGCTTCGAGGAAATCGAGTATTGCCGCCTGCGTCTGCGGCGGGCGCTTGTGCGCGCCCCAATCGACCTCGCCAACCCCGTGGGCAAAGAACGTCAGTTTCCGGCCGGCGGTCATTTTCGGATCAAGCTGGCGCAAACCTCCGGCCGCCGCATTGCGCGGATTGACGAACGTCCTCTCGCCTTTCGCCGCCTGCGCCGCGTTGAGCCGCTCGAAGTCGCGCTTGAGCATCAGCACCTCACCGCGCACCTCGAGATACCGCGGAACGGGAACCTGCGCGGCGGCGAGCTTGAGCGGGAGTGCCTTGATCGTCCGCAGGTTGGCGGTGACGTTTTCGCCGACGTAGCCGTCGCCCCGCGTCGCGCCGAGCGTGAACAGGCCCGCTTCGTAGACGAGCCCAACCGCGAGCCCATCGAATTTCGGCTCGACTGCGTACGCGACGCTGTCGACGCCCAGCGCCTCGCGGACGCGACGGTCGAATGCGCCCGCCTCTTCGGCCGTAAACGCGTTGTTGAGCGAGAGCATCGGAACGCGGTGAGGCACCGCCTCGAACTCTGCCGCCGGCGCTCCGCCGACACGCTGTGTCGGCGAGTCGGCGGTCGCCAGCGCGGGATGCTCGCGCTCGAGCGCCTGCAACTCGCGAAACAGCGCATCGTATTCGGCGTCGTCGATACTCGGCGCGTCGAGCACGTAGTAGCGGTAGTTGTGTTCCTCGAGCGCGGCGCGCAGCTTCGCCGCGCGCTCGGCCGCCTTGCGCGGAACGCCGGCGGTTGCGGCGCTTGCCATCGCGACTAGCCGAAAAGACGCAACGCGCGTGTCCCGCCCGGCTCGATGTGCGCTGCGCGCAGCGCCGCCGCGGTCGTCTGCACCTGGCTACGGATCGCGGACAGGGCCGCATCGTCGAGGGGCCGGCGGTTGTCGTCGACGAGCACGCCTTCGAGCGACTTTGCCAAGCGTTTGGCGACCAGCCGCATCTGGTCGAACGCCTTGACCGGATCGGCGACGCGCGGCACGTCGATCAGCAGCACAACGCCGGGCGTGGTCAGCACGCGCAGGCTCTCGATCGTAAACGGCTCCTGCTTGTAATTCTGGAGGCTGCACAGCACGGTGCCGGTCTCTTCCTGGAGGTATTCGAACTGACCGGCGGGACTCAGACGGAATCCGGCTGCCTCCGCCACGCCGCGCAGCCGCGTTCCGGCGATCTGGCCGAGCTCGCTTTTGAGGATCGTGAGTCCGATCTGGACGTCCAAGTCGGCGCAGAAACGATCGAGCTCTTCTGCGCGCGCGGCCTCGTCACCGGCCTCGGGCGGCACGTAGTCGGCGGATAGCGCCGCAGCAACTTGTGCGACAGACTGCAGAAAGGTCTGGACGTCACTGCGGCTCGCCGCGCCAGAGCGATCGGCGAGCAGCAGGCAGGCAGCGATCTCCTGCCAAGGTCCGGCGGCACCATCGATCGCCTGCCAGGGCAGATCGGCGCCGCGGCGACCGAGCCAGCGCAGCGGCTTGGCCGGGCGCAGCGCCGACGCCTGTGCCAGCGCAGCGCTAGCCGCCGGCACCGCGGGATGAAGAACCACGACGGACTCGATGTCCGGGTCGGGAGCGATAGCATCGCGCGCGGAGTGCGCTGGCGCCAGGGGCCGTGGCAGCGGCACGTCCGATGCTTCCCCGTCGACCGGCATTGCGGAGAGCTCTTCGGCGGCGTGCTCGATCGCGACGCTTGATGGCGGCGCCGAGTCGGAGTCGCCACCGCGCAAGCCGGGCTCGGAGCGCTCATGGCTGCGACCGCCCGGCACGCCAAATGCCTTGCCGAGCCGCCGTCGCGCGCGCCGTTCCTGCAGCCAGTTGTAGGCGATGACGCCGATGACGAGCACGACGCCGGCGACGACCAGCCCGATAAAAAGCGAATTCATCGCGACGCCGTGGCGACTTGCCGCGGCAGCGTTTCGGCGAGCTCCAGCGCCTCCGCGATATCGACGGCGACGACACGCGACACGCCCGGGTCGGGCATGGTGATGCCGATGAGCTGAGCCGCCATCTCCATCGTGATCTTGTTGTGGCTGATGAACACGAACTGGGTGACGTCCGCCATCGTGCGCACCATGGCACAGAAGCGGTCGGTATTCGGATCGTCGAGCGGAGCGTCGACCTCGTCGAGCATGCAGAACGGCGCCGGGTTGAGCTCGAACAAGGCGAAGACGAGCGCGATCGCGGTCATCGCCTTTTCGCCGCCCGACAGCAGATGGATCGTCGTGTTGCGCTTGCCCGGCGGCTGCGCGATGACCTGCACTCCGGCATCGAGGATCTCCTCACCCGTCAGGATGAGCCGAGCCTGGCCGCCACCGAAGAGCGTCGGAAACAGCTTGCCGAAATTGGCGTTGACGTTGTCGAAGGTCTGTTGCAGCAGTTCGCGCGATTCACGGTCGATCTGGCGGATCGCGGCCTCGAGCGTTGTCATCGCTTCGGTCAGGTCCTGCGCCTGGGCGTCGAGATATTGCTTGCGTTCGGCGGCTTGCCTGAGCTCGTCGAGCGCGGCGAGGTTGACCGCGCCCAGATCGGCGATCGCCTGTGTCAGCCGCTCGATCTCGCCGGGCAGCGAGCTCGCCCGGCCCCAGGCCTTGAGCAGCTCCGGCAGCGCGGCGAGGTCGGCGTGCGCCTCCGCGAGCTGGTCGATGAACTGCTGCTCGGAGAGTACGGCCGCCTGCTGCTTCAGACGCATCTCCTCGATCTTCGCGCGCGCCGGCTCGAGCTGGTGCTCGACGGAAAGGCGCGCTTCCTCGCCGGTGCGCAATTCTGCGGCGAGGGCTTCCTGCCGATCGCGCGCCGCAGAGAGCGCCTGCTCCGCCGCGGCGCGTGCGGCAAGCTGCTCCTGGAGCGACGCCTCGACCGGTGTCCAGTCGATCTGCGCGCGTTCCGTCGAGAGCTGCCCGACGAGTGCCTGCTGTTGCGCGACCTGCGCCTGCAGGTCCTCGCGCCGACGGGCGAACTCGGCGAGACGCTCCCGGCAGGAACGCTCGGCAAAACCGGCCTCCTGTGTCGCGCGTTCCGCCGCGTGCACGCGGTCGCGCCCCGCCGCCAGCGCAAGCTCTGCTTCGTTGCGACCCGCTTCTCCGGCGTTGCGCGCGCGCATGGCATCGGCAAGCCGTCGGCGGTCGACGGCGAGATCGGCATCGATCGCCGCACGCGCTTCGCGTTCGACAGCCTCTTCGGCGGACAGCGCGGAAAGCTCCTCGGCGATCGCCGCGCGACGCTTGTCTGCCGTGTCCGCCGCCTGCTTGAGCTGCGAGAGCTCGAGCTCGAGGTCGTGGCAGCGCCGCTGTTGCGACGACATCGCCAGGCTCTCGCCGTGGTAGGCCTGCTGCTGTGCGTTCAGCTCCGCTTCGACGCTGTCGCGGGCGGCGGCGGCGGCGCTGGTTTCCTTTCGCGCGACCGCGATCGCGGCTTCGAGCGCGGCGAGCTCGCGCTGCCGCGCCAGCACCCCATGCAGCTCGCTGTCGGGGGCGAAGAAGCTGACGCCTTGCGCGGCGATCACGTGTCCCTGCGGCGTGACGAATGCCTCGCCCGCGGCAAGCGTGCTCCGCTCGCGCATCGCGCTCTCGACGTCGGCGCGGCAGCGTACGCCCGCGAGCCAGTCCGCGAGCAGGCGCCCGAACCCCGGAACAGCCGGCTTGACCTTGGCGAGCAGCGAATCGCTGGGTGCGGAGGCGCTGTCCTGCGACGGATCGGCCGCATAGGCCGCGATGCGGCCCGGCAGCGCGCTGCCGTCGGCCCACGCCAGCGCAGCGTGGAGCTCCTGCAGTTCGAGCGCGTTGAGCCGCTCGCGCAACACCGCCTCCAGCGCGTCCTCCCATCCGCGTTCGATGTCGAGCCGCTGCCACAGCCGGCGCGCCTGCCCGAGCTTGCGCGCTGCAAGCCAATCATCGGCATCCTTGTTGCGGCCGATTTTCGCCTGTAGCGCTGCGAGCGCTTCCGCACGGGCCTCGCGATCGGCGAGCGTGCGACTCGCCTGCTGCCAGAGATCGCTCGCCGCCCGTTGTCGCTCCTGCAGCGCCTGCACCGCGTCGTGCAGTCCGGCGAGGCCCGCCTCCCTGCCGGTCAGGTCGGCGGTTTCCTGCTCGAGCTGCTCGGCAACCAACGCGATCTGCGCGGCGAGCGGCGCACCGAGGGTTGCCGCTTCAGCGTCGAGCCGCTCGCGTCGCTGCGCGAGCGCAGCAAGCGTTTTCTCCGCGCTTTCGCGGCGTGTTTCAGCGATGCGTATCGCCTGTTCGATGTCGCTGATCTGCTGTTGGACCTCGGCCAAGGCGCGTGCCTTGGCCGCGAGATCGCCCTCGGCCTGCGGGAGTGTGGCCTGCAACGTGCGCTCTTGGCCGGCGAGCGCTTCGCGCCGGGCCAGCGCGGTGGCAAGCTCGTCCTCGCCATCGCGCGACTCGGCGTCGACCGCCGCGATCTGTGCGTTGAGGCCCGCGAGCAACTCGGCGATCTGCGCGGCCTGCTGCGACAGCCGCCCTTCGCTCTCGCGGGCGAACTGCAATTGCTGCTCCAGCCGCGTGACTTCGGCGTTGGCAGCGTAGAACGCGCCCTGTTTCTCGTGCAGCAGGTCGCCCGCGCGATACTGATCGGCGCGCAGGGTCTCCACGCGGTTCTCCGCCGCGCGCAGCTCCGCCTGCAGCGCTTCGAAGCCGGCGGCGAGGTTCGCGATCTCGGCGGCGTGCCGTTCGCGCTGTCGCGCCGCGTCCTGCTGCTTGGCGAACCACAGCAGATGTTGCGCCTGCTTCAGACGGGCTTCGTGATCGCGATACCGGGTCGCAACCTCGGCCTGCGCTTCGAGCTTCGCGAGCTGCGCAGCGAGCTCGCCCCGGATGTCCTCGACCCGCGCCAGGTTATCCCGACTGTCGCGGAGGCGGCTTTCCGTCTCTTTGCGCCGTTCCCGGTATTTGGAGACGCCCGCCGCCTCTTCGAGGAACACGCGCAGCTCCTCGGGTCGGGCCTCGATCACGCGGGTGATCATGCCCTGCTCGATGATCGCGTAGGCACGCGGCCCCAGGCCGGTGCCCAGGAACAGGTCGTGGATATCGCGCCGGCGGACGGGGATATTGTTGATGTAATACGTCGAATCGCCGTCGCGCGTCAGCACGCGCTTGATCGACAGCTCGGTGTAGCGGCCCCACTGGCCGCCGATCCGGCCCTGGCTGTTGTCGAAAAACAGCTCGACCGAAGCGCGCCCGACCGGCGCGCGCTCGCCCGCGCCGTTGAAGATGACATCCTGCATCGATTCGCCGCGCAGCGCCGACGCCTTGGATTCGCCGAGCACCCAGCGCACGGCGTCGATGACGTTCGATTTGCCGCAGCCGTTGGGGCCGACGATGCCGACAAGCTGTCCGGGTGTAGCGATGGTGGTCGGGTCGACGAACGACTTGAAACCGGCCAGCTTGATCTGTGTGAGGCGCAATTCGGAATCTTCGCGACAGGCTGATCTACGGGCGGCACGCTGGACGCTGGGCAACCAGGCCGCCACCGAAGGTATTCGGGCGCCTGCCGCGCGGCAACACGCCCGGCGGCAACGGAGCGCGCCATTCAATCCGTAATTATAGCCGATCCACGCGCGCCGACCGGTGCGCTTCTGCCGCGCTCGCGCTCGTCACGTCGTGGCCAAAACCGGCGCTGCGATGCGCCCTTCCTCCACCGCATGGCAGGCGACGACGCCAGCGCCCAGCGGCGCATGCGGCACAGGCTTCAGCAACGGCACCTCGCGCCGGCAACGCTCGGCGGCGTAAGGACAGCGCGGATGAAACGTGCAGCCGGAAGGCGGCTCGAGCGGATTCGGCACTTCGCCGGCGACCGCCGTCCGCGGCTTGCCGGTGTGGGCGAGATCCGGCACAGCGTCGAGGAGCATCCGTGTGTAGGGATGCTGAGGGCGCGCAAACAGCCGCTGCGTCGGCGCCAGCTCGACGATGCGCCCGAGGTACATCACCCCGACGCGATTGGCGATATGGTGGACGACGGCAAGATTGTGCGAGATGAAAAGATAGGTGAGGTCGAGCTCGCGCTGCAGGCGGCGCATCAGGTTCAGCACCTGCGCCTGCACCGACACGTCGAGCGCCGAGGTCGGTTCGTCGCAGACGAGGAACGCCGGATTCCCGGCCAGCGCGCGCGCGATGGAGATGCGTTGCCGCTGTCCTCCGGAAAACTGATGCGGAAACTTCGACCCGTCAGCGCGCGCGAGGCCGACCTGCTCGAGGAGACTTGCAACGCGCGCTTCGATCGCGGGTCCGCGCTCGTCGCCGCGACCCGCACGGAGCGGTTCGGCAACGATATCGACGACGCGCCAGCGCGGATTCAGGCTCGCGTACGGGTCCTGGAAGATCATCTGCATGTTCCGGCGCGCGGCCGGGTTGGCGGTGTTGGCATCGATGCGGCGCCCCGCGTATCGGATTTCGCCGCGTGTCGGCCGGTACAAGCCGACGATGAGCCGAGCGACCGTCGACTTGCCGCAACCGGACTCGCCGACCAGCCCCAGCGTTTCGCCTCGGGCAATGGTGAAGCTCACACCGTCGACCGCCTTCAGCAGCGTGCGCGGCTTGCGCTCGAGCACCCGGTTGAGCCACGGCGGCGAGACGTCGAAATGCCGCGCCACATCGATCAGCTCGACGAGCGGCGTGGCCCCGGCGGCGAAATCGCTCATGCGGCCGCCTGCCGCAACACCAGCCAGCA
>WNGE01008965.1_pt1 | contig 10584 bp, 4 predicted proteins | sample 5400651 | NCBI WGS metagenome assembly WNGE01 (sample SAMN13153370, study PRJNA577476) | soil metagenome | isolation source: 60 cm soil or saprolite under grassland replicate 2 | place: USA:California | collected 2016-06-15
ACAACGCCTGGATCCGCTGTCGCCACGATGACGCCGGCGATCAGCGGACCAACGAGTGTTCCCAGTCCTTCGAGCGTCAACGAAACGCCGTTCGCCGAGACGAGCTGCTGCGGGGTCGTCGCGAGCGAGGGCATCAACGCTGCAACGGCGGGGCGGCAGAGCGTGGAGACGACGGCGTGCGCCGCGGCGAACGTGAAGATCGCGGCCTCGCTGTGGCCGAAATAGAAGAACGCCGTTGACGCGCCCAGTGCAACGCCGGAAGACAGCGTCACCACCACGAGCGCGCGTTCACGCTCGTACCGGTCCGCGAGCGCGGCGGTGAACGGCGTGGCCAGCGCCGCGGGCAGCATGCGGACGAGACCGACGATCCCGACAGCCGTGGCACCACCTCGCTCGTACGCGAACACGCCGAGCGCGACCGTGAATGCCCACTCGCTCGTGATCGACCCCGCATAGGCCAGTTCGAGCCGCCTCAGGTTCGGGTTGGCTGCGACGGCACGGAACTCCGCGACGAGCCCTCGGATCTTGGTCGAGATCACCGCACCATTCTCGTCGGGCGGCCGACGCCGCTCAAGGAGGATGTAGAGCCAGGAAGAAACCGCCGCCCTGGGGCGTCGTGAAGTAGATGGCCGCCTCCCACGCCCCAGTCGCGCCCTTCGACCTCACTCTTCGGGCTGCAGCGTCGTCTGTCCGGGTCAGGCTCGTCGCAGCGGCGCTCGTCCTCATGGCGCTTGCTGCGACGGGCCTCCTCCTCGCGTTCTCGCTGCCTCACTCGGAGCCGAGCCAACCCGCCAGCTTCCTCGGCCCGATCTCCACAGCTCCTTAGCCGGCCCCCTCAAAGGGCGCGTTTGGCCTGAGCCGTCTGCGGTAGAGGAAGTAGAAAGAGGAAAGGGGTAGAGGCATGTTCGGACGCAGCAGGACTCAGGCTTTGAAGGACAACGCGACGAGCGCAGCGGAGGTCACAGCTGCCCTCGCCAAGGACAAAAAATTCCGCAAAGAGCTGCTTTCTGGAATCCGTCACGGAGAGATCGCGCGCCGTCGCGCCACCCGGCGGATCGGCTTCTTCGCCGTGACGCAGCGGCTGAGCGCCGACCCGAAGTTCCGGCGTGAGCTCCGCAAGATGGCCGACAGCCTCGACAACGCGTGGTCGAGGTTCGACAAGAAGCGCAGCCACAAGCTCCGCAACACGCTGATCGTTCTCGGCGTCGGGGGCGTCGCGGCAGCAGCGGCAGCGCCACAGACGCGTCGGCAGCTCTCTCGCTTGCTCCCCGGCCTCGGCGGCGGAGCCACCGCGCCGCGCACGATCCAGACGTCGATCGAGGTCGGCGTGCCCGTGTCGACCGCGTACAACCAGTGGACGCAGTTCGAGGACTTCCCGCTCTTCATGGAAGGCGTCGACCACGTGCAGCAGCTCGACGACACGCGCCTGCACTGGGCCGCGACGGTCGCGGGCAAGAAGGCCGAATGGAACGCCAAGATCCTCGAGCAGCATCCCGACCGGCAAATCAGCTGGATCAGCGAGGACGGCAAGCAGACGCGAGGCAACGTCACGTTCGAATCGCGTGGCGACGCGCGCACACTGATCCGACTCTCGATGAGCTACCAGGCCGAAGGGCCGGTCGAGACCCTGGGCTCTGCCGCGGGTCTTGACCAGCGACGCGTGAAAGGCGATCTCGAACGCTTCAAGGAGCTGATCGAGAGCAGCGGTGCCGAGACCGGCGCCTGGCGCGGCAAGATCTCCGCCGGGGCGAAGACGCAGTAGCGAGACGATGTTCGGGCCACGCGGATCGTCTCCGCGTGGCCCTCGCTAGGCGGATGCGGCGAGCAGGGCCTCGCCCTCGCGCACATAGCGCGTCGCGTCGACCGAGCGGTAGAAGGCGAGCGCCGGGCGCAGCTGCTCGTCGGCCTCCGCGCGGCGGCCCTCCGCCACGAGTGCTTCGGCGGCACGCAGTCGGTAGAACGCCTCGTGCGTCGTGATGCCCATCTCGCCGAAGATGTCCGCTGCGGTGCGAACGTCGCGTGACGTGACGGCTAGAGCAGCACGCAGCCACCGTGACTTGAACGGCTCGCGCTCGAGCACCTCGATGAGCTCGGATTCACGGCCAAGCGTTACTGCAACCCACGCGAGGTTCGGCAACTGGATCGCGGCAAAGCCCAGGCGGCGGAGCTCGCGGAGGCCCGCCACGGACTCGGCCAACGTCTCCTCCGCACGAGTTTCGTTGCCGACCGAAAGGAAGATCGTCGCCGCCATCGCGAAGTCGGGATGAAGAGCCTGCGCATCTCTCACGCCGCGCGCCAGCGCGACGGTACGCTCGGCATCCCAGTCCGCGCCTTCGCCGTCGCCACGTGCCATGCGGATCAGGCCGCGGAACCCGTAGATCCCGCCAACCTGGTAGAAGCGAACGCCCCTCTCGGCCTCGGCAATGACCGCCTCCGCACGCTCGAGCGCCTCGTCCCATTCGCCCGCCATATAGCGACCCGCCACCGCCCCGCCGGCCTCGATGAAGCGCGCGTGGCCGTGATGCCCAAAATGCTTCGCGAGCTCGAGCGTTGTCCTCTCGGCGGCTCGGGACCGTTCCAAGTCTCCGTGCAGGATGTAGAGGGCGCTGAGGTTGTTGTGGCCTCGCAGCAGGTCGGGAATGAAGTTGCGCCGAGAGGCGATCGCGATGCTCTCCTCGATGTCGGCGAACCCGCCCGCATCGCCGCTGTCCCCGCGCGCCACGCCGATCGTGTTCAGCGCATGGGCGCGGAGATCTTCGAACCCAACCTCTTCTGCCAGCGTCAGCGCCTCGCGGCCGAGCTCGAGTCCGGTGTCGAGGTGATCGCCAAGCACCTCGTACCGCGCGACCTCCGCGATGACCGCGACCCGCGCACGCGATCGCGACGCGCCGTCGACGAGCCCGCGCGCCGCCTCGAGCTCTTCGAGCATTCCGTCGCGATTGCCTTGCTTCCACGCGATGTCGGCGAGCATGAGCGACGCCTCCGCAGCCGTCTCGCGGTCATCAGTCGCCAGCAACCCGGCGCGCGCTTCGGTGAGCTCCGCCGCGCCCTCCTCGTTTCGCAGATAGAGAACCCGGCCGCAGCGCAGCAAGAGCTGAGAGCGCTCGGGATCGTCATCCGCGCTGAGCGCAAGCGCCTGACGGAAATAAGACTCCGCCTGCGACAGCGCGTTCAACGTCAACGCCCGGTCGCCGGCGTCACGAAGCGCGGCGCGCGCCCGACCGGCAAGGTCGCCGTCGGCCTTGCCCGCGGCACGCGCGAGCTGGAGCGCGTTGACGTAATGGTGCGCGACCATCTCCGCATGGTCTTCGGGACGGCCCAGCGACTCGATCCACTCGGCGGCTCGCACATGCTTCTGCACTCGCTCGGCCCGGGGGATCTGCCCGTAGGCGACGTCTCGGACGAGCGCATGCTTGAAGGCGAACTCCGTCTCGCCTTCGACCGAGCTGCGGCGCGCGCGCTGCACGAACTCCTTCTGCCGGAGGACGTGGAGTTGTTGCTCCGTCGCTCCGAGCGCGCCGAGCCAGAAGACCTTTCCGATCACCGCCGCCTCTTGCAGCAGCGCCTTCTCATGCGGCCCTAGGGAATCGAGCCGCGCGCCGATGATTCCCTGGACGGTTTCCGGCAAAGGCAAGTCCTCTCCCGTCTCGCGCTCGGCGAGCATGCGCACGAACTGCTCGGCGTACAGCGGATTCCCACCGGCGCGGTCGAGCAGCGCCGACTGTGTGTCCGCCTCGAGCAGCGCGCGCTCGCTCAGCGTGGAGATCAGCTTCGCCGTCTCCTCGTCGGAGAGGGGCGCTAGCGCAACGGTCGCCGCGTTCACCTTGCCCCCGCCCCACGCCGGCCGCCGATCGAGCAGCTCGAGGCGCGCGGTGCAGAGAATCAGCATCGGCACGTCGCGCACCCAGTCGACTAGGTGCTCGACGAAATCGAGCAGGCCGTCGTCCGCCCACTGGATGTCCTCGAACACCAGCACGATCGGCCGCTGCTCCGCGAGCGCCTCGAAAAAACGGCGCCACGCGGCGAACGCCTCCTCCTGCGAACCCGACGCACCCTCGGTTGCCAGACCGACCAGCGGGCGCAGATGCGAGCCCACCCAGTCGGCGTCCTCGTCGATCAGCTGGGCGACGGCGGCCATGAGCTTCGCTTCAACCTCGTCCTCGCCGTCGGTCTCGAGGATCCCCGCCTGCGCCTTGACCATCTCCGCCAAGGCCCAGTAGCTGACACCCTCGCCGTAAGGGAGCGACCGTCCCTGACGCCAGTGCGTCAGCTGCCCGCCACGTTCGATCGACTGGAACAGCTCTCCGACCAGGCGGCTCTTACCGATGCCGGGAACGCCTACGAGCGTCAGAAGCTCCGGCGAACGGCGCTGCCGCGCGCGCTCGAGTGCGCCAACGAGCTGCTCGAGCTCGCGGTCGCGACCGACGAGCGGCGTGCGCGCTTCGGACGTGAGATCGACGCCGAAGCGCGCCCGCGCCTGGACGACCTCCCAGACGCGGATCGGCTCCTCTTTGCCCTTCGCCTCAACCTCCGGATGCTCGCGGCACTCGATCACCTGCGCCGTCGCGCGGGAGGTCGTCTCACCGACGAGGATGCCGTTCACCGGCGCAGCCGTCTGCAGGCGCGCGGCCGTGTTGACGACGTCGCCGGCGGCCATGCCCTCTCCGGACTCGGGCCGCGCGCCGAGGTTGACGAGCGCTTCGCCCGTGTTGACGCCGATCCGCACCTGCAGCTCCCCCTCCTCCGCGATCCAATCGCGGATGGCGAGCGCTGCGCGGACTGCGCGCTCCGGGTCGTCCTCGCGCGTGACCGGCGCACCGAAGAGCGCCACCACCGCGTCGCCGATGAACTTCTCCACGGTGCCGCCCCAGCGTTCGAGCTCGTAGCGCAGGCGGTGGTGGTACGGGGCGAGCACGGCCTGGACATCTTCGGGGTCGAGCCGTTCGGCCTTCGACGTGAAGCCGACGAGGTCGGCGAAGAGGACGGTAACGATCTTCCGCTCGGTGCCACGCGCCGGCCGAGCCTCGCCCAGCGCTGCCCCGCACTCCGAGCAGAACTTGGCTCCCTCCGGATGCTCGTGGCCGCAGTTCGGGCAGGTGGTCATGCGAGAAGCGTACGGCGGAACGCGCCCTTGTTCGAGGGTCTGGCTCCGACTAGACGATCGGAGCGCGCCGTCTCAGCGGGTTCGGCGAGGATATGGACGGGGATGGGGAACAACTTCACACTCGGGCTGCTGCTGGGCGCGTTTCTCCTTGCGAGCTGGGTCGATAGCCGCGTCGGCGACTCGCGGCCGGGCCCGGCGATGCGCCGGATGTACCACGCTCTCGCCGGTGTGATCGTGTTGCAGGTCTCGGTCGGCGGCCTTTACCTCGTCCATGCGGCCGTCGGCTCCCGAGCCATCATGCTCGTCGCCATCTTCGCGATTTTCCTGCCGGCACTCGTCTACGCCGTCCTCGGCGCTCTCTGGGTCCTGCGCACCCTGGCCGAGCTCCGCGGGCTCGCACGCTGAGCTAGTGGTCTGACCGGCAACGTTCGCCGGGCCCCTGGCCCGCGATCACGCGGCGCCAGCGTCCACGCTCGCCCTTGTCAAGGCTACAAGCCTTGCCTGCGGACGATCCCGGCCGCTGGCTTGGTGCTCGCGACCCAGGAACCGGGCAACGTCACCGGCCAAACCACTACGGTCTAGCAAGGCCGCGTCTCGTCGGCAAGCGCGATCTGCGTCACGAGCACGCCTCCGGAACGCGCGTAGCTGACAAAGCTCTCCTCGCTCCTCGGATCGCCGTAGATCGGAGAAAAGCGACGTGTGCTCACGTGGACGTCCGCGAAGCCGTGCGGCGGCACGCAGACGGCGATCTGGTTGCTTACGCCCTTTTCATCCGCCTTTCCCCTCCAGTCGGCAGCGTTCGATGCGACGTGGAAGCCGCGTGCGGCGAGATCCTGAGGGCCGCGGACGGAGATCGTCAGGAAGCGCGCCATGGGGCCGGTCTGTCCCGGCGCGGCGAAGACCCTGATCGTTCCGACGACCCGCGGGATCGTCCAGCCGTCTCGATAGAGATCGAATGCGAGCCAGTCGGCTCGCCACGGCTGCGCGTTCTGGATCAGCTCGATTCCGCGATCCTCGCCGAGCTGCTTGCCGGCGAGGTGGAAGCGCGTCTCCGAGATGCCCTCCACGCTGTAGGCACTCGGCGACGCATTCGCGCGCCCGGTCGAGCGGTCGAAGCTCAGCTCGATTTTCGGAAATGTCTCGGGCGTGCCGGAGAAGGCACTCTCGTACGTCGCGGCGCGCTGAACGGACGCATTCCAGAACTCGACGTTCCACCAGTACGCGACGTTCTCCCAGTAATTGCCGTAGAGGATCGGGTACGGCACCATCGTCGCCTTCGCCCCCGGGCCGAGCTTCCGGTCGATCCAGTCGAAGACGACGCCCTGATCGAGCGTGATCGGCCGGCCGCTCGTCCCGTCGACGGTCAGCAGACGAGTGAAGGCAAGCGCGGCCTGCGCCGGGATCGCGAGGCAGCCGATCGCGAGCAGCGCTGCAACGAGCTGTCGCCGCCGCCCGAGACGGGACACGAGCACGAGGAGCAAGACGGCCGCGATGGTTGTGAAGACCAGCAGCAGCCGCGCGCCGTTCACCGAGCCTCCGAGGCTCAGCAGGGTGCCGTTGAGCGCCGCCACCGGCGAGTCGACGTTGAGCTTCCCGTAGCGGACCACCGGTACGACCGCGAACGCGGCTGCAAGGAGCGCCGACGAGACGAAGAGTGACCACGGCGACGAGTGCCCATCCCGAACGAGTGCGGCAAACGCGATCAGGACGAGCGGGACGACGTAGAAGAGATAGCGGTCGTGCAGCCTGCCCTGGCCGAAGCGGAGATCGTACGAGGTCACCTCGAGCAACAGCGCTACGAGCGTCACCGTGGCGATCGACGCGAAGGCCTGCTGCTCCCGGATGCGCGAGCCCACGACTGCGCTGAGGAGCCAGGCAACGCCGAGGACGAAGGGCAAGATCCCGAGGCCGAGCCCGAGCGGCGCGAGGTGCTCAAGCAACGAGCGGCCCATCCCAGAGGGAACGAGGTCACCCTTCGCGGTGACCGAATAGGTACCGAGCGCACCCGACAGCCAATGCCCGAGCAGGAGCACGCCAGCGGCCACGGCGAACACTGCGTATGCGATCGCAAGCTGTCGATGCGCGAGGGCGAGCTCGCGGGCCGCCACACCGGCCCGGCGCAGAGGCGAACGGGTCCGCGTGAACGCGAGCTGGTGGATGAAGAGCGCTACCGGCACGACGACGAGGAGCACCGAGAACTGCGTCCGCGCCAGCGCGGCGACGCCGAGCGCGAGCACCATCACCAGGTCGGCACGCAGACTCGGCGAAACGGCGGCGTGGTGCAACGCGAGCACGGCCCAGAGGAATGCGGGATAGGCGACGACCTCCGTCATCAGAAAAGAGGAGAGCGCAATCCACGGGATGCACACGCTCAACACCGCGACGAGGTAGGACAGTCGCGTGCTCCGCGTCACCCTCCACGCGAGCAGGAACGCCGGAATGCTCGCTGAGCTCATGACGAATGCGTTCAGCACATGGGCCTGGTGCAGCGCAGGCGGAACGAGTGTGCCGTGAAAGAGAGGCGCAAGGAGCAGCGGGTAGAGCTGGTTGATGTTCCCGATCAGCTCGCCGTGAATGTGCGGGAGGAGCGAACCCTGGTGGACGACGCCGATCGCGAGCCGCTCGTAGAGCAGCTCGTCGGTCATGACGTACCAGTCGACGACGCGAGTCGTCAGGATCGCGAGACCTCCACCCAGCGCGAGCCAGAGGAGCCCTAACCGAACGTCGGTGCGTCGCGCGACCGCGGCCAGGGACCAGGCGGATTCGCGAAGCTGATTCGTGGCCGGCGAGGCTTCTGCCAAGACCGTGCGAAGCGTATTGGTCGGGGTTCCTAGTGGTCTGACCGGCAACGTTCGCCGGGTCCCTGGCCCGCGATCACGCGGCGCCAGCGTCCACGCTCGCCCTTTTCAAGGCTACAAGCCTTGCCGCGGACGATCGCGGCCCCTGGCTTGGTGCTCGCGACCCAGGAACCGGGCAACGTCACCGGCCAAACCACTAGTTCGGTGGGATGTTCTGGTTGATGCGGAAGAAGTTGTCCGGATCGTACTTCCGCTTCAGCGTCTGTAGCCGATCCCACTTCTCCGTGCCGTAGGCGGCCTTGATCCGCTGGTCGCCTTCCTCGGCGCCTTCGAGGAAGTTCACGTACACGGACGTGTGCCACTCCTCGAGCGCCGACCAGAAGTTGCGCACCCACTCGCGCTCCTCGGCAAAGCCTTCCTCGTTCGCGGTCGCGCAGCCGATATTGTAGGTGAAGCCGGCGTTGCGACCGCCGAACGCGGTCTCGTCCTCGCCGACGCGCGCTACGGCACCGCCCATCTGCCAGATCGGGAACGAGGTCAGCGGCGACTCGATTCGAAGCGAATGCTCGACGGTGATGTCGATCATCTCGTCGGTCAGCGCCGGAGTGTCGAAGCTCTTGAAGTAGTACCAACGCCCAGGCACGAAGCTCGGGTCAAACATGGCCTGATGCGCGAGGTACGGCTTCGGCATGCAGACGTCCGCAACTGGATTGCCAAACTCCCGCATCGGCTTGATGACCTTCTCCCCTTCCTCCAGATCCCCGCACCAGCAGGCGATCACCATCACGACCGGCTTCCCGTGCAGCTCCTCGGGGACGAACGGGAGCGCCGGCGCCTTGCGATGCACGACGATCGTCATCAGCTCATCCGGCGCGTCCGCGACCCAGTCGCGGTAGAAGCGCAATACCTCCGCGGAATCCTCCATCGCCCAGAAGATCGGCCCCGCCAGCACGGTCGGACCCACCGGGACGAGGTCGAACTCGAACTCGGTCACGATGCCGAGGTTCGCGCCGGCGCCGCAGATGCCCCAGAACAGATCTGGGTTCTCGTCAGCGCTCGCCTTGACCAGCTCGCCGTCGGCGGTCACGAGGTCGACGCGCCGCAGTTGGTCGATCGAGAGCCCGTGCTTGCGCATGATCCAGCCGATGCCGCCGCCGAGAGTCAAGCCGGCAACGCCGGTGTGCGTGACGATCCCGGAGGGCGCGGCGAGACCGAACGGCTGCGTCTCCCTGTCGAGCTCGCCGAGGAGGACGCCCGCCTGCACGCGCGCGGTGCGAGCGTCCGGATCGACGCGCACTCCCTTCATCAGGCTGAGGTCGATCAGGAACGCATCGTCGGCGACGGACAAGCCGGGGAAGCTGTGGCCGCCGCTCCGCACCGCGACCGGCAGGCCGTGCTGGCGCCCGAACTTCACCGCCGACATGACGTCGGCTACGCCCGCGCAGCGCGCGATCAGCGCCGGGCGACGGTCGATCGAGCCGTTCCAGATCTTGCGGGCCTCTTCGTAGGTCGGGTCGACGCGGGCGACGATCTGGCCTCGCAGGCCGGCGGCCAGCTCCGCTACCGCGGTTTCTTCGAGCGTGAGTCCTTCAGCTATGGCAGTCATGCCCATCAGTGTTTCATGTAGACGGGGTCTCCTTCTGGTTTCTTCCCTGCAACGGGTACTCCCTGAGGAAGAGCACCAGCAGGAAGCCCAGCGCCGCGATCGGCGCGGCCACGAGGAAGACCCAGTGGACCGCATCCGCGACCGCGTCGATCACGCCGGGGAGGCGCCTGATCGCCGCGGGGCTCGACTGCAGCCGCTGTGCGTCGACCGGGCCCACGACGTGCGCTGTGAAGACCGCGCCGAAGACGGCGATGCCGATCGACCCTCCGAGCGCGCGGAAGAAGTTCGCCGACGCGGTCGCAGTGCCGAGATCGCGCCGGTCGACGGAGTTCTGGATGGCGATCAGCAGCACCTGCGTCACCATCCCGAAGCCGAGCCCGAAGACGACCATGAACGCAGACGCGGTGACCGACGATGTCCCTGCATCCATGGTCGACAGCAGCAGCAGGCCGAGCGCCATCAGGGCCAGTCCGATGACCGGAAAGATCTTGTAGCGGCCCGTGCTGACGATGATGCGGCCGGCTGCGATCGTCGACGCCGTCGACGCGACGAGCAGCGGCAGGAGCAGCAGCCCGGAGTTGGTCGCGCTGCGGCCGTCGACGACCTGCAGGAACAGCGGGATGAAGACGATCGCCGCGAACAGGGAGCACGTCGCGATGAAGAGCGCCCCGCTGACGACGCTGAAGACGGGATCGCGGAAGAGCCGCAGCGGCAGGATCGGCTCCGCGGCGCGTCGCTCCTGGAGCAAGAACGCCGCGAGCAGGACGACGGCCGCGGCGGCGAGGCCGGAGATCACGCCTGAGCTCCACGCATACTGCTGGCCGCCCCACGAGGTGACGAGCAGCGCCGAGGTGACGGCGGCGACAAGCAGTCCGGCACCGGCGTAGTCGATCTTGGCGGGCTCATGTTCGACGGGCAGGTGCAGGACCGCCCCGATTACGAGCAGTGCCACGACACCGAGCGGGACGTTGACGTAGAAGACCCACCGCCACGAGAGTCGGTCGACGAGCACGCCGCCGATCAACGGCCCGACGACGGCCCCGAGCAGGAAGACCGCCTGGATGTAGCCCTGATAG
>WNGE01010796.1_pt1 | contig 10583 bp, 10 predicted proteins | sample 5400651 | NCBI WGS metagenome assembly WNGE01 (sample SAMN13153370, study PRJNA577476) | soil metagenome | isolation source: 60 cm soil or saprolite under grassland replicate 2 | place: USA:California | collected 2016-06-15
TATCTACTCCCACGTGCGCCTTCATCCCGAAGTACCATTGTTTGCCCTTCTTCGTCTGGTGCATCTCCGGATCGCGCTGCTGCTCCCGGTTCTTGGTCGAAGTGGGTGCGTGCAGGATGGTCGCGTCCACGATCGTGCCGGTCGTGATCCGCACCCCCTGCGCTTGCAGGTGCAGGTTCACCTGTCCCAGGATCTGTTCGCCCAGTTGATGTTCTTCCAGCAAGTGCCGGAACTTGCACACCGTGGTCTCGTCCGGTACCGGCTCACAGCCTAGATCAATGCCCACGAACTGCCGCATCACTGCGGAGTCGTACAGCGCCTCTTCGACCGCCGGGTCCGACAGGTTGAACCACTGCTGCAAAAAGTAAATCCGCAGCATGCGCTCCACTCCCACCGGCCGCCGCCCCTTCCCAGGCTGGGGATAATGCGGCGCCACCAGCGCGCACAACTCGCCCCACGGCACCACCTGCTCCATCTCCTCCAGAAATATGGCTCGCCGCGCTTCTCCTCCAGAAATATGGCTCACCGCGTCTTCCTCGTGTACTGCTCAAAGCCAGTCATCATCGCCAGGGTCCTCTGTTTCATTTCTCAGACACTCTAACTTGATCGACTGTGGAAAGCAGAGAGCTTAATCAGAGTCTCCCTAGCGACTGTGGTGATGGTGTTGATCGCCCACCGGCATCACACATCCGTGCGCCACTTCGCACTCCACGTGCTCAAATTGAATTGTGGTGTGGTCGATGCGGAAATTCTGATGCAGCCGGTCTTTAACATCCCGGAGAATGCGTTCGCTGACTGAAGGCGGAATATCAGCAATGGCAATATGGCAGGACAAAGCGCGAGTTTCCGACCCGATGCTCCAGATGTGGAGATCGTGAACGTCGTTGACGCCTTCAATGGTTCGGATCGCCGTCTCCACACGCTCCAACTTGATCCCGCGCGGCGTGCCTTCGAGCAGAATGTTCAGCGTCTCGCGGACGATGCCCAAGCCGGACCATAGGATGAGGGCGCCGATCCCGACTGAAAGCGCCGAGTCAATCCAGGACTGTCCCGTGGCAAGAATCGCCCAGCCGCCCGCGATAACTGCCGCCGTCGAGAGCGTATCGCCAATCTCATGCAGGAACGCGCTGCGAATGTTCACATCCCGACCTGAGCGATACAGCAGCAAGGCAATCACACCATTCATAATCACGCCCGCTGCTGCCACGCCGATCATCACGCCCGCGTGAACGTGTTGCGGGGCTTGCAAACGGCCGAAAGCCTCGTAAAAAATCAGGAACGAAACTGCCACCAGGGACGCCGCATTCACCAGGGCCGCCAGAACTCCGGCACGGTGATAGCCATATGTTGCAGTAGAGCTGGGCGGACGCGACTGCAAATAAACGGCAAAAAGCGATAGCAACAACGCGAAAAAATCAGACAAATTGTGGCCGGCTTCGGAGAGCAAGGCTAGCGAATGGGCACGAATACCGGCAACAACCAAGAGAACAATGTAGGCCAGAGTTACAAAAAGCGAGACTCGCAGAACCCGCGAAGTCCTCTCGCTTGGGCTGTGGCCAACATGCGTGTGCATCTTTTAAGTTTAAGGGGATAGAGGGAAGGCTTCAAGACACAGTCGTAACTCGAGTAGATCGAGAGCCGCTGTTGGCGAATTGTGGCAGAAAGAAGCTGTTTTGGTGAATGTCAGAATCCCGGCGCGAAGGTATATCCAATCGACAACCCGAAACGGGTCGCCTGGGATGACGGAAACTCGCTGTTGTTATGGATCAGATATAAGTGCGCTTCGGGACGCACGAACATGTGTCCCCAGACATAAAAGCGCAAACCACCGCCAACGTGCCCCATGAAGTGATTGCTGCTGACATAGTTCGTGCAGGAAAATGCGCTGCACTGGAATTGTGGAGTATAGAAGCGAAGACTCTCAGCGCCAATGCCTGCCATCATCTCGGCGGTCGCCCGAGTGCCCAATTTCGGGGCGTAGATGCCATTGAAATCGTAAAAAATAGGGCGGTAAGGCAGAATTCCGCCATAAAGATTCCGGCTGGCTCGCCAAGCCACATTTCCGCTGACGCCGAGGCGGTGCTTAATAATGAAGTCGGCACTGAATCCAGGATACAGCCCGCCACGTTCCGTAACGTTCTCGCCATTCGCCAACGCCACGGATCCAGATGGAGCCGTCAGTGTCCCGAAGCCAATCGCGGCATCGAATTCCTGGGCGTGAGCGAATGTCGGCATAAGAAACAAAATGCTTAACGCAGCTATCAACGTGAGCTTTCTCAAGCAGACCTCCTCCACAGGCAAGGTTAGATGCTATCTGGTTGCGAGTAGAAGCCCGAACGTGCTCATCTATTGCCTAGAAAGGCAACCGCTACAGCGGGCTTGAATGTTGTCGGCATCTCCATCGCGGCAACGATCCTTTGCATCTATGAACCGGCAAAAAGAATCAACATAACTTACTGACCCGCCGATGTTCAGCCTGTCAGCCCCTGATTCAGTATGCAAGATTCGAGTGCTAGCCAGTGCTTGCCATTGAGGAAAAAGCGTTATCGCTCCGCAACGATTGCCCTGTTATTTGCTCTTGCCGGATGTAGTTGGCCGGCGCTGGCCCAGGTGATGAATACAACTTCCGAGTCGAGCGAGTATTCCCCTTCCCAATCATCTGCAACCTCCATTCCAAGCAGCGTAGGAAATCTGAATCAAAATCCTTTCACCGGTAGCGTCGCTGAGGGGAAAGTCAGTCCAGAGGTTCTGCCGCTCTCCTTCAAAGATGCCATTGATCGCGGCCTGAGAAATAACCTTGGACTGCTTTTGCAAAGCGACAGCGTGATTGCGGCGCGAGGGCAGAGGTGGAAGGAACTGAGCGACTTGCTTCCCAATCTCAGTGCGGGGGTAAGCGAGAATATCGCACAGCAGAATCTCGCGGCCCTCGGGCTTCGTTTTCCTTCCAATTCGCCATTCGGGAAGATCCCTCAGATCGTCGGGCCTTACGGCTATTTCGATGCGCGTGTGTATTGGAGCCAATCTCTTTTTAATCTGAAAAGCCTCGACCGGGAGCGCGGAGCGGCGGCGAACCTGCAGGCCGCACGATATTCCTATAAAGACGCGCGTGATCTAGTGGTGCTGGCAGTCGGCAATGCCTATCTTCAGGCGATTGCCGGAGCGGCGCGTGTGGATACGGCGCAGGCGCAAGTGCAAACCGCGCAAGCTTTATATGGCAAAACTGCAGATCAGCAAAAAGCGGGGGTAAGTCCCGCGATTGACACGCTGCGCGCTCACGTCGAGCTGCAAACACGGCAGCAAGAGTTGATCGTAGTGCGCAACGATTATGCCAAGCAGAAACTGGCTTTGGCGCGGGCGATCGGACTGCCCACCGGCCAGGAATTTACGTTGACCGAGAAAGTTCCGTACGCGCCGTTGGCAGCGCTGGGACTGGAAGAAAGCCTGCAGCGGGCCTACGCTTCGCGTTCCGATTATCAAGCTGCCCTTCAGCAGGTACGCTCGGCAGAGCATTTTCGCAATGCCGCCACGGCTGAGCATTTTCCGAGTCTCGGTTTCGCTGCTAATTATGGTGATTTGGGTGTGACCCCGGGAAATTCTCATGGCACGTTTCAGGTAACCGGATCTTTGACTATTCCCATATTTCCTGGCGGAAAGATTCACGCGGACGTTTTGCAGGCGGAAGCCACACTGCGGCAGAATCGCGAGCAATTGGATGATCTGCGTGGCCGAATCGAGTACGAAGTTCGTACTGCGCTGCTCGACCTTACCGCTGCCAACGAGCAAGTGCAGGTTGCACAAAGTTCGGTCGATCTGGCGAATCAGACGTTGCTCCAGGCGCGAGATCGTTTTGCCGCAGGTGTAACCGACAATCTCGAAGTGGTCCAAGCGCAAGAGAGCGTTGCCGCCGCGAATGAAAACTACATTTCCAGCCTTTACGCTCACAATCTGGCCAAGATTGAGCTGGCTCGCGCCATCGGCTACGCGGAAGAGGGCGTAAAAAGGTACTTTCAGAGTAAGTAATCTATGGAACAGACGACAGAGACGGTGCGCACTACTCCCCAGACTCCGCCAGAATCAAGGCCTCACCCCGCCTCGCCATCGCCCCTACCGTCTTCTGAGCGGGACCTTCGCTGGAGGCGAGCTTCGCGGAGTCCTCGCTTTCGCAGATTGCTCATTCTCATCCTGATCGTGCTGCTCGTGGTTGGCTTCTTCCTGTGGCGCTACTTCGCCAGTTACGAATCAACTGATGACGCGCAGATCGATGGCCACTTGAACGCAATCAGTGCGCGAATTTCTGGGCACGTAGAGAAGCTGCTGGTGGATGACAACCAATACGTGAATGCAGGGACGCCACTAGTGCAGATCGATCCCCGTGACTACCAAGTTGCAGTAGATCGCGCCAAGGCTGATTATGCCGACGCTTTGGCGGTGGCGCAGGCCGCGCAGGTGAACGTTCCTATCACTTCCGTGAGCACGGGAAGCCAGTTGAGCACGGCGCAGGCCGATGTGGAAAACGCGCGTGCGGGAATTTCGGTTGCTCGTCAGCAGTTCGATGCCGCCCGGGCGCAACTGCTGCAGGCGGAAGCGAATAACGTTAAAGCTCAAAATGATCTGGTGCGTTACAAGCAACTGGGCGACAAAGAGGAAGTCTCGCAACAGCAATATGATCAGGCACTGGCTGCGGCGAAGGCCAGCGCGGCTGCTGTGGAGGCGGCGCGAGCCTCCGCCGCTGCTGCCGAACAACAAATTACGCAGGCGCAGAGCAAATTAGCGCAGGCTGAGGCCAATCTGCGCTCGGCGAGTACCGCACCTCAGCAAGTGGCAGCCATTCGTTCACGCGCCCAGTCGGCGCTGGCGCAGGTGCAATTCAAGAAAGCGGCGCTGGAGCAGGCGGAGCTGAACCTGCAATACACGTCAGTCGTCGCGCCAGTTAACGGTGTGGTGACTAACCGGACCGTGGAGGTCGGACAGAATGTTCAACCCGGCCAGGAGCTGATGCGGATCATCAATCTCGACGATATCTGGGTGACCGCCAACTTTAAAGAAACCCAACTCAGGCAGATGCAGGTAGGACAGCCGGTCACGATCGCCGTGGACTCCAATGGCAAGAAATACAAAGGTCACGTGCAGAGCATCGCCGGGGCGAGCGGCTCAATCACCAGCTTGCTCCCGCCAGAGAATGCCACGGGAAATTATGTAAAAGTCGTGCAGCGCATTCCCGTGAAGATCACGTTCGATCCCGGGGAAACCAAAGAGCATGCGCTGCGGCCCGGAATGTCAGTTGAGCCGAAGGTCTGGATTAGATGAGTTCCGCGACGCTCACCATGGATGCGGCCGAACCGTCGCGGCCTGCGATTAATCCCTGGATTATCGCGTTGGCCGTAACTTTGGCCACGTTTATGGAGGTGCTGGATACCAGCATCGCCAACGTGGCATTGCCGCACATAGCCGGCAGCCTTTCAGCCGGCACAGACGAGAGCACGTGGGTTCTTACCTCCTATCTCGTTTCTAATGCGATCGTTCTGCCCCTTAGCGGCTGGATTTCTTCGATCATCGGACGTAAGCGGTTTTACATGAGCTGCGTTGCGTTGTTCACCGTCAGCTCTCTGCTTTGCGGGCTGGCGCCGAATCTCGCCATGCTGATTTTCTTCCGCGTGCTGCAAGGCGCTGGTGGCGGCGGGTTGCAGCCGAGCGAGCAGGCGATTCTTGCCGACACCTTCCCTCCCGCTAAACGCGGCATGGCGTTCGCTGTCTACGGAATCGCGGTGGTTATGGCCCCGGCGATCGGGCCCACTCTCGGCGGATGGATCACCGACAACTACACCTGGCGCTGGATTTTCTTTGTGAATATTCCAGTCGGCATAATTTCGCTGCTGCTGACTTCGCGCCTGATTCAGGATCCGCCTCACCTGCGGCGCAGGAAACTCTCAGAAATGAAGATTGACTATGTAGGCCTTGGGTTCGTGGCGCTCGGGCTGGGCACGCTGCAGATCATCCTCGATAAAGGTCAACGCGATGATTGGTTCGAATCACATTTCATCCTGGCTCTTTCGATCATCTCAGCGGCATCGCTGCTCTTTGTAATCTGGTGGGAGTGGCGGCAGAAGGACCCGGTGATCGACCTGCATTTGTTCAGGGAGCGAACCTTCGCAGCAGCGAATTTCCTCATGTTCATGCTCGGGTTTGCCCTGCTGGGAAGCACTCTATTGCTGCCGCTCTTTATGCAGACGCTGCTCGGATACACAGCGCAGCAAGCCGGGATGGCGCTCTCCCCGGGCGGATTCACTATCATGGTGCTGATGCCGATCGTTGGATTTATGCTTACGCGTTACGATGCCAGGAGACTCATGGTTTTCGGCCTCGCCGTGCTTTCATTTTCGCTGTTTCACATGACCGGCTTCGATTTGGGAGTCGATTTCCGAACGGTAGTGCTCGCCAGGATGATCCAGTCGGTTGGAATGGCGTTTCTGTTTGTCCCCATCAACACCGCGGCCTACAGCTTTCTGCCGCGCGAGAAGAACAATGCTGCGTCGGGTCTCATGAATCTGGCGCGCAATATTGGCGGCAGCGTGGGAATTTCTTTAGTTACCACGATGCTTGCCAGGCGGGCGCAGCATCACCAGGCCAATCTGGCCGCGCATCTTTCGGGATCGAATCCCACTTTTCAGGCAATGCTGCAAAGCAGTGCACGAATGCTGGAATCCCGCGGCTTCTCCCCTGTTGATGCCATGCATCGCGCTTACGGACTAGTGCAGGGCAATCTGTTTCGGCAAGCCAACATGCTGGCCTACATCGACGATTTTTGGCTCCTCGGCGCTGCTATTCTGGGTATGATTCCCTTGGTCTTCCTTATGAAGCGGGCCAGGCCAGGGGGAGAAGTTGCCGTGCACTAGAGGTGGATTGTGTATCGCATCATCACAGTCGAGCGTGAATTCGGAAGCGGCGGCGGAGAGATTGCCAAGCAATTGGCCGAGCGGCTGGGCTGGAAACTCTGGGACCATCAACTCACGGAGGAGATAGCCAAGGTTGCTGGTGTCGATCCCTCGGCAGTAGCGCGTTGTGACGAGCGCATGGACAGCACTTTTCACCGCCTTGCCAAAGTTTTCTGGCGGGGAAGTTACGAGCGCAACATGCCGCTTTCCGGCGCTAACGTTTTTGACGCCGATCGCTTCGTGGCGGTCGGGCAGGAGGTCATGGAACGGGCTGCACGATCGGGAAATTGCGTCATCGTGGGCCGGGGCGCGCCGTATTTTCTGCGCGAGCGGCCGGACGCGTTCCAGGTCTTTTTGTATGCGCCGCGCGCGGAGAAGCTCCGCCGTCTGCATGAAATCGGCAGGAGCCAACGCGAAGCCGAAGAATTGGTGGACACGATCGACCAGGATCGCATCACCTTTGTGAAACATTACTTCAACGCCGACTGGCCGACCCGCTGTTTGTATCACGTGATGATTAACACAGCGATCGGCGATGAAAACGTTATCTCGACGGTTCTGAATACGATGCATACCCTCCAGCGCACACCGGCAATCGCCTAACTGAGAACTGGGAACTGCCAACTGACGACTGAGTTCTTTGAGATCGTGCGACCACTAGCCGAACGTAGTAACTCTTTGGTAATCCAGCTCTGCACCTTTTTTGTTGCACTTTAACATTCCTGAAATATCTTCGGCTTAACATCCAAATAGGAGGCGTGCACACGTGGGGACGTCTCGTCCTAAATTTGCTCTGCCGCTCCAGGTCGCAGCCGTCTGTTACAGGCGGCGTGGCACTCAGCTGGAATTCTTATTGGTGAATACCAACGGCGGGGGCAAATGGACCTTTCCCAAGGGTGACCCTGCTCCCGAGATGTCGCACAGCCAGGCCGCGGAACGCGAAGCTTTGGAAGAGGCTGGAGTTCGCGGGCATATCGAGCCTCGGCACTTCCATGTGTATATTCACTCCAAAGGAGTTTTCTGGCGCAACCCAGGTGTGCAGGAATTCGTCATAAAAGCCTTTCTGCTGGAAGTGGAGAAGGCAGTTCACCCCGAAGAAGAGATGCGAAATCCCACCTGGTACTCTCCCGACGAAGCGCGGAAAGTTCTCGCCAAAGGGCGTGAGGTGAAGTACGCGCGGGAACTGCAAGCCGTAATTGATAGGGCCGTGGAAGAGATTGGGGCGGCGAAGGCGCTTGCGGTTCGCTAGACACTCTTTTAAAACTGTTATGCATTCCCATAAACGCGGGCGAGGGCGCCCGCGCCACATCTTTCTCTATCTGGCTCTCTCATGAGACGATTGAAGTATCGGCATGATCCAGTTGTCCTCAGCCGGAAAACGTTATGGCCATAAGCTCCTGTTCGAGGGAGTGGACTGGCTGATCACGCCTAAGGACCGCATCGGTCTGGTGGGCGCGAACGGCACCGGAAAATCCACGCTGCTGAAAGTTCTCGGCAGACTGGAAACGCTCGACTACGGCTCCATCAGCATCGCCAAAGGCATCAGCGCCGGTTACCTGCCGCAGAATGGACTCACACTGTCCGGCCGCACAGTTTTTGCCGAATGCATGTCGGTTTTTTCCAAGCTGCGCGCCATGGAAGAAGAGATGGAGCAGCTTACCGCCAGCATGTCAGAGCTGGACCACGCCTCGGCGGAGTATGCACAGGTCGCCGATCGCTATCAACGTGTAGAGCATGAATTCCAAGCCCGTGACGGCTATGCCATCGAGGCGCAGGTGGGCAGCGTGCTCACTGGACTCGGATTTCGTAAGGACGATTGGCATCGGCAGACTGACGAATTCTCGGGCGGGTGGCAGATGCGCATCGCGCTTGCCAAGCTGCTGCTGCAAAAGCCGAACCTGCTGCTGCTGGATGAGCCGACGAACCATCTCGATCTCGAAGCGCGCAACTGGCTGGAAGAATATCTCACCGAATATCCATACGCGTTCGTTCTGATCTCGCACGACCGCTATTTCCTCGATGTCACAGTCAGCAAGATCGTGGAAATCTGGAACAAGCGCATTCACTTCTACGCCGGCAATTACGACAACTACGAAGAGCAAAAGACTCAGCGCCTCGAGCAGCTCGAAGCTGCATACCGAAACCAGCGGGAGCGTATCGAGCAGTTGGAAGTATTCATCAATCGTTTCCGTTATCAGGCGACCAAAGCCAAGCAGGTGCAGAGCCGGATCAAGGAACTCGAAAAGATGGATCGCATCGAGCTGCCGGAAGAAGAGAAGACGATCCACTTTTCGTTTCCGCAGCCAAAGGCGAGCGGTCGGATTGTCGCCGAGTTCGCCGGGATCGCAAAATCCTATGGTGAGAAAGAAGTTTTTCGCGACGTCAGCTTCATGATTGAGCGCGGCGATCGCATCGCGCTGGTCGGGGTGAACGGCGCAGGAAAATCCACATTAATCAAACTGCTCGCCGGCAAAGAACCGCCGAGCGCCGGCGCATACCTTTTCTCTTTTCGGCCGACGAGGTTTTCAAGCGCATCGGCGTACTTTCCGGCGGCGAGCGTAATCGTTACGCGTTGCTGCGGATGCTGCTTCATCCCGCCAACTTTCTTTTGCTGGATGAGCCGACAAACCACCTCGATATGCGCGCGAAAGATGTTTTGCTGGAGGCGTTAAGCAAGTACACAGGCACGGTAGTTTTTGTTTCGCATGACCGCTACTTCATCGACAAACTGGCTACGCGCGTGTTCGAGATTGGCGATGGTCGAGTAGAAGTCTATCCCGGCAACTACGAAGATTATCGTTGGCGCAAAGGGGGCGGAGCGGCGCGATTGCAGGAAGCCGTCGCGGCTGCCCCCGCGGCCGTTCAACCGGTGAACGGGAACGCAGCAGCGCCTGCAGAGTCTAAATCGAAGCGCCTGAACCCAATCAAGCGTAAACAGATGGAGGATCGAGTTCGCGAACTTGAACATGAGATCACGCGAATGGAAGCTGCGATTGCGGAATGCGAGTCGGCGTTGCAAACATTCGTCAGCGCTGATGAAACACAACGATTGACGCAGGAACTCGAAAAGCACAAGCGCTCATTGCAAGCAAAAGTACAAGAGTGGGAAGAGCTTGGGCAGGCGCTTGAGGCGTGAGCCATCTCATCATCTACAGCCCTGTCATTCTGAGCTACGAAGTCGAAGACCCGGTTAGCACTGTCGGGGGAGCCATTCTCAGCGTGCACCTTCTTGCCGCCCCTTTCACCCAGGATCACCGCTATTGTCCCGAGCAGGGCGTCAGTTACTGCTCGCCGACATTACTACTGATCAGTCTCGAGAAGAATGGATCGATGGGGATCAGATCTCTGCGAGTGCAGCATCCGCGTTGGATGTTGATCGATTCGTTCCGATAGTGTGTAGTGGACTTCAGTCAAGTGCCGGTTAGAACTATCAATCGCCATCTTCTTTCGCAGGCCTACCGGCGGCTGCCATCCTTTCGCAACTTGACTCACTTGTAACTGAAGCTGACCTTATCCAGGTAGACCGTATAAGGCTCCTGCTTGCTGTCCCCGTCCATCTGGTAGTTGATTGTCATTCCGTACCAGGTAGTCGCGCTCGGGTGATCGAACCGGTTCACAGTGTGGGTGACTCCGTTCAGAGTGATGCTCTTG
>WNGE01008969.1_pt1 | contig 10582 bp, 11 predicted proteins | sample 5400651 | NCBI WGS metagenome assembly WNGE01 (sample SAMN13153370, study PRJNA577476) | soil metagenome | isolation source: 60 cm soil or saprolite under grassland replicate 2 | place: USA:California | collected 2016-06-15
TCTACGCCGCGGCCCGCGAGCCGAAGCAGATCTGGGAAGTCCCGAACGGCCAACACATCGCCGGCATCACCACCGAGCCGGCCGAGTATGAGCGGCGCGTCATCGAATTCTTCGACCAGGTGCTACTTGCGAAAGAGGAGCCCGCAGCATGAGTCGCATGAATACGCCGGAGGTCATGTTGTCTGGGCAGACACTGCCATCGACCCGCTCGCGCGTGCGGGGAGCGATCGTCAAGTATATGCCTGTTTTGCAGGGATTTTCTGTCTGGACGGCCGACACAGTGCTGCCCGTTTGCTGCCCGAAATAGCGCGGCACGAGCCCACTCAGGCAACGCAACACACTTGTTTGCAGGGCAAACGCAGAGACGGGAGCGACGGGACTCGAACCCGCGACCTCCGGCGTGACAGGCCGGCGTTCTAACCAACTGAACTACGCCCCCAGGCGCGGCGGCCATTGTAGCCGGGGGGCTCCGGAGCGGCCGGTAGCCTCCTTCCGGTGACCAAGGTCGACTGGTTTGCGCTCGCCTTCGTCGCACTCACTGCTCTGCTCGGATTGAAGAGAGGCCTCATCGGGAGCGCGCTCTCCGTCGCGGGCATCGTCGGGGGTGCGATCGTCGGCGCGCGGCTCGCGCCGCAGCTTCTCACCGGCGGCTCGAACTCCCCGTACACACCGCTTGCCGGGCTGGCAGGTGCCGCGTTCGGCGCCCTCTTGCTCGAAACGCTCGGCGCGTTCGTCGGGAGCATGGTCCACGGCGCCTTGCCCCTGCCGCCGCTGCGCGCGCTCGATTCGATCGGCGGATTCGTGCTCGGAGCGGTCTCGGGCCTGGCGCTCGTGTGGGTCGTGGGCGCCTCCGCGTTGCTGATCCCCGGGCAGAAGAGCCTGCGTCATGCGGCGCAGAAATCACTCGTGCTGCAACACCTCTACGACGCGGTGCCGCCGTCGAGCTTGCTGAGGATCCTCGCGCGCGTCGACCCGTTTCCGAGCATCGCGGGGCCGCTATCGCCGGTGGCGCCGCCCGATCGCGCGCTGCTGCATGCGCGCGGAGTTCGGCGGGCGACGCCGAGCGTCGTGCGCGTGTTGGGTACCGCGTGCGGCCTGCGGATCGCCGGCAGCGGTTGGGTCGCGGCGCCCTCGCTTGTCGTCACCGCCGCGCACGTCGTCGCGGGCGAAGACGACACGGTCGTCGCTGTCGGTCATTCCACGCGCGGGCTCCGCGCCAGCATCGTCGCCTTCGACCAGAAGAACGATCTCGCCCTGCTCCGCGTTCACGGGCTTCGGCTGCGGGCGCTTCCCCTGCACAAACCGTCGTCGGGAGAGCCGGTCGCCATCCTCGGTTATCCCGAGAACGGCCCGCTCAAGGTCGTGCCCGGGCGGCTGGGCTCCACGACCGTGGTGCTGAGCGAGGATGCTTACGGACACGGGCCGGTCGCTCGAGCGATCACGAGCTTGCGCGGCGACGTCCGGCACGGCAACTCCGGCGGCCCGACCGTCGACGCTTCCGGCGCCGTGACGACAACTGTGTTCGCGGCGCGACTCGGCAGCAAGGGCGGATTCGGAATTCCCAGCGACATCGTGCGCAAGCTCCTTCGCCGCAACCATCGCGCTGCGGTGTCGAGCGGCGACTGTGCCGCCTAGTCGAAGAGCTCGAGCGCGCGCTCGGGCGAGCGGAAAGGAGCGACGACGTAGATGCCCTGGGCTCTCTCACGCGCGCCCTCGATGACGCGACGTGCGACCCGCTTGCCGACCTCCGCCGCATCCGCTCCCGCATCGCGGAGCGCTTCCTGCACATGGTCAGGCACGATGATCCCGGGCACTTCGTTGTGAATTCGCTGAGCGAGTTGCAGGCTCGGCAGCGCCCATACGCCGACCAACAGCGGGATCGGTGACTCCCCGCCGAGCCGGTCGAGGAACGCGTCGAGGTACGCGATGTCGAACAGGACTTGCGTCATCGCGAATTGTGCTCCAGCGTCGAGCTTGCGCTCAAAGCGGTCGAGCTCGATGTCGAGGTCGTCCGCGGTCGGGTTCACAGCGACGCCGATGTAGAACTGCGTCGGCGCGTCGATCGTCCGGCCGCGAAAATCCTCGCCGCGGTTGAGCTGTGCGAGCAACTCTGTCAGGCCGATCGCGTCCACCTCATAGATGCCGCGGGCGCCCGGGTAGTCGGCTTCTTCCGGAGGATCGCCGGTGACCGCAAGGATGTTGCGAACGCCCTCCGCGTGCGCACCGAGGAGCTGGGACTCGAGGCCCGTGACGGTGGAATCGCGCGGCGTCAGGTGCGGAACCGTCTCGATCCCGGCAAAGCGCTCGATCGCGACGGACGCCATCAGACCGCTCATGCGGGCTCGCGCGCGGGGGTTGTCGTTGATGTCGACGATGTGTGCTTTGCCGGACTCGCGGATCGTGCGTGCGGCGTCGAGCAGCGCACGGTTGTCGCCGCCGAGCGGAGGGTCGAGCTGGATCGACACGACGAACTCCTGCGCCCGGAACAGGCGCTGCAACTCGGTCTCGTGCTGTTCCTCGCCGTGGACGATCGTCAGGCGCCGCTCGTCGGCGGCCAGCGGGAGCGACGGCGACCGGTTCGCGTCGATCGCCCCGCGGATCGCGGCGATCTCGGCAGGCGTCGTCCCGCAGCAGCCGCCGATCAGGCCGGCGCCGAGGCTACGAGCCTGCGCTGCGAACTCGGCGAAGTACTCCGGAGTCGCATGCGGATAGACGATGCGCGGTCCGGCCAGACTCGCGAGCCCGACATTCGGCAACGCCGCGAGGACGAGGCCGTCGCGTTGCATGTCCTGGAGAGCGGCAAGCGCGCTCGCCGGGCCGGCGCCGTGGTTGGCCCCGACGGCCGCGACGCCGACATCGGCGAGTCGTGTCCCCGCCTGTCTCGCCGTCACGCCGCCGAGCGTCTGCGCTTCCTCGTCGAACGTCATCAACGCGACGATGGGGAGCCGCGATACGCCGCGCACGGCCTCGATCGCGGTCTCGAGCTCCTCCAGGTCGTAGAACGTCTCGACCATGAACAGGTCCGCGCCACGTCCTTCCAGGATCGATGCCTGTTCGGCGAACAGCTCCGCTCTCGTCTCCGGTCGGAGCTCGACGTCGCCGAGCGGGCCGATCGAGCCGGCGATGAAGACGTCGTCGCCCGTCATTTCCCGCGCTTCACGCGCAAGGCGGACGCCTGCGGAGTTGATCTTCTCGAACTCGTCCTCGAGGAAGCTCGCCGCGAGCTTCGGCCTGTTCGCCCCGAACGTGTTCGTCTCGATCAACTCCGCTCCGGCGCGGATGTAGCCGACGTGCACGGACACGACGCTCTCGGGTGACCGCAGGTTCGCCTCCTCGGGACAGCGCAGGCGCGGCACGGCGGCGGAGATGAGCGCGCCCATGCCGCCGTCGGCGACGATCGGCGGGCCCGTGCGCAGCCGTTCCTCGAAGCGACTCACCGGAGCAGCGTAATCAAGCCGTGTCGTTATCCCGTTCGCGGCGGCCTGCGGTGGCCCCGCTGCCGCGTGCGGGACGGCTGGCGCGTGAGTTGGCCTTGTATAGACAAGGCCAAGTGTGTCCGAACGGGACCTCAAGCTGAGACGAGCTCGTGTCGATATCGTGTCTGAGCTCCGCGTCGGGGACTAACGGCAATTAGACCTGCGGCGTAGGTGGCTGGAAGGCGGCGGCCCTTTCCAGGGCCGCCGTTTTTCATTCGTGGAGCGTGCGACCTTCCATGCCGCCGGCCACCGTGACCACCTGCCCCGTGACATGGCCGGACAGCTCGTCCGAGGCCAGGACTACGACCTGGCGGGCCACGTCCTCGGGCTGCGCCACTTTCCGCAACGCCATCGTTCGGGAGATTCGGCCCACCCGGTCCTGGTCGACGAGGCCGCGGGTCATCGGCGACTCCGTCCACCCCGGGAAGACGGCGTTGACCCGCGCGAGCGGTGCGACGCGCACGACCTCGTTCTTCAGGCTCAGCAGGAGCCCGGTCAGCGCCGCCTTTGCCGACGCGTAATCGGCATGCCCGGCCTCGCCGAAGAGTCCCGCCGTCGAGCCGACGAGGACAAGCGACCCGTGCTTTGTCGCGACCACGGAACGGAGAAAGCCGCGCGCCGTGAGAAAGGTCGTCGTCAGGTTGACGCGCAGCGTGTTCTCCCACCGCTCGAGCGGCAAATCCCACACGGGAACGTCCTCACGCGGCCACTCACCGACGACGGCGGCACAGACGTCGAGCCTGCCCGCCTGCTCGAACAACGCCTCGACCTCGGCCTCGATCGTGAGATCTGCCTGGATCACGTCGCTGCCGATCTCCCTCGCGAGCGCCTCCGCGCGATCGCGTCCGTTGCGGTAGTGGACGAGCACGTGTGCGCCTTCGGCGGCGAACTCGCGGGCGCACGCCGACCCGATCCCGCCGGAGGCGCCCGTCACGAGCACGCGCTTCCCTGCGAGGCCGGTCTCCACGGTCTGAGAGGCTACCCGCATGAAGGTTCACGTCATCAGCGACATGGAAGGCGTCGCCGGCATCGTCAAGTGGCAGCAGACGACCGGCGGCGATCCGATGTACGAGGAGGGACGGCGGCTCTACACGGAGGAGATCAACGCGGCCGTGCGCGGCGCCAAGGCGGCCGGAGCGACGGAGATCGTCGTCATGGACTGCCACGGCGCCGGCGGAGGGTGGTCGTTCAACTCGCTGGTGCCGGACCTGCTCGATGCCGACTGCGAGTACGTCGTGCAGGAGGAGTGGACGAGCTACACGGGCTTCCTCGAATCGGGCTGCGACGCCGCGCTCTTCGTCGGCATGCACGCGATGAACGGCGCGCAATACGGCGTGCTCAACCACACCGTCTCCGGGCAGGAGTGGCAGAACCTCTCCTTCAACGGGACGCTCGTCGGCGAGACCGGCATCAACGCCGCGCTGTGCGGAACGTGGCGCGTGCCGGTGCTGCTCGTCACCGGCGATCGTGCAACGTGCGACGAAGCAAGCGAGCTGCTCGGCAACGGCCTGACCACGGTCTCCGTGAAGGAAGGGCTCGGCCGCTACGGCGCGCGCCAGTTCCCGGCTAGCCGAGCGCGCGACATGATCGAGGAGGGCGCCAAGCGCGCGCTTCAGGATCTGCGCGCCGTACAACCGTACGACCCCGGCAGTCCGTGCACGATCGAGGTCGAATACAAGGTCACCTCGGCGGTCGACAAGCTCCGTCGCGCGCAAGGTGTCGAGATCGTCGACGCGCGGCGCATCCGTTCAACCGCGGACGCCTGGTGGCAGGCGTGGCAGCAGTTCTTCTTCTTCGGCTGACGAGCTCAGCGCGGTGACGCAGCCGGTGCGACGCCGAGCTCCGCGACGAGCACGAGGAACGCCTTCGCGTAGGGCGACTCCTCGCAGCGGCGCCTGACCTCGTCCCAGTCGAGCTGCTCGCGGACGGCCCGCGACATCTCGAGCACGTCCGAGTAGTCGAGGTTCTGCTCGCTCAGCGCGAGCAGCTTCGTCACGAGCACGTCGTTCAGCGACGCGACGCGCATCGTCACCGCGTAGACGTCGAGCTCGTCGGAGCGATCGAGCCACTCGTCGTCGATCGGCCCGCCGCGAGGCTCGTAGATCAGATCCACCAGGACGTCGCCGTCCCAGGCCTTGAGCAGCCACCCTTCGGGCGGATTCTCGGCCTCGAGACCCGCTGCGACCAGTGCCTGCTGCGCACGCTCTGCGTCCTCGGGCTTTACGAAGAAGTCGACGTCGTGCTCGGTCTTCGCTCCGCCACGCGCCCACACGGCGAGGCCGCCGCCGAGCGCGAACGGGACCTCTGCGTCACGCAAAGCCCCTGCTGCCTTCTTCAGCGTCCGCAAAATGACCTCGAAATCGAAGTCCACCGTCATCGTGCACGGCGCGGTACCCAGGGTGTGTCCCTTTCAATCCCCGGGAAGAGCTGAGGGATGCCCAGTGTCCGGATCGCAGCGGCGGGCGATCTGCACGCCGACGAGCGCGTCGCCCCTCGCATCGACGAAGCGTTCGGGCACGCCGCGAACGCCGCGGATCTCGTCCTCCTGGCAGGCGACCTCACCGCGCACGGCGAGCCGCGCGAGATGCAGGTCGTCGCGGCCGCGTGCGAACGACTCGAGCTGCCCGTCTACGCCGTGCTCGGGAACCACGACTACCACGCGAACAGAGTCGCCGAGCTCACCTCGATCCTCGAGGGCGCCGGAGTCGTCGTGCTCGAGCGCTCGTGGACGACCGTGTCGGTGAACGGAACACGGCTCGGGATCGCGGGGACGAAGGGCTTCGTCGGCGGCTTCCCCGGCAGTACGCTGCCGGACTTCGGCGAGCCGCTCCTGCGCGAGGTCTACGCAGAGACGGGGAAGGACGTCGCCGCGCTCGACCGTGCGCTCGAGGAGGTCGCGGACTGCCGCCTGCGCGTCGTCCTGCTGCACTACTCCCCGACCATGAGCACGCTCGTCGGCGAGCCCGAATCGATCTGGACGTTCCTCGGTTCGAACCGGCTCGACGGCCCGATTCAGAAGCACCAGCCCGACCTCGTTCTGCACGGGCATGCGCACGCGGGGACATTCGCCGGCGCAATCGGCTCGGTTCCGGTGTACAACGTGGCGGTGCCCGTCATGCGCCGCGACTTCTTCGTCTTCGAGCTCGACACCGACGCCCCCGACGGTCGCAGCGCCCGGCTCGAAGCGACCGTGTGATCTACAACGCCAAGGAGCACGTGCCGCTTGCCGGCGGCCCGTGGGACGAACGTCTTGCGCGCTACGCGATCGCCGACATCGTCGACGAGATCGTCGCGGCCGGTCCGCCCGACGAGGCGGGCGTCTACGCCGGCATCGCGGGCGAGCTGTACGCACTGCGCACGCTGGGCAGGGACGTCGACTGGACGCCCGGCGCAGGCAACGGGCCCGGGTTCGCCGAAGGGGAAGTCGGGATTGCCCTCGCCACGCGCGACGCTGCGCGCTTCCGCGCCGCCGCGCCGGCGTGCATCGAAGACCCGTGGAACGAGCTGCTCTACGGTGCCGGCGGTGCGCTCGTCGCCGCGCGGCTGCTCGGCGACGACGACGTCGCGCGCGCGGCGATCAGTCGACTCTGGTCGACGTGGTCGTTCGACTCGAAGCTCCGGGCGTGTATCTGGACTCAGGAGTTCAACGGTCGCCGCCGGAAGTCCCTCGGCTTCGCACACGGCCTCGCGGGAAATGCGTACGCGCTGCTCCGCGGTGCCGGGCTGCAGAGCCGTGAGCACCAGACAGAGCTGATGCACCGTGTCGTCGAGACGCTGGAGCGCACCGCGCTCCGCGACGGACAGCTCGTGAACTGGCCGCCCGAGCCCGATGATCCGCCGGACAAGCTGCGGGTGCAGTGGTGTCACGGCGCAGCGGGGATCGTCTGCGCACTCGCGGGCGCTCCGGCGCAGCGGGCGCTCGACGCGCTCCTGCTCGGCGCCGGCGAGCTCGTGTGGGAGGCCGGACCGCTGCGCAAGAGCGCGGGCCTGTGCCACGGCACGGCGGGCAACGGCTGGGCCTTCCTCAAGCTCAACCGCCGGACGCGCGACCGCAAATGGCTCGAGCGCGCGCGGCGGTTCGCAATGCACGCGATCGAGCAGCGAACGGGCGAGCGCGAGCTCTGGACGGGCGACGCAGGCCTCGCCGTCTACCTCCGAGCCTGCATCGAGGTCGACGATCGCTGGCCGCTTCTGGACGCTGTCTAAAGCCGAAGCTCGAGGAACGTCGTGCCCGGTATCGGGTTGTAGCGGTACGCCTCCGCCTCGACGAAGCCGAGCCTCGCGTAGAGCGAGCGCGCCTCGGTCATCGTCGGGAGCGTGTCCAGGAGCATCCGCCCGTACCCGCGCGCCCGCGCTTCCGCGATCACCGCCTCCGCGAGCCGCCGCCCGAGCCCGCCGCCGCGCGCAGTCGGACGCACGTAGAGCCGCTTCATCTCGCACGTCTCGTCATCGATCCGGCGCAGCGTCACGCAGCCGCCCTCCGCCAGCAGCACGACCTCGTAGAAGGCGAGCGGGTCGGCGAGCTCCGTCTCGAAGTCCTGAAACGAGAGATCGACGCCGAGCCCGTCCGCGTACTCGCGCAGCAGCTCGCGCACGGCGTCGCGGTCGGCGGCTCCCGCCGTGCGGATCACGCGGTTTCGAGCGTCGCGCGCCGCCGGCTCTCGAACTCGAACGCCCGCAGGAGAAGGTAGCCGAGCACCGCGTAGACGAGGCCGATCAGGGCTTCGGTTGCAACGGTTCCGCCCACGGCGTCGAGCCCGGCGCCGTCGGCGAGCCGACGAGACGCCTGGATGCCGTGGGTGAGCGGCAGGCCGCGCCCGACAGTCGCCATCCAGTTCGGGACGTCCGAGAGCGCGACGTTGACGCCGCAGAAGACGAGCAAGACGCCGAAGAAGATGTTCGCCAGCACCGCGGTCTCCCGAACGCGGAGCCCGATCGCGGCGCCGATCAGCCCGAGGCCGGTGCACGACACCGCAGTGATCGCGATCACGAGACCGAGCGGCGGGATCGCGCTCGCCGGAACGTGCACACCGAGGATCAGGCTGCCCGCGGCAAAGGCGAAGGCGCCGACAACGGCGCCGTTCAAGATCACCGGGAGCGAGCGCCCGAGGAAGAGCGCCAGCCGGCTCGCCGGCGAGACCAGGACGATGCCGAGCGTCTGCGTCCACCGTTCGCCGCCGATCGTGGTCGCCATCGCGAACAGGCAGGGCAGGGACGTGTATTGCAGCGCGTTGCCGACGACGTAGAACTCGTCCGACTCCAGATGCGCCGAGCGGCCGATGTACACGAAGAGCAGGATCTGGAAGATCGGCGCGATCAGGTACGTCGGGATCAGGATCCACGGCGACAGCCAGCCGAAGAGCGCGCGATAGCTCAGCACGCCGCCGATGAAGAAGACGCGCAGGTTGCTCATGTCAGCGAGAGCGAAGCCGTCCGCCGTGCGGCTTGCAACAGCACCTCGACGAGCGCGAATCCGAGCGCGACGTAGGTGCCGCCAATCGCGGCGCAGACCAGCAGATCGGGCAGCGGCGAGCCGCCGGCGGCCGACTCGCGAATCGCGCTCACGCCCCACGTCGGCGCGAGCGCCCACGAGATCGGGCGCACCCAGACGGGCAGGAGAGACAGCGGCACGAGAAAGCCGCACACGAGCCAGACCGGATACTCGAGCGCGTTCCCCAGCGCCCACGCCGTGCGGTAGCGCACGACCGCGACCGAGAGGAGAAAGCCTGCCGCGCCGATCGAGGCGATCGTCGTCGGAACGGCGAGCACGAACACCAGCGGATGGGCCACGTGGACTGACACGCCGAAGACGAAGTGCCCCCACGCAAGCGTGGCGATCATGCTGTACAGCCCGATCGTCGACATGGCGACGGTCAGCGGCAGCATCACGAGCGCGAAGTTCGCAGGCGCCGCGACGAGGAGCTCGAGCGTCCCGAGCCACCGCTCCTGCTGGATCGCGCCGCTTGCCGACGTGCTCGTGGCCGACCAGATTCCCATCACGCTCGCTCCGAGGGACGCGTAGAGCAGCGTGTGCGGGTCGTGCCCGACGCGGAACATCAGGAAGGCGGTCGTCGCGAAGAACATCGGCCAGACGATGCTGAGCAGGCCGTTGAACGCCGACCGCATCATCATCTTCAGATGCAGCAGCCAGCCGAGCCCGAGCAGGCGGATCGTTCTCATGACTCGCCGACGAGCGCCACGTAGGCGTCCTCGAGAGTCGGCTCGCGGCTCGCCACGCGTCCGACGTGCGCGCCGTCGAGGTGCGACAGGAGCACGTGCGTCAGCTCGGTGCCGCGCTCGACCTGCACCGAGAGGACGTGCGCCTGCTCGCGCTGGTCGACGACGACGCCGAGGACGCCCGTGACCGACCGCATCCGCTCGACCGCCGCGTCGTCGATGCCGAAGACCTCGATCTCGATCACGCGTCCCTCGGCGACGTTCGCCTTGAGGTCCGTCGGGGTTCCCTCCGCGACGATCTCGCCCTTCGTGATGACTGCGATGCGGTCGCAGAGCTGGTCGGCCTCGAACATGTAGTGCGTCGTCAGGAGCACCGTCTTGCCCGCTTCGACGAGCTGCGCGATCGTCGTGCGAAGCTCGCGCGCGCCCACCGGGTCGACGCCGAGGGTCGGCTCGTCGAGGAACATCACCGGCGGATCGTGGAGCAGCCCGCGCGCGATGTGCAGCCGCTGCCGCATCCCCCGCGAATAGCCCTCGACACGCTCGTGCTCGCGTCCGGCCAGGCTCACCAGCTCGAGCAGCTCGCCGATCCGCCGCTTCTGGGTCCGAGGTGGAACCGCATAGAGCTCGGCGAAGTATCTGAGGTTGTCGAAGCCGGAAAGCCGATCGTAGAGGCCGCGCTCGCCTCCGAAGACGTAGCCGATCCGCCGGCGGACCTCGCGCGCGTCCTTGACGACGTCGTAACCGAGGACACGCGCCGATCCCGAGGTCGGGAGCAGCAGCGTGATCAGCATCTTGATCGTCGTCGTCTTGCCGGCGCCGTTCGGGCCGAGCAGGCCGAACAGCTCCCCTTCGCCCACGGAGAAGGTGATTCCGCGAACCGCCTCGACCTCGAGCGAGCGGCGCCGGAACGTGCCCGTCGAGGTTCT
>WNGE01009855.1_pt1 | contig 10581 bp, 13 predicted proteins | sample 5400651 | NCBI WGS metagenome assembly WNGE01 (sample SAMN13153370, study PRJNA577476) | soil metagenome | isolation source: 60 cm soil or saprolite under grassland replicate 2 | place: USA:California | collected 2016-06-15
GATCGTCTCGCAGGACAGCCCGAGCGGCGTCAGCCGAATCGGAGGTCAGGCCGGGACCCAGGCCCCGACCCTACGCCCGCACCACCGCAAAACCACGGAAGCAGGGCCGGAAGCACTATCCACATTCTCCCTGCCGAATACGCGCTGCTGGCTCACCTAATGCCCGGCGTTGCCAGCAGCGCGCAGATCAGCCATTCCGGGGTGTTCCCTGGGGATTTACCCGCATTGTGAGCGGAGTTGTCAGCTTGGGTCAGCACCCATGGCGTCGGTTTGGCAGGTGGCGGTGTCGTAGGCGTCGGCGACGATCTGGCCGTTGTCGTTGACCGCCGTCGGGAAGAAGTTGAGGCCGAGGTCGATCATTTTGCCGTTGCTCCACAGAAACCCGTGGTCGGCGTCGGTGCTGGTCTGCGCCCAGCCGACGACCTGGCCGAGGTGGTTGATCGCGGCCGCGGCGGCTTGCGGGCCGCCGAACGTGCCCAGGTCGGTGGGGCGTGCCGTTCTGCCACAGCACCGCGTGGCTGTAACTGTTGGCGTCATCGCAGCCGCCGAGGATCTGGCCGTTGTTGTTGATCGCGCCGGCCCCGCAGCCGGTGGCCCCGGAGGCGGTGGCGAAAACTAAAGATCTTTAACGGCGGACGTTACAGGCTCTGCTGACGGTCGGCGTGCCGTGCGCTATGCCGGAGTGATGAAGTATCCCGATGGTGTTGCCTGGCTGCGGAGGAACGGGCGCGGCGAGAGCGGGCGCGGCTGGCTGCGGCTGAGCTGATCGAGGCGCGGGCCAGCGGCCGGGAGGTGGCCCGGCGATTCCGGGTGACGCGATGTCGGCGAACCGGTGACGGCGGGCGTTAGCCGCCGGTGGCAGGCGGGCGCTGGCCTCGAAGGGGCCGGGCGGTGCCCGCTCGAAGCTCACCCCTGGCCAGCTCCGCGAACTGTAGACGGTGTTGGACGCCGGCCCGGCCGCCTGCGGCTGGGATGAGGACCAGTGCTGGACGCTGGCCCGGATCGTGCGATGGTTGACCTGGTCGCCGCCCGGGACTGGCTGACCGTCTACCAGTTCCCGCCCTACGCACATGAACTCAATCCGGTCGAACCGGTCTGGTCCCGCCTGAAGAGATCCCTGGCCAACATGGCCAAACGCAACATCAGCCAGCTGACCGCCCTGGCCAGAACCCGGCCCAAACGGACGCAATACCGGCCCGGCCTTCTCGACGGCTTCCTCGCCAGCACCAGGCTCGACCTCACACTCTTCTGTAACCCCCACCAATAGAGATCTCTTTTTAGTTGAACTGACATGGCCCCTGCGACCCCGGGCATTGCCCTTTTGAGGTAGTCTGACATATTTGTGGTGAGTACTGACGTTTACTTGCTCGGATCGGGCATCCGCTCTACGCTCCAGCTGACACTCGAGACTGTCCAAGCTGTCGAAGCGTCGCGGGTCGTCTTCGCTCTGCATGACGACTTGTCTGTCATCGATAGTTTGCGTCGCTGGTGCCCAGATGTACGCGATGTCGCGTCCGCCTACGATCGAAAGATCCTCCGCCGTGACGCCTATATCGAGATCGCCGAAATGGTTGTGCGGGAGGCACTCGCGCAGCCGACCGTCTCTCTTTTGGTGCATGGACATCCGTTGCTCCTGGTATCTGCATCCGAGATTCTTATTACGCGAGCCCGGGATGAAGGCCTGACGGTCCGTGCCTTGCCCGGTATCAGTTTTCTCGACACCCTGTTGTGTGATCTCGAGCATGAGCACGGATACGGTCTCCAACTTTTCGAAGCTTCGACGATGCTTGAGCAAAGGTGGCTTCCGAACCCATCTATTCCTTCATTCATCACGCAAATCGCCACTGTGCTCAACTACAACATCACTGTCGAAGAACCGTCCGCGCGGACACTAAAGCCGCTGGTCGTCCACCTCCTCAAGGTCTATCCACCCAACCACATCTGCTACATCCTTTACTCGGGGTCCGGACTCTTGACCGTCTCGACATCCACGAGCGTCAAACTGGCCGAGTTGCCTACTATGGATAGCCTGGGACTCGGACGTCGTCCTACTCTGTACCTGCCCGCCATATGAGGTCGGGGGACATGAAGCCGCTGACGGCACGCGAGTTCCGCGCATCAGGCTACGTCGTCCTGAGTACGTTCGAGACTGTAAACGAGATTCAGGATCTCCGTGATGAAGTCATTATTGCTGCCCGCAAAGCACAATTCTCATGGACGCCCGACGCCGACTCTCACCCGTTCTTCGACGTCTGGGTGGCTGGCGTCGATAAGGTGAGCGACCTCGCCTTCAAACTGAGTCGCTCAGAACGAGTAGTTGGCTTGGCTGAAGAGCTTCTAGGTGCTCCTGTCGTGCCCCTGCGTTCCTGCTATGCGGCAAGCCAGCCACGCTCGCAAACCCCGTCACCTTGGCACGCGGACGCTAGCCGCTACGCGGCGCATTTCGGGAACCTTCCTGCTCTGGCCATCTGCCTTCCGCTGAGTGACGTAGGGCCGCGGGCCGGCGGGCTTCAGTTCCTTCGAGGTGTCCGGAGCATAGAGACAACCGATGAGGTCTGTACTCCACCTCATCTTGACCCTGTTATCCCCGGCTCGGCAGCCAGAACTGTCGCAAGGACGATCACGGCAAGACCAGGTGACGCCATTGCGTACCACTCATACGCACCATATCGGGTTGACGCAAATGATACTGAGCAGGCGGCCGAGTTCGTCGTAATTGCCTATCGGTTCTCACCCTATCGTCACCGGTTTGGGAGCGCGCTCTCACGTGGAGATTGAGGAGCGGCGCTCAGAAACGCCTGACCCGAAGACGCTCAGGTCACGATGACCGGACCTTTTTAGTTCATGCTTACGCCGTTGAAGCGGTCAGCAGTCGGGGCAGGGGCACGGCGGTGAGCTTGGGGCCGTTGTCGCAGCGGATGGCCCGGGGACAGGTGCCAAAGGGAACGGTGAGCTTGTTCCAAGGCACCGACGGTGGCGTCGGCGTCGATGGCGTAGGCGAATCTAAGGGAGCCAGGTCAGCTCTTAACTGTGGCTGCCTGGGGTGTACTCGCGTATAGACAAGATCCGCTCCCTCCTAGAGAAACTGTCCAAGTCCCTAGGACAACTACCCATTGCCTGCATCAAGAGCTAGGAGTAGAGTTAGATGCCCCTTGTAGAGAAGCGTGGTTCAGGGTAGGAGTAAACAATGCCGGAAAAGCTGTCACCCGAAGACAAGGCAACGATCCAAGCAATTCTCGATAGAGCAACCGTGGACATCGAGTTCCGGGAAGCGCTGCTCCGAGACCCACAGGTGGTACTGGATCCCAAGAGGCAAGCGCCACAAAAGTTGAGTGACAACGCGATGACACTGCTTTTTAGCATGCGAAGAGTGGCCCTGGAGGAAATGGGGATCAACGTCCGCGCGTCTCGCGCATTCCTCCGAGACAATGGCCATAGTTCCTCACGGGCTGAATAGGTCGTCGGCCGTCCTTTAGGCACGTACCATCGACATCCGACCAGACGGCGGAGTGATGAGAACCGTTGTGTTCCTGGGCCCATCGTGCCCGCTCGTTGTCGCCGAGGCCGTCCTTAGGGCGGACTACCGACCACCTGCACGGCGGGGCGACATCCTTGTGGCGTGTGAGAGCGGAGCAAAGATCATGGTTCTCATCGACGGTGTAATGATTTACGAATACCCACCTTCGCCGAAGGAGGTAGCGGCCGCAGTCGCATCGGGCACAGCAGTAGTGGGCGGTGCGAGCCTTGGTGCTCTGCGTGCGGTCGAGCTACGAAACCACGGCGTTCGGGGTGTCGGTTGGGTGTATGCGCGGTACCTCGACGGGACTGTCGACGCCGATGACGAGGTGGTCGTCAAACTGGACCCACGTACGGGAAGCCCACGGTCGGTGCCGCTCATACAAATCCGGTACGCGCTTGAGTGCCTTCGAGACGAGGGCGTGATCACCGAAGAAGCGGCGGCGATTGTCATAGCACGTCTCAAGGAAATTCACTTCGAAGAAAGAACCTTTGAGGCCGTGATCGAACTATGTAAGCAAGAGAAGCTAGGCGACGACCTGGCGCCGCAACTGCTCGACCGCCGCTATGACGTGAAGCGCATGGATACTGTGGCGTCGCTGCAGCGCGCAAAGGAGATAGCCGGTGCTTGGACGCGCGCTTGATAAAACACTACTGGGAGACGATGAGCCTGTGGATCTCGAGCGCCACCTGCTTGGACGGCTGCGTGAGTTCGGCATAACCCGCATCGCGGACACGAGCGGCCTTGACCGGCTTGGTATACCAACCCACTCCTGCGTGCGGCCTAGCAATCTCGATCACATCTGGGTTTACAGCGGTAAAGGCATCTCTCGCGCCCAATCGCGTGTCTCCGCAGTGCTCGAGGCGCTAGAGCGCACCTCCGCCCTCTGGGATAGCTCGCGTGTCCTCACTGGCCGCGCTTCTGAATTCTGGCAAGCTGTTTCGCCTGACCTGTTCTCTGAGTCGTTTCCTGGGTACGAGGCCGACAACGATATAGCATGGGTTGAAGCTAGTCGGATTGGCTGTGACGAGCCTGTACTGGTCCCTGCCGATCTTGTTTTTGCTGGACGGCGACCGACGAATGCCGGCGCCCGGGATGCGGCGCGCGGCACAAGCAATGGATTGGCCTGCTCCACGGCACTGGATGATGCTTTGATGAGGGCGATGCTTGAGGTTATCGAGCGCGACGCGGTCTCGTTCGCGGACCTCAAAGCTTCCGCCTTTGCCGCGTCTTTCTTCTCGGCCCTCAGGCGCCTCCTCGAGTTGGCCGATGATGAGCGAGACATTCCAGATGATCCTTCCGTGGCGGAGAGCATTGACATTCAGTCTTTGCCGCCTCATGCGGCCATCCTCGCCGACCGGTTCAAACGTGTTGGCCTGCAGCTCTCACTGATGCACATACCGAGCCCCACGGGAATACCGACCGTTGGTGCAGCAACCCTCGAGCAAGTGTCCTTCGATTCGGTGCTTGCCACAGCCGGATACGCTAGCCGCCTTACGATGGCAGACGCCGTAGTCGCGGCCTTGCTTGAGTTGGCGCAGTCCCGAGCGACTGATCTCCAAGGGTCGCGGGAGGACTGCCACACGACGGAGAAGGCGCGCATGGATCAGCTTCCTCTCACCCACTGGATGGTGCCGACAAACGACGCGGCGATCCCAATTGAAGACTTCCCGGACGCCCCTGGAGATTTGTCCGTGACCGCGCTAGCCGAACGCATGCGGACCGCGGGCGCACATGAAGTAGCATATGTGGAGTTCCCGACGTACGATGGCATCCGAACGGTAAGGGTGCTGGCACCTGGCTTAGAAACATGGCATGCAACCCATGGTCACTCCGGTCTAGGGGTCCGGCTTAGTCGCCTCTATGGTGAACAGTGATGAGCACGAACTCTCGCCGCCGCAATATCGTCCTCGTCACTGGTTACGACTACACGCGGCTCGACTCGCAAGAGTCGATGCGTTCCTTCACTCGAGTAGCTAGAGCCCGATGTGCAGAAACCTTCTCCCGCTCGCCTCGGAATCAGGCGGTCCGGCTGTATGGAGGCTCTGTCCGCGTAGTGATGATGGACTTTGCCAGTGGGATTGTCAGCGCCATAGAGCAGAACGCGACTGGTGAGGTCCGTGAGGAGACGATAGCTCGCTACGCGCCGATAACTCCTGCTAACTACGAGTGGCGGAGGCCAGGCCGGTGGGTGTTCTGCCAGCACACAAACGGCGTGATGTCGATCCTCGATGTGTACGACTTCGTGCGGGAAGTCGGTCGGCGAGAACCCGGTACGCTGGTTGAGCTTAGCTTCTTCTGCCACGGATGGGCCGGCGGGCCGACCTTGGTCAACAGCGATGACACCATCGAGCGCTCTACGTCGAGACCGGCGCGTGAGGATGACCCTCGGGACCCACTCGACAAGGATGGACGCCGGTTCAAGGACTTCCGGCTGCCGACAATGAGTCCCGAGGACCTCGCACTCATGCGACGCGCGTTCTGCGATGGTGGCTACCTCTGGAACTGGTCCTGCAACAACTCTCTCGCTTCATCCGACGTGCTGTACCAGGCAGTTCGGAATGACCCTTCCCCGCTCGAGCAAGCGACAGATCCCGACCGCCGCCTCCACTTCACCTTCACCCACCACGAGCAGTCAGCGTACTTCAACGTCGATCCGAATTTCTTCCCTCGCACAGTTCGGAGCGCGGTGGAACAATTGTTGTTTGACCGCTCGATTCTGGAGGTGGCGACATTCCTCTGGGGACGGATCCTCGCTACCTACAATGCGCAAGCTGCTCTGGCACTAGGCAAGTGCTGCTTCGGAGCGCTCCCTGGAACCACGAGCGACCTTGAGAGATCAGGACGCTTTCCGCAGATGGTGGTGCCACATAGTCCCGGCTACGCTGAGAATCTTCTCAACGAGCTGCGCTTCTATGAGAAGCATATGGACATTGGTTTCGATCTCGAAGGACGCCGCTTCGGAGAGTACCGACCGGAGGTTCTGCAACAGGTCATGCACAGGGCGAGGCGGCCGACAGGAATCAGGCCTGCCATTTCGCCCGTGATCTGACCGTCGTCCAGGTTTTCGAGTTGGCCGATCTGGTGGGCCGCCGCCCGTTTGGCAATTTACGAGCCGACCGTCTAAAAATTAGCGAGGCCACCAGATGCCATGGCCCTCGGTCATAGTCACCTTGATCACAGACGGTCCAAGCAATCGGGTTTAACAGGCGACACGGATTTAACGTCCGAATCGGACATTGCCGGGGATGATCTTCCTGTAGTGAAAAGCTCTCGCGACACGCGAGACGACAGGAGAAAACGTGGCCCCGGCGCACAAGCCGCTGACCATGGAAGACAGGGAGGGTTATCAGAAACTCTCTAGCGCAAGCTTTCGCGGATCTCCATCTAATTGTTAGTAAAGTTCTAATTTCGGCACGGGCGCGCCTAAAAGGCAACGGCCCCTCGCATCGGTAGAAAGGAGATGCGAGCCAAAGCCTTTTACCGATGGAGGAGCCGTTGCGTTACCATCGTACCTTCGGACTGGATGCCGAACAACTCGATGAACTTGGGGCGTGTATCGAAGATATCCTGCCCGATCCCTGGGATAAGGGAATCGGGCGGCCGAAGAGCCTCTCGCTGCGGGAAGCGATCATGGTCACGCTGCTTTACAACCGGCAGAGTATAAGAGTATAATCGAAGAAGTCATTGCGGATCTTTTCGGGGTTTCCCAGGGCACCGTCTCGGAGATCGTCTCAAAATTCACCCCGCTGATCGCTCAGGCTACTGAAGAATTCCGGCCTGACGCGGAGGAAGCGAAGCAGATGACTCGGGGCCGGCTCGCGCTGGTAGACGGCACGTTGTGGCCATGCTGGTCGTGGGAGAGCGCCCCCAATGCCATGTACTTCAGCGTGATCGGGCGTTCGGATCGTGACGGCGCCGCCCGTCGGCGGTCGCTGGTGTGTTGAACGGAGAGTGACGGCGGCGGGCGGGCATGCCGACGGCCCGGCTGTCGCTCCGGGCGGGCGACCGGTTCCACGGTCCGGCGGCAGGCAGTGCTTGAGGGTGCGGGAGACGGGACAGCGGGGGGGTCAGGCGGCGATCGGGCCGCAGATGCTGATCTGGGCGGGAGCTGTCCGCGTGGCCAGGCGGGGGCCGCCGGTCGGGAAGCCCGGGCGGGCCTTGGTTTTCCGGTCGCGGTGCCGGTTGCGGTCTACCTGGACGCGGCGGCCGGCCAGCGTGTCATCGCGGTTCGCCCGGGTCAGCGCGGCGGGCAGGCTGGCTGTGGCCGCGCCGGTGCGGACGGAGGTGATGACGGCGCGGCGGGCAGCGGTAAACGATCTCGCGGGGGTGCACCGGCTGGCCAGCGCGTGGCCCCTTGCGGGCGGGGACAGCGATCGCCGCGGCCGTGCGGGCGGTGGCGCGGGCCAGCTCGACGGCGGTCACCCAGGCGGCGTGCTCCTGCACGATCAGGGCGGGAGACGCGGAGCGGAGCATCGCTCCGGTGGACGGCCCGGCGCCGCTGATCGCGGACTTGGCTTCCTTCAATGCTGTTTCCGACCCGATCCACCGCCAGTGGTAAGCGGCGGCGAGAACGCCCGCGGGGTAGGCGGCATGGTCGGTGAGGTCGCTGATCAGGCAGAACAGCTCGGGGGCGTCCCGCCCGGCGACGGTTACGGTGTATTCGATCACGCGGACGGTCAGCGTGACGCCGCCGCCGGACAGCTCCGCCAGGTAAGACCCGTCGGGCAGGAACCCGCCGGCCCGCGGCAGCGGTATGTCGCTCTTGACGCGGATCAGCACGTGCGTGCCAGTGGTGAGCATCCGCTTGATGCGGGGTGCGCCGGGGAAATTCCTGTCCATAATCCATATCCGGCCGGCGGTGAAGAGGTGAGGGTAGTCCTCCAGGGCCTTATCCAGCAGCTTCTGCTCCGCTTCTCCCTTGTCCCGCCCGCCGCTGGCCGCGGCGCCGGACGGGCCGCAGGTTATCGCCAGGGTGGCGCGGGTGGAGGCGTTGGACAGCCGCAGCTCCCTGAGCTGCGGATACGGCGAGGAATCATCAGCGGTGCCGGCCGACCCGAACGCCTCCCGGTTCGCCGGGTTATCCGGGACCCGGGTCAGCGACCCGTCGATCGAGTAAACGTCCAGGTCTCCTACGGTGACGGCCCGGTAATCGTGATCGCGGTGCTCGGCGTCGATGGCGGCCAGCAGCATGTCCCGCAGCCGCTCCAGCGGCTCCGGCCCGGCCGCCGCCCGCCACGCGGAGACCACCGTCGCGGTCGGCAGAGCATAGGGCCGCTGCCACGGCACGCCCGCCAGGTCCCCGATCAGGGCGGCCATCACCTCGGCATAGTCCGCCGACGTCAGCGTCATCAGCAGGACGAACCGGATCGCCAGGCCGGCCGTCATCGCCCGCCGCGCCTTCCCCTTGACCTTTCCCTTCAGCGTGACAGCCCGGGCGATCTCGCCGATCGTGTCCGCCCGCCCGGTCAGCGCGTCCAGTCGCTCCTCCGCCAAGCCCAGGCGGGCATGATCAGCCGGATGCCCGGCGGCCTGCACCCGCCCATTGCGGCGCACCACCGCCGCCGCGACCGCGACCGGCTTGAGGAACACCACCAGATCCCTCGACTGGATCCTGCCCGCCCCGGCCGCGACCAGCGCCGAACGGCCGTCCTTGCCCAGCCCCCGCCGCGCCGGCGAGACCAGGTCCTGTACCCGGACCGCAACCATCTGCGCCCCGCCTGGCAGCTTAAAGACGGCATCCTCCCCGCCAGCGAGGGTGACATCCGGCAGCACGGCAGGGTAGAACGGCATCAGGAGGCTCCCGGGACGAAAAGGTTGCTCGACACTTCCTCTTCTATCGGGAACCTCCCTCCCATACCCGCACCCGCCGTGTGTGTCGCCTGGCCGGAGCGGCGGCACGGCCATCGGCGTCACCGCCCGGGCGCCGTCACTCTCTGTTGAACATCACGGTGATCGCCTCCGGCTAGCCCGGCGACCGATCCGAACGCCCAACCACGCTGAACTACATGGCATTGAGAGCGCCCCCGAGCTATGGGCTGGGAAATACAAGACCACCGGCCATGGCAGCCTCATTATCAGCGACGGATCGGGAAACATAATCTTCGTCTCGGACCCGGCTCCCGGATGCGACCATGACATGAAGAAACTGGAAGGCGAGGTGAAGGAGATTCTCGGCCTTGCCGGATCCGTTATCGCAGACAAGGGATTTCAAGGATCCGGTTACGTCACGCCAGCTAAGAAGCCAAAGGACCGTGAACTCTACATGCGCGAGCATGAGTACAATAACCAGGTCAGTTCCATCCGCGCTCCCATCGAACGTGCGGTTGCGCACCTGAAAACCTATGCCACCGCACTGCTACGTGTGCGGGCTGACGATCAGCGACGTGCCAGATGCCGGCCGCGGCCGTTCACCCTCGTGTCCTTCGGCCCGACCGACAACGCGAAGATGCGCGACAGCCGGCCAATGGCCAGCCACGGCCGCGTGGCTTCCGCACATGCCGAATTGAGCGCGTTGCTTACATACATATCTATGCACCGACCGGCATGCTCACTCGTAATCCAGCGGGCCTGGGTGTAGCTCGCAGGGATGGCGGCGCTGCGTTGTAATGCATCCTGGCGCAAAGCCAGATCGAGTGATATACGGGTGATCATCTCCGTATATCTTCCGAAAAATTGAGCGATGATCACCCGTATATCTGGCGTTATACGGCCGAAGAGTAGTGATCTGATCTTCGATCACCCGTATAACGCCGAATATTTGCTGTTTCCAGCTGCGGTGCCTGTGCTTGACTGCAACTACAGATCATTCAATTCTGCGCGTGCGCTGATCGAGGCGGCCGCGCGGCCGTGTCGAGCCAGTGCTCGCGATTGGCCGTGATGGTCGCCACGACCTGGTCGAGCAGTTCGCCTGGAATCCCTTGCTCCGGCACAGCTCGATGATCTCTTGGCACTCAAGGTCAGCATCGTCGACAAGAGCGGATTCTTCCTCGGTCCGCTGAGCGGTGTAGTAATCGCGATCGGCGACAGTTGACGTGTAGCCGACCGCTCCCATCGAGATCGAC
>WNGE01016392.1_pt1 | contig 10581 bp, 8 predicted proteins | sample 5400651 | NCBI WGS metagenome assembly WNGE01 (sample SAMN13153370, study PRJNA577476) | soil metagenome | isolation source: 60 cm soil or saprolite under grassland replicate 2 | place: USA:California | collected 2016-06-15
CCTCGCCCGCGTGAGGCTGCCGGCGCCGGCAATGTCGCCGGCCGTCACGCCGGCTCCCGGATCAGCTCGCCGTCTGGGCGTCGAAGAAGTTCGACCAGTCCGCGGCCTTCGAGGCGCCGTTGCCCAGGATGAACTCCTCGACCATCTCCCGGGCGGCGTCGTCGGAGAACTGCACCGGGGGAGACTTCATGAAGTACGCGCTGGGCCCGATCAGCGGACCGCCCACCCCGCGGTCGAGGGCAAGCCGGGCGCACCGGATGGCGTCGATCACGATCCCGGCCGAGTTCGGCGAGTCCCACACCTCGAGCTTCATGTCGATGGTGAGGGGCACGTCTCCGAAGGAAGTCCCCTCCAGGCGGATCTGCGCCCACTTCCGGTCCTTCAGCCAGGCCACGTAGTCGGAGGGTCCGATGTGGATGTTCTCCTTGTCCAGGTTCTTCCGGAGCTGGCTCTGAACCGATTGCGTCTTGGAGATCTTCTTCGACGCGAGGCGCTCCCGCTCCAGCATGTTCATGAAGTCCATGTTTCCGCCGAAGTTCAGCTGGTACGTGTTGTCGAGCCGAACGCCGCGGTCCTCGAACAGCTTGGCCAGGATCCGGTGGACGATCGTGGAGCCGACCTGGCTCTTGATGTCGTCGCCGACGATCGGCACGCGGGCGTCGGCGAACCGGCGGGCCCACTCGCGGTCGGAGGCGATGAACACCGGCATGCAGTTGACGAACGCCGCCCCGGCCTCCAGCGCGGCCTGCGCGTAGTGCTTCGCCGCGACCTCGCTCCCGACCGGCAGGTAGTTCACCACCACCTGTGCCCCGGTCTCACGAAGGACGGTGGCCACGTCGACCGGGTCCTCGGTCGACTCGGTGATCTGCTCCCGGTAGTACTGACCCAGCCCGTCGAGGGTGGGCCCGCGCTGCACCTCCACGCTCAGCGGAGCCACGTCGGCGAACCGGATCGTATTGTTCGGCTCGGCGAAGATGGACTCGGAGACGTCCCGGCCCACCTTCTTGCCGTCGACGTCGAACGCGGTCACCACCTTGACGTCGCGAACGTGGTACGGACCCAGGACGACGTGCATGAGGCCCGGGACCCGGTCGCCGGGGGAGGCGTCCTTGTAGAACTCCAGTCCCTGCACCAGGGCGGAGGCGCAGTTGCCGGCGCCGACGATGGCCAGCCGGATCGGCTCGTTCTTCATCAGGCACGCTCCTTCTGGGCGACGGGCCGGGGCGGGGCCACGGTCCGCCGGCGTCGGGGCCGGGCGGACCGTTTGGCCGTGGTGGACCCGGGCTGCACCTGCAGCCGTTCGGCCTGGATCAGGTCGTCGAGCCACCGGATGTCGGTCTCGGTGGCCGCAAGTTCGTGGTTCATGAGCGACAGCGTGTAGTTGTCGATGGCCTCCCGGTAGCTCCGGAGCGAGTCCTTGAGGGTGGACCCCCTGCCTTCCAGGAAGGCCCGGCGCCGCTCCAGGAGGCGGATGCGGGTCTCGGGCTTCAGGTACTTGAAGAAGGCCAGCCGAACCGAGAAGCCGTTGTCCTCGCTGGCGTCGTGCCCGGCCCGCTCGAGGAGCTCGGCGAAGACCGCCTCGCCCTCCGGAGTGATCCGGTAGACGTTCTTGCGCCTTCCCACCTCTTCCTTCGGGAAGATCATCTCCACCGCTCCCTGGCGCTGGAGGCGCTTCAGGGCGGGGTACAGCGAGCCGTAGGACACCTGCCAGAAGCTGCCCAGCGTGTCCGCCAGGCGCTTCTTGAGCTGGTAGCCGTGCATGGCCCGCTCCTTCAGCAGACCGAGGATGGCCAGCTCGAGCATCCGGTACCTCGCCTCCTATCGCGTCGATATATCAGTCGAATATATCGAAACGATATATCGAGGCGATAGGAGTGTCAACCTCCCCGGCGCGTCCGGGCTGGTCAGGCCCCTCCGGTCTCGTCGTCCGGGGCGAGGCGGGGCACGGCCTGGGCAAGCTCTCGCACCCGGCCGAGGAACTCCTCGCCCTCGTACACCCGGTTGGCCTCGATCCCGGCCGGGGCTGGCGCGATGGGCACGAACAGGGCCCCGCCGCCCTCGTTCCGGCCCACCGGCTCGAGCCACAGGCTCATCAGGTACAGGGCCGGAACGTGCAGCAGCCGGAGCTCCACCTCGTGCGGCAGCTTCTCGGCCGCCTCCTCCGCGACGGTCATCGCCTCCGTTGTCCCCTGGACGAAGGGTCCGTCGTTGATATGGGAGAACGAATGCTGGTCCGCCTGCAGGCCGGTCTCGGCGCTGGCCACGACCGCCTCGTCGACCTCGAGCAGATACCGCCATCCGCTGGGCCGAGCGGCTTCGAGCCGGCCCTCCTTTGCGCCGTCGTCCAGTCCGAGGACGAACACCGGGTGTGGTGCGGTCGCCGTGAGCTGCTCCGGCCGGGCCTTGCGCAGACCCCGGGCGCTGAACTGACCCCGCTGGGCCAGCGCGCCCAGCGTGTCGCGGAGCACCGCCACCGACTCCTCGGGGGGCTCAGGCGCTCGCAGCGGCATGGTCGGCTCCTACGCCTTCGTGTAGTAGGTGTGGGTCCACGAGCCCGACCCCTGATAGTTCGTCTTCAGCGTGTCGTAGGTGAGGTCCGACTTGCCGTAGATCGGGTCGTCCACCGCGACGTAGTTCGGAGCGTCCTCCAGGTAGCCGATGATCGCGAGGAAGTGGGCGCCACCACCCGACCAGGCGACGCGGAGCCCCACCGGCCGCCCGCCGTCGATCTCGTCGTCGACCGACTGGAAGGACGCGGCGCTCGAATCCTTGTGGTCGAGGTGGCCCACCCTCGTAAGTGAGGTGTCGAGCGTTCCGTAGACGTTGCAGGCCCCGCTGGCCCCCGCTCCGCAGCAATCGGTCCGGCCGAGCTCTCCGTTCGCCACCTGGCACTGGGTCCAGGTGCTCGAGGGGTCGTAGAACAGGGCGACGCTGGTCGAGACCGCCGCCCAGCACCAGTTGGTCTGCTGCTGCGCCTGCATCTGGAAGTTGAGCCGATCCCACGCGGGCAGCAGCCACCGGATGTACTTCCAGAGGTCGAACCACCGAGAGACGTGGACCGTGACGTCGCCGACCAGGTCAGCGAGCCGTTGCTCGATGGCGCTGTCCGCGATGGCCGGCCGCTCGTGCAGCTGAAGAGGGATCCGGGTCCGTTCCAACAGACTGGCTCGAGCCACCGACAAACCTCCCACCCGACAGGGCCGCTGCCCCGGCCGGAGGATTATCCGGCCGTCCGGCTGGGGCGGTCAACGCGGAACGCGGGCTGCGGTCGCCAGCGGGTCAGGGCTTCAGGCCGGGGCCGGTTTGGACCGGTTCGGGGATGCTGGCCTCGAGCGCCGGCGGCTTCGCCTGGCGGGCGGCCAGGATGAAGGCCGCGCTGAACAGGCCGAGGATCCCGCAGGCGACCCAGAAGCCGTTGGCGGATCGGGTCACGAAGTAGGCCCCGAGGACCGGGGCGGTGACGGTCCCGGAGGACCAGCACAGGCCGTAGATCCCCTGGTAGCGGCCGCGCATGTGCGCGGGCGCGATGTCGGCCACGTACGCGTACCCGACCGGGGCCCCGATCATCTCTCCCGTGGTCCAGATGGCCACGGTGACCATCAGGGCGAGCAGACTGTGGGCGAACGCCGTCAGCCCGAAGCCCACTCCCACCAGCGCGAACCCCAGGCCGATCATCCGGCGGGCCGGCAGGCGCATGGTGATCGAGGAGATCGGCAACTCGAACAGCACGATCAGGATCCCGTTCAACGAGAGCAGCAGGCCGAAGTCGGCGTTCGACAGGTGGCTGACCCGGGTTACGTGCAGGGGAAGGGCGGCCTGCTGCTGGAAGTACACGAACGCGGCCACGATCGAGCTGGCTAGGAAGATCGTGAAGGCCCGATCGGACAGCGCGTGGAGGTAGCCTCCCCCCCTCCGGTCCTGGCCGCGTGCCGTCCGCGTTCCCTCCGGGAGCGCGACCAGGGCGAGGATGCCGAACGCCACCGAGGTTCCGGCGTCGGACAGGAAGACCCAGAAGAACGAATGGTTCGCCAGCAACCCGGCGACCGCCGCACCCCCGGCGATGGCGAGGTTGACGGCGAAACGCAGCAGGGCGAAGGCGGAGACCCGCTGCCCCTCCGGCACGACGTCGGCCACCAGGGCCCCACCGGCCGGCCGGTACATCTCCGTGGCCAGCCCGGCCAGGAAGGCCAGGGGGAGGATGGCGCCGTACGAGTGGACTTGGGACAGCGCCAGGACCGTGGCGGCGCTCGAGAACATGGAGAGCACGATGGTGTTGCGACGGCCGACCCGGTCGGCCAGGTGCCCGCCGATCAGCGACGCCAGAACCTCTCCCACGCCCCACACCGCGACGGCCAGGCCGGCCCGGGCCGGCGAGATCCCACGCCGGGTGAGGTAGAGGACCAGGAACACCACGGCGAAGCTGGCGAACCGATTGACGAAGGAGCCGGCCACCAGGAGCCACGCCGCCCTGGGCAGCTCTCTGACATTCCGCCGGAGGGTCCGGCGGTCGTTTCCCTCACCCACGCCACGCAGGCTACCCGAACCCTCCGACGGCGGGAAGCGGCTTTTCGGTGGAGATCGGTCCCGGCCGCCTGGCCGACGGCCGGGAGGTTGGTTCGGGCCACATCCGGGGCACGTACACTTACCGCGATCCCGACGCTTGCCCTGATGCCGAACATGCCTCGAGTCCTCCTGATCGGATGGGACGGCGCCGACTGGCGCATCCTGGATCCCCTGCTGGAGCGGGGGGTCCTGCCCAACCTGGCCTCGCTGATCGAACGGGGAGGGCGGGCCGTGCTCAGATCAACCCTCCCGACCCATTCGTGGACGGCCTGGCCGTCGTTCCTGACCGGCGTCGACCCGGCGGAGCACGGGGTGTTCGACATTTTGGAGGGCCGGGGGGGCGAGAAGCGGTTCCCCGTGACCTTCCGTTCGATCAAGGAGCGGACCTTCCTCGAGGACCTGGCCCGGGCGGGGGTCGAAACGCTCACGGTGAACGTCCCCCTGACGTTCCCTCCGCCCCCCATCCGGGGGAGGTTGATCGCGGGAGGGGTGCTGCCCAAGTGGCGCGCCTTCACCCATCCGGAGGAGCTGGCCGGCGAGCTGGAGAAGGCGGGCTCCCCCTGGCCGATCAACGGGATGTCGTGGACGACGTACCGGAACCGGCCTGAGGCCTTCCTCGACGAGGTGGTGCAGGTGACCTCCGCACGGCAGAAGGCTATGGAGCGCCTGGTCGACGAAGACGAAGGGGACTGGCGGGTGGCGTGCTTCGTGTACTTCTCCACAGACCGGGTGCAGCACTGCCTGGCGAAGTACGTCTCGCCGGACCATCCCGATCAGACCGAGCTCTCCAAGACGGCGGTGGCGGCCAGGGTTCGGGACGTCTACCGGATGCTCGACGACGGGCTCGGCAGCCTGATCTCTCGAACCGGTCCCGAGGACCTGGTCCTGTTCATGAGCGATCATGGGTTCCAGTCGTGCACCAGGGCCGTGCACATGGACCGGCTGCTCGAGCGGCTCGGGTTCCTGGAGTTCTCGGCGTCCAACGCGATCTTCGGACCGATGCAGTGGGGACCGGTCAGGGCAGTGGCCCGCAAGGTCTACGACCGGCTGGGGCTGCATGGGAGGGTGTCTCTCCCGCAGGCCGTCGACTGGTCGAAGACGAAGGCCTACACGAGCGTCCGATCGACCGGCGAGGGCATCTCGGTCAACCTCGCCGGGCGGGAGGCGAACGGGATCGTCGATCCGGCGGACTTCGAGCGGGTCCGCGACGAGGTCGCCGAGCGCGTGTCGTCCTTCGTCGATCCGGAGACCGGCCGGCGGCCGGTGGGCCGGATCTGGCGGCGGGAGGAGGTGTTCAAGGGCGCCCACGCGGACCTGGCCCCCGACCTCGTCCTGGAGGCCGCGCCGCTCTACAGCCTGACGCACGCCAGGACCGCGGTGGAGGCGGCCGACTGGCTCTCGGGGGACCACCGGATGGACGGGGTGCTGGCCGCCGCGGGTCCCTCGGTGGACCGGGCGAGGTTCGATGGGCCGTTCCAGCTCGTGGACCTGGCTCCCACGATCCTGGCCGCGGTGGGGGCGCCGGCCTCGGTCCGCCACTCGGGGTCGGCGCTGGCCGCGGTGCTCGGGACCGAGGTGGCCGACCGGGCCCAGGTGGCCGGGGTCGAGGAACGGGCGGAGGGACCGGATGCGGCGTCGGCGCTCGACGATTCCGAGGCGAGCGAGGTCGAAGAACACCTCCGGGGGCTGGGCTACCTCGAATGAGCCCGGCCGAATGGACCTCGCGCCGACGCCCCACGGGGTGGAGGCGGTCGTGAGCGGCGAGGCCCCGAACGGGTTCCGCGGCGCGCTGCGGTCCGTCCTTCCCCAGGAGCGGTTCGGCGACCACCTGGCGATCCTGGCCGGGACCGGCCAGAACATCGCGGGGCTGGTGGTGTTCGTGGTCGCTTCCCTCGGGGCCAACATCGTGATCTCGCGAGGACTGGGCCCCTCGGCCCTCGGCGTGGTGACCCTGGCCACCCAGTTCGCCTTCATCGGGGGCGCCGCCACCCGGTTCGGGATGGACATGGCCGCCACGCGGCTGGTGGCGATCGACGTGGGCAGGGATGCGGCGGGCCGGGCCCGGCCGGTCGTGCTGCGCGCCGCGGCCGTCGCCGCGGTGGTGAGCGGGGTGGTGGCCGTGGCCGCCTTCTTCGGCGCGGGGTCCCTGGCCCGGGCCTTCGGCGGCGGGCCCGGCGCTCGCGCCGCGTTCCGGGGCGCGGCGGTCGCTCTTCCCTTCGTGGCCCTGACCCAGGTGTACCTGGGGGGGACCCGCGGGCTGAAGATCATGCGCCACACGCTGTACGTGTACTGGTCGGGGCAGCCCCTGGCCTGGGTGGTGCTGATGGTCGCCGGATGGGCGGTCTCCAAGACCGTGGGGGTGAGCGTCCTGGCCTACGCCGGCTCGTGGATCGGGGCCACCGCCGCGGCGTGGTTCTTCTGGGAGCGGGAGACGAGGGCTCTCCCGCCCTTGCCGCCGGAGCCCGGAGTGGTCCGCGAGCTGGTCCGGTACGGGGCCCCGCGCGCCCCGGCGGCCCTGCTCTCCCAGCTCCTGTTCTGGACCGACTACTTCGTGTTCAGCCGCTACGCGAAGGGGCCGGAGCTCGGCGTGTACGCCGCGGCGGTCCGGGTGGCCCAGGCCCTGATGCTGTTCCTGATCGCGGTGAACTACATGTTCAGCCCGTGACTCGCTGTACAAGGCGCTGACCCGCTGGATGCTGGCCGGGACCATCCCCCTGCTGCTGCTCCTGCTCATCGCGCCCCAGCCGGTCCTGCAGGTGTTCGGTTCGAAGTTCTCCACCGGGACCACCCCGATCCGCATCCTTCTGGTCGGTCAGGCCGTGAACGTGGCGGTGGGGAGCGTGGGGTTCATCCTCATCATGGTGGGCAGGACGGGGTGGGACCTCGTGGTCTACGCCGCGTCCTTCCTGGTCGACCTCGGGGTCGCCTTCGCCCTCGCCCCGCACCTGGGAGCCAGGGGAGCGGCCATCGCCCAGGCGACGACCATGGTGGTGTCGAACGTGAGCCGGCTGTACCTGGTGTGGCGGTTCGTCCACATCCAGCCGTTCAACCGCAACTACTTCCGGTTGGCCATCCCGGCGACGGCGTGTGCCGCGGCCATGGCGGCGGTCCACCTCGTCGCCTCGAAAGGCAGCTGGCCGGTCGATCTGGTGGCCACGGCCCTGGCCGGGACGCTGGCGTACGCGACCGTCCTGCTGGCCGCCGGGCTCACGCCGACGGAGAAGGCGACCGTGTCCCAAGTGTGGCGAAGGAACGCCGGGACATGAGTCGCCGGTCGCCGCCTCGCGACGCGGTCCCCGGAGACGGGCAGGGCGGAGCTACCATCGGCCCGATGAAGACGCCGACGACTCGGCCGGCCGAAGCTCCTCCCGCACCGCCGGCCGCCCGTCGTCCCGCCGGCGCGGACTCGTGGCTGGCCTCCGCCGCTGCCGTGGCGGTGCTGGCCCTGGTGGTGATGGGGTTCTTCCTCTGGATCTTCCCGGCCAAGGGCTACCGGGTCCCGATGGGGTGGGACCAGTCCGAGTATCTATGGCGAACCAGGTACGCCCAGGTCGTCGGCCTGACCCACATCGACCAGGCGCCGGGGTCGGCCCGCAGCGCGAAGTCGGGCCGTCCGGCCTATCCGGTCATCGGGGCGACGCTCTCGTCCCTCAGCGGGACCAGCCCGTTCCGCGTGGCGGTGGTCCTGCCCTCGGTCATGGCCGCGGTGATCGGGCTGGCCGCGGCAGCGTTCGTGGCTGGTTTGCTCCGGCGTCCTCCGTGGCAGCTCGCCGTGGCGGCGTTGGCGGTGAGCCTCTCGCCCGTGGTGATCCGGCTGATGCAGCCCGAGGGGTACATGGACAACATGTTCGCCGCCGCGGTGTTCCTGGCCGCGGCCATCCCGCTGGCGCTGGCCCTCGAAGATCGGGCCGCGCTCCTTCCGGCGATCCTGCTGCTCGGGGCGGGGGCCACGATCCACTGGGCCTTCTTCGGGTTCATGGGGGCGGTGCTGCTCCTGACGGGGGCGGCCTACGCGCCGGCCTCCTGGACGTCGTGGCGGTCGGGCCGAACGAGGCTGCTCGACACCCCCACCGCCCGGATCGGCGAGGGCCTCGTTGGCGGGGCGGTGATCGGGACGGGGATGATCTTCGCCGTGCTCGGCAACGGCCTCCCCAAGGCCCGGGTGGATGTGTCGGAGTTCACGAAGAAGCTTCGAAGCGACCTGCCGAAGTACCGGTTCCCGTTCACCCTCCCGCTGGCCGCGGTGGGGGGGGCCGCGCTGATCGCCGATTCCCGCGACCGAGCCGAGCAGCCGAGGCGCAGCCGGTTCCTCCTCGCCTTCCTCCTCGCCTGGTGCGCGGTAGTGGCGGCCGGATACGTGGCCAAGGTGTTCCTGCACCTGGCCGTGCCGGCGCACCGGTTCCTCGCGTTCGCCCTGGCGATCCCGGTGCTGGGCGTGATCGGGATCCTGTGGGGAGCCCGGCTCCTGGCGAAGGTGAACCGGATCCTCGCGGCGGCCCTGGTGGTGGCCGCCGTGGTCCTGATGGCCAACGTGGCCCACGGCGAATGGTTCGCCGCCAAGTCGTGGATCGACCCGGCGAAGGTCCGGGACGCCGCGACCACAGCCGCCTACCTCGAGGCGGCCCACGTTCCGCCGGGCCGGCCCGTGGTGTTCATCGTGCAGACCCGGGACTGGAGCGCCGCCGCGCTGTTCGGCCACATGATCCGGGCCACCATCCCTCCCGACCGGATCCGGGACGTGTACGTGTACGTGGGGTCGGCCGCGTCCTACCGGTCCCACCGGCCCGACGCCAGCCGGATCTCGGCTCGTTACTTCCAGCGCGTCGAGCCCGTGTACGCGCGGCATCCCGTGGCGGTGATCCTGTCGGCGTTCAACCAGACCTATTACCAGCAGTGGGCCGGGCCCCATCCAGACCTCGTGATCCGGGACAGGGTGGCCGTGGTGGTGGGCCCCAGGCCGCCGGCGGACATCCCGTCCTCGGGCCCCCCGATCGGGCCGCCCCTGAACGCGCTGTCGCTGCCCTATCTCGGAGCGCTCGCCGCCGGGGTGTTCGCCGTCCTGCTCCTGATCGGGCTGGGCTGGACGTTCGTCCTGCTCCGACGGTGGCTCCGGCCGCAGGAGCTGTTGGCCGTGGCGCCGGCGGTGGGAGTCGCCGCCCTGGTGCTGGGTGGGATCGTCATCGACCGGGTCGGCGTTCGCCTGGTCGGGGTGGGGGGCGCGCTGGCACCGGTGGCCATCGCCGGGGCCGGGTACGCGGCGGCCTGGCTCAGCGTTCGGAGGCGGGGCCGGCCGGCCGTGCGGGCCTGAGCGACGTCACCGCGAACAGCGCCCAGCCGATCCCCCCCGCCAGCGACAGGGGGACCAGCGGCTCCGCACCCGAGAGTGCGAACCCTGCCCGGCCCCATCCCAGCGCGGTCAGCGTTGCCGCGGCCATCCCGAGCGCCGGGGCCAGGGCGATCCGAACGACGGGGTCGGGCGGCAACAGAAGGAAGCTCCACCCCCCGCCGGCGAGGAACAGGACCACGGCGACGAGGGCGGAGACCAGGACCAGCCCCTTCAGGCCCGTGTTCGCCACGGGAGCGTCCGCCGGCCCGATCGGCGCGGCGGGAAGGGGACCCTGCAGGACCAGGACGCCCGGGGCGACCACCCGCTCGGGGTTCGACGCGCGCGCCGAGGCGAAGCCTCTCGGGCCGAGCTTCTGGATCAGGATCACCACCCGGCTGGAGGCCGGCTGGGGCAGGCGGCCCGCCCCGCGGGCCGAACGGTTGCCGGCGAGGTAGTCGGCCGGGGTCCCGTAGTACTGGACGGCTCGCGGAGCGACGTCGGCCGGCAGGACGGCCCGCACCGTCTGGATCGCCGGGCGGCCGCTGGTGGACTTCCCCAACACGTAGACCACCGGTCGGTTCGGGAGCCGTTCGAGGTAGGCTCCGCTCGCCGCGATCTGCTGGGCGGCGGTGGGATCGATCCACGGGCGCTGGGGCCATCGCCAGGCCGCGGAGAGCGCCCCGAAGCCGCCC
>WNGE01008970.1_pt1 | contig 10580 bp, 6 predicted proteins | sample 5400651 | NCBI WGS metagenome assembly WNGE01 (sample SAMN13153370, study PRJNA577476) | soil metagenome | isolation source: 60 cm soil or saprolite under grassland replicate 2 | place: USA:California | collected 2016-06-15
CGAACTTTTGTACCATTCGTCGGAAATCGCTATCAGCCTTGTCCGCATCTCCTGGTCAGTCATCTGCCGCGCTTCAGGTCTTTGATTGTTTAGTTTTTTCACCAGCAGTCTTAGGAAAGCATTGTTCGCGGATTGCGGGGAAACTATGGGATAGTAGCCGGTCACGAGCACATATGATTCCGAAAAACTTTTCCTGACGCGCTGCAACAGGCTATTCATGTCCTGGCCGCAACTCTTCCTGACCTGCGCGCGTAAATCTTCCAATGGAGTGGACGCAGCCAGGAGATTTTTTACGCCGACGTCATTTACGCAGCCGTTCATCAGAATCAACGCCGGACTTGATTGATCCTGCTTGTAAAACTGGATCGCGTGGTCCAATTGTTCGTTTATACTCGGGGTGCCCAGATTGACTTCGCCATAGGAGGTTGCGAATCTAGGCGGCGTTGCCGGCGCTGCAGATATCACAGCCCCCGAATGCGCCTCGACGTGGACTTTTACTTCTCGATTGGTTTTTTCCTCCAGCCAACACTTCACTCGCGACGAAAACTTCTCTTCTTCTCTTAACCCCTGACCCCACATTATCGAGTCGCCGAGCACCAGCATCTGCAACGGAGCAGCACCTGAGGATTTGATCTCATTTGGACAAGCAGCAGTCGCGGTAGCAGCAGCCAGGCAAAATAAGAGGACCAGCCCAGGAAGAATAAGGAATGTCTGGCGAAGGGATTTGGGGGTCATGGGATTTACGGGCAATACTTCGTGACGATCGGCCACAGGCTTCAGCAAAACCAACGCAGTTCAGTCTCAATGCAACCTAATGCGCACTGGTATAAGTTGGCGCAAGAAATCCTCGAGCAAGTTCAAACTGACTCTGGAACGATAGCTCTTTGTGGAGCGAATGTCGTCTATGGGCACAATTTCCCGCCCTAACACCGCCTTGGCTTTCTCAATAATATTTTCGTCAAGACTCTTTCCACGCAGTTCCTCTTCCGTTTTGAGGCAGCGAAGCGGAATGGGCGCGATGCTGCCGAGTGCGATGCGTAGGTGGTCCACCGTGCCTTCCTTAACTCGGGCCGTAGCGGCGAGACACACTTTGGATATCGCTTGTGCTTTTCGAGTGCCTACCTTGCGGTAGTAGTGTTGCAAATCCGGCCAGAGTCGGGGCAGACGAACATGTGCCAGCAGCTCATCGGGCTGCATGATCATGGTCTTGTAGCCCGTGTGGAAAGTTTGGTACGGCACCCAGCGCGGGCCGCGCACCGAAAGTAGTTCTAATTCCGCATTGTAGGCCAGCAAGGCAGGAGGCGAGTCGGCAGCCGGAGAAGCGTTGGCGATGTTACCACCAATCGTGCCCCGGTTTTGAATTGCCAGACCGCCAGTCTCACTTGCTGCCTGGCAGAGCATAGGAAACTCTTCACGCAGGATCGGGTTCGACTGAATTTCCGTGTAAGTAGCCAGGGCGCCAAGAGTAACGTGATCTGTGGTAACTGCAATGCCGCGAAGCTCTGCAAGATTCCAAATGTTGAGATAATTTTTGTGCGGCAGTTTGCCGGCTTCCAGCAACACCATGAGATCGGTGCCGCCGGCAAACGGCTGCCACGTTCCCGGCTCACGCGCAAGCAGAGAGAGCGCATCCAATAACGATTTCGACGTTATGAGTTGATAGTTAGGAATGAATGCGCGCATGCGGAACTCGTTTCGACTTTCTCTTTTTTGCGTGTCTATCGCATTGTTTTGCGATCTTCAGGTTGTCAGCATCAATGAGCCCCGAAGCGGCGGCGGAGAGTAGCCCCAGGCGTAAGCCTGGGGATCCATTTAATACAAAACACAGCCCGCGAAGCGGGCGACAGAAATCCGTGTGCTTGAGGCGCTGCGCCATCTGTCAACCGAAAATCTCTTTTCCGCACCCCAAAGAAAATTATCAAGTTGGTACTGGTGCAGTTTCAATTGGCATTCTCATTAGCACCGTGGCTTCAGCCTGGTGGAAGTGATGTTTCCCACGAAACCGGAAACCGTTTTAAACGGTTTCCCGTCATCTGTCTGGCGACTGGTCACCGGGCTAAAGCCGCGGTGCGAATGACAGCGAAGTTGATTCAAAATCAGTAAGTATCAAAGTCTCTTGCGTTGACGGTTCCCAACTCTTCAGTCCCATTATTACTTCAACTCCTCCTCCCGACACGCGCGCACCACAGATTCAAAAATTTTCATATAGCCGGTGCAGCGACAAAGATTGCCAGCTAATCCATTGCGAATATCAGCCTCACCAGGATTCGGATTTCGCTCGAGGAGATCCACAGCCGCCATGACCATGCCCGGCGTGCAGATACCGCATTGTGATCCACCGCAATCAATGAACGCCTGCTGAACTGCGTGTAACTGTTCTCCATTCGCAACGCCTTCAATCGTTTTAATTGACGATCCTTCAACCTGTGCAACCGGAACCAGACAACTGTTCACCAGCCGGTCATCGATGAGCACTGTACAAGCACCGCATTCACCTTCGCCGCAGCCCTCCTTCGTCCCTGTCAAGTGTAACTGCTCGCGCAGCACGTCGAGCAAACGCTCCATCGGATAGACTTCAACGGTTCGCGTTTCGCTATTAACCAAAAACTCTAGTTTGATTTTCGTTCTCGTTGATTCCAATTTGATCCCATTAAGAGCGGGGGCAAGCCACCCTTCCTAACTTCGAGCTGAAGTGCGAAGAGTTTGCAATCTTGCTTGAGAGTCCTTCGAGCTAGTATGAACCGAGGCGCCACGTCGTCTCGGGGTTGGGAAGGCGGGCTTGCCCCCGCTCATCCTAATCGAACCTCAACTCTTCCATCATTGCTTCAGGCATCAAGGGTACGTGATTGAAACTAACGCCGGTCGCGTTCTCAATCGCATTCAAGATCGCCGGCGCCGCGCCATCCATCGGTAGCTCGCCGATTCCTTTCGCCCCGCCGGGGCCGTATGCATAAGGGTTCTCTTCGAAATAGACCCGAATCGGCGGAATGTCGGCGGCGGTTGGCATGATGTAGTTGGTCATTTGGCCATTGGCCATGCGGCCGTCTTGCCACACGACGTTTTCGAAAAGCGTAAAACCAATCGCCTGCGCCACTCCACCTTCAATTTGTCCCGCTGCCAGCACCGGATTGATCACTCGCCCCACTTCCTGCACTGCGACGAAGTCCTCGACGCGGGCTTCATACGTCAAGGTATCAACTGAAACTTCGGCAACATAAACTGCCCACGCATAAGCGCCATATGCGTCACCCTGATACTTCTCGTCATCCCAATGAACATTCGGCGGTGGCTGATACTTACTAAATGCTTTCAATGGGCCAAAGCTTTTGATGTAATTGCGGCACGCTTCCTCGAACTCCCGCGAGTCGTACGCTTCCTGCAATAACCCGCTGCCCAGGAGCGTCTGCTTCAAACCGAGCACGGCAGACTCCACCAGCTTGCCTACGACCATACACGTCCGCGATGCAACAGTCGGCCCACTGTTGGGAACATTTGCGGTGTCCGGCTGGCTAACTTCGATCAAGTCACTGTCGACCCCAAGGGCCTCCGCGGCGATCTGAGAAAAGATGGTGTTGGTTCCCTGACCAATCTCGGTGCTCGCTGCGAGAATGCGCACGCGACCTTCAGCGGTCGCTTCAGCGCCGACTACGGATTCCAAATAAACTTCACCCGAGCCCGTGAAGCCGGCGCCGTGCATGAACGATGCGAAGCCAATGCCCTTTTTAATTTGCGATCTGCTCCTGCCACCTGTTTCTTCGGACTGCCCCTTTCTGTTCTCGCGCGCGAATTGCTGCGTCTTTTCGTGATAGTCCGTTAGCGCAAACGCGCGATCGAGCAAGTGATTCATGTTGACCTTCTCGCGAATCACCTGGCTGGTCGCCGTGGTCTGTCCTTCGTGTACAAAGTTGCGACGACGAAACTCGTCCGGCGTAAGACCCAACGTTCTCGCAACTCTATCGAGTTGTCGCTCGAGTGCGAAGATACTCTGCGGCGCCCCGAAGCCTCTAAACGCGCCGTGCGGTGGAACATTAGTCGCGACCGCAGTCGAGCGAATGCGGACGTTGGGACAGTAATAAGGACCAGCGGCGTGAATCGTGCCTCGGGAAAGCACTACCGGCGAAAGCGTGCAATAGGCGCCGCCGTCGATGATAAATTCGATCTCCATCGCGAGCAGCTTGCCGTCTTTCGACACCGCTGTTTTGTGCCGGGTGCGCGACGGGTGTCGCTTCGTCGTAGCGACCATGTCTTCCGCACGGTCGTAGATCATCTTTACCGGCTTGCCCGATTTCCACGAGAGTAGCGCGGCATGCCCGGCAATCATCGAGGGATACTCTTCCTTGCCGCCAAAGCCGCCGCCGGTTTCAGTTTGAATGACGCGAATCTTTTCTTGCGGCAGACCGAAGAGTTTTACGAGCGCCTTATGAACATAATAAGGACATTGCATTGATCCCCAGACGGTCACGCCTTCATTCGGATTAGCGATGGCGATCGCGCCGTTGTTCTCAATGTAGAGCTGCTCCTGGGCGCCGGTGTGATATTCGCCCTCGACGACGAAGTCGGCTTTCGCCCAAACGTCATCCACGTTGCCTTTATCAACCAGGAATGATTTGAAGACGTTGTCCTCGCCCCAGACGATCTCTTTCTTGTCCAGTGAGTCTGCCAAAGTAAAGACCGGCGGCAGCTCTTCGATTTCGATGCGCACGTTGCGGCGGGCTTCTTCAAGCAAGTACTTGTCAGGATGAGCCAGCAGCACGATTGGCTCTTCCCGGTGATTGACTGCCTCGTCTGCGAGATAGGGCTGGTCGTTAAGAATCAGGGCCACATAATTCTCACCAGGAATATCCTTAGCGGTGACGATGGTGAATTCATTCCACGGAATATCGCCTTCAAACAAAATCTTTGTGATTCGCCCGCGCGGCACGTGACTGCGCACCGTCGTTCCATGAAGCATATCCGGAAAAGAAATGTCGTCGACATAAAGCGCCTGACCAGTGACCTTCTTGCGGCCTTCCTTGCGCGGCGCCGATTTGCCGATCGGATGTTTGCTTGTGTTTGGATTCATTAGAACGATGTACTTTACAACTCCTGGTAACCGGTAGCGCAAGTACTAAACGTGGGATAGCGTATCTTCAGTTGACACTGCCGGCGACGCGCGATTTAAAAACTGACCTATTGCCAGCCTCTCGTGTATGATTCCCCCGCTTTTCCATCCCTTTTGATCCAGACCAGCGAGACTGGCTGAATTTCAGGAGCACCACATGTCACAAAAAACTTCTTTAATGCTTTGCGTTGTCTGCGCTATCGTACTGATAGGATGTTCAAAGTCGGAGACGACGACCAACCGCGAGAATGCAGCTCCGCCCTCCACGAGCACCAGCCCAACGACTGCCCCGGCGAAGGCTACCACCGCCGGAGAAAAGATCGGCGTGCCGGAATGCGACGATTTCATTGCCGCATACGATGCGTGTGTTTCCAGCAAAGTTCCTGAAGCCGCGCGAGCTCAATATAAAGCGAGCATAGAACAATGGCGCAGCTCCTGGCGCAAACTCGCCGAAAATCCAAACACAAAAGCAACGCTCGCCGCCGCCTGCAAGCAATCGGCCGAGTCAGCACGAGCTTCGATGAAAACTTATGGTTGCACGTTCTAGGGCGACCAGCACGCCTTTGTCTCCCAGTAACACCTCGCTTTTAGCGAGGTGTTCGGCAAACAAATAATGGTGTCAGCCGTTTCAACGGCTTTTCCGAGAAACCGTTGAAACGGTTGACTAGTTTTGACGAGTCTCGATTGCACGTTCTGAGCAACCACCGCCTCATTAATCTCTGTGCGTTCTCTGTGCCCTCTGTGTCTCGGTGGTGAAATAAATCGCGAATAAGAATCCACCACGGAGACACAGAGAACAGCGAGGTTACACAGAGGAACCCCCAGGGAACATTACATTCACGAAAACTTCGCGTGTTCCAACAACAACAGTCCAATAGAAACTGCTGCCAGGGTGTACATCACCGGATGAATATCTCTTCGCCGCCCGACCAGTAGATATAGCCCGACATGCGAGATGAAGCCCCAAAGAATTCCCTGCGTGATTGAGAACGTCAGGGGGATAAGGATGATTGTCAGAAACGCGGGCAAGCCTTCCTCAATCTTCGAGAACGAAAGCTTGCCGACACTACGAAACATCGAAGCGCCGACAAGGATTAACACAGATGCGGTCGCATAGGAGGGAACCATGCCCGCCAACGGCGCAAGAAAAAAGCAGGGGAGAAAGCAGAGCGCCGTAAAGACCGAAGTCATTCCCGTGCGTCCGCCCATATTGATGCCCGCGATGCTCTCAATGTAAGCGGTGCCGGAAGATGTTCCAGCCATTCCAGCGCCAAGGGTCGCAAAGGAATCAACAATCAAACCCTGCTTGAGGTTCTTCGGATGGCCATGTTCGTCGAGCAAGTCCGCCGCGTGGGCCACGCCAATGAAGGTGGAGATTGAATCGAACAGATCGGTAAACAGGATGCCGATAATCGCGGGCAGCAGGGATAGTTTCAGAGCGCCGAGAATATCGAGTTTGAGAAAGACGCTTTTGAAATCAGGCGCACTGAAAAACTTATCCGGCGCTTTAACTAAACCAAGCGTCCAGCCAATCAGCGTGGCGAAAACTATCCCGGCGAGAAATGCAAACGCGCTCTTGCGCGTTATCAGCCAAACCGAAATCGCGGTGGCTATGATCGTTAACAAGGCCGGCACACCGAGCGTTCCCAGCTTCACAAACGTCACCGGATGCGATGCGATCAGTCCGGCATTTTTCAGCCCGATGAATGTCAGAAAAATTCCAATGCCGGCGGCGGTTCCCAGCCTTAGTTCAGTTGGAATTGCTTTGGCAATAGTTTCGCGAATGGGCGTGACGGATATGACGAGGAACAAGACGCCGGCCCAGAAAATGATTCCGAGTGCGACCTGCCACCAAACCTTCTGCGTCAGAATGATGGTGAACGTAAAGTAGGCGTTGATGCCCATGCCCGGCGCAACCGCGAAAGGAAGCTTCGCATAGAGGCCCATGACGAGAGTCATCACGAAACAGACCAGCACCGTCGCCGTCAGCACGCCGCTGAAAGCCATGCCAGTCCCCGGCGTCGAAAGAATCGCCGGATTCACGACGATGATGTAAGCCATCGTGAAAAAAGTGGTGACGCCCGCGATCGCTTCGGTGCGGAGGTTTTGCCTGGGGATGGCAGGTGTTGTCATCGACGGTATGATTCGATAGGGATGGTTGGACCGCGGAGAGTTTATGTTACTTGCCTGCGAGACCGCAATTTCTTCATTTCCAGAAACAACAGCCCGAAGGTGTCCTTCGGGTTGTCGGTTATCAGCTTGAAGCGAGTTACGATTCTGTCGTGGCGCGTTTGGTAGCCATTCCGCAATATCGGAGGGCATTTCGACTCGCGTTCAAGAACGAAGGAATAACGATCGATACGATTGCTAAAGCAATTGCTACCTATGAACGCACACAGCTTTTCGGAAATTCACCTTTTGATCGGTTCATCACCGGCAACAATAATGCGATCGCCGAAGCTCAGCAGCGCGGATGGCTGCTATTCAAAGGGAAGGCACGGTGCATTGAATGCCACACCTACACTCCGGCTTTTCCATTCTTTAGCAATTTCAAATTTCACAATACTGGTATCGCCATCTCCGACAAGAACTTTGAGAGCTTGATGAATCAGGTGACGGAAGTCCAAAGCTCGAATGATCAGGCACTCAGTCTGTTGACCCACACAGAGGGAGTTTCAGAACTCGGGCGCTATCTTTCGACACAACAGCGAAGAGACCTGGGCGCCTTCAAGACTCCGACCCTGAGAGATATTGAGCTGACGGGACCATACATGCATAACGGCTCACAGAAAACACTTCTGGATGTTGTTAAGTTTTACAGCAGAGGAGGCGACCCCAGCTCCAATCTTGACGAGCGGATGCGGCCTCTCAATCTAACCGACCAGGAAATTAATGATGTGGTCGAGTTCCTTAGAGCATTGACTAGCGACGATGTATTGCGAGAAACGCAATCCGCGAGGCCGCAGACCCGAACCTCGTCGCCACAATAGCAAGCTCACCGACACGATTATTCAGGCCCGGCAACCTAGCTGGCGAGACTCCAGCCAACTGCCACTCTCATATTGCTACGAAACTGTGCCCTGCCAAACAAGGAAGAGGATGAGCTAAACCCGTCTAAGATCAATGGCTCGCATTATTGCTAACTCGATCTGCATTAGATCATCAGCACGGGGACTCTAGCTGCGATTAGGATTGGCGGGTATTACTTTGCCGCAGGTTGCCGGGGTGCTGCCACAAACTACCGTTTTTGGGTGACGAGTTGCGAACCCTGAAATTGGGTACCGCCAAATCTTGGCTCGCCTCCAGCACTCGTATAGAATCCCGCCGCAAGTAATCCCGAGACTCAACGGGCTGGGGGCCATATTGATCCTGCTCAAACGATAACCACCCGGCGCAACAGTTACACGGACAAATCAGGATAATGAGCTTGACTGCGGGCACAAAAATCGGTCGCTACGAGATTCGCGAGAAGGTTGGCGCCGGCGGAATGGGAGAGGTTTATTTGGCGCTCGATACCGAGCTGGATCGAACAGTGGCGATCAAAATTCTCCCTGAAGTTCTGGCCTCAGATCAGCAACGACTGCAGCGCTTCATTCAGGAAGCAAAAGCAGCTTCGGCTCTAAATCATCCACATATCCTCACAATTCATGAAGTTGGCACGATAGGCGGCACGCGTTTCATCGCCACGGAGTTCATCGATGGCGATACTCTGCGCCAGCGCATCAACATCGGAATGAAGCTGCTGGAGATTCTCGAGGTTGCTGTTCAAGCAACCAGCGCACTCGCGGCCGCGCACGCCGCCGGCATCATCCATCGCGATATCAAGCCTGAGAACATCATGGTCAGGCGCGACGGCTACATCAAGGTTTTGGATTTTGGCCTCGCCAAACTGACTGAGCCGACCGGTTCTACCACCGACACCGAAGCGCCCACTAAAGCAATGGTCAACACTGGCGCCGGCACCGTGATGGGCACGGCTAACTACATGTCGCCTGAGCAGGCTAAGGGAACCAACGTCGATGCGCGTACAGACCTTTGGAGCCTCGGAGCGGTTCTCTACGAAATGGTCACCGCACATGTGCCGTTCGCTGGAGAAACTCCAACTGAAACCATTTCCCTGATTCTGCAAAAGGAGCCTGCACCACTCACTCGCTATGCTCATGATGTCCCGACAGAGCTGGACCGAATTGTGTTTAAGGCGTTGACCAAGGATCGGGAGGAACGTTATCAAACCGCAAAGGATCTTCTCATCGATCTACGTAACCTGAAACGTAAGCTCGAAGTTGACGCTGAAATCGATCGCACCGTCCCACCAGAGTTTCGCGACCAATCCGCAATGGGCACGGGCTACGGCACGCGAACAACTGCGTCGGGTGCCCTGTCAACGACGTCCGGCAGACATTCCGCTTCCAGCGCTGAGTACATTGTCGCTGGAATCAAGCAGCACAAAATCGCGGCAGCCATTGCCGTCACACTGCTTGTGATTGGCGCAGTCGGTATTAGCGTTTACCTGCACGCGCGCAATACTGAAGTCGCAATCGAATCAATCGCAGTGTTGCCTTTTGAAAATCAGAACCACGATGCGAACACCGATTACTTATCTGACGGAGTTACCGAAAGCATCATCAACAGTTTGACTCAGCTTCCTAATATGAAAGTGATCGCGCGCAGTTCGGTTTTTCGCTACAAAGGGAGAGAGACCGATCCTCTTGCAGCGGGAAAAGAGTTGGGTGTGCGGGCCGTGTTGACCGGCAGAATGATGCAGCGCGGAAACAGTCTAATAGTAAGCAGCGAACTGTTGGATGTGCGCGACGGCAAACAACTGTGGGGAGAGAGGTATGAGCGGGATGTGTCGGACCTGTTGGCAATGCAGCGAGACATCGCTCAACAAATCACGAGCAACTTGCGGCTAAAGCTTTCTGGTGTTGAGCAAGGCCGCGTGACCAAGCACTATACCGACAATGCCGAGGCTTACCAGCTTTATCTCCAGGGCCGCTTTCACTGGAATAGGCGAACCGGCGAAGCACTCAAGAAATCGATCGAATACTTCAATCTGGCGATTGCGAAAGACCCTAATTACGCACTGGCTTACGCTGGACTGGCTGATGCGTACCTTTTGTTCCCTGGCTACTCGGTGGCCTCGCCCCAGGAATCTTTCCCGAAAGCGAAGGCGGCTGCCAGGAAAGCTCTCGAACTGGACGAAACGCTTGCTGAAGCGCATACCTCACTCGGCTCTGTCCTCATGTCCTACGATTGGAACTTGCCGGAATCAAACAAAGAATTTCAACGAGCCCTTGAATTGAATCCTAATTACGCGACCGCGCACCATTGGTACAGCGATTCAAACCTTCTGGTCATGGGTCGATTTGATGAGGCCCTCGCGGAAATGAAGCGAGCGCAGGAGCTTGATCCGCTCTCGCTGATCATTAATGCTGAATTAGGAACCATCTACCTCTACGCACGCCAGTATGATAAAGCC
>WNGE01014378.1_pt1 | contig 10580 bp, 10 predicted proteins | sample 5400651 | NCBI WGS metagenome assembly WNGE01 (sample SAMN13153370, study PRJNA577476) | soil metagenome | isolation source: 60 cm soil or saprolite under grassland replicate 2 | place: USA:California | collected 2016-06-15
AGGAGCCCGCGTCGATCACGGCTCCCATGAAGTTCTGGAAGTCGGTGACGTCGCTCATCTTGATCGTCCCGACCTCCTCGACGAGCCGCTCGCGGATCTCCGGCCAGAGGTTCGACGGCGCGAACACGCGCGATGCGGCTGAGCATTTTTGTCCCTGGTACTCGAAGCTCCCGCGGACGATCGCCGTCGCCACGGCGGCCGCGTCGGCGGAGGGGTGGGCGACGATGAAGTCCTTGCCGCCGGTCTCCCCGACGATGCGCGGATAATTGCGGTAGTTCGCGATGTTCGAGCCGATCGTCTTCCACATCGATTGGAAGACAGGCGTCGAGCCGGTGAAGTGGACGCCCGCCAGGTCGGGGCTTGCCAGGGCCGCGTCGCCGATCTCGGCACCCGCGCCGTAGACCAGGTTGATCACACCCGGCGGCAACCCGGCCTCCTCGAACAGCTTCATCAGGAAGTGCGCCGAGTACGCCGCTGTCGAGGCCGGCTTCCAGACCACGGTGTTGCCCATCAAGGCCGCACTCGACGGCAGGTTTCCCCCGATGGCCGTGAAGTTGAAGGGTGTGACGGCGAAGACGAAGCCCTCGAGGGGGCGGTACTCCATCCGGTTCCACGTCCCCGGCACCGAGTTCGGCTGCTCCGCATAGATCCGGAGCATGAACTGGACGTTGAAGCGGAAGAAGTCGGTGAGCTCACAGGCCGCGTCGATCTCGGCCTGGTGGGCCGTCTTCGACTGACCGAGCATCGTGGCTGCATTGAGCGTCGCACGCCACGGGCCCGAGAGAAGTTCGGCGGCCCGGAGGAAGACGGCGGCTGAACGGTGGCCAGCACGTGGTTCTTGTCATGTGGCATGACCGCATCGAATGTCTCGCGGGTGCGGATCTCTTCGCCGCCGATCACGAGCGGGAGCTCGATCTGCTCAGACCGCATCCGCTCCAGGGTGAGCCTGAGCTCCTCGCGCTCCGGGCTGCCTGGCGCGTAGTCCTTGACCGGTTCGTTCTGCGGCGGAGGAGGTCGGAAGAGGCCGGGCGCGGTGGACATCCGGCGCGATTGTAGGCTTGGGCACGGTGTCTGTGATGTCCGTCTCGTACGCGGCCGAGGGCTGGGGCGTGGGAGAGCTGTGGTACGAGGGAGCCCGGCTGGTCTGGCACGAGCTTCCACGACCGATCGCCGACGTACCTAGCCGTACACGCGCGCGTGCGCGTGAAACCCCCACCCAGGGTGGGGTGAGACGCCCACCACCCTCGCGGTCGACCATACCGGCGAAACGGACGCGTGCGAGTAACGGCTCTGTGCCGAAGGTGCAAGAGCTCGTCCACAGTCTCGGGGCGTACTTCGAGGGCGTCCGGATCTCGTTCGACGACGTGGAGTTCGACATGGATGGGTGGACGCCGTTCCAGCTCGATGTGGTCCGCGCACTCCGCCGCGTGCCTTATGGAGAGGTCGTCTCGTACTCGGAACTCGCGCGTCTTGCCGGCCATCCTCGTGCGCAGCGTGCCGCCGGCACGTTCTGTGCACACAATCGCTTCCCGCTCGTCGTTCCGTGCCATCGCGTCGTGTCGTCCGACGGCCTCGGCTCGTACGGCTCGCTCGGCCTCGACTACAAGCGACGACTACTCGCGCTCGAGGGTGTCACTCTCTGAGGATCTCCGCAGTGAGCTCGCGGCGATCGCACCGCGAAGCGACTGCGACCGCCTGGCCGAGCTCTCTGGGTTGTTCCATTCGGCCGGCAGTGTCCATCTGAAGGGACGCGGGGAGGTCGCCGTCCACCTCGACGTCAGCGACCCAGCGGTTGCGCGGCGCGCCTTCAGCCTGCTCCGGACATTCGCCGTCTCATCCGAGATCCGGACGTACCGAAGACGCGCGTTCGATGCCGCGACGCGATACCAGCTGCACGTCGCCGGGGGCGAGCACGCGCTTCAGGTCCTTCACGAGGCCGGGATCCTCAGCGCGCGGCTGACACCTCTCGCACATCCGCCGCGGCGTGTCGTTGCGCGCTCGTGCTGCCGCGGCGCGTATCTTCGTGGCGCGCTGCTCGGCGGTGGCTCGCTGAGCGGTCCGCGGTCGCCGCACCTCGAGATTCGGACCGCGGAACCGGAAGGCGCCGACTTCGTCGCGGAGATCGCGCGTCGCGACCGAGTGCAGCTGGGCGTCGTCGACCGCGGCCGTCACGCCGTTGTCTATGCAAAGGGGATGGAACCGATCGCCGATGTGCTTGCACTCGCCGGCGCCGGCGAGACCGTGCTCCTGTTCCAGGAGAACGCCGTGATGGCGGCGACGCGCTCACGAGCCAACCGCCTCGCGAACGCCGATCACGCCAACCTCGTCCGCACCAGCCGTGCAGCCCACGACCAGCTGATTGCCGTGGCGCGTCTGCGCCGCAGCGGTGAGCTCGCGAGACTGCCCACTCGGCTGCAGGAAATCGCAGAGCTACGCGAGCGGCATCCGACTCTTCCGCTTCGCGAACTGGCGCTCAAATGCCGTCCACCCGCCACGAAGGCCGCTGCGCACAGGCGTTTACGGAAGTTACAGGACCTCGCGTCAATCTAGTTTTCGCGCCTGGTTTGTCGTTTCACGTGCCCCCCTTCGTCATACTCAGACGCGGCGGGTCTGCGCTCGTCCGGCGTCGGATTCAGACCCCGTCCGACGCCACGGTCCTGAGCGTGGTTCAACCGGAGGGGGAGGTCGTCCTCGGAGCTTCCCCTCCGGCCCGCCGCTTGTGCTCTGCACAAGCGGCGGGCCGGTCGGGCGGAAACGGCCGCCCGGGCAAGCCCGGTCGGCCTCCTAATGTCGACATCGCAAGCGATGTCGACGCGGCCCGCCGCTTGTGCAGAGCACAGGCGGCGGGCCGGTCGGGCGGAAACGGCCGCCCGGGCAAGCCCGGTCGGCCTCCTAATGTCGACATCGCAAGCGATGTCGACGCGGCCCGCCGCTCGTGCCGGTCACAGGCGGCGGGCCGGTCGGGCGGAAACGGCCGCCCGGGCAAGCCCGGTCGGCCTCCTAATGTCGACATCGCAAGCGATGTCGACGCGGCCTGCCGCCTTCGGCAAAGGTCGTGCAGACGGCCCGTCGCTCGCTTTGGGATCCGCCACGCACGAAGAGGGCCTCATTTAGACTCGTGCCATGGCCAAGACGCGTGTGGGGATCAACGGATTTGGGCGGATCGGGCGCAACTTCTTTCGTGCGCATCTTGAGCGCGGCGGGGACTTCGAGATCGTCGCGATCAACGATCTCGGGGACGCCAAGACGATGGGGCATCTGCTCAAGTACGACTCAGTGCTCGGGCAGCTCGATGAAGACGTCGAGGTTGGCGACGGGGTAATCCGCGCCGGTAAGGCGGAGCTCCAAGTTCTGTCGGAGAAAGATCCCGCCGGGCTGCCGTGGCGTGACCTCGAAGTCGAGCTCGTGATCGAGTCCACCGGCTTCTTCACCGACCGCGACGGTGCGCAGAAGCACATCGACGCCGGCGCGAAGAAGGTCGTCATCTCCGCGCCAGCGACCGATCCCGACGTGACCATCGTGCTCGGCGCCAACGACGACACCTACGATCCCGAGCAGCACCACATCGTCTCCAACGCGTCCTGCACGACCAACTGCGTCGCGCCGCTCACAAAGGTTCTCCACGACGCGTTCACGGTCGAGCAGGGGTTCATGACGACGATCCACGCGTACACCAACGATCAGCAGATCCTCGACCTGCCGCACAAGGATCTCCGCCGCGCCCGCGCCGCCGCCATCAACCTGATCCCGACCTCGACAGGGGCGGCACGTGCCATCGGCCTCGTCATGCCCGACCTCAAAGGCAAGGTGGACGGCATCTCCGTACGCGCTCCCGTTCCGACCGGATCGATCACGGATCTCGTCGTGCGCCTCGGCCGTGAAGTGACCGTCGACCAGATCAACAACGCCTACCGCGAAGCCGCCGACGGAGGACCGCTCGAAGGACTCCTCCGCTACGCGGACGATCCGCTCGTCTCGACCGACATCGTGCACTCGCAGTACTCATGCATCGTCGACAGCGAGCTGACGATGGCGTACGGACCCATGGCCAAGGTGTTCGGCTGGTACGACAACGAGTGGGGCTACAGCTGCCGGCTCGTCGACGTCGTGGCGAAGATCGCCGCCGACATCCCCGCGGCTGTCTCAGCCTAGGTGCGCAAACCGCGCTCGGTCCGAGAGGCCGACGTCGAAGGAAAGAGGATTCTCGTGCGCGCCGACCTGAACGTGCCGCTGGCCGGCGGACGGGTTGCAGACGACACGCGCATCCGTGCGTCTCTGCCTACGCTGCGGCTCCTGATCGAGCGGGACGCGCATGAGATCACGGTCTGCTCGCACCTCGGACGGCCGAAGGGAGAGGATCCCCAGTTCAGCATGCATCCCGTCGAAGATCGCCTCCACGACCTGCTCCCGGGCGAGCGCATTCGGGTGCTCGAGAACACACGCTTCAACCCCGGCGAGACGAAGAACGACCCCGGCTACGCGCGAGAGCTGGCGGAGAACGGCGATCTCTACGTCAACGACGCCTTCGGTTCGGCGCACCGAGCGCATGCGTCGACCGAAGGCGTCGCACATCTGCTGCCGGCGTACGCGGGGCTTCTGCTCGAGCGTGAGCTGAGCGAACTGGGGAAGCTGCTCGGCGACGTCGAGCACCCGTTCGTTCTCATCTCCGGCGGCGCGAAGGTGGAAGACAAGCTCGGGGTCTTGCAGAACCTGGGTGGGAAGGCCGACACGGTGCTCGTCGGCGGCAAGATGGCCGAGGAGATCCGAGACGACAATCCCCTCCCGTTCGAAGTCGTGCTGCCGCTGGACGTCGTCGCCGCGAGCGAGTTCGCCGAGGACGCGGAGAGCAAAGTGACTCCGTATGACTCGCTCCCCGAGGGCTGGCTGGGCCTGGACATCGGGCCAGAGACGCGCGAGCTCTTCGGCCGGCACATCTCCGAGGCGCGCACAATCTTCTGGAACGGCCCAATGGGCGTCTTCGAGTGGCCGCGCTTCGCGGACGGAACGAAGGCCGTCGCCGAAGCGGTCGCCGCGTCGGAGGGCTACTCGGTCGTGGGCGGCGCCGATTCCGCGCGCGCACTTACGGAGCTGGCGCTGGACGACCAGGTCTCCTGGCTGTCGACCGGCGGGGGTGCCGCCCTCGAACTGCTCGAGGGAAAGGAACTACCCGGCGTGGCGGCGATTCCGGAGAGCTGATGCTGATCGCGGGCAACTGGAAGATGTACAAGGGCCCGGCAGAGACGGCCGAGTTCTGCCTCGGCCTGCGCGAGCAGGAGCTCGAGGGTGTCGACGTCGTCGTCTGTCCGGCGTTCGTCTCGCTCGCCGTCGCCGTGCAGTTGCTCGCCGGCACGGAGATCGCCGTGGCTGCTCAGAACGTGCACTGGGAGCAAGAGGGCGCGTACACGGGCGAAGTGTCTGCGGAGATGCTGCAAGAGCTCGGCGTCTACGGCGCGATCGTCGGCCACTCTGAACGCCGGCAGCATTTCGGAGAGACCGATGAGACGGTCGCCAGGCGAACCGAGGCAGCGCTCGAGGCCGGCCTGTTCGTCATCGCATGCGTCGGGGAGACGGGGGAAGAGCGCGAACGAGAAGAGACGGAAGAGGTGCTGCGCCGCCAGGTCTCCGTCCTCGAAGGCGACGACAACCTCGTCCTCGCCTATGAACCCGTGTGGGCGATCGGCACCGGCAAGACGGCGACGCCCGACATGGCTCAAGCCGCGCACGCCTTCATCAAGACGCTCATCGACGTGCCCGTCCTCTACGGTGGCTCGGTCAAGCCCGACAGTGCATCGGAGCTGCTTTCGCAGCCGGATGTCGCCGGCGCGCTGGTAGGCGGCGCCTCGCTCGAGCTCGAGTCCTTCTCAGCGATTTGCCGCGCAGCTATCCGCTCGTAGCGCTCGTTGTCCTCGATGGGTGGGGCTGTGCGCCGCCCGGCCCGGGAAACGCCGTCGAGTTGGCGGAGACGCCGAACTTCGACCGCCTCTGGACCATCTTCCCGCATACGACCCTGAACGCCTCGGGCGAGGCCGTCGGGCTCCCGCCCGGGCAGATGGGGAACTCGGAGGTCGGGCACCTGACGATCGGATCCGGCCGGGTGCTCTTTCAGGACCTCATGCGCGTGAACAAGGCGATCGAGGACGGATCCTTCTTCGACAACCCCGCCTTGAGGGCCGCGTTCGAGCGCGGCGAGCGGACGCACCTACTCGGCCTCGTCTCCCACGGCGGTGTTCACTCCCACATCGACCATGTCCAGGCATTGCTGCGGTTCGCGCCCGAGAAGACGTGGATCCATGCCTTCACCGACGGCCGCGACGTCTCGCCCCACGCGGCTGAACGGGACCTCGCGGAGCTTCCGACGGACCGGATCGCCACCGTCGCGGGGCGCTACTACGCCATGGACCGCGACGGGCGCTGGGATCGAACTCAGCGCGCGTTCGATGCGATCGTCAAGAGGAAGGGGGAGAAGGCAGCGGATCCGATCGAGGTCGTCCGCCGTAGCTACGAACGCGGTGTCACGGACGAGTTCATCGAGCCTGTCGTCCTCGAGGACCGTCCCCGGCTCGACCCGGCGCGCGACAGCGCCGTCTTCTTCAACTTCCGGCCGGACCGCGCCCGCCAATTGGTGATGAAGCTCGTCGGGGCGGGTGCCGATATCACGACCATGACGAGGTATCGGGCCGACCTCGATGTGCCCGTTGCGTTCCCCGAACGGGAGGTGCGCGAGACGCTGGCCGAGGTTCTGGCCGAGCACGACGCGCGCCAACTGCATGTTGCCGAGACCGAGAAGTACGCGCACGTCACCTACTTTTTCAACGGCGGCCGTGAGGCGGAGTGGCCGGGCGAGACGCGAATCCTCGTTCCGTCGCCGCGCGACGTCCCCAGCTACGATCACAAGCCCGAGATGTCGGCGGCGGAGGTGACCGCGCGCTTCGTCGGCGAGCTCGACCGCGACGGCTATTCGTTCGCGGTGCTCAACTTCGCCAACCCCGACATGGTCGGACACACGGGATCCATCCCCGCAACGGTGAAGGCTGTGGAGACCGTGGATGCATGCCTGGGCGAAATCGTGGCCGCGGTCGAGCGTAACGGAGGCGTCTCGCTTGTCACCGCCGATCATGGGAACGCCGAGCAGATGTTCGAAGAGGACGGCATCAGCCCGCACACGGCACACACGACGAACCCGGTCCCACTGATCGTCACCGACCCCGAAGTGACGCTTCCGGACACCGGAGAGCTCGCCGATCTCGTGCCCAGTGTGCTGGCGTTTTTAGGCTTCAAGCAACCTTTACAGATGACCGGAAAATCGCTAACGAGCCCGAACTAATCCGGGCTATACTCGGGCACCTTGTCACTTCAGCAACCAGATTTTGGCGTCCTGCGGAAGGCTCAAAAAGGCGACGAGCGGGCGTTTTCCATCATCGTCCGCGCCTATCAGGTCCCGGTCTACAACTACGTCCTGCGTCTCGTCGGTGACCGGACGCTCGCCGAGGATCTGACGCAGGAGGTCTTCCTGCGGGTCTTCCAGGGACTGCCGCGTTTCTCCTCGCGGTCGAAGTTCACGACCTGGCTCTTCCAGGTGACGAAGAACCGCGTGCTCGACGAGCTTCGCGCATCCGAGCGGCGTCCGCGCGCCGTCGTCGCGCTCGAGGACATTCCGCCGCTGGAGGTCGTCGACGCGCCGATGGAACGGCTCGAGGCGATCGATGCCGTCTGGCGTGCCGTCGAAGCGCTGAATGTCGACCTGAAGATGGCGCTCCTGCTGCGTGACGTCGTCGGGCTCTCCTACACGGAGATTGCGGACTCGCTCGAGATCACGCTGGCGACGGTCAAGTGGCGCATCTACAAGGCGCGCGAAGACGTGCAGCTCGCGCTCGCACGTGAGGGCATCACCTTCGGGAACGAAGAAGCTCCCGAAAAGATCGAAAAGGTCGAGTCCCTCTAGCTCAGCGGGAGTGCGCGCGGATCCAGCGCGCGAGGTTCTGAGCTTCCTCTGTCGCGTTGCCGCCGCGGACCGGCGGTGCCACTCGTGCCGGCGGCAGCTGTTGCCGCGACGACTTCCCGCCGCCGCCCCCGATCTTGGCGAGGCCGATGATCGACGCCACGGCAGCGACCACGGCCGCGGCGGCGATCCAGAGCCAGCCGCTCCAGCCGGGAATGCCTCGGTAGCGCCGCGTTCCCAGCGGCTCGGTGCCCGCGCTCGCCAGCAGCCGCTCGGTCGGCAGCTCCGTCGAACCCGCGAGCTCGTGTGCGAACTCGGCCGCGGAGGCAGGGCGGAAGCGCGGCTCGCGCGCGAGCGCATGCATGACCGCACCTTCGAGCGCCGCCGGAACGGACGGCTCAAGGTCGCGCACCGGCGTGATCAGACCATCGGTCTGCTGGGCCGCGAGCTCCGCGAGCGACTCGAACATGCCCGGTGAGTAACTCGTAGAGCACCGCACCGAGCGAGTACACGTCCGCGGCGGAGGTCACGTCTTGGCCGGCCGCCTGCTCCGGGGCGAGGTAGGCCGCTGTTCCGAGCACCGAGCCGGCCTGCGTCTGTCTCGTCGACTCCGCCGCGCGGGCGATCCCGAAGTCGGCGATCTTCAGGACGTCGTCCTCGCGAAGCAGGAGGTTGCCCGGTTTCATGTCTCGGTGGATCAGTCCAGCGTCGTGCGCGTGTTGCAGGCCCGCGCATGCCTGCAGGGCGAGCTCGGCGGCTCTCTCCGCCGGCAGCTTCCCGCAGTCCGCAAGGGTTCGGCCGGGCACGTACTCCATGACGATGAACGGCCGCCCGTCGGTCTCGCCTGCGTCGTAGACCTGCACGACGTTCGGGTGCGACAGCCGCCCGGCCAGGCGGGCCTCCCGCAGGAAGCGCGCCCGAAAGGTCTCGTCACCTGCAAGGTGCACGGCGAGGACCTTGATCGCAACGTGGCGGCGCAGTTCCTCGTCACGCGCGAGGTACACGATCGCCATGCCGCCGTGCCCCAGCTCTCGCTCGATGGTGTAACGCCCTTCGGCAAGCGTCTGACTCAATCGCCTTCCTTCTGCTTGTTCCCGTGCTTGCCTTTGTGCTTCCCGTGATCATGCCTGGGCTTCGGCGGCGTGACGCATTCGATCCGCGCGGCCAGGTCGTTAACGGCTCCGAGGAGCGGCTCCTGGAGCCCAACCGCGATCCGTCCCTCGTTGATCGCAGCGATTGTTTCCTTTTGCAGGTCCTGCGCGAGGCTCGCAGCCTTGCAGGAGTCGCCCACAGCCACCGCCTGCGCGACGGCGTCGGTCCGGGAAGCGAGCGACGCTGCAAGCGCTCGGCCCAGCCTGGGCGGCGGCGCGGCTCGGCGGTCCGGGCCGCTGCCGCAACCTGCTAGACAGAGCGCGGCTGTGAGGGCCGCTGCAAGCCTCGCTGCAGTGCTCACCGCTCGCTCATTCCCCCCGTTCAAGTCGGGTCGCCAGCGCGCGCGGTAGGCCGCGCTCACGCATCTCGCTCTGCGTCTCCTGGATCGAATATGCAACGCGTCGGAACGCGGCAAACCTTCGCTCGAGGTCGAGGAGGAGCCAGGCCGCACGCGGATCGCCGTCGCGTGGCTGCCCGACAGAGCCGGGGTTGAGCAGCCAGCGTCCCTCGAGTTCGAGCTCAGATCCTGCCGACGCCACGCCGCCGAGCACCTCGTCCCCGTCGGCGGTGATCGCCAGCGCGACGTGGCTGTGTCCGACGAGCACGAGCGGCGCGTCGGAGAGCTCGAGCGTCGCCCGCGCAGCTTCCTCTGTCAGCACGTACTCCCAGATCGGATCACGCGCGCTGGCGTGGAAGAGGTCGACGCCGTCGGCCTCCCCGACCGGCTTCAGACCCTCGAGGAACGCCCGTGAAGCCGGCGCCAGCACCTTCGATGTCCAGCGCGCAGCTGCCGCCGCCTCGTCGTTGAAGTCGCTCATCCTCAGCTCGCCGAGGACGACGAGGTCGTGGTTGCCGACGAGGCACCTGTCTGCGCGTGCCTGCACGGTCTCGCAGCACTCGTTCGGAAGTGGCCCGTAGCCGACGGTGTCCCCGAGACACCAGACGGCATCCACCTGCTCGGCGTCGATCTGCTCGAGTACCGCCTCGAGCGCGTGATAGTTAGCGTGGACATCGGATATGACGGCGACGCGCATCGTCAGACCCGCGACCTTAGCCGTCGCCGCCCTCGTGGTCTGGGCGATCGCGGCCAGCGTGCTCTGGCGGACGAAAGTTCCCGCCGACCTGCGCCTCCCGGGCCTCAACGAGCGCGCGGTCTTCGGTGCGGCCGTCGTGCGCGCCGGTCAGCGTTTCGATCGCTTCTTCGAGCTCTCGTGGTTGCTCTCGACGATCGCCGGCCTGATCGCACTCGTCGTCATGTCACGGCGCGGCCCGCGTTTCGCGCGTTCAGTCGGGCTCGGGCCCGTGAATGCCGGGATCGTCACCGGCGTGCTCGCCGTGACCTTGCTCTGGGTCGTGAGCCTGCCCTTCGAGCTCGCGACCTCCTGGTGGTCCCGGCGGCACGGGATCTCGAACGAGAGCTGGACGTCAATCGTGTTCTCGCAGTGGCCGAAGCTCCTGGGATCGACGTTCGGGGCCGTACTCGTCCTCG
>WNGE01012884.1_pt1 | contig 10579 bp, 8 predicted proteins | sample 5400651 | NCBI WGS metagenome assembly WNGE01 (sample SAMN13153370, study PRJNA577476) | soil metagenome | isolation source: 60 cm soil or saprolite under grassland replicate 2 | place: USA:California | collected 2016-06-15
TCGAAGGCCACGATCCGGTCCAGCTGACGAACGTGTTCCATCCGTCGAACACGACGCTGACGGTCGCCCCGGCTAATGCCGCGCACCTGTCGACGTTCGGGATCGACTGGGGGCGCGAGGGGCAGAGCGGCTTTTCCGCACCGTTCTCCTGGGCCGGGTGAGCAGCTCCTCCGGGCTCGCCCGGCTACAGCCCGGCCTGGCGACCCGTGAAGTCGCGTTCCTGCTGATCCTGGCAGCAGGTGCCTGGGCTGCGACCGTTGTGCTCGCCCGCGGGATGGCCGGGATGGCGGGCACGATGGGGCTGGGCTTGGCCGCGTTCGTGCCGATTTGGACGCTGATGATGGCCGCCATGATGCTCCCGTCGGTGTCGCCCGTGGCCTCGTTGTACGCCCGGACCATCCAAGGCAGACGGGCGATAAGGATCGCCGGGCTCGTGGTGGGCTATCTCGCGGCATGGTCGGCGGCGGGCGCGCCCGCCTACGGGCTGGCCTGGTTCGCCGGCTGGCTGACCGGGAAGCATCCCAGCGCCGCACACGTCATGGCCGTGGCGGTTTTCGCCGTTTGCGGGATCTACCAGCTCAGCCCCCTGAAGGACCGCTGCCTCGCGCATTGCCGCTCCCCGCTCGGGCTGCTCCTGCACTACGGCTCGTATCGCGGCACGTCCCGCGACCTGCGCGTTGGCGCCCATCACGGCGGATACTGTCTTGGCTGCTGCTGGGGCCTGATGGTGATCCTGATCGCGGTGGGCGTGATGAACGCGGCAGCGATGGTCGGCGTGGCCACGCTGGTGCTGATCGAGAAGGTCTGGCGATGGGGCCCCGCGGTCGGCCGACTCGCGGGTGTCGCCGCGCTGGCCCTCGCCGTGGCCACGATCTGGCTCCCCTGGCTCGCCCCGGGCCTGCACGCCGCGCCGCAAATGATGATGAATTGACCCCCAAGCCCCGGTCCTCCCCGCAGGCAGCCGCAGGCCAAAGCGCCGATACGCCATAACACCCTCCCCTGGGGGCTTTCGCTGTCAAGAGGGCGCGTTGGTCTGTCCCGGTGACCAGGGGATCGCCGGGCGGGCGTCGGGGCTATTGTGCTGGCTTTCCTCGCAGCTGCCGTGTCCGCGCCGCCGCGCCGGGTCCGGGTCAAGCTGGAGCGCCCGCAGCGGTAGCGCCCGTCAGGGCGCGGCGAGGACGAACGAGCTTGACGTCGGCAAGCGGCGGCCAATGATGGGGAGCGAGGAAGAGCCCAGCCTGCCGGTTGTGGGTTGCCGGGGCAGGGGTTCGCTAGGTGTTTCCCGGGTGGGGCTTGCGTAGTCGGCGGAGTGGTCTCACATCCACCCATTCGGCCGCCTGCCCGGTGGCGGGGGCCATGACCGTGCCATCCGGGGACCGGGCTGCTCAGTCAGTTCTTCGAGCGCGGCGTGGCCGCGGCTCAGGGTGTTCTACGAGCTGGCCCGGGCCTGGCGACCCCCTCCGGGGTCTTGTCACCGCGTCCCCGTCTGGGGCGCGGATGCTGTGGCGGGCTGCGGGATTGCGGCGCGCTGGGCGTCGTCGAGGAGGTGCCAGGCGCGGGTGAGCAGCTTGCGGGCGACCGCCGTGGTGGCGATCTTCTTCCCCCGCCGTCTGGCGATGCCCTGGAAGCTGGCGGCGAAATGCGGGTGGCGTTTGGCGGTCTGCGCCGCCTCGCACAACACCCACCGCAGCCACGCCGAGCCCTGCTTGGAGATATGGCCATAGTGGGCGATGCGGTCGCTGCCGCGGACGGTCGGGGTCAGCCCGGCCCAAGACGCCAGCTTGCGCGCCGAGCCGAACCGGCTCACGTCACCGATCTCGGCGAGGATGACCAGTGCGGTGAACGGACCCACGCCCGGCAGCTGGGTGAGCACCTTAACCCGCGGGTCGCAGCGGGCACCGCTTGGCCATCGCCGGCTCGCTCACCAGGAACGAGCGGGCCACCTCATCCACGCTCAGGCCGCCGAGCAGTCGCAGGGTCAAGGCCACGTGGTGACGGTACCTCGCCAAGATCGAAGCCCGGGGCGACCCGGGCTACGCCGCCACGTCGGTGATGCTCGGCGAAAGCGCGCTCTGCCTCGCGCTGAACCGTGACCGCCTGCCCGACCGACCGCGCCGGTGTCCTCACACCAGCGACGGCGATGGGTGCCGCGCTCGCCGACCGGCTCAGATCGGCGGGTCACACCCTCGCCGTGCGACGGATCACCCCGTAACTGCAGCACCCCGGCAGCACGCTCACGCGGCCACGCGGCCCGCGCCGATGACGGGCCCAGCCAGTCAGACAGGCCTTCGCGGGCGAACGCAGCAGAACAACAATTCTGAGCGCCTCCAAGGCGCCGTCCTTGCAGACCGATGGCGCGCCAAAACGGCGGGTCCGGTGGGTCAACCGCAGCCAACGCGCGTGACGGAACGTGACGCGCACTCCAAGGTGGCCCGACCCGCCCGGGCTGTCGCACCTCGGCTTACCCGGCGAAGGGCTACGGCAGAAACGTATAGCGTTGCCTACGGCTCTGCAGGCTGGAACAGCTCGATCGGGTTGCCTGAGGGATCGTCGAGCAGGACCTGCTGGCCGCCGGGGCCGCTGATGATCTCGTTCCGGAAGCTGATGCCTGCGTCGCGGAGCCGCTCCACTTCGGCGTTGATGTCGGTAACGATGAAATGGATGCGGTTCCAGCCGCCGGGCCCGGGCATGCGCCCGTCAGGCATCGGCCGTCCGGCGGAACTCTTTGGCCCGGCCAGCAGCAGCCGGAGCCGGCCGCGGATGACCTCGGCGAACGCCGGGGAGGCATTCTGGCCCACCTCGAAGCCGAAGTGCCGGGCATAGAAGCCGATCGCCGCATCGACGTCGTTGACTATGTAGCGGACGCTGACCAGCTCGTCGGTCATCTGTTGCTCACCTCCTGCGCGGATAGGTTGTGCTCGATCAGGTCGAGCAGAAAGGGAATGCGGGCGGCGAGTTCGCTGGCGGTGCGCTGGAACGCCGGATAGCTCTCGTCGTCGGTCGCGCCGGCGCGGGCGGGGTCGGGGATGCTCCAGTGGATCAGTTCTGGCGGGCCGGGAAATTCGGGGCAGACCTCGCGCACCCGGTCGCAGATGCTGACCACGTAGTCGAAGCGCCGCCCGGCGAACTCGCGCAGGTGCTTCGAGCGCCGTCCGGCCAGATCGATGCCCCGCTCCCGTATCACGCGCACCGTGTTGGCGTGCACGGGTTTGGGGTGGCTGCCGGCGCTGGCCGCCTCGACCGTTCCGCCGCTCAGCTGCCCAGCCAGGGCCTCAGCGATCTGGGAACGGGCGCTGTTGCCGGTACACAAGAACAGCACGCGGACCCGCCGGGCCCGTGCCGTTCGCCCGGACGCAGCAGGCGCGCTCGCCTGTCGCCTTAGCCCCGGGTGGAGCGCACCACCGGTGGCGGCGAGCAGCTCGCCGCAGCGGGCCAGGTCAAGCAGGTAATACGACTCACGCCCGTCGAAGGCGCTGCGCCGCCGCTGCACCACCTGCTCGGCCTGCAGCCTCCCAAGGTGGTAGGAGACCAGCGGCTGCGGCTGGCCAAGCAGGCCACTGAGCTCGCGCACCCGCAGGTCGCTGTGTGCCAGCTCCACCAGCAGCCGCCAGCGAAGCGGATGTGCGGCCAGCCGCAGAAAGCCCGGCGGCTGCCTGCCTGCAGCAGTTACCACAGTCATACCGGGAGAATACATCAATACGGTTTGATGCATACTCCGGGTTCAATGCCTCCTTGGGGCATGGTGACTACCGGGTTGTCCCATACACACCAGGTAGATGACGCCGGTGCTGATGGCCTTCGAGCTGGTCAGCGAGAACGACGGCTGACCAGTCAGTTGCCTTACCAGGGCCCCGAGCCGTCAGATCATCCGATCTGTGCGCCTCAGTTGACAAGTGTCGGCGTAGCCCTTGCCGCTCCGAACGAAAGCCTCGGGTACGTCACGCCTGCCGAGAGGCTTGTGGCGGAGCGGGCCTCATGTCGCTGGCGGACGCGACGACAGGTCGGCTGTCCGGCCGTGGTGGGTGGGTCTGGTAGCGTCGCCGTGCACGCGACCGGCCCGGGGAGGTGAGACCCATTACCGCTGTATCTGGCTGGGTGCTCCCCGTCCTCGTGGCTGTGCGGTCCATCTGACATAGGTGGCCCTGGGAGCGCCCGCAGGCATCCCGGAAGGCAGCGAACCTATGCGTTTCACCTCGGAGACGACCTCGGACGGCGTCTCAGAACGTCTCTTCACCCTCGGCGACATCCCCGGCGTGCTCTGGTCACCCGCCGGTGCCGGCCGGTAACCGCCCCCTGGTGCTGCTGGGCGATGGCGGCGGCCAGCACAAGAAGGCCCCGGGCCTGGTGGCCCGCGCCCACCGCTACGTGACGGCCTGCGGCGCAGACGATGCTCATACCACACCTGCAGCGCCTGCTGGAACCCCTCATGGCAGCCCCCTCGCAGCTCGTCGGGTTCGGCGAAGTAGCAGCAAGCGACCTCACGCGGCAGCACTAAATCCCTTCCCGCGCTCATCCGGCGGGCCTCATCGGGAGGCGGCAGCTGCGGACCCGGCGGCGCTGATAGGAGCAGGGCGCCTCCACCAAGTCGCCGGCGACCTGACAAGGCTCGCGAGCACCACCAACGCTCGGGACGCGGGCTTCCTGCCGATCCACCGGAGCAGGATAGCGCTGGCCGCCAGCACCGGATACACGCCTAAAAGCCATGCTCATAAGACCCGCGTGTCAGCCCGGCGGCCCCGGCGCCGACCGCGGCTCTGCTAGTTCATCGAGCAGACCGGCGGGCGGCGTGTAGCCGGCGTCGTGGCAACCGGCCAGGCCGACGAGTTGCTGGTAGCGCTGGGTGCGTAGGCCGCCGCTGACGTGCTCGATGCGGCCAGTCGGCGGCTGGGGGTGGTGACGAGGTCGAGCATGCTGAATGCCGCGATACCGTTCGCGCGCCTTCTGCCGCAGGGCTGTGTCGTCGCACCACAGGGGAAGTCCGTGCTCCTTGGCGACGGCGATGGCTTCGGCAGCGGCATCACCGCATCGGCTGCCCTGCCGTGCGTGGAGCGAACCTGTGATGGTCGCTAGCGCCTCGTCCTGCTCGCGCACAGGGCCCGTTCGGCGGGAGTGAGTGTCGTGCGCTCGATCGTCCATCGGCGCGCAGAGAGACGGTGTAGGTGACGGTGGTGGCGCATGTTATCGCAGGTGAGCATCCTTCGGAAAAGGTGCCGACCCGAGCCGCGCGAGGTCAGACGCGAGGGCAACCGGGTCATCACCTCTAAGCGCGGCGCTCGTGTGCGTGACTCTTGTCTAGGTTAGGGCTGAAGCGCCGGGAGGATCGGCAGTCCCTGCGTGAGGCAGGTGTGCCCGGATGAACGGCCAGGGCCTTCACCCGGGTCCGCCGGTGGCGGCTGCGGTAATGACCGCCCGCCGGAGGAGTGCCTGACGGCGCCACCTACCGAGCGGGGTGACGTCGCGGGATGGGATGGCCCATCCTGGAGGGCATGAGCGCGGGTTCGGTGAGCCCAGCCCTAGTGGGCCGGGGGGATGAGCTCGCCACCCTGGACGACGCGTTCAGCGGAACTCCGTCGACCGTGCTGGTCGGCGGCGAGGCAGGGATCGGCAAGTCCAGGCTGGTGCAGGAGTTCGCCACCCGTGTCGGCGAACGCGCCCGCGTGCTCACCGGCGGCTGCGTGGAACTCGGCGGAGTCCCTTACGGCCCGTTCACGGCGGCGCTGCGTCAACTGGTCCACGATATGGGCGCCGACAGGGTCGCCGCCTTGCTCCCCATGGGCAGGCCCGGGCAACTCGCCCGGCTGCTGCCCGCCCTGGGCAGCCCCGATGTGGACGCCGACCCCGGCATGGCGCACACCCGCCTCTTTGAGGAGACGCTGACGCTGCTCGATCGCCTCACCGAGACCGAGGACCGGCGCCTGGTGCTGGTCATCGAGGACGCTCACTGGGCTGACGCCTCCAGCCGAGAGCTGCTTTCGTTCCTCGTCAGAAACCAGCAGAGCGCTCCCGCATCACTGGTCGCCGTCACCTACCGTTCGGATGAGCTGCACCACGCTCATCCCGTCCGCCCGCTGCTGGCTGAACTGGATCGCCTGACCTGGGTCGAGCGGCTCGACTATCACGCCTGCGAAAGCGTGAGGTCACCACACAGGCCCGGGCAATACTGGGCCGCGAACCCAAGGCGGAGCTCATCGAGCAGATCTACCAGCGCAGCGAAGGCAACCCCCTGTTCGTCGAGGCCCTGCTCGCCACCGGTGCGCATGATCTGCCGGAGTCGCTCAGCGACCTTCTGCTCACCCGCATCCGGCAGCTTCCCGAGCAGACACAGTACGTGCTGCGCATGGCGGCGGTGGCCGGGGGCCGGGTGGCCCACGGGCTGCTCACAGCCGTCACCGGAGTGGACGATGCCGCGCTGGCGCAGGCGTTGCGGCCCGCTGTCGCGGCAAACCTGCTCGTCGCCGATGCCGACGCCTACACATTCCGGCATGCCTTGACCGGGGAAGCGGTCTACCGGGATCTGCTGCCCGGCGAGCGGATCGCCGGGCACACCCGCTATGCCGAGGTGCTGGACGGAGATCCCGGCGCCCGCCAGGAGCTGGCCTACCACTGGTTCGCCGCGCACAATGTGCCCAGGGCACTGAGCGCCGCCTGGCACGCGGCCGCCGACGCCGAGCGAATACTGGCCTACACCGAGCAACTGGTCATGCTCAGCCGGGTGCTGGATCTGTGGGACGAGGCGCCCGGCACGGCCGAGCTCCTCGGCGTGGACCAGACCACCGTCCTGGAGCGGGCTGTCGCGGCGGCGGAGCGGGCCGGCGAATACCAACGCGGCGACGCCCTCGTAACGCAGGCGCTGCGCGCGATCGACCCAGACCACGATCCGGGGCGCGCCGCCCACCTGCTCCAGCGGCGCAGCGTGATGCGGTGGCACCTCGGCCGCGAGGACGACCTGGCGGACCTGCGGGAGGCGGTCCGGATCGCGCCTGCAGGCGGCCAAGTGCGGGCGCCCGTGCTCGTCGCGCTTGCGTTGCGGCTGATGCAGATCCCAGAGCACGAACAAGCCCGCGCCGCCGCCGCGCAGGCCCTAACCGCCGCGCGGCGGACGGGCGATGCGCAGGCTGAGGCCATGGCGCTTATCAGCCTCGCCACCCTCGCCGCCCGCCAGGGCGACATCGCCCAAGTGGATCGCCTCGCCGAGGCGCGCATGATCGCCGAGTCCATCGGCGACCATGCAACCCTCATGCTGGCCCTGCACTGGCAAGCCAGCGTGCTCGTGGCGTACGGCCAGTGCCAGCGAGCCGCCGAGACCGCGCGGCACGGCATTGCCGTCGCCACAAGGATCGGCCTGGCGCGGACCTCCGGGGCGGTGCACGCCGCCAATCTTGTCGACGCCCTGATCGGGCTCGGACGATGGGACGAGGCCCTGGAGGTCGCCGATCACACACTCGATCTCGCGCCCATCCCAGACCTGCGTGCTCATCTTCTCCGCGTCCGGGGCGAGATCGCGCTGGCACGCGGTGACATCGAGCTCCCTGAGACGGCGGTAAGAGAAACCCGGGACGTGGTGGTCGTGCGGGACACTCAAGACGCCAGCGAGACGCTGCCGCTAGCCGGGCTGGAGATCGAGCTGTCCTTGGCCCAGGACCGTGCCGCCGAGGCCATAACCATCGCCGAGCAAGCACTGGCCGGCCCCGACCTGCAGCGCAGCGCGCGCTTCGCCTGGCCTCTGCTCGTCACGGGAGCACGGGCCACGCGCCAAGCCGCGGCCAACACGGAGCGCGCGGCAGCGCTGCTCGCCGGGCTGCGCTCCCACGCCGAGAAGCTCCCTATCGTGACGCCGGTCCAGCGAGCTCACTCCCTGACATTCGCGGCCGAGTCCGCCCGCGCGCTGGGCGCGCCCAGTAGCTCCGCGTGGGACGCCGCTGCGGCCTGCTGGCACGACCTCGCCCAGCCCTACCCGGAGGCCAGGGCGCTACTTGACGCGGCCGAGGCGGCCGCCGCGGCGGGCGACCGCGCAGGGTCAGCAGTACGGCTGCGGCGTGCGGCCGAGCTCGCCAACCGGCTGGAGGCCTGTCGGCTACGCGACCAGATCGACGATCTCGCCCGCCGTGCGCGCATCGTGCTGTGGCCGAACGACGCGCTCCCCACCGACGACCCCCTGGAGCAGGCCCGGCGCCGCACCGGCCTCACGCCGCGCGAATTCGAGGTGCTGCGCCTAGTGGCCGACGGCAAAGCCAACCGCGAGATCGCCGCGGAGCTGTTCATCTCTGCCAAGACGGCCAGCGTGCACGTCTCCAACATCCTGACCAAACTCGGCCTCGCCACCCGTGTCCAGGCCGCAGCCGCAGCTCACCGTCTTCACCTCATCGATGACCAGGGTCAAGACCCGGCCTAGTGGCCTGTAAGAGGAGTCTTGTTTTGGCTGCACGACGCCCAGGCGGGCACCTCGCTGCGTGTCGCCGCCGACCGTAGCACCCACTGCGCGCTCCTGAGCAACAAGCAGAGCCGTGCGATGCACCCACCTGGACGCCGTTCGCTCAAAGGACCCCTCGTACAGACCAGTGGGACCGAAGGCAACAGCGATGCCTGCACCGCCTGTAAGAACGGCGGCGTTGCCAGCCGCCCGGCCCGCCGTGGGCGCGGATGACCCGCTCCGCGCCGTTCCTGAGGCACGCCAGCGGCACATCGAACCGGGGTTCCGAACAGGCTCTAAGCGTGGGCTTAGGTCCGGGGGGCGCAGTGGCCGGGGAAATAAGGCTGCGGCCCGATGCGGAGCCCTGCGTTTTAGCACGAGCCTCGATGGTGTCAGGCCGGATGGGCCGGCCGGAAGGGACGACACCATGGCTCGCACTACACACGCGGGGTCCGTCACCGAGATCCCGCGAACCGAATGGGGAGCGGTCCTTTCGGTGTCCCTGGCCATCATGCTCGCCGCCTTGGATCTCACGATCGTGGCGGTAGCGCTGCCGCTCATCGGCACCGACCTGGCGGCGCCGCCTTCGATCACCCAGTGGGTGCTGCTGGCCTACTTCCTGCCGATGACCGCTCTGGGTATTCCGGCAGGCCGCTGGATGGACCGTGCCGGGCTCCGGCCGACCTTCACGATGGCCGTCGCCGGGTTCGGCCTCGCCAGCGTGCTGGTTGCGGCCGCGCCCAGCCTGTGGCTCCTGCTGGCCGGGCGTTTGCTGCAGGGCGCGTTCGGAAGCCTGATCTCCATCCTCGGGTTCCCGATCGTCGCAGCCGCGGTACGTCCCGAGCACCGGGGCCGCGCCATGGGCCTGATCACCACCCTCATCCCGGTCAGCGGGCTGGCCGGCCCCAGCCTCGGCGGGCTGCTGGCCCAGGCCGGCGGGTGGCGCGCGGTCTTCGCCATCAACCTCCCCATCGCATCAACCGCCCTCTGGCTCGGCCGGCGTACCGTACCAGCTGGACCAGCCCGGCGGACCGATCCGGCCGGTCCCGTGCAGCGGACAGTTCCGGCCGGTCCCGGGCCGCGCGGCCTTCCCCTTCCCGATCTCGGGCTGCTGCGCGAGGCAGCCCTGCTGGGAGGATCCATCGCGGCCGTGTTTCTCGGCCTCGGCATGCTGAGCCGGTGGCCGCCGGGGAGCGAGTACGTCACCACTCTTGGGCTTTTCGTGGCCGCCGCACTGGCCGCGATCGCATGGGCGCGTCTCGCCGAGTCGCGGCCTGTGATCACGCTCATACAGCGCCCGGCCTTCGGCTTCCCCGTCGCCGCGCTGCTGTTCGTGGTGACCGGTACCGGGGCGACGTCTTTCCTTATTCCATACTTCTTCTCCGACGTGCTGCACCGCTCGGCCGCGGTCACCGGGCTGGTACTGGCTACCTCGGCGGCCGGGATGGCGCTGTTCTCACCGCTGGCCGGGCTTGCCGCCGACCGCGTGGGCGCACGTCCCGTCGCCCTCGCAGGCGGGCTCGTGATCCTCGCTGCGACGCTGGCCCTGCTGCGGCTGGACGCCAATGCCCACCCCCCAGATGTTGCGTGGCGACTCGCACTGCTCGGCGTCGGCAACGGGTTGTTCTCCGGCCCCGTCCACGCTCTTGTCCTGGACGCCACCCCGCAGGGGATGAGCGCGACAGCGGGCGGTGTAAGCGCGCTGTTCCGCACGCTTGGACTCTCGGTCGGCCCAGCCGCCGGTGCCCTGTCCTGGAGCCTGACCGGCGGCGGCGTCGCGGGCTTCCGCACCGGCGTGGCCGCCATCACGATGGCCACGCTGATCGGCATCGGCGCGTTGCTGATGCTGCGGTCTCGCAGCCGCCGGCAGCCCGGTAAGCCGGGCAAGCCCGGTCAGCCGGGCAAGCCCGGTCAGCCCCAACAGCCCGAACGCCCCGAAGCCCTGGTCCCAGTGTCAGCGGCCCACGGACAGCGATGACCCCACCGCGGCACTGCGACGACGACTCAGACAGCGAGAACTACATCAGCGACCCAGGCAGGCGCCGCCTGATACCGCCGAGGTTTGCGGTTCCGCCGGTGTTGCCGTGCGGGTAGGTGCACGCTTCCCTCCGTAGGCCACGTGCGGGAGGGTGTCATGGCGTCCCGGTTCAGGCGGTCGGTGCCGGTCAC
>WNGE01013583.1_pt1 | contig 10579 bp, 7 predicted proteins | sample 5400651 | NCBI WGS metagenome assembly WNGE01 (sample SAMN13153370, study PRJNA577476) | soil metagenome | isolation source: 60 cm soil or saprolite under grassland replicate 2 | place: USA:California | collected 2016-06-15
GCGCAGAAAGGCAGCAACGTGTGTTCGTCGATGAGGCGATCTGCCGTATAGTCATGCCCGGGCGGAAGCGATGCGACAAGATGATCGAGGCGGCTCGGCAGATCAACCACCACCTTGAACCCCGCCGAGCCAAACAAATCGCGCGCTGTCGAAATTCTGCCGCGATAGCCTGCGCGCCGGCGATACCGGGCGCAGAGGCTGTAGCACAGTTCATCCAGGAATGGCTCGGGGAAAAAGCCGATCATGGTAATGCTTCTTTCCTTCCGTACACGTCAGGCAGGTACTCGTCCGGGTGCCGGATGTAACCGGCGAGCCGAAGCGCGTCATATGCGGCGAAGTCCTCCCGCCCTGACAAACCAGCGACGATCTTCGGCAACTCTCCGGGCGTCTTATTCGGCTGCGAACCCGGCATCTGATCCGCGGATTGATGCCGTTCCTGCCGGGCACCTTGTTCTACATCGGGCAACGCTGCCGGAGGCGCGTCTGACTGCGACTTGTAAATGACGTCGGTTGTAATATGGCCAACCGCATCGGGCGCTTGCGACGCCACAGACAGGCGCTGCTTGATTTGGCTCGGGTAACCGTCTTCATATCGCTCGAGCACTCGCCGGTCGTTGGTCTTGAGGGCATCGAGTACGGCGCGCGGAATGCCGAGCTTGTCGCGCGCCGCTGAGCTGATGACCGATGCGGTGATCCTCTCACGACTGCTGTCGATCGCCCGCTCCTGGGCAAACATGTACGCCTTGACCGCGAGGTCGGTGATCCCCTGCGTCTCGTCATAGAGAACGTCGGCGAGCGACGGATCATCTTCGAGCCGGCAAACCTGTCGAGTGTACTGGAGCCGCCAGAGTGACTCGACGAAAAGCTGCCACTGCTCATCCCTCGCCATTCGATCCCAGATAAGATCACCCTGTCCGGCGCCTCGACGCATCTGCGAAAAATCGCCGGAGAGCGCCGACAACGCTTTGTAGTTGCCGATGAGAACGACTGGCACGCCGATCGTATTGACGAGTTGGACGAAGAAGTTGAGCATCCGGTCCGCCCCGCCGCTGCGCGCCGAACTCAGCCGTTGGATCTCGTCGATCACAAGGACGCCGAGGAAGTGATTGGCGGCGGCGAGCGCCATGTTGGGCAGCATCTCGTCGGTCGTGTGACGACTCTGCGCGTAGTTGCGCTGATAGTTCGTCCCGAGCATATCGTCCAGGGCCTGGAAAAAATTGACGCACAATCCTTTGACGCTGCCGTCGAACGGACAATCGAGCTTCACCCACACAACCTGCGCGTTAATGAAGTTGCGGTCGCGGTAGCGGCCGTGGTGAATGACCTGCGGGTAGAGGTTGAGGATGCGTTCCACCGAATGCGACTTGCCGACGCCGCTGATGCCAACGATGTTGAAGCCCACCGCCGTCGAGGAACCGTCCGGCGTCTGCCGCTGTTCGCCATACTGATCGAACGACTCGATCTTGGCTGTTAGCCGCTTCCAGAAATCAGCGGCGAGCGGGTTGCGCCCGGCGTAGCCGACGCGGATCAGGCACGAGAAGCGCCGCTGCAGATCGAGGTGGATGTCGAGCGGGATGAAACATCTCAGACCGTTCTGAATCAGATGGTAGCGGATGTGGTCGGGCGCACGGCGACGCGCCTCGTCGTACTGCGGGTAATGCGCCAGGCGTACCGTGGCTTGGTCATCGGTCAGCACCGGCGGTAACGCCTCGATCAGCGGGTTGCCGTCATAGTAAGGAATGCCGGTGTCCCGGTATTCGGCGCGTACTGTCCGCCCCTTGACGATCAGGATGCGGCGCGGCATATAAGATATGGGGTCAGGCTTAGTCATTGCTTGTGCCACTCCTCATCGCGCAGTTCGCGGATGCGGCTGATCTTTGAGGTGGGCGGCACGTAACCATCGTCTTCGTCGCCAGGGTTGGGTGCCGCGGGAGGCGGCAAAGCCGGTTCTTCAGCACCTAGCCGCCAGCCGTCCCGGTCGCGCTCGCTCTGCCGCTCCAGCGCTCGGTTAGCTGAGATGCCTCGTGTTCGCGCGCTCTTACTCTGGCGACCGAGCGCCGCCTGCGCCGCCCTTGTCTTTTCCGTCGCCTCGGCGACGATTTGCTTCTGTTGCGCGTGCCTGAGCGCCTTCGACTGGGCGATGCCTGTGCGCGCCGCATCCCTCGCCTGTGACTCAAACGCAAAGTAGTCAACGACCTCATACCAGTCACGCCCGCTGAACGTCTTGCAGGAGGCGGGAGTGAGATAGCACGGTTCAAGTCGCCTGCCGCCGTCGAGCCGCAAGTAGATGCGGTCGAGGGTGCGCGGGTCATATGAAACTTCGACCTTCCGCGTGTTGCGGCTGCGCGCCTGCGCGAACCACCCTTCGCGCAACGCCAACTCACATGTGTAATAGAGCGCGCCCTCGAAGTGTATGCCTGAGCCGGTCACCGACACCGTCTTGCGCGGCAGCAGGTTGAGCCGGACGATCTCCTGTGGCAGCGTCCGTAGGTGTCCCGAACAGTTCCTCACGCCCCACTCCCACAGATCAAGCGGGTAGCGCTCCACATGATCGGCGATCATGAATTCGTCCTTCCGGTACTCGCTCAGGTAGTGATGCCCGTTGTAATCGAGGACGTGGTCGGCAAGGATTGCCTCAGGAAGATGGTGACAAGGCCAGGCGCCTTCGGCAATCTCGATGCCGTACCCGGCGCAGAAGGAGACCTTATTCTCAATGACGTTGTCGAGCGCGAGCATGGCGCCAAGCCAACTGGGACCTTCCAGCGTGACGGCGACGCCGGTGATCATGCGGCTGAAGACATCGACGCAAGCGTAGACCACCGGGCGCCCGATGATGCGGCTGCGGTCGAGCGAACTGACGAGATAGATGTCACCGATGGTCGCATCGATCTGGTAAACGGAGCCGGGACCGAACGCCATCTGCGTCGAATCGCCGAGTAGCTCCCGCCCTGTGAGGTTGTACGCCCGTTCGCCGCGCCGCGCCTTCTGCTCGCGCCGCAGCTCCCGGCAGTGGTTCTCATACCAGTAGCGAAATTGATCAAAGGAGGGGCGCATCTCCGCGGGCAGGAGCAACGGCGCCGGCGTCCCGTCCACGATAGTATAGCCATCGTGGAAGAACGCTTCCTGGGTTAAATCGTAAGCGTCTCGCAGGCTGCGCCCCTCCCGAGTCTCGTAGAACTTCCTAATGCCGCGCTCAAACTTGCGCTCGATGTCCGGCGTGACGCGAACGCCAATCTGTTGTCCGGTGTTTCGGGAGCGCGCGCTCGGCCGTCCCAGCTTCGGCGCCTGCGGCGTCGCAGCGAGTCGTCGTTTACCGCGCCCGCCGCACTTGTCGAACGCGGGGAGTAGAGCGTTCTTGATCTGCCCGGCTTACCAATACTGTCGCAGATACTTGTAGACTAATCTCTTGCTTCGTCCGGTCTCGTCGCATCGCCGCTTGATGAGCGAGCCGCGCTCTGACGAGAAGAGATGAAGCGCCATCATCTCGTCGCTAACCAGCGGGGCGATCAGCTCCCAAGCCGTGTCCCGGTAGGCGCGATGCTTCACGTCAATGTCGTCGTCGGAGCGCAGCAACGTCATGAACGGATCGGCGCCCAGAGCGCTGGCTGCGCCGACGGCGAGAGCGTGCGCGACTTCATCGTATGATCGTCGGATGGGCAGCGCGGCTCGGTTGAAGATGTCAATGACTATGATCTCACTCCTCGATGGGCTGACCCACAAAACGCGCTCGGCGCGTGCTGCGCTGCCGGCGTCCGTAGCCTGCCATTCGACGAGCAGGTTGACTGTGATCTTCATCGGTTCATCCCGCCTTCCGCAATGAGATGGATGGCTCCGCGACACCGATTAAGTTGAGCCGCTGTGGAACTTGGATCGGAGATGTCATGTTAACTTGCCAGCGGCCGCTGGCGATCAGGTGGCGAACGACCGCGAGGCTTGCGCCGGGCGGGAAGGTAAACCGCCGGTCGCACTCATCGGTCAGGTCACGCAACGGTAGGTTCTCTTCAAACACGCGCGGCGTGAGTACCGCTTCCACGTTGCGAATCGCCGCGTCGGTCAGCGGGGCGAGTGCGGCCGGGTCACGGTAAGGGTGCAGCCATCTGATGTTCCTGGCGAGCGCCGGATCGATCTCACGCTCCGTCACGATGCCCCAGTCGACGCTCCACGACGCCCAGTACATCCGCTCGATCTCGAACTTCTCCATCACGCGCGACGACCCAAGATCTTTCGTGTACTTCAGTGTGCGGGCGTGCTCAATCGTGCCTATGCGCAGGCGGATGGTGTTCACAAAATCGCTGGTCATCACAACGGGTTCGTGTGTGCGAGGGTCTGTCGGGTGCCGGATACTGAGATCGGAGGCGATGGCGAGCGTCTCGTCGAGGTCGAGCGGGTACTGCTCGCGAATATCAACGACGACTGATGACCATTCGAGCAGGTAGAAATAGTCGCACTCCAAACAGCTCATGAGGTGATGCTCTCTACCGGTCTTCCACCCGCCGATGCGCGTTGCGAGGCCCTGCGACGGCACGTCCTGCACCCGCAGATACGGCTTGTACTCCGCGCCCCTGCCTTGCCCGCGTCCTTCTTTTAGCCGCCGGTCGATGACCTTCCGGTCGCTCCTGCGATCACGCTTTGCCATCACTCCCGCTCCGGGTAATTCAAGCTTAGTCGGCATCGGGTAATCTTTCGCCGTAAGCCAACTACTCGTTGCGAAGCGCCACTATCGGATCAACTTGCGCCGCTCTCCGTGCGGGCAGCCAGCAGGCCAGCAGGGCGACGAGCGCCAGCAGTAACGTGATCACGGTAAATGTCAGTGGGTCAGTCGCGCTCACGCCAAACAGCAGGGTCTTCATTAAGCGTGTCAGCGACAGCGCCCCGGCCAAGCCAATTCCGACGCCTGCCGACACCAGTCCCATAACCTGACGAATGATCAGCCTGAGCACGTCAGCGGCTTGCGCCCCCAAAGCCAGGCGGATGCCGATCTCGTGTGTTCGCTGCGACACGGAATATGCGATTACGCCGTAGATGCCGACCGCCGCCAGCGTCAGAGCCAACGCGGCGAAGACACCGAGCAACAGCATCGTCAGGCGCGGACGCGCCACCGCATCGGCTACGACCTGCTCCATCGTCATCACGCGATAGATGGGCTGTTCCGGATCTACCTCACGAATCGCGCCACGCACAGCTGAGACCAGGCTGAGCGGATCGATCGTCGTGCGCGTGACTAGATTCATACCGAGCGTCCCCCTTTGCGCGGCCGGGTAGAAAATCTGCCCTTTGTATTCGGCGTCCAGCCCTCTATGCTTGATGCGTCCCACCACGCCGACGATCTCCATCCAAAGCGGTTCGGCGGCGAACTGCAGCTCCAGTCGTTTGCCGACCGGGTCTTCGCCCGGCCAATAGAGTTGCGCCAGGGTTTCGTCGATCATCGCGACGAGGCGTCCGTTGGAGTCGTCCTGCTCGGTAAAGTCACGCCCTTTGAGCAATGGAATCTTCATGGTCTGAAAGTAGCCCGGCGTGATGGTGCGAATGTCGCTGTGCGGCGGCGCTTCGTTGGATACGGTCGGGCGGCCTTCGATGGTAAAAGTGGCGCTTCTGACTGCGCCGCTTAACGGGAGTTCTCCGACTGCGCCTGCCGAACTCACGCCCGGCAAGGCTCTGATCCGTTCGAGAGCTTGCCGAAAGAAAGCCTGACGCTGCAGCCGCTCGGGATATTTGGAAGCAGGCAGTTCCACCCACATCGTCAACACGTGATCCGGCGAGAAACCGGGATCGACATGCATCAAGCGCAGGAAACTTCTGATCATCAGTCCCGCGCCGGCGAGCAGCAGGAGCGACATCGCCACTTCCGCGACGACAAGCAGCTTGCGTGTGCGTTGTCGCCCTCCGCTTGAGCCGTGACAGCCCTCTTTCAGCGACTCCTGAAAATCGATTCCGGAAGCTTGCAGCGCGGGCGCGAGACCGAAGAGCAACACAGCCAACATCGAGACGCCGAGCATGAAGCTCAGCGCGCGCGCGTCGACGGTGATCTCCTGCAGGCGCGGCAAATCAGCGGGATTCATCTTAAGAAGCGCGGCAATGCCCCACCTGGCCAGGAGCAATCCGCACAAGCCGCTCAAAGTGGCGAGCAACAGGCTCTCGGTCAGCATCTGGCGCATCAGTCGGAAGCGGCTCGCGCCGAGCGCCGCGCGAATGACGATCTCTTTTCTACGTGCCGATGCGCGCGCCAACAATAAGTTCGCCACGTTTGCGCACGCAATCAGCAAGACAAAGCCGACCGCGCCGAACAGCGCCAGTAACATTAAGCGCACATCGCCCACCAAGTCCTCGCGCAACAATCTGGTTCGAGTAATGAAATCTCTGCCCGCCGGGTAGATCTCCGGGTTCTGCCGCACGGTCTGCGCCGCTATGGCTTCGACTTCGGCTTGCGCTTGCTGAAGCGTCACATTCGGTCTGAGGCGCGCGATAGCCTGGAGGAACTCACTGCCGCGACTGCGAGGCGTGAAGTTGTCGGGGCCCAGAGCCAGCGGCGACCACAACTCATCCGTCCGCCAACGGAACGAAGCGGGCATCACGCCGATCACCGTGAAGTCCTGCCCGTTCAATCGCAGCGCCTTGCCGACGATGTTTCGATCCGCGCCAAACCGCCGCTGCCAGAGGCCGTGACTGAGCACTACCACGCGATTGCGCTCTGGTTCATCCTCTTCCGCCAGGAAGCCCCGGCCCAATTCTGGCGCGACGCCCAATGTGGCAAAAAAGTTGGCCGAGACGCGGCGTCCCTGCAATCGCTCCGGCCCTCCATCCCCCGTCAGGTTGAAGCTCGAACCGAACATCAATGCCGTAATGTTCTCGAAGCTTTGACACCAGTTCCGATAGTCAACGAACGTCGGCGGCGAAATGGCGCTCGCCTGATTCGGTTTCACCGCTGAGTGGCCGATCCAAACCAGACGATCGGGGTCGTGATAGGCCAATGGCCGTAAAAGTACACTGTTGACGACGCTGAAGATCGCAATGTTTACGCCGATTCCCAATGCCAACGTAACTATGGCACCCACGGTAAAGCCGCGGTTCTTGAGCATCATTCGCAGGCCGTAGCTTAAATCTTGCGCGATCGTTTCCAGAAATCTAAAGCCCCACATATCGCGACTCACATCCCGCAGTAAGGTTTGATTGCCGAATTGCCGCCGCGCCGCATACCGCGCTTCATCGGGCGATATTCCCGCGGCGAGGTTCTCTTCCACCTTCATCTCAAGGTGAAAGCGCATCTCCTCTTCCAGTTCGCTGTCGAATCGATCTCGCCGCACGTAGAAGAGCAGCCTGCGCCAGAGTTGTGAGAGCTTGTCGAACAAGAGCGGCCTCAATCGAATCGCAACGCTGTTATCGGATCGACTTTCGCAGCCCGCCGCGCCGGAATCCAGCACGCGAGCAGGGCGACAAACGTTAGAAGTAACGCGATCACGGTAAATGTCATCGGATCAGTTGCGCCAACACCAAATAGCAATGTCTTCAACAAGCGGGTCAATGCCAGTGCGCCGCTCAATCCGATCACCACACCGACGAGCGTCAACCTCATCCCTTGCCTGATGACTAGCCGCAACACATCTTGCGCTTGGGAGCCCAACGCCATCCGAATGCCGATCTCGTGCGTGCGTTGCGCAACCGTAAATGCCATCACGCCATAGAGACCGATCATTGTGAGGATCAATGCCACCCCCGCGAAGATCGTGAGCAAGAGCGCATGAAAGCGTGGAGGCGCAACCGCCGTGTTGAAATGCTGGTCAAGCGTCTTGATTTCGAAAACGGGTAATTCCTTGTCGAGCGATTGCACCTCGGCGCGTGCCGCGCTGATCAGGCCGCGCGGGTCAGCTTCAGTGCGCAACGCGAGCGATAGGCTTTTAGTGATTGGAAGCTGCGCATATGGGGCGTAGAATTCAGGCTGAGCCTCCGCGGTCAAACTACTCTTGGTGTCGCCGACGATCCCGATGATCTCGCGCATCTCTGGCTCGCCCCCGCCACTCGAAGCCCTCGGACGGATGCGTTTACCGATTGGGTCTTCGTTGGTGAAAAAGCGTCGCTGAAATGCTTCGTTGATAATCACGACGGGGCGTCCTCGCAAGTCGTCGCGCTCGGTGAAGTCACGCCCGTTGATCAAGCGCATGCCCAGCGCGCGGAAATGATCGGGCAGGATAAGGTTGAAATCTACTTCGACGCGTTCGGCGGGAGTGGTGGGTTGCCCTTCGATATCTACGTCGAGGCTGGGATTGCTTCCGCTCAATGGCAGCATCCAACTGGCGCTGGCGGCGCGCACGCCGGGCAAGGTCTGCAGGCGTGCTTGCAGACGCTGGTAAAATTCGACGGATTGTGGCCCGGAATATCTGGTGTTTGGCAAGCTGATCCCCAGCGTCAGCACGCCGTGCGGATCAAAGCCCGGGTTGACCTGCAACAAGCGCCAGAGGCTGTTGAGAAGCAACCCCGCGCCGACCATCAATACGAGCGCTGCGGCGATCTCGGCGATCACTAACACACCGCGCAGCCCGGCGTGGCGAATGTTTTGACCGCTGCGCACGCCTTCTTTGAGGGTTTCAGTCAATTCCGTTTTGGAAGCCTGCATCGCCGGCGACAGCCCGAAAATCACCCCCGTCAGGAGCGAAACCAGCAGAGTAAAGCTAAGCACACGGCCATCCAGGCGAATGTCTAGCAAGCGCGGGATGTTTTCCGGGCTGAGGGAGAGAAGCAATTCAACGCCACAAAACGCCAACATCCAGCCACAAACACTGCCGGCCAGCGCCAGCAGGATGCTTTCTGTAAGCAGTTGCCGGACGACGCGCCAACGACTCGCGCCCAGAGCGGAACGAACGGCCATTTCGCGCCGCCTCGCCGTTGCGCGCGCGAGCAACAAATTGGCGACGTTCGCGCAGGCAATCAACAAGACAAATCCGACTGCGCCAAAGAGTACCAGCAAAGGCCTCCGCACGTCTCCTACCAACTGATCGATCGCGGAGACAAGGCGCACCCCTTGATGGGCATTCTCATTGGGATATTGCTGCTCCAGACGGCGCGCGACAGCGCTCATCTCTGCTTGCGACTGCGCGATGTTCACTCCCGGTTTGAGCCGCCCGATCACGTGCAGATAACTCAGACCGCGATTCGCCGTCATCGGAGACTTGCCGATCGAGTCATAAGCGACGGTCGTCCACAGCTCGGCGGATTCAGTCGCGATCGGATACTGAAACCCGGCAGGCATCACGCCGATGACCGTGAGGCTGAGATTATTGAGCGTGATGTTTCGCCCGATCACTTGCGGATCGGAGTTGAAGCGGCGGCGCCACAATCCGTGGCTGAGGATCACGACGAGCGCATCCGCTTTCTCCTCTTCCGCGCGAAAGCTTCGTCCCAGACTCGGCGCGATACCGAGCAAGTCGAACAATTCCGCCGAGACTACCGCTCCGTTCAGGCGCACTGGCTCATCGCCGCCCGAAAGCGTGAAGTTGCGCTCGCGGAAAGCCGCCAGCCGCTCAAAACTTTCGCTCTCCTCGCGCCAGTCCACAAAGTTCGGATAAGAAACGCTGCTCTGGCCACCGCTTTGACGGACATCTACTGACTGGAGCATTACCAATCGCTCCGGTTCCTTGAAAGGCAACGGGCGTAGCAACACCGCATTGACCACGCTGAAGATCGCCGTGTTCGCCCCGATGCCTAGCGTGAGCGTGAGGACGGCCACCGCGGTGAAGCCGGAGTTCTTGACCATCATTCGCAGGCCGTAGCGTAAATCCTGCGCGAGCGCCTCCAGAAATCTAAAGCTCCACATATCGCGACTTATCTCCCGTAGTAAGGTTTGATTGCCGAATTGCCGCTGCGCGGCGTAGCGCGCTTCCTCCGGCGATACGCCGGCAGCGAGGTTTTCTTCTGCCTTCATCTCAAGGTGGAACCGCATCTCCTCTTCCAGTTCGCGGTCGAATTTGTCTCGCCGCAAGTAGAAGAGCAGCCTGCGCCACAATTGAAGGAATTGATTCAACACGATTGGCTTACCTCACGTCGGATGCATCACGAGCATAATTGCTTCCAGCAGACGCTCGAAGTCGGCCACTTCCTGCCTGAGCTGTTTACGTCCTGCAGGGGTTAATTTGTAGAACCGGGCGCGCCGCTTGTTGTCAGACTTTCCCCACTCTGCCTTTACCCAGTCTTTAATGGCCAGACGTTGTAGAGCAGGGTAAAGTGAGCCCTCCTCGACTTGGAGAACATCTTTGGAAATTTGTCTGAGGTATAAGGCGATCCCGTAGCCGTGCATTGGCTCAACATTTCGCTCCAGGGATTTGAGAATCAGCATCTCCAAAGTCCCTGGCAGCATTTCGGCTTTCTGTGGATTTTGGTGTCTTCCCATAGTTTAACTTCCATAGTTAATCTATGTGAGCGATGATATGGCAAATATGATTGGATGTCAAGACTCAGTAGTCCCAAAATTGGCCGGTGCGGCCCGTAAGGTTTGAAATAAAATGGCTTGTTCGATTCCTTGTGAATTTGGAGGAACAAGCCATGTATACGAATAATGATAAATCTACGAATCATGATAAGCCAAAACTCA
>WNGE01008976.1_pt1 | contig 10578 bp, 18 predicted proteins | sample 5400651 | NCBI WGS metagenome assembly WNGE01 (sample SAMN13153370, study PRJNA577476) | soil metagenome | isolation source: 60 cm soil or saprolite under grassland replicate 2 | place: USA:California | collected 2016-06-15
AACTCTCACCATTTCATAGCATCTCGGCGTCGGAGACCAGCGGTGCCGGAACCGTCATCATGTCGGTTAACCCCGCTGGCACTCAGCCACGCGGACCGCAAGCCGTGCGCGTGCAGTATCAAGGCGTACAGCTGGCGACGCTCACCGGAACGCTCGCCTGGCAGATCCGCTACAGCTACGATCGGGGCGCAACGTGGGTGGCCGGCCCAAGCGGCCCGTCTCTTACGCTCACTACCACACCACAGCTGGGAGAACAGATGATCAGCATTCAGCCGCCTGCGCCGCCTTCAGGCTTTGACTGCGGACTGGTCTCTGTTCAGATCTTGGGGGTGTTTAGTGGCAGCGCGACGGGGACCGCCGCGACCTACAGAGCAGATTTGTTGCATTGAGTTTTGAGAGCAGAAAGGAAACACACATGGCGAACTATGACGATTACAATCCAACCCCGCAGCAATCCGCCGCCCGTCAGGCTGCCAACCGTGCAGCTGAGCAAGCTTTGGAGCAGGCGGCACGATCCGGCAAAGCGCCAAACGTCTACAATCCAGCAGTCAAGGTCAAGCGTGGCGAAATAAATAACATTCAATTCACCAGCAGCGCCGTGCCACGCAGAAAAGGCAAGTAATCCATGCCGATTAATCAAGCCTGGCTAGAGAAGCGCCGCGCTGAACTTGACGTAATTCAGCAGATGGAGGCCGAGAGCGCCATTCGCCGGCAAGAAGCGCGCAAAGAAGAAGACGAATTCCTGGCCAGAGTGCAGGCTAGGCGTGAGGCCCTGGAGCGCGGGCAGCCGATGGAAGTCGCAATCCCGACCTTTGAGCAAATCTTCCAGGCGAGCCGCGATGCAGAACTGGTAGAGAGGCAGAGGCAGGAGCAGGAACGGATTGCGGCCATGACCCCGCGCGATTTGTGGTCCTCGACGCTCAGCTTCGAAGATCGGCTGCATATTCGTCGGTGGGAAAATGTCAATAACATGCCCTATCCGGTCGCGGGCCTGGAATGAGCGCGCTAGAACGGGCGACACGCAAGTGGTCCCACGCACGCGAAGCTATGCGTCTCGCTCTTGAGGAGGCACAGCATGCGCACGATCATGGCAATCGCTTCGACCAGGCAGACACGTTGACCAGGTTGCGACAAGCGATTGAACGCGAACAAGAAGCACGCGAATACGCCGCGCAGGAGCTGGCACGCTCACCGCAAGGGGGCTAACGCATGGCGCACGATTTCAGGCACGTGCGCGACCACGAGCTGCGCATGCTCGCACAGATCGAACAGCGTCTCCTGGCCTGGCTCGCCACCGAGCCGCTATCGGACCTGGAACGACGCGGCGTGCAGTCTCGCCTGCGGCGCTGCAAACGCTTGCAAACGCTGTGGTCTGCGGCGCAACCTAACAGGAGCCACTTCGATGAGTAAGCAACGGACCGGCGTGAACGATATCAACAGCAGGGAGCGGATGAACCAGGCGCTTGGGCTGCGCAAAGCGGGCTGCACATTAGACATGATCGCGCAGCAATGTGGCTATGGCAGCAAGAGCAGTGCACACAAAGCGATCAGAAGAGCGATGAGCGAGCTGCCGGTTGAGAATGCTCTCGAATTGCGTGCACTGGAAGTCCAGCGTCTGGACGAGCTGATGATGTGCCACTGGGCGCGTGCAAAGAAAGAGATTCCGAGCGCGTACCTGGTCGTGAAGATTATCGAAACGCGCGCGCGCCTGTTGGGCCTCAACGTCGAGAACGATGCGACACCACTCGCGCCGCATATTTTAATTCGTGAGATCCCCCAGGGCTACCTCGCGCCTGTGGGCGAAGCGCCGCACGAGGTGTGACAACGCCGCTTGCCTGTGCTATACTAGGCGTGATCTTACTTTTCTTTCTTTGCTGAGGGCCAGTCGTCACAACAGGCAGCCGGTGAGCTGCCTGTGGGGGTGCAAGCGAGAGCGCAATCGTCCGGGCAAGCCTATTTCCTGATTTGATTTATAAATCACCTCTTAGGAGGCACGACGCGTCAACACGCTCCACAAGCGTGTTCATCAAGCAATCTGCGATAGTACACAAGAAGACGCGCATAAAAAGACGCCACCCCGGAGAGTAGCGCCAGTTCTGGAATTATCTTTATAATGCTATGGCTTAGATCTCCAGATCATCAACCCAACTGGCACCAAACCGTGTGGATGCATCCGGGCGCGTCTGCTGCTTGACCAGACCGACCTCGTAGAGCGAGCGGTACACCTCAGCACCGCTCTTGCTGTACGGCCCGCGCCAGAATAACTCAACAGCGTCGATGACGGCCTGCGCTTGCACCTCGGTAAGCGCGTCGATGCGTGCCAGGAGTGCAGCGCCGTCAACGCTATAGCGTGTCGCCGCGCCGTGGGCCAGTGCACCTGCTATATTGCCGTGCAGCGTGCCAGGAGTGCAGCGTACGCCGTTGAGCGCGTCACAGAGCAGGAGCGCTTCTTGCTCCGTGAACTCTGGTATGTCGTCCTCATCATACAAGGGGACTTTTTGCGGCCATGACGGCATTGTTTCCGGGTGCGCCATGGTGACCAGATCGCCTCGGCGGTGATTGATCCAATCTCCGACCAGCAATGCATCTTCAGGTGAGAGCGAGACGGTCTGGCCGTGCGTGTCGGTGATCTCGATGGTATCTCCCTGATGGGTGGTGATATGTTCTAGTTTCATACAGTTCCTTTCAGGAACCCCTGTGCTTTCAAGCCAGGGAGGAATGAAAGGGCGCACGCTCGGCTGCGCTCGCCTGTGCACGATCGTTCAACTGTGCGCAGCGACGATGCGCACCTTGTGGCTGTGGGTAGACTTTCTCGGAATAGGGCACCTTATCACTGTAGTGTAGCGGCGCTGAGGGACAGTAGAAGATCTGCCAGCCCCCTTGCACTTTAAAAACCTTATACATTTTCTTTCCAGGGAGTGCCGAGCAGCTCTACTGTCTCGTCTTCTTCTAACGCATCGCATACGGATAACAGATCAGACATGATCGTACTAATAGGATCGGGGATCGTCGAAACTCCGCTATCTTCGATAGGGAATGGCGCTTTTAATGCTTTAAGGGCTGCTTGTACATGGACAAGGGCTTCGGCCTTGCACGAGCGGTTACGCTCGGCGTTGGCTAGCTGCTCGTCGTTATACTGCTCGATGATCTGTTGGTCTTGTACGTCAGACATACTCATTATCTCTCTCTCTTTCTCGTCCCTCGCTGGGACACTTCTATTGTAACATACTAACAACACTTTGTCAACACATCTGTCTGTTTGTGCTAGTCCCGTCCGTAGCACTGCTGCTGAAACTGTTCTACCGTCATGGTGGTACCATCTGCATTAAGCACCTGCCCATTCTCAACAAGATCTTCCACCTCGGACGGGTTGAACAAGTGTCCGCTCTCCTGGTCGTAGGGCATACTCCAATCGTCAGGCACTACAATCGTTCTCACTTCCTCATTGTTACTGCTGAAAATGCCCATGATGTGTTGTCCTTTCTACTCTTCTTCGCTATCGGGAAGATACCACTCTTTTCCACTGCAACGATATCCCTGATCGATCAGGCGTTCACTTGCCTGATACTTTGTCTTATAATCTCCTGTTGATTTGGCCTGATGCCACTCTTGCACGGTCTCTTGTAGTTCCTCGTCACTTTGAATTGGCATCGTTGTGTCAATAATAGTGACATCGACGCCAAAGAGATTGAACCCTAGTTTCATGGTGTTTCCTTTACCAACTCAAATTGCTGCGTGACGCTATTCCACGCTCTTGCTCTCCAGGATTGAATAAATTGCTGAGCCAACTCATGATGAAACCTCCCTCGTGTCCATATAGCGCCGGATGACGTTCTGCACATCCTTGCTACGCTGCTTGTATGCCTCTCCGCCTGTCAGCGGTTCGCCCTTCGCGTTGGTAAACTCAGAAGAAACGATCTGACCTATTCCCATTTCCTGCATGAATTTGTGGATGAAGCGCCGCTCCTGCTCAGTGAAGCTGCTTCGTTCGGCTTGTGGCGCGCGACGAAGGGGAGAAATGTTTGCCACTTCAAGCGCCCCTTCAGTATCCCCTTCGGACATCTCAAAAGCCCCTTCAGAAACGACTTGAATGTGAGACCGTGAAGCGGCTGGTGAAGGGGCGCTCAACTGCTCTAATTTCAATGCCACATCATATTCAGGCGCAAGGACCAGCCCGCTAAATCCCGGCTTTTCCAGAACGTACTGACCAGAGCGACCGTCGCTAAAGTTTTGTTTCACCAGCTCCGTATTAAAAAAACCAGAGGCCCGCGCCGTGTCTGGATCAATCGCGAAACCGCCGCGCGTCCGGAATTGTGCCATTGCCTCACGCGTGCTCTTGTCGCTGTAGTCTGTCTGCATACAGGCCAGCAGGAAGATACCGTACTTGCGCGCCCGTACTCCGAGGATGTTGATAGCCGCCAGCATCTCTTTATTCAGCTTTGTATCGACAACCTCATACTTGAGCGCGAGCATTTCTTCGACGTACACCAGCAGTATCGGCTCGTGCGTCCTGCAATGTTCCTCGCCCAGCCGGTTGCGCCTGGTCAGTTCCCATTGCAGAAGCTTCAACTTTTGCGCAACCTCGTCAGGGTCGCGACCGACCAGGCGCAACCGGCGAGGCCCGATCTCCGCCACGTGCTCAACATTCTCGAAGAGTCGGCTGGTATTGTGCTCTAAATCCAGCAGTCCTATGCGCAAGTGGTCGGGGGCGTTGGTGCTGATCGCGATATCGAGCATGGCAGCGCTCACACAACTCTTGCCCATGCCACTCCCACCGATCAGCTTGAAATGAGTGCTTTTCACGATAGGGGCAAGGACGAGCTTACCCGTTGCTGCCTCTATACCCATGCCCACTTGCAGCGAATTGAAGCGGATCGCCTCGTAGAACTGTTCGATGGATGGTAAGGCCAGTTCAGGCGATGCAGGCGCTTCAATCTCCTGCACATGCGTGCGCCCCATTTCAAGCATCTTTGCAAAGGCGTTCACATCGTTATGGTTGTGGATCGACGGCGCGTAGTGCTCTGGCACAACGTTGGGAAGCGAGGCATTCACGGCCTGAATGAAGCGCTGGTTGCGCTCGTCGAGAAACACAGGATAGGCCCCGTTCTGGTTTGCCGCGAACTTGCGCGCCGTGATGCGCTTATTCTCCGCATGTGAGCGCATGTAGAGCACGCCGCAGACCAGCGCTGTTACCAGGACGATAGGTAACGCCAGTGTCAGTGTGATGGTGAGCACCGTAGCGGACCAGGGCGCAAGCCGCTCAATCGTTGGCCAGGCCGCGACCAGGACCAGGACGAACGGGACGACAACCAGGACCAGGACCAGGACCGCGCCAACGAGCTGTATCCACGCCTTTGCACTAATGCCGTCGCGCTCTTGCTGCTCATTCATTGCTGGCCTCCTCGCTCTCGTCGAACGGCTCAAACGCTTCAAATGGCTCCGTTGCCGTCTGCTCTTGCTCCGCGCGCAGATCGTTCACGGCTTGCGTGGCCTGCTCTGCCTGTGCCTTCGCCTCGGCAGCTGCCCGATGTGCGCCATTCATTTGCGCCGAGAGGCTATCAAGCGCGGCATCATGCTCGTCCAGGCGCTGCTCGTGCGCTTGTACCTGCAGCCAGAGCGGCGAGGCCCTGCGCGTGCGCTTCGGGCGTAGAAAGCGTGGTAATCTCATGGTTCACCTCGTACAGTGCTCAAAAACGCGCTACGGACCGCTCTACGAGGCTCTATACTAGATGTGTTCATGATGGAGCCTATACCTCCTTGTGGATGCCTGGCGACGTTCGCAGCGTCGCTCGGGCTACTTGTCTTCTGTTTGCTCCTGGCCGCCACGCATAATCCGCTCAATTTCACTCTCTCGAATTCTCACTTGCCCCAGAACGCGAAATGAGCGGATTTCGCGTGCTTGTATCATGCGACGTATCGTCTGCTCGCTTACTCCAAGCCTGCGCGCCGCTTCTTTTATGCTAATGGCTTGATCTGCCATATGTACCATAGGTTCCTCGCTTTCAATGATATACAGACATTGACAAGTATATACAACGTCAATAGAGAAGTCAAGCTTTGTCTAGACATTGGTGCTACAATGAACATTATTTATTGGAGGGTAAGCAATGGACACCATGTCTGTCGATGAAGCAGCGGCGCGCCTGGGGGTGAGCACAAAAACAATCTATCGCTATTTGGAGCGAGGGACATTGACCAGCGAGAAAATAGGATTGATGCACTTCATACCAACCGAGCAGATAGAGAAATTAGCACTGTCCAGACATGTCCCAACCGATGAGAAGACACGATTGGAGAACCGCGTAACCGCGCTCTATGAGATCACAGACGCGCTTGATTTCCGTGTGAAAGCACTGGAAGAGAAGCTACGCGCAATGCAGACTCTTCCCACTGTCCAGACAGCGCAGGAGACGCGAAGAGAGACGCAAGAGACGCCCGTGCTGCCAGATGGCACGCTCACCATATCGGAATTTGCGACCGCGCTAGGCATCGCACGCAAGACGCTCCTGGACGCGGTGATGAAATATGGTCTTGAGCATATCTCTATCCCGAATCCAGCCAGGCCGCGCGAGATGAAACGCTATTTCACGCCCGAGCAGCAAGCCGCGATCAAGCAATGGCGAGCGTCACGGTAGACATGTCTGGACAGTCTGTAATCCACGCGCTCCGGAGTGCAGCGCCGCGCCCGTTGCGCCCACCACACCGTACGCTTGCTTGTGATCTTGTGCAACATATGAAGCAAGCGAGCAGCAAAAAGTCGTAGATTACACCTTGTCTGGGAGTGCAATCTTGAGTGCTTTGCGGTGCTTCTCTTCGCTGTACAACTCTGGCTCCGGCGGTTCTTGCCCCGGCTCAAGACTCTGTAACAGGTCGTAATCCTTTTTGAGCAACGTCCACATCATTTCCAGGAGGTCGCCCGCGATGCGCCCGACGACTTTCATCTTTCCCTTATACCTGCCGGTCCGCTCATCATAGTCGCACTTTCGTTCAACTAAACGATCGTAGCGCAATCGCCAGGAGCTCTCACGGTCCGTGAGGGCATTCATCACGACCATATATACCGCCTGCTTCAACATCCGATTGCCGTTCGATTGCATAACCATCTTATCGATGGTCGAGCCCGTCTGAATGCGACGCGGTGCCCACCCGACGTAGCCTTTGAGCTTCGATGGTGTCTCGAAGTTGCTAATAGGACAAATCCCTGAGACCAGGATACCGGCCTGCACAGGACCGATACAGTCAAATGACGCCAGGATCTGACCTTCACGGCTCGCGCTGGCTAACTCTACAATCCGCTCATTGAGTTCCTCGATATTCGCAGACATCAAGCGCAGTTCAGCAATCAATTGTCGCTGCTCAAGGATCAAGCTGTAGCATCTGGCTTCGTCATGGGTACCGATCGAGGATCGTGCCAACGTCTGCAATGTAAGCAGGTTCGCCTGGCTTGGCAAATTGCGCGCACGGGTTGCGCAGAGAGCATGAATCGATGCCTCTGCCACGTCTCGCGCCGTTGCGAACTTCTCACGCAGGTTGAGCGCGCTCTCTTTGTTGGGGTCCTTGTAGATCTGCGTGAATTCAGGGAAGAGCTGATCACAGATCGCCGTCAATTTGTTCTTGCGCTGCGTGGCCTCCGACACCAGCTCGTAACGATGGCGGACCAGACCGCGTAGCTTACGCACCGTTTCAGGCAAAGGCTCAAGGCGAGCAATGCGCTGTGTCTTATCTGACGATTGAATGCCCATCGCCACAGTATTGTAGAGAAGGTTGCCGAGGGCCTGCGCATCCTTCACGTCGGTCTTATCCCACTGGTGCCGCCTGCTTACTTGCATGTGGTATACCTGTATGCCATGCTCTTGCAGGAATTGAATCAGTGCGAAACCATAGTGGCCGGTGTGCTCAACCAGGACGCACGTCTCAGCGGGCGAACTGTACTTCTCAATCTGCTCTTTCAGCAGATTGAAGCCAGCGCTGGAATTTGGGACCGGCAACGTTGGGCATGCGCTAAACCGCCGGTGTCGTTCTAGCAGCTCTTTGGAGAGGAAAGCCGCGATATGGCTGCTCTTCCCCAGATCCACGCCGATATAGAGTGTAAGTGTATAGGTAGACATCTCTCTTTTTCTCCATCACGTTGTTCGTAATCCGAATGCAGGTTCGACCGCGCATCTCGACGGTCAAGCGCGGATCGCGTGAGAGCCGCTTGACCAGGCGTGCGCATTCTGTCTCAGTCATGGCTTGCTCCTGATCTGCGCGCCGACCTCCCGACCGTCAATCAGGATGTTGAGCGCGTAGGGGTTCATCCCATCTCGCTCAACCGTTAGCCCTCCATCCGGCGTCGTGGCAAGTCTCAGTCCTTGCCGGCGGCAATAGTCGATGATGTGCTTTAAGCGGGTGATTGAAGCATCGCTCTTATCGGTGAATGCCGCATGATTGAGCGCCTTCACGTAAATGGTTGCGTCTAACATGGTTGCTTCCTTTCCCAGCCTCACGACCGGCGCGCCTTGCTGCTGCTATGCTACGACTTCTACGCTTGTTTGCTTGCTGTACGATGCCAGGATGCGACGCTTGTTGTGCGGTCGGTGCCTGTCCTTCGACGAGAACAGTTCGGCGCGTGTGACCGTCTCGTCGGCGCAGACATCTGTCCACAGGTGTGGCTTTGCGTCATCGAACGCCCATCCATGCTGGAGGACAGGCACGGCAACGCCGCGCTCAACACGAGCGTAGTACCCTTTTTGTGTGTGCGATAATGGCTTTGAAAGAGATTTCTTCACAACGATTTCCTTTCACCGCCGGCTCGGAGTTCCAGTCCGGAGCCGGCTCCCAAACTTGACTATCTACTTCAACAGGCGAAATCCACGATTCGATGTAATCGGCGCTGTCTCCCTGGTGCGCTCCACCGGCTCGGCCTTCGCGGTCAAGACACGCCGCGCCTCGTAGCCGGTTGCCGCCCGCCCGTCAATCGCGAGCTTATGCAGCTCGACGCCCGTCAGCTCCTCGTACTCGTGCTCTCTGAGGATCGCCGCTTTTTCCAGTTGTGTCATACTGATTTATCCTTTCCTGTGTCTGAATTTGAGGAGTTACGGCCATCTCAGCTTTGACAGCAGCGACGCGGGCTGCAGCCCTGGTGTTCTCCAGCGCGATGCAGGCCGTCAGGTGGTAGCAGCGACGGCGTGATGGGCAATTGCAGCTATGCTCGTGGTTGCGACGCAGGACGATCGTGTACTGCTGGCCTTTGTCGTTCTCACAGATCAAGACCACATCACCACGCTTGTAACCAGCGCCGTCGCGCTTCATCTCGTAGCGAACCAGTACCGTCAATTCCCGCTTTGTGCCTTTGCTATCCGTTGCTGTCATGGCCTTTACCCCTCTTCTGAATGACTCTTGTACCTCACTTGGTACACTTTAATAATACCATAGATTAGACAGTTTGTCAATAGTTTCTGATAGATGTTTTACAGATTGATAGAAACTGCTTGACAATTCGTTTTGTCTGTGCTATTATTCTCTTGTCAGAAGGACGACAGTTTACGAACGAGAGGAGCAATGCAATGGAAGAGCAGTATTACACCGTGGATGAGACCGCGAAGCTGCTGAAACGCAATAGAGCGACCGTGTACAACCGTATGCAGATCATTGGTATACGGGGTCATAAGTTTCAGGGCGATCGAAAGACCTATCTTTCTCAAGAGGAGGTCAACCGGCTGAAGACGGTTTTTGAAAAGCCGTGGACGGCGCCAGAGAAGGAACCGGAGAATGCAGCATAGCCAACTGGCGCACCTGCGGGGTGGGTTAGACCGGACGGTGCGCCAGCATTCCGACAGGAGAATTGTAGCACATGGCTATGAGCAAGCGACCTATAACACATTGCAATAACATTGTGATGACATTGCAACACACCTTACAAACGCCTAAAGATTGCACTACTCAATCATTGAGTAATAGCGAATTTGGCGAAATGTCTGTACAATGGTTTGGAGAGGGTCAAGACCCACGCGACGCGACAGCACTAATTCGATTACGGCGCCGATCATAGGGATCGAGCGCCGTTTTTTGTCTAAGGAAACAAGCGAGAGGTGATCTATGAGGGGGTCAGCACCTATGAAAAACTGCTCTCTGATGTGAATACATCAGAAAACAATAGAATAAACGGCAAAAGGCCCAACAGCATCAGTTTTTGCAGTTCTGGTTCGCTGTTAGACCTCCGACGGCTACGCTCTTATAGTACAGCCGACTACGCTCTTATAGTACAGCATTCGCAAAAGATTTGCAACTACCACGAGACCGTAGCCAGGTATAAAGGAATTGTAGGCTATGGTTAGGAAACATGTACCCCAAGACCGCCGAGAAGACGTGTATCTTTTCAGTAGAATTCTTCACGACAAGCTCACCACTGAGCAGTTTGAGTACGCCATCAGTAACGGCGCCTCGCCTATGGCAAAGCAGATCGCGCCATCACTCGATGAGAAACGGCAAAGCGATGGCGAGCAGGGATTCTGGGCCGTCTATCGCGCGTTGGCCGTAGAAGACTATCCGCAGCTGCAAGAGTGGGAAGACGCGGTAAAGACCGATGCGCCGCCGATA
>WNGE01010337.1_pt1 | contig 10577 bp, 9 predicted proteins | sample 5400651 | NCBI WGS metagenome assembly WNGE01 (sample SAMN13153370, study PRJNA577476) | soil metagenome | isolation source: 60 cm soil or saprolite under grassland replicate 2 | place: USA:California | collected 2016-06-15
CATATCCCGCTCATTCTCAACCGCGACGGATCGAAAATGAGCAAGCGCGATGAAGGCGCACGCGTCGAGTATTACATCCGACGCGGCTATCTACCAGCAGCGCTGCGCAATTATCTCTGTCTGCTCGGTTGGTCGCCAAAAGACAACCGCGAGAAAATCGATATCGACGAAATCGTCCGGATTTTCGATCTGGAAAACGTTGGGCACAGCTCGGGCACATTCGATCCCGACAAATTGCACTGGTTGAATGGCGAATATGCGCGCGAGCTCAATGACTTCGAGTTTTACGATCTTGCCGTCGGAAGGTTGAAATCGAGCGGTGTGAAACTGGACAAATTTCCGGAGAAGTACGTCCGCGCGGCGTTGCAGACCTGCGAAGGTAAGATCAATACGTTTGACGAGCTGCCCGCCTATTGCGGATTCTATTTCACCGACGATTTCGATTACGACCCAGCAGGCGTAGCCAACCATTTTACCGCTGAGAACAAGCCGCGGCTGAAAGCAGTTCGCGAGGCGCTAAGTGCGCTTGAGAAATTGGACGCTAACAACATCGAAACGACACTAAAAAGCACAGCGTCAAAGCTCGGCGTAAAAGTCGGCTCAGTCGTTCATCCCACGCGACTCGCTGTGACCGGCAGTAACGTGGGACCGAGTCTCTATCATTTGCTCGAGGTTCTCGGGAAAGAAAAAGTGCTCGTCCGCATCGATCGCGCGCTTTCGATATTCTAACGCGCTGTCACCCGAGCGAAGCGAGGGACCTCTGACAGACTCAGAAGATCACGCCACGTACTTTGTGCGATCCATCACCCAGCGTGAGATCCTGCGTCATCTTCACGACTCAGGATGACACGCGAATTATTTCTTAGCCTCCTTCGCCCAAGTGTCTCTGAGGGTAACTGTCCGATTCCACACCTGTTTTTCGCGGGTAGAATCTGGATCGAGCGCGAAATACCCGAGCCGTTCGAATTGATAGCGCTCTTCGGGACGCGCATCCGCTAGGGCGGGCTCGCATTTCGCGCTCAACACTTCCAGCGAATGGGGATTGATGAATGATTTGAAATCACCGCTTGCGTCGGGTTCCGGAACCGTGAAGAGCCGATCATACAAGCGGACTTCGGCGTCGATCGCATGCGAGGCGCTCACCCAGTGAATGGTCCCCTTCCGCCGCCTGGTTGCAGTCGGAAATATTTCGGCGGCGGCGTTTCCATGAAATCATCGCGCTCGATGTAAAGGTCGCGACTGAAAGGAATTCTCCGCATTCCGGCATCCGAATCCTCGGGATTGTTGATCGCATCGAGTTCTTCGGTTTTTCCTTCGGGATAATTCGTCAGCACGATTTTGATGGGCCGGAGCACGGCGAGCCGCCGTGTGGCTGTGCGATTGAATTCGTCGCGCATGGTATGTTCCAGCAGCGCCATATCGGTCATGCTCGGATACTTCGTGATGCCGATGTTGTAGGCGAACGTGCGCAACACGCCGGGCGTCACACCACGCCGGCGCAAGCCGGAAATCGTGACCATGCGCGGGTCGTCCCACCCGCTCACCAGTTTTTCATCGACGAGCTGGATCAATTTGCGCTTGCTGATGACCGAGTAGGTCAAATTGAGCCGCGCAAATTCATACTGATGTGGACGCGGCTCCGGAAATTCCAGCGCGTCGAGGATCCAGTCATAAAGCGGCCGGTGCACTTCGAATTCCAGCGTGCAAATCGAGTGCGTGATCCCTTCGATGTAATCGCTGAGCGTGTGCGCCCAGTCGTACATTGGATAAATGCACCATTTCTCCCCGGTGCGATGATGCGATGCGTGCCGAATGCGGTACAGCACCGGATCGCGCAGCCATACGTTCGCCGCGTTCACGTCAATTTTCGCGCGTAACGTGCGCGCGCCGTCGAGAAACTCGCCTGCCTTCATTCGCGCAAACAGATCGAGATTTTCTTCGACCGAGCGATCGCGAAAGCAGCTTGCTTTCCCGAGGCGGCGATACGCATCCGTTTCTTCGGGTGTCATGTCACAAACGTATGCCTTGCTTGTGCGCACGAGATCCACCGCGTATTCGTAAAATTGCTCGAAATAATCTGACGCATACAACGGTGCGCCCCTTATATGGTTATCGGCCCAGCTATCGACCAACCAACGGACATCAGTCATGATTGACTGGACATACTCGGCTTCCTCCTTTGTCGGGTTCGTATCGTCCATGCGAACGTTGCAGATGCCGCCAAACTCCCGCGCGATCCCGAAATTCAGACAGATCGATTTCGCGTGACCGATATGTAGATAGCCATTCGGCTCGGGCGGGAAGCGCGTGCGGATTTGTTTGTATTTTCCCCTACGAATGTCTTCCGCGATGATGTCGCGAATAAAATCTGACGGTGGATTTTCAGTCGAAGCTGTCATTGCGCTTGTGCGTGCTTAGTATTCTCGATTCTCTACGAATGGAAAAAAAGCAAACCACTGACCGTTACACGCTTGCGGACGTGGAAAACTGGTCTGCCGTTGCGGGGGAACTCGAGCCTCCGGTTCGCCTCGGCATTTTTGGCGATCCGGTAGCGCATTCGCTCTCGCCGCAAATGCAAAACGCCGCTTTGCGCGCCTGCGAGATCGACATGCAATACGCGCGTTTTCATATTCGCACGAACGAGTTGCGATCGGCCCTACTGTTTTTACGCACGCTGGATTTCGTTGGAATCAATGTGACCGTCCCGCACAAGATCGCAGCGTTCAAGCAAGTCGATGAGACGGACGAATCCGCGGCTCGCGCGGAAGCGGTAAATACGATTCGTGTTCGCGATGAGAAACTGATTGGGTCAAATACGGACGGTGAAGGATTCCTTCGGGCGATTCGCACTGAATTCTCGATCGATCTTCGCGATCTGCGTGTGATGATCATTGGCGCTGGCGGTGGGACGGGGCGCGCTATAGCCTGGCAATGCGCGCTGGAAAGTTGTGAGCGCCTTGTTCTGGTGAATCGCACCTTGGAAAAAGCAAACGCACTTGCCGAGCAATTGCGGCCGTTTTTGTCCGACGCCCGTGTCTTAGGTCCCGCGACGCGGCTGGAGGCGGTCGCATTAGATGAGTCGGCGATGCGAGTGCAACTTGCCGACATCGATCTGATCGTTAATGCCACGCCGCTGGGGATGAATCCGCGCGATCCGACACCCGTGCCGGCGCGATTGCTCGCGCCGCATCACATCGTATTCGATTGCGTTTACGGCTCATCGAAAACCGCATTGTTCCGCGCAGCCACTGAAGTTGGCGCGCGCGGCGCGAACGGCTTCTCGATGTTACTACATCAAGGGGCTCTCTCGTTTTCCACCTGGTTCGACCGCGAAGCTCCGATTGAAGAAATGCGCGCCGCTTTGTACGCATTGTAGTGGCGCTCGCCGCGGCGAGCGCCGGGCGGCTGATACAGCCGCCGTTACACTCGTTACGTTTGTAAATGGCTAAGAAACCGCCATATTAGCCGATGGTAACTGCAGGGGTAAATTTCGATCGTTCTACCCACCTGGCTGCACCCCGCAGCCGCGTCGCCCACAGGACGACGGCTATAGCAGGCGATCTCGCAGAAGAATTGTCAGAGCTCAAGCGCGAGCGAAACGCTGTTATTCTCGCGCATAATTATCAGGTCCCGGAGTTGCAGGACGTTGCGGATTTCGTCGGCGACTCATTAGGATTGAGTTATCAGGCCGCGAAAACTGACGCGGACGTCATTTTGTTTTGTGGCGTCCATTTTATGGCGGAAACAGCCAAGATCATTAATCCGACCAAGCGTGTGATTTTGCCGGATCTCGATGCCGGCTGCTCGCTCTCCGAATCGTGTCCGCCGGAAAAGCTGGCGGAGTTTCTGAGACAGCACACGGACAAAAATTATTACGTCATCGCCTACATCAATTGTAGTGCTGGCGTGAAAGCGCTGTCCGACGTGATTTGCACCAGCGGCAACGCGGACAAAATCGTTCGCACAGCGCCACTCGATCGAAATATTCTCTTTGTTCCGGACCAAAATCTCGGCGCATGGGTAATGGAACGCACAGGACGCAAAATGGATTTGTGGCAGGGCACCTGTTACGTGCACGTCGAGTTTACGGCGCTCAGCATAAACAAAATCCGCGAACAATATCCAGATGCGCCCATCGTTGCGCACCCTGAGTGTACCTACGCTGTGCGCATGCTCGCAGATGAAGTTTGTTCCACCGAAAAAATGGTGACCTTTTGCAAGGAATCTCCCGCGCGCGAGATCATTGTGGTAACCGAAGCTGGTCTGTTGCACCGACTGCGCAAAGAAATCCCAGGTAAGACATTCATTCCTGGCCCGACAGACAATTGCTTTTGCGGTGAATGCCGCTTCATGAAGATGAACACGTTGGAGAAGGCTTACGATGCTCTGTTGAACATGGAACCCGAGATCACTTTGCCCGAGCCGGTGCGCAAAAGAGCAGAAAAACCGATCCTGCGCATGCTTGAGTTGAGCAAATGACGTGAGCTGCGCGCCGCGTGCCTGACATAGCTCACGCATGCCGCCTGAAATCTCTGTCGGTTAGACATCTTTCCCTCAGCGGCAGGCTGGAAGCCTGCAACGCAATCTGGCATGATGTCTGAATGACCGCCAAAGCATGACCGCCGCTGTAAAATCCATCGACGAACGACTCGATCGGCTTCACAAGGGCGGGATCATCGATCTTCATTTCGACTTGCCGATGGATTTGTACGAAAAACGCGATCGCAAGAATGTTCTGGAAAGCGAATTTTTGCCAGAATTCGACAAGGGGAACATCGGCGTTCTCGCCGTGGCGGTTTATATTGAAGACCGTTATCTACCGGAGACCTGTCTGCGCGTGGCGCTCGATCAAATCGCGCGGTTGTATGCTGAGATACAGACGTGCAAGCGCTTAACGATTTGCAAAAGCTTTCGTGAAATTCAGAAGGCACGCGAAACAGGCAGAATCGCACTGCTCATCACGATGGAGGGAGTGGAACCGTTCGGGACAGACCTGGATTTGTTGCGCGTCTTTTATGAACTGGGTGTGCGCTCAATCGGGCTTACACACGCCCGAAGCAATGCGGCGGGACATGGCGGAGCCTTCGCAGCAACCGGTTCGCCGCCGCAGGGTCTAACCAGCTTTGGGCGCGACGTGGTGCATGAATGCGAGAGCCTCGGCGTCATTATTGATCTCGCCCACATCAATCCGGCCGGGTTTGACGAAATTTTATCGATCACAAAAAAGCCACCCATCGTGTCGCACGCAAACGTCCGTTGCTATTACGATATCGAACGCAACATCAGCGATGAACAAATCAAAATGATCGGCGAACGGCGCGGTGTAATTGGTGTGAACTCGGTGCTGGTGAGCCCGAGAGGCGACGAGAACACGATGGATCGTTACATCGATCACATCGAACACATCGCCAATTTGATTGGTACCGACGGAGTCGGGATCGGCTTCGATTTCTTCGAGTTCATCTACGGCCAGTGGCCTGAATCAAGGCAAAAAGAGCTCGCTACAAAATTCACCACTCCGCATTTCATTCCCGATCTAAGGAACCATTCCCACGCGCGCAATCTCACTCGCAGGTTAATCGAGCGCGGATTCAGCGACGAGCAGATCGAAAAAATCTTGCGAGAAAACTGGATGCGAATTTTTAAAGAGGTTCTTTAGCCCGCAATCTAACGGGCCGGAATAGAAATTGTATAAGTGATCAACGCACAAACCGCCACCATCCCGATCATCGCGATGATAAATATGGCGTCCGCGATCTTTTCAAGGCGATGCATTCTGCGCAGACCTCGCGAGCGAAGGGCCCAATAAGAAAGCAGACAAGAGAGCAGAAACAGCAGCGCGTCCACGGCAAGCAAATCATCCGCTAGCGTATCCGCGGATCCAAGTGTGATGACAACGCGGATCAATCCAATGACGGTCAGACAAACGCCGACCATTGCGGAGGAGACCGTGAAGATGTGGATGCAAATATCCTGCTCCAGATGGGAGTTTGGGTCGCGCCGCCCATTCGTTTCTCCTTTCATTGCGACCAGTATTTAGACTGCCCGCGAAACCGACTGTTCAGAGAATTACGGCTCTGATAGGAAAGCCGAAGAGAGGCCGACGATAATCGTGTGAAATTCCTTAATCTGACACGGCGCACGGAGATTGGCGCGAACTCGTACTACCTTGAGATCGACGGCCACAGGCTGGTGCTCGATTGCGGGATGCATCCAAAGAACACAGGGGAGGATGCGTTGCCTTACTTGAAGGCAATCGCTGGCCGGGACATTGAAGCAATACTGATTTCGCACGCGCATCAAGATCACATCGGCACTTTGCCTCTGATAATGCGACGCTTTCCAAGTGCACGTGTGTTTATGACGGAAGCTACGGCCGAGGTTGGCAGCGTCCTTTTGCACAACTCCGTCAACGTCATGACACGACAACGTGAGGAGGTTGGAGAGGCGTCCTATCCCCTTTTCACCCATCGAGAAACTGACAGAGCGTCGGAACGCTGGCGTCGCTGTCCGTTGCGCCAGCGAATTTCCATTGCTGGCGAACCGGCGCCTCAGCGCGAAAGAGAGGCGCTGACGTTCGAGTTTTTTGAGGCCGGACACGTGCTCGGTTCAGCCGGAATCCTGGTGCGGGCCGAAGGCAAAACCGTCTTTTACACCGGCGACGTCAATTTCGACGATCAGACCATCATGCAAGCAGCAGTCTTCACCGAAGAGAAAGTCGATGTGCTGATCATGGAATGCACGCGAGGTGATCACGCGAAGCCCGGCGGCTGGACGCGGGCCGGTGAAGAGCGACGGTTCGCTGAGGCGCTCGAGAGCGCTTTCGAGCGCGGGGCGTGTGTGCTCATCCCAGTCTTCGCGTTGGGCAAAACGCAAGAGATCCTGGCAATGCTTTACAAGTTCCGCCGTCACCGGCTCCTGCCGGAGTTTCCCATTTATATTGGCGGCCTTAGTTCGAAGTTCACCGATATTTATGACCGGCGCGCGCATACGACGCGCCGACAATTGCCGCGCCTGCAACTCATGAGGGAAGCGGGGCCATTCATTTTGAATGATGAAACCGTACGTGATGCGCCGTTGCGCGCGGGACGCGCATATGTCCTTTCCAGCGGGATGATGATTCCAAACACGCTCTCTAATGTTCTTGGGCGCAGACTGATCGAAAATCCGCCGCACTCGATATTTTTTGTCGGCTACGCGAATCCTGAATCGCCTGCCGGTCTTCTGCGGGAGGCGGGCAAGGGCGGCGAGGTCGCTCTTGATCCTGACAAACCACCCCAACGCGTCCGCTGCAATATCGAACACTTCCAGTTCAGCGCACACGCGACCCGAGAGGGACTGATCGAATACGCCAGGAAAATTTCGCCGCGCAAGATTGTTCTGGTGCACGGTGACCCACCGGCGGTGGAGTGGATGCGCGCGACGCTGGCTGCCGAGCTTCCGACCACAGACGTGATTGTCCCGACGCCAGGCGAGGAAATCGGACTGTAGCGGCGATCTCGGAGCGCCGACCGGAGCATTGTTCAACGCAAGATTGGTGCGACGGTCAGAGACCGTCGCTACAGCCAATGCGCATCGCTTCGTGGAATATCAACTCTCTTCGCAAACGACAGGATCGTCTGTTTGCGTGGTTGGACGAGACCAAGCCGGACATCGTCTGCCTGCAAGAGACGAAATGCCCCGATGAACTGTTTCCGGCACTCGCTTTGCAAGCGGCTGGATATCGCTGCGCCTACCATGGGGAGAAGTCGTACAACGGCGTGGCCATTCTCGCGAACAGTGAGCCGCATCAGGTCCGCCCCTCACTTTGCGATGAGGTACGCGATCCGCAGGCGCGGGTAATCGCCGCGACGATCGGCGACGTGCGCGTCTTCTCGATCTACGCGCCGAATGGTCAGGCGGTTGGTTCGCCAGCATATCAGTACAAACTGCATTGGTATCGCCGGCTCCGTAATTGCATCGCGAAAGAAAAATCGGCCGATGTCGTCGCCTGTGGCGATTTCAACGTCGCGCCGGAGGACATTGACGTTTACGACGCAGACCTGTGGCGGGGAGCCATCATGGCGTCGGATGGCGAACGCGCGGCATTCCGAGAGCTATGCGAACTCGGCTTGCGGGACACACTGCGAATTCATCACAAGGAAGGCGAGCTTTTCAGCTGGTGGGATTATCAGATGCGCGCGTTTGAAAAAAATCGCGGCCTGCGAATCGATGCAATTCTGGCGAGCGAAAAACTGACAAAGAGATGCAGCGCATCAGGGATCGATATCGAGATGCGTAAAGGCAAAGACCCTTCCGATCACGCGCCGGTATGGGCGGAGTTTTGAACTCAGTAAGAAGTGAGAGGTGAGTAGTAGAGGGAACCCAACCTAATTTCTCACTTCTCACATCTCACCTCTGACGTTCTACTAGCCCGATCAACAATCGCTAATGCATCTCCGCATTTCTAATCCGCCGCCGAAACCGCTGATGATCTGGGACGGCGAATGCCATTTTTGCAAGAGATGGATCGAACGGTGGCGGGAAATCACTGGCGGTAAGGTCGATTACGCTACATATCAAGATGCAGCGCATCGCTTCCCCGAAATTCCGGTCGAGCAATTCAAACGCGCAGTCGCTTTGATTGAGCCAACCGGCGAAGCTTTTTTTGCCGCGGAAGCCGTCCATCGCTCGTTGGGATACAGATCTTCAAGAAAATGGCTCGCCTGGAGTTACGATCACATTCCGGGTTTCGCGGCGATTTCGGAAATCGCTTACAAGTTTATCGCTCGGCATCGCAGTCTCGGCTCAGCTGTTACTCGATTGCTGTGGGGAAAAGACGTGCGGCCACCGACTTACTTTTGGGCACGGCGTTGGTTTCTGCGCGCGCTCGGCCTGACCTATCTGATCGCGTTTGTGTCGCTCCGGGTACAAGTGGACGGGCTGATCGGCGGCGATGGTGTGTCGCCCCTGAATCAATTCCTGCCGGCAGTTCGGGCACAACTTGGACGGGACGGCTATGCTCTCCTGCCGACGCTTTGCTGGTTCGACTCGAGCAACACCTTTCTCCATTTCCTTTGCGGCGGCGGTGTTGTTCTTTCTTTGCTTTTGATTTTCGGGATCGCACCGGCGATTTCGCTCGCCGCACTTTTCATATTTTACCTGTCGCTCACCATCGCTGGGCAAACGTTCCTGAATTTTCAATGGGACGTTCTGCTGCTCGAGACCGGTTTCCTGTCGATCTTTTTTGCGCCATGGCGACTTTGGCCAAAGGATCTCATGTGGCGGCCGGGGTCGACGTCCCCGGCTACAGCGGCTCCTGTTTCGCGTGCGGGTTTGTTTTTGCTCAAATTTCTTCTGTTTAAACTGATGCTGATGTCCGGCGTGGTGAAGCTCACCAGCGGGGACGACTCATGGGGTTGGCTGAATCATTCCTTTCACTGGAGCGCACTGACGGCGCTTGATTATCATTACTGGTCACAACCGCTGCCCACGATGTTCGGTTGGTGGGCAGACAAAAGCCCGGAATGGTTCAAGCATTTTTCAGTCGCATTTTGTCTCGTGGTCGAAATTGTCGTGCCGTTTCTTATCTGGGCGCCACGGCGCCCACGGCTCATCGCCGCTGGATTGATGATCTTTCTTCAACTCGCGATCGCCATTACCGGCAACTATTGTTTCTTCAATCTACTAACGATTGCGTTGTGTCTGCTGTTGATTGACGACGCGTCAATCGGGCGGAAACATGCGACGGTCAGAGACCGCCGCTACAGTGATCAATTGTGCAGCTACGCGGCGATTGCCGTGATCGTTGTAACGTTGCCGATCAATGCGTGGTTAATCTTCAGTGCGTTCAAACCACGGGCTCGCCCCCCACACGCGCTCGCAAATCTTTACGAACAACTCGAAGCGTTTCGAATCGTGAATGGCTATGGGCTGTTTCGGGTGATGACAAAGGACCGCTGCGAGATCGTGCTCGAAGGCAGCGCGGAAGGTGTTGAATGGCTGCCCTACGAATTCAAATGGAAACCGGGCGACGTGAAACGTGCGCCGGGCTGGTGCGCGCCGCATCAACCGAGGCTCGATTGGCAAATGTGGTTTGCGGCTTTGGAAAGACCGCAGCAAAATCCATGGTTAGTCGGGCTTATCGTCAGACTCTTGCAGGGCTCAGACGACGTGAACCGGTTGCTTGCGCATAACCCATTCCCAGAGAGGCCGCCTCGCTACATCCGCGCAGTGTTTTATCGTTACCGATTCACGACTGTGAGCGAGCTTCGGCAAAGCGGCGCGTGGTGGAAACGTCAGGAGCTTCGGGAATATCTGCCGACGGTCTCCCTGGATCAGCTGCGCCAGCCTTGAGAAATGGGGTGTCGCACGGTATAGTTCGCCGCGATGGCGAAGGAAGGACCGATCGTGACCGAGGGTACGGTAACGCAGGTGTTACCCGGCACGATGTTTCGCGTCGATCTTCCCGGTCAGCGCAATGTGCTTGCCCATATTTCTGGTAAAATGCGGAAGCATTTCATCCGCATTGTGCCCGGCGATAAAGTCGGCGTCGAGCTGTCTCCCTACGATTTGACGAAGGCTCGCATCATTTTTCG
>WNGE01023150.1_pt1 | contig 10575 bp, 10 predicted proteins | sample 5400651 | NCBI WGS metagenome assembly WNGE01 (sample SAMN13153370, study PRJNA577476) | soil metagenome | isolation source: 60 cm soil or saprolite under grassland replicate 2 | place: USA:California | collected 2016-06-15
GACATGTACGGCTACAAGGTCCATGAGACACGGCCGGAGGAGCGGTGGTCGGTGACGCCGGGCCTGCTCGGAGTCGATCAGTCCACCTGGGAGCGGCTGCTCGACGTACTCGGCACCGATCAGCCGGTGTACTACGGTCCCGGCGCGGAGTCCGGCGTACGACTGGAGCTGACGACCAACGAGGATCTCGACGACGTACTGCGGCGGCTGACCGCGGCGGGATACGAGGCGACGCGGACCGATGCGGGCCTCGAGATCATGGATCCGGATGGGCAGCTGGTGGTGGTGCACGAGTGATCGAGCCTTGACCTCCAGACGGCTTGAAGTTGCAAGGTGCCGCGCATGACGACTGTGACAGTGCCCGAGCGGCTGCGTGACGATCCGGACTTCCGGCGGTACTGGCTGGCGCGGGCTCTGTCGATCACCGGATCGATGGTGACCGCGGTTGCGTTGCCGGTGCTGGTCTACCGGTTGAGTGGTTCGACGTTGCTCACGGCTCTGGTGACAGCACTCGAGGCGGCGCCGTACATGTTGACCGGACTGTTCGCCGGGGCACTACGACCCGTTGCGGACGGGCGGGGCGCTGATGGGCTAGGTTCTGCGCGTGGGTGTACGGGTTCTCGGTCCTCATGACCTCGCGGCGGCGCGCGCGGTCATCGCCCGCGACGCGGTCGTCAACGTGTTCGTCGACAGCCTGGTACAGACGTCCGGACTCGATCCGCGGCGGGGTGCCGAGGTCTGGGGGTATGTCGAGAAGGGCGTGCTCGAGGCACTGTGCCATGCGGGCGGCAACATGGTGCCGGTGGGCGCGGGTGAGGCGGCTCTGCGCGCGTTCGGAGCGTACGCATTGCGCCGGGGCCGCAACTGCTTCCAGATCCTCGGGCCTGCCTATGCCGTCGAGCAGCTGTGGACCGTGCTCGAGCCGCACTGGGGTCCGGCCCGTGAGGTCCGAGACAACCAGCCGTTCATGGTGATCGACGAGGCGCCCCAGGTCGAGCCCGATCCACTGGTCCGGGCGGTCGAGCCAGTCGAGCTGCCGATCCTCTATCCGGCCTGTGTGGCGATGTACACCGAGGAGGTCGGAGTCCCGCCGCAGACCGGGCCGGACGGGACGTTCTACCGGTCCCGGGTCGCCGAGCTGATCCGGGCCGGGCGGGCATTCGCGCGGATCGAGGACGGGCGGGTCGTCTTCAAGGCCGAGGTCGGGTCGGTGGGGACCGGAGTCTGCCAGATCCAGGGTGTCTGGGTGGATCCGGAGTTCCGCGGACGAGGACTGGCCGCGCCGGGGATGGCGGCGGTCGTCGAGCTGGCGCGGCAGATCGCACCCGTCGTGACGTTGTATGTGAACGCCTTCAACACGCCCGCGCTGGCCGCTTATGAGCGCGTCGGCTTCCGGACCATCGAGACTTTCGCGACGATCCTGTTCTGATTGCCGGGGCGGTCTGAGCGTCGTACTGGGGATTTCGTAGTACGGCGTGGGGCGGGGGGCTGTGGATAACCTGGTGAGAGCATTGCCGCGGGGCGGATATCCTCTGTGACGTCCGTTGTTTCATCTCGTCGTAGTGCTTTGGAGACTCCCGTGATTCTGCGTATGTCGTCGCTGTTCCTCCGCACCCTTCGCGAGGATCCGGCGGATGCGGAGGTCCCGAGCCACAAGCTGCTCGTCCGCGCCGGGTACATCCGGCGCAGCGCGCCCGGCATCTACACCTGGCTGCCGCTGGGTCTGCGGGTGCTGCGCAATGTCGAGCGGATCGTGCGCGAGGAGATGGACGCGATCGGCGCGCAGGAGCTGGTGTTCCCGGCGCTGCTGCCCCGCGAGCCCTACGAGGCGACCGGCCGCTGGACGGAGTACGGGCCGAATATCTTCCGGCTGAAGGACCGCAAGGGCGCCGACATGCTGCTCGGCCCCACGCACGAGGAGATGTTCACCCTCGTCGTGAAGGACCTCTACTCGTCGTACAAGGATCTGCCGCTGTCGATCTACCAGATCCAGAACAAGTACCGCGACGAGGCGCGGCCGCGGGCCGGCGTGCTGCGCGGGCGCGAGTTCGTGATGAAGGACTCGTACTCGTTCGACATCGACGACGAGGGCCTGGCGGCGTCGTACGAGCTGCACCGTAAGGCGTACATCAACATCTTCGACCGGCTCGGCTTCGACTACGTGATCGTCAAGGCGATGTCCGGTGCGATGGGCGGCTCGCGGTCGGAGGAGTTCCTGGCGATCGCGGACAACGGTGAGGACACCTTCGTCCGTTCGCCCGGTGGGTACGCCGCCAACGTCGAGGCGGTCGAGGTCCCGCAGGCGCCGCCTGTCGACGCGTCGAACGTGCCGGCCGCCGCGGTGGTTGACACCCCGGACACGCCCACCATCGAGACGCTGGTGGACGCGCTGAACGCGAAGCACGCCCGCACCGACGGGCGCGAGTGGACCGCGGCGGACACGCTGAAGAACGTGCTGGTGATGCTGGTGCACCCCGACGGCACGCGGGAGCCGCTGGCGATCGGCGTACCGGGGGACCGGGCGATCGACGAGAAGCGGCTCGGTGCGCAGGTGGAGCCCGCCGAGGTGGCGGCGTTCGAGGAGGCGGACTTCGAGAAGTATCCGTCGCTGGCGAAGGGGTACATCGGGCCGGGCGTGCTCGGCGCGGTGAACGCCTCCGGCATCCGGTATCTGCTCGACCCCCGGATCGCCGAGGGGTCCGCGTGGGTGACGGGTGCGGACAAGTCCGGCTTCCACGTGACCAACCTGGTGTACGGGCGTGACTTCACCGCAGACGGCACGATCCAGGCTGCCGAGGTGCGCGACGGCGACGAGGCACCCGACGGTTCGGGCCCGCTGGAGACGGCGCGCGGGATCGAGATGGGCCACATCTTCCAGCTCGGCAGGAAGTACGCCGAGGCGCTGGATTTGAAGGTGCTTGACCAGAACGGCAAGCTCGTCACCGTCACCATGGGCTCCTACGGTGTCGGCGTCACCCGCGCGGTGGCCGCGATCGCCGAGGGGAACCACGACGAGCTCGGCCTGGTCTGGCCTCGCGAGATCGCTCCGGCCAACGTCCACCTCGTTGCCACCGGCAAGGATTCGGAGGTCTTCGAGAAGGCCGCCGAGCTGGCGTCGCAGCTGGAGGCCCGCGGCCTGACGGTCATCTACGACGACCGCGAGAAGGTGTCCCCGGGCGTCAAGTTCAAGGATGCCGAGCTCATCGGCGTCCCCACCATCGCCGTCGTCGGCAAGGGCCTCGCCGAAGGCACCATCGAGGTCAAGGACCGCCGCACCGGCAACCGAGCCGACATCCCCGTAGCCGAGGTGGTCGACCACCTGGTCGCCACCGTTCGCGGCTGACACACGCTGGTTCACTGCAGGCCGTTCTCCCGATCTCGGAGGGAGCGGCCTGTGGCTTTCTACGGGCGGACCCAGACGGTCCAGCGTTCTAGGCGGTGGTAGTTGAGGCGTTGGTAGACGGGTTGGCCGGAATCGCTGGCTGTGAGGGCGGCGGGTTGGTGGGGGTGGTGGGTCGTGGCGGCCCAGGTGATCGCGGCGCCGGCGCCTCGGCCGCGGGCGGCGGGCAGCACGGCGACGTTCTCGACGACGGTCAGCCCGGCGGCGCTGTGGGCGACGGAAGTGGCCAGCGGTACGTCGTTGTCGTACCCCACCCAGATCGTGGTGGAAGGCCCGCCGAGGAAGGACGCGTGGTAGTACGCACCGGGCTGGAACGGCTGGAGCTCGGGGAGTGGGTAGCCCTCGATGAGCACGCGTTCGGCGTCGGCGAGCCCGGCTTCGTCGGTCACCTGGCGGATGTCGAGGTCCGTGACCGGGGCTGCCGAGATTGTGGTCGGGAAGCGCAGCATGAGCGGGGGATGACCGGCCAGAGCGAGGCCGTGCTCGCGGAGATCGCGGGTCGGCCAGGCGCTGACGTAGAGGTACGGCACGTTGTTCGGCAGTTCGCGGGCGGCCTCGGCGATGATGTCGGCCGGGTCCACCGGTTGCTTCGGCACGATCCAGTTGGTGAGTGGCCCGCGGTCGCCGAGGATGCCGCCGGCCCACGTCTCGCCGTCGTACCAGGGCTTGCCGGCTCGCCGTGCGGGTTCGCTCGCCCACGAAGCGTGCGCGAGCACTGCCTGCCGGACGAGGGTGTCGGTCGGCGTGAGGTCCGGTTCCCAGCCGGTGGCGAGGGTTTCGCCCTCAGGTGGAAGGATCGAGGACGCCATGTGCCCACTGTCGCATCGCGACCTGACTTTGTCTGCTCATTCTCTGATGTAAAGGTTGTGCTGAAGTATGCCCTTACCTGATCATCGGCGCGTGACAACTTCTCGCATCCGGTGGTGCCGTGCCTGACGTAACTTTCTGGACGATTGCCTTCCTGGTGGTGGCGGCGTTCTCGGCAGGGTGGATCGACGCGGTGGTCGGGGGCGGCGGGCTGATCCAGTTGCCGGCGATGCTGCTGGGGTTGCCGGGGGCAACACCGGCGCAGATCCTGTCGACGAACAAGATCTCGTCGTTGTGCGGTACGGCGACCAGCGCGGTGACGTTCGGCGTGAAGGTCCGGCCCGATCGTCGGACCGTCGTACCGCTGGCCATCCTCGCCGGCCTCGGATCGGCCGCCGGCGCCTTGGTGGCAACGAAGATCCCGATGTCGTGGTTCAAGCCGATCGTGCTGGTGCTGCTGATCGGGGTCGCGATCTACACCGCGATGAAGCCGTCACTCGGGGCGCGTACGGCGTTGCGATTCGACGGCCGCGACCATTACCTGGCGGCGAGTGCGGTCGGCGTGCTGATCGGCTTCTACGACGGCGCCGTCGGGCCGGGGACGGGGTCGTTCCTGATCTTCGCGCTGGTCGGCTTCCTCGGCTGTCGGCTTCCTCGGCTACAACTTCCTGCAGGCCAGTGCGAAGGCGAAGATCGCCAACGTCGCCACCAACCTCGGCGCCATCGTCATCTTCGCGCTGCACGGCGCACCACTGTGGATCCTCGGTCTGATCATGGGCGCCGCCAACATGCTCGGCGGCCTCCTCGGCGCCCGCACCGCGGTTGCCCGCGGCAGCCGCTTCGTCCGCATCGTGTTCCTGGTCGTCGTCTCCGCCCTCATCCTCCGCCTCGCGTACGACGTCTTCCACGGCTGACAGAATTCGGTTGCCGGGGGCCACGAGGTGGACCCACACTGAGTGAGCGCACGGCCAGATCAGCAGCGGGGGTTGGCTTTGCAGGCCTCCGTTCTGCGCGTTGTACCTGGTGCGGTGCGTCGGCCGTCTGCACAACGGACAGAGTTCAACTCTCTTACAGGTCTGTCCCGGTGCCCACGTTGTCCTGTCCTGCGGCCCTGCAGGCCCGGCTGCTCGTACAGAGCCGGAACCTCCGCCGCGGCACAGGGTGGACACCGGGACGGATCGCCGCGGCCGACAGTTCGAGAGGAGGCGGATGGAATGGCGAAGATCACCGTGCAGGCGCACGAGCGGGTGCTCGTGTATCGGGACGGCGTGTTCGAACGGCAGCTGGAGCCCGGACGGCACATCGTGCGTCGGGTTGGACGCGTACGGCGTGAGGCCGTCGACCTGCGGCTGCGTCAGCTGACCGTCTCCAGCCAGGAGATCTTCACCGCTGACGGTGTGACGGTTCGCGTCACGGCCGTCGTACGGTGGCAGATCAGCGATCCACGTGCCTTCCTGGAACACGCCGAGGCGCCGGTCGACCTGCTGCACGTCGCCCTCCAGCTTGCCGTTCGCGAGGCGATCAGCCGGCGCGAGCTCGACGAACTGCTCCGTCCTGAGACCCGCGCCGCGGCGAACGCTGAGCTGGCAGATCCCGTACGCGCGGAGGTCGCCGAGCTCGGCATCACCGTTCACGATGCGGCGATTCGCGACCTCGCTCTGATCGGCGAACTCCGCGCTGCGCTTGCCGAGACGGCCCTCGAGCGTCAGCGTGGCCGGGCAGCACTGGAACGTGCGCGCGGCGAAGCGGCTGCGCTGCGTTCGCTGGCCAACTCCGCGAAGCTTCTCGACGACCACCCCGCGCTGGCGGCGCTGCGGATGATCCAGACGGCGGCTGATTCGGGTGCGACCGTCGTACTCACCCCGGACGGCCTACCCCACGCGAGGGACGGCGTGCGTTAGTGCTTGGTGAAGGTCGGCGCCCAAGGCGCGTCGGCGAGGCCGATGCGGTCGATCGCGTGAGCGGTGAGGGCGGCCAGGTGCTGGAGGTCGTGGATCTGGCGGGTGGTCGCGCGGTGGCGCCTCGACCAGTAGGCGCCGATCGCGGCCGCCGGCGCCGGTGAACCGACCGGCACCATGACGAGGCTGCGGACGAACGTCGGCAGGTACGCCTCGAGCGGAATACGCTCGTCGAGTTGGATGTCGGGCACGACGGCGATCTCGTCATGGAGCATCGCCCAGCCGCTGATGCACGCGGTGATCGGGAACCGCTGGCCCTTCCACAGCGGCGCGATCGCGTCCTCGTCGGCGTAGAAGCACCGGTTGTCCTCGCGCAGGACGAAGGTCGCCCCCTGCGCGCCGGTGCGCCGCCGTGCCTCGACGCGGACGACGGCGCCCACGTCGGCCAGCGTCTGCGCACCGTCGAACGCGGCCGCGAGGTTCCTCATGTTGGTCATTGTGCGGCCCCCCGGCGTCCCTGGCCAAGACCCGGCATAGTTCTCCGCATGGTGGATTACGACGGGCGGATGGGCAGTGTGTACGCCGCAGGCCGGGGACTGGCGGCCGAGGTAGTACGGCGGTGGACCGGGGCGCTGGCCGCGCACCTGCCTGAGGAGCGGCCGCTGAGCATCCTCGACCTGGGCAGCGGGACCGGTCGCTTCACGCCGGGACTCGCCGAGGAATTCGGGGGACCGGTGTACGGCGTGGAGCCGTCCGACCGGATGCGGGAGACCGCCGAGGAGTCGGCGGCGCATCCGACAGTGACCTACCTCAGGGGCAGTGCGGAGGTGATCCCGTTGCCTGAGGCATCCGTCGACGGGGTGCTGATGTTCCTGTCGTTCCATCACTTCCGGGATCAGCTGAAAGCACTCGAGGAGGTACGCAGGGTGTTGAAGCCCGGGGGAGTGGCGTTCCTGCGGAGCATGTTCGCCGATCTGATGCCGGATCTGTTCTGGCACGACTACTTTCCGTCCGCGCGCGGGGTCGACGCGGGGATGTACCTGTCACTCGACGAGGCTAAGGCACTTGCCCGCGCAGCCGGTTTGCTACCGGACGACGAAGCAGTCTGGGTCACCGCCGACGAGCCGCGGACGTTGCGCGAGACATCGGATCGGCTGAGCCTCAGGGCGTTGTCGACGTTCGAGCACCTGACGCAGGACGAGATGGAGCGAGGGTTCGAACGATTGGCAGCCGCCGCCGATCGCGAGCCGGACAAGCTCATGCCCGTCCATCCCGCGGCGATGCTGGTGCTCAGACGTCCCACAACACCTTGAGCGCGGACGGCTTGCGGAACACGAGGCCTCGCGGCGGCGGTGAGTCCGGCGCGAGCCGCAGACCCGGCAAACGCAGTACCGCTTCGACGGCTGCGAGCGCCTCCAACCGGGTCAGGTGCATTCCCAAGCAGATGTGGGGCCCGCTGGCGAAGGCGAGATGCCGGCGCGCGTTGGATCGCCGTACGTCGAAATCGTCGGGCGACGGGAACACCTCGGGATCGCGGCCCGCGCCGGCCAGCGACACCGTGACGAAGTCGCCGCGGCGGATCGAGGCGCCGGCCAGTTCGACGTCGCGGGTGGCGTAGCGATCGACCACGGCCGCGGCCGGCTCGAGCCGCAGCGATTCCTCGATCGCGTTGGGCAGGAGCGATCGATCAGCCAGCACGAGTTCGAGTTGATCCGGCGACGTCAGGAGATGCCAGAGGGCGTTGGTGATCATGCCCTCGGTGGTCTCGATCCCGCCGAACATCAGGACGGCGGCGTTCGCGACCACCTCGTCCACGCCGAGGCCGGCGCGGGCCGCGGCCGCGATCAGCGAATCACCCGAATCGATGCCCCCGGCAACATGTGCGTGCAGCTGCGCGAAGGCCGCGGCGCCTTCCGCGGTGACCGGCCGTCCGGCCGAGACGCCTGTCACCGAGTCCGAGATCGCGGTGTACCAGTCGAGCACGGTGGATGCCGACGCTGGTGGCAGCCCGAGCGAGTAGGCAACGACCGCTACCGACAATGGTCCGGCCAACGTCGCGCGCAGGTCGGCGGCGCCCGTCGGACGGATCGCCGCGATCAGGTCGTCCACCGTCTGTCGCACGGGTTCGCTGAAACGCCGGCGAGTCTCAGCCAGACCGAAGGGAGACTCGAACGGATCCCGGTGGGCCTTGTGGGCGGCGCCGTCCAGCGAAAGCATCGACGGCCCGACGACCTGGGCAGTGGAGAAGCGCGGGTCATCGACGGTGAAGGTCTCCGGATCCCGGAGGACGTCGAGGGCAAGACCTCGGGAGGTGACGACCCAGGAGTTGAGTGCGTCGATCCAGCCGATCGGTCTGATCCGGGCGAGGGCGGGGTGCGGGTTGTCCTCGAGCTCCTCCAGGGTGACCACCGGACCACCTTAGTTGGATGAGACCACTAGGGTAGGTGGTATTGGTGAGACAGATTGGATCTCAACGACTCAGCGGGGCAGCGGGTTACGAAACCCGCAGGAACGCCATCTAGGGTGTGGGCCATGTCTGAGAACCTGGTGCTGCTGCCTGCCGTGGATGTGGCAGACGGTCAGGCTGTCCGGCTGGTGCAGGGCGAGGCCGGAAGCGAGACGTCGTACGGCGATCCGCTGGCGGCCGCGATGGCGTGGCAGGAGGCCGGGGCGGAGTGGATCCACCTGGTCGACCTCGATGCCGCGTTCGGTCGCGGCAGCAACCGGGACCTGCTCGCGGACGTCACCGGCAAGCTCGACGTCCAGGTGGAACTGTCCGGCGGCATCCGCGACGACGACTCGCTGACGGCGGCCCTCGCGACCGGTGCCCGGCGAGTCAACATCGGCACCGCGGCGCTCGAGAACCCGGAGTGGTGCGACCGGATCATCCAGCAGTACGGCGACCGGGTCGCGATCGGCCTCGACGTCCGCGGCCGCACCCTGGCCGCCCGCGGCTGGACCAAGGAGGGCGGCGACCTCTACGAGGTGCTCGAGCGGCTGGAAGCGGCCGGCTGCGAGCGGTACGTCGTCACCGACGTGACCAAGGACGGCATGCTGCAGGGCCCGAACCTGGACCTGTACCGGGACCTGTGCGCGCGCACCGACAAGCCGATCATCGCCTCCGGCGGTGTCTCCAGCCTCGACGACCTGAAAGCACTCAGCACGCTCGTCAAGGACGGCGTCGAGGGCGTCATCGTGGGTAAGGCCCTGTACGCCGGCGCGTTCACCCTGACCGAGGCACTCGAACTCACGCGTGGAGGCGACAAGTGAGTCTGGCCGACAAGCTCAAGGACAAGAAGGTCCTGGTCACCGGCGTCACCGGGTTCGTCGGTGAGGCGCTGCTGCACCGGATCATCGGGGATCTGCCCGGTACGACGGTTGTCGCCATCATCCGGCCGAAGGGCTCGCTGACCGGGACCGCCCGGATGGCGCAGCTGCTGAAGAAGGACATCTTCAAGCCGTTCTACGGCGAGGGCACCGACCATGCCGACGCCGAGGCGCTCACCGCCGCCCGGATCGAGGTGATCGAGGGCGACCTGTCCGACGTACCGGAGTTGCCGAAGGATCTCGACATCGTCGTGCACTGCGCCGGCGACGTGAGCTTCGACCCGCCGATCCACGAGGCGTTCACGACCAACGTGCTCGGCACCAAGAGCCTGCTCGAGCGCATCGTGGAGACAGGCCGCGCGGTCCACTACGTGCACATCAGCACCGCCTACACCGCGGGCCGTCGACGGGGTGCGATCCCCGAAGCGCCGGTCGAGCACAACGTCGACTGGCGGGCCGAGGCCGAGGCCGGGATGGCGATGAAGGCCCGGATCGAGGAGCAGTCGCGCTCCGCGCCGATGCTGGCCAAGTTCCGCAAGGAGGCCGAGAAGCTGCACCGGCGCGCCGGTCACCTGACGGCTGCCGCTGACACCGAGCGTCGTCGTACCGAATGGGTCGCGAAGAAGCTGGTCGAGACCGGGACCGAGCGGGCGCGCAGCCTCGGCTGGACCGACTGCTACACGTTCACCAAGGCGCTCGGCGAGCGCGTCGTCGAGGAGTTCTCGAAGACGTTGCCGACCTCGATCGTCCGGCCGGCCATCATCGAGTCCGCGGTGCAGAGCCCGTACCCGGGCTGGATCGAAGGCTTCAAGATGGCCGAGCCGCTGATCCTGGCCTACGGCCGCGGCGAGCTCCCCGAGTTCCCGGCCAGCCCGGACTCCGTGGTCGAGATCATCCCGGTCGACCACGTCGTCGGCGCGATCTGCGCCGTGATGGCGACCGAGCCGGAGCTGTCGAAGCCGGAGTACTACCACGTCAGCTCCGGCGCGCGGAACCCGCTGACCTTCGAACAGCTGTACGCCGGAGTCCGCGCGTACTTCTCCAAGCACCCGTTCGACCTGGGCGAGCGCGGCGCGGTCCGGCTGCCGGTGTGGAAGTTCCCCGGCGGCGACTCGGTCGAGTCGATGCTGCGGTACGGCGAAC
>WNGE01009772.1_pt1 | contig 10574 bp, 12 predicted proteins | sample 5400651 | NCBI WGS metagenome assembly WNGE01 (sample SAMN13153370, study PRJNA577476) | soil metagenome | isolation source: 60 cm soil or saprolite under grassland replicate 2 | place: USA:California | collected 2016-06-15
AAGCCAGCACCGTGCGTGCCGCTGCCACCGCTGACCGGCCGGGCCGCGAGCAGGAAGTGCGGCCCGAGGCCGGCGTCGTCCGGCTGGCCGGCTACCTGACCGTGCCGGAGAACACCCCGGGCATCGTGGTCTTCGCCCACGGCAGCGGCAGCAGCCGGCACAGCCCCCGCAACCAGTATGTCGCCAGCGTCCTGACCGATGCCGGCCTGGGCACGCTCCTATTCGACCTGCTCACCCCCGAAGAAGAACCCGACCGGGCCAACGTATTCAACATCGGCCTGCTCGCCCGGCGCCTGGCCGAGGTGACCGGATGGCTGCGCGCCCAGCCGCGCGCGGCGCAGGCCGCCATCGGCTACTTCGGTGCCAGCACCGGTGCCGCGGCGGCGCTGTGGGCGGCGGCCGAGCCCGGCGCCGGCATCGCGGCCGTGGTGTCCCGCGGCGGCCGCCCCGATCTGGCCCGCCCCCGGCTCGCGGCCGTGACCGCGCCGACGCTGCTCATCGTCGGCGGGCGCGATGAGGTGGTACTGGACCTCAACCGCCGGGCCCAGGCGGAGCTGCGCTGCGAGAATCACCTGGCCGTGGTGCCCGGCGCCACCCACCTGTTCGAAGAGCCGGGCACCCTCGACGCGGCTGCCGGACTCGCCCGGGACTGGTTCATCAGCCACCTCACGCAGTAGGCCCCCGGCCGGTTAAGGGGTTAACTGCGGGCGACAGCATCGGGCCCGCCGATGACCTCGCCGACCCGGCCGCAGGCCGGCACGTGCCCAGCGCGCCGTGGCCCGGGAACGTCCTCGTCCGCAGGGAGAAGGTGGGTCCGCCACGGTTACCCGGATGATCTGGACGAGCCTGCCAGGCGTAACGTCACAAGCAGAAGAACCCACAGGCGGTCACGCAGAAGAGGAGGAGTCATGTCGATCCCCGACAAGGCCAAAGCGGCCGCCGAGCGTGCCCGAGACCAGGCCAGGCACGGCGCGGCCCAGGGCCGGGCGCGTCTTATGGAAGTGCAGGCACGGCGGCAGCACAGCAAGCTGGTGCGGGAGCTGGGCGAGGCATGCTACGCCGAGCACTCCGGCGAGGGAGCACACGAGCCTGTGGCCCGCGCGTTCGCCGCCCTGGACACCCACGCGCAGGCGCATCCCCGGACGCTGGCACCGGGCCGCCCGCAGGCAGCCCGGCGCGCCCGAGACATCATGCACCCGGGAGCGGAATGCATCGGCGGAGGCGACAGCGTCGCGGCCGCCGCGCAGAAGATGCGCGATCTCGGCGTCGGCTCGCTGCCGATCTGCGGCACTGACGACCGGCTGCGCGGCATCCTCACCGACCGCGACATCGTGGTGCGGTGCATCGCCGAAGGCCGCGACCCCGCCCAGGTCCAGGCCGGTGACCTGGCCCAGGAAACCTTGTTCTGGGTCGAGGCCACCGCTGACGTGGGCGAGGTGCTCCACCAGATGGAAGACCACCGGGTCAAGCACCTGCCGGTGATCGAAAACCACCGCCTGGTCGGCATCATCACGGAGGCCGACCTGGCCCGCAACCTCGACGAGCACCGGCTCGCCGAGTTCGTCGAAAAGGTCCACACGACGGCCTGAACTCCGGCCGGCCCCATCTGCAGCAACCGCGAGCGTGCTGCGGACCGGGGCCGGCGGAAGACCCCGGCGCAGGGCAACAGCATGGCCGCGCGGCCCACGGTCCGCCTTGCGGCAACCGGTCAGCCAGTCCCGCCAGCAGCGCAGGCAACGACTCGCCGCGCTTTGGGAGCCCCTGCTGGTCCTGGGACGCCCTAGCCCACTGGCTGCTTATCCGCATCATCATCACCAAGGAGGCCGACAATGCCGACCTACATCTCCCTCATCAGGTACACCCACCAGGGCATCAGCACCATCAAGGAGGGCCCGGCCCGCCTCGGCGCAAACAAGGAAATCCTGAATCGCTATGGCTCGGAGCTGAAGGCGTTCTACCTCACCATGGGCCGGTACGACATCGTCACGATCAGCGAGGCACCCGACGACGCCACTGCCGCGAAGGTTGCCCTCACGGTCGGCAGCGCCGGCAACGTCACAACCGAGACCCTGCGGGCCTTCACCGAGGACGATTACCGCGAGATCGTCGCGGCTTTGCCCTGACGCGGCGGCGGGCTGTTTTCCGGTGACGGCCGGTGACTTCGCGTCGCCATCGGCTCAACCACCAGCACACGGCACAGACCGGCTGGGCGGCGCCCCGCTTAGCGGCCGCCCGTGCATAGCCACCATCTTGCAGAACGCACGACCTGGGACGCCGAGCACACCAGGCTGGCCGGAGCAGCAAGCCCCGCCAGGAGCGCGCCCCCAAAACCTGGGAGAACCGGGCTGCTCGCACCGCGCCGGGTACGCTGGTGGCGGCCCGCCGAGGCGCAGCTGAACGCAGCCAGCCCCCGCCGCGGGCCGGCCCCGGTTACGGCGGCGGGTGCTCCGGGGTGGGGACGTGACGCTGATCGGGAAGAATGTGATCTTGGTGGTGCAGGGCTAGTCCCCGGGCATACCGGCGGGCAATGCCGGACATCTGTGAGCCGGCAGCGCTGACGCCGACACCGAAGACGGTGCCGGGGTAGTCCAGCGGCCCCATGATGGCGCGGATGCGGTCCCAGTCTCCCGGTGCCACAAGTTCGGCGGGCTGCCCGCCGGCGAACCAGCCCATCGGGACCGCTACCCCGGACGGGACCACGGTATTGACGTAGACCACCGCGTTGAACTCGACCTCCGCGCCCGTTTCGATGCGGGCGCCGTTGAACACCACGGCGCCGGTCGCAATCCGGGAATCACCCTCGATCACGCAGCCGGCCAGGTGGGCGTGCGGGCCGACCAGGACGTGATCACCGAGGCTGGTTTCCTGGTTCGGCACGCCCCGGATGACTGCGTTCTCCATGATCACGCAGTTGCTCCCGATCTGCACGGGGCCACCCTCGGCGGTGATCACGGCGCCGAACAGCACCCGGCTGTGCGGGCCGACGGTGACATCGCCGGCGAGCACTGCCGTCGGTGCGATGTAGGCCGACTCCGCCACCTGCGGGATCTTCAGCCGGTGCTCCACGAACACCGCCCCGCGGCCCGTAACCCGGGGCGGAACCGGGTAGTCCTGCGCAGTCACATCCATCACCCCACACCGCGTTCCCTGCGGTCATCCCACCACGAAGCGGAACACGCATAGCCGGGACTTGCCGTTGCTGAGCACCTGGCGTCAGCGTCATGCCGACCTTAAGGGCGTCGCACAGGCGGCGCCGGCGAAGACGTCGCAGGCGGCGATTATGCGGCCAGCCTAACTGAGGTTGCGCTGGTCGCGGTAGATGAGCCCGGTTGACCGGCGGGTCGGCCATATCGACGCAGTGGCGCGACTCGCGGTCGCGGATTGACCGGCTGCCACTGGGGCCACCCGCTCCCCTTCTACGACTTGGGCTCCTGACCAGAATGGGGAACAGGTGCCCGGACCATAGCAGCCGGGCGCTACATCAGCGACGTTCTAGACACCACATAAGGGAACGTGTCGACGACGGCCAACTCCTCGTCAGTTACGTCGGAGACACCCGGAAACGGACTTAGGATAACGATTAGTGAACGCCGTTCAGGGTCACAGTCCGTTACGACATTCGAAGTGCCCGCTGCCCTGTGCTGGTAGGGCTTGCGCTGGGCTGGCCCGGTTGGTGCGGTCGGGCACCTCAGCCGCGCAGGGTGAAGGCGGGTTGGTGCGGGAAAATCCGATGTCCGCTGTCAGACCCGCCGCGTTCGCGACCATCAACACGGTCCTCGAACTCCGGCGCAGCCCCGGCCTGTGCTCCGGGCAGCGTCTATAGAGACAGGTGAGCGCGCTGGTGCGTGATGCCCTCGATCTGCCCTGCCGCGTCGCTGAGCAACTGGTGAGCAAGGTCGGACAGGGCCCGCGCGGCCGCGATCTCCTCCCCGACCTGGACAACCTCCCGGTCATCGGGGTTACGGCGCGCCAGGCCGTGGCCAGTCATGCCAACGCCGTCCCTGGTCAGCCGCGCCTCGGCCCGCGTCTTCCCGTCTTCCTCGTGGAGTGAGATCTCGACCGGCCAGCTATCGACCGTCGTCATGGCCGCTCACCTTCTTCCGGATGCTGGTGCCACCGTCTGCGGCTGGCGGTGACACCTCCATCCTCCGCTCGGCGGGGACCGCAGGCGAAGGGCCTCATGTCCCCCGCCCGGGGAATTCTTGCCGCGGGCCGGCCGGGTCCTTCAGTCCGTGCCCCGCCGCGGGATTCGCACCGCGCCGGTCCGCTCATGCATGACCCGGGCGCCTCCCCAGACCCCGCAGGAATACACCGGCGCGCCCGATGACCGGATCGGCGCGGGATCGCTAATTGGGTCATGGACGCCCCGGCCGCCGGATGCCGCGACTGCCCGGGCCGCGCGTGCCCCCTCCAGCACCACCAAGACGAAGTCGGCCATGAAAGGAAGTCGTTCGATCTTGTCGTCAGTGGCATGATCCGGCAGGAACGGCGGCTTCCCCAGGACCTATTCGGATCGCTGGAGGAAGCCGGCGCGACGCGATGGCAGGAGTGCACGCTCTGGGGTGAGCGGTTGGACCGTGCCGAGCCGATGCCACGCCGAGCCGGACAAGGCCCGGCCCGGGAGAGGTGCCGAATGGCGCCCCGCAAGCTTTCCTGACGTGCCAGAACGGCCGGATCTGTGTGCCGGCGCCGGGCGGCACAGACGGATCAATTCCCACGCCAGATCGGCGGGTATCTCTTGTCAGGCGGTGGTCAGCGCAAACTGCAGTCCGTGACGGGAGCGCAGTGGCTCCATACGCCGGAGCGCCGACTCGGCGCGCCTGAGGGCGGGGTCGGCTGCGGGCGGAGGGCGCGCAGATCAGCCGGTTCGGGACGCGGTTGAGGTAGCGCGGACATGGCCGTGTCGGTGGCCTTGGGTGACGATGCGGTTAGCAGCAGATCCCGCCACCCCTGATGCCCGCATGCCAGATTCTTATCCCTTGTGCCTTGGTGACCGGCCCGGCCGCCGCTGCGCCGCTATGGTGACTCGCTCACGGTGGGCACATGCAAGGTGCGTGGCCGGCGGCCTGCCTTGGGTGGTGCCGTGGCATCACCCGCGCCGGGTGGTCCCCTCGTAGTGATCGGCTTGCCGGGTGACGCGCGTGCCGTGGCAGTAGGTCAGCTTGCCGCCCAGCCACGTCGCGGCGATGAGGAACGCCATGGCGACGGCGCTCAACGCGAGCTGGCCCATCTGGTCTTGTCCAGTGCCACGTGATCGCCGGCCGCCACGCGTAGCCGGCCGCGAACAGCGCGGCCGCCGCGGCGTTCAGCGTCAGGTGCGTGCGCGGTGCCGAGGGCAGGTGCCCCTCGCGGGATATCCGGAGGTCCAGCATTCCGGGCACCGCGGCCGCCAGCGCGCCGGTCAAGCCGACGCCGATGAGCCAGAACGCGCCGTCGACCAGATACGGCAGGCCGCCGGCCCGGGTCCGGGTGAGGATGTCGAAGATCAGCGACGATACGAACGCTCCGATCGGCAACGGGACCAGCATGGGATGGCAAGGATGACCGTCGGGACCGGCCAGCAGCGAAGGGTTCACCCAGCATGGATACCCCGCCAGCAGGCTCCCGTCCGGCGGGCGGCCGCCTGCTTCCATGTGAGGACGGCGGCTGCGTTCAGATTGCGAGGCATAGCGCCCGCGGCCCCGGCCGGCCACCCATTCGGCAGCCGGAAGCTCCGGCCCCTTACTGGCTGCCCAGCCGGGCTCGTAGTCCGGCCATGGGGTCTGGGCGAGGCGGCTGGCACCTGTCGCCGTGACGGGATCTGGGTGCGCCGGTCATGCGCGATGCGGGCATTGCGGGGGGCGGGGCCGACGGGGTTTTCGCGGCCAGCGTTCTGGTCCGGGCCGGCTTTGACTGCGTAGTTTTCCGGACGCCTGGCCGAGGGCGCGGTCCGAGCCCATGCCAGGCGGGGCTGACCGGGCTCCGGACCGCCCGGCTGCCTGAGCGCCATGACCCGGCCGTCGGGATGCTGGCGCGGGGCACGACCACCGGGGGTGCGAGTTCCGCCGGGCCGGAAGGCGGCATGGTCCGGATCACGCGGCGCTGACCGGCGCGGCGCAGTACGCGTATCCGCAGCTGCAGTTGCTGCTCGCTCTGGCAATGCGCCGTCGCAGGGTGCATGATGTGGCCACCAGTGACTCCGCGACGCGCTCGCGGGCCAGGCGGGCCGCGTTCGCGGGCATGTTCAATGTCGCGGAGGTGATGGCGGTGCGACCCGAGGACAGAAATGCACGCCAGGTCCAGCAGGCCTTTGCTGACGGTGCGACCCTGGCCGAGCTTGAGCAGCACCTGGCATTCCTGCGCTCCCTCGGCGCCCCAGACGACGCCCATCCTAGGGTAGGCGTTAACGAGGACTATGAAATCACCATGATGATCTGCGTAGTGAGGCGGCCAACGCTGCAGGCCTCCAGCCCGTCTTAAGTCCGCCCTGGCCCGAGACCTCCCTCGGCTCCAGCCCGGATCCCGGACCAGCGGCGTTCATCGCGCCCGCCGGAACAGCGGGGTGCCTGCCAGGCCGGCCTGGGCGGCGATCCCTCGCTGCGGGCGGCGAGCACTAGGTCGCGCCGCAGCGCTGCTACGGCTCCCTCATCTGGCAGGTGCGGATCTGCTGCCGCTGGCCTCCGGCGGGCCCGGCAATATGTGGCCGCCCGGGCAGGCCGGGGACCCGTTGGCACTGGTCGTGCCGAGGCTGGCCGTGCGGGCGGGTGCCCATCAGGGCGGCCGCGGCCCCGGCTCCCGTCCGCCCCGGGGCGCGGCCCCCTGAAGCCGGACCCGGCTAACTCACGCGGCTGCTCCCGGCGCGCCGTGGCCTGCGGGGGCGGGATCACCCGCGCCCATGCCGCTCTCCACCTTGGTGACCTTCAGGTTCTTGTCGAACTTGACGGTGACCAAAGAGCCGCCGGCCTTCTTCATGTGCACCTCGTACGCGCCGTCACCGGCGTCGGTCTCGATCCGGTACACGGTGGCACCAGGAACCGCTTTGAGCGCCGCCGCGCGCAGCGTCGCGGCCGTGGCGCCCGGCACGCTCTTTTCGTCGGGCCGGACCGGCTGGGCCCCGCCGGGTCCCGGCGTCCTCGCCTCGCCTGCTGAGGACGACACGGTGCTGGCGGTCGCTGTGGAAGCGTTACCCGAGGCGGATGCACTCAGCGCGCTCGCCAGGACGCCGCCGCTGATTGCGCCCGCGGCCAGCAGGCCCACGGCACCTGCCCACCGCTTGTTGCGACGGCCAGTGTTCACTGAGTCATACATGGCGTGATCTCCTCCCTTGCCGTGGCCGCCGGCTGCGGCGACCCTGGCACCAACGTGCCCGCCCGACCTGTCCGCATCTTCCAGCCGGGCTATGACCTGCCTATGACCACTGGCTGTGAGCACGCTCGATCGCCCTGCCAGCCGGCGACCTGGTCCGCGACGGCCGGCCGCCGACAGCAGAGGGCCTCGTCAGTGCGACAGCATCACCGGCACCGCGCACCCGATACCGGCTACGGAAGGTAAGACCTCAGCGTTCTGCCAGCGCCGGATCGCCGCCCAAGTGATTAATGCTCGTGGAACCTGATGTGCTCACAGTTGCTAGCTCATCGTTGTCGGAGTGGCGTGACGAGGGCTGGTTGAGCGTTTGGTGCCGGCGAAATAGCCTTCTGCCCAAGCCTGTTCTCGCCCAGCGGATCGTGTTCGGCGCGGTCGGGTACGCTCGCGGGCTCGGGTTCGAGCCGCATGCGGACTTCGCGAAGGCCACGGGGCAGCTCGGTGAGTGGGACGGCGTGTGCGACCTGGAGTTCGGCAGGGACGGGATGCCCATGTATATCGAAGGCCCTCATGACGATACGTGGCGCATCATGCACACGCTCCGCCAGAACGTCGGCGACGGCAACTTCCATTACCTGGTGGGACTGCGGCCCTGACGGCACGGGAATCCCGGTAGCCTTCGGCTTCCGGTCGGGACGTTCAGCCTCGGCGTCGGCGAGAGCCTTCCTCGCAGTCCTGACGACGGCTTGCCTTGCCTGCGATCAGAAGGTGAATACCAGACGCGCGGGCACCTGGCCCGTGAGCACTTCCTCGACGCAGAGGTTGACGTCATCGAGATGCCGCTCCTGCGCGATGACCTTCGTACGACCCGCGGCATGCAGCGCGAACACGTCGGCGAGGTCCTTGCGGGTGCCGACGATGGACCCGATAATCGATTTCCCGCCGATGACGGTGTCGAAGATCGGGACGGTCATCTTGTCGTCTGCCGGAAGCGCGACACACACCAGCCGGCCGCCTCGGCGCAGCGATCCGAACGCCTGCTCGAACGCCCGAGGCGATGTGGCGAGAGAGATCGCGACGTCGGCGCCGCCCAGATCCCGGATGGCCTCCACGGGGTCGGTGGTGCGCGCGTTCACCACGTAGTCAGCGCCGAGATGCCGCGCGAGGTCCAGCTTTGCGTCCTCGATGTCGACCGCGATCACCTTGCCGCCGAAGCCCCTCGCGTACTGCAGGGCCAGGTGTCCGAGGCCGCCGATGCCGTACACCACGGCGATCTCACCTGGCTCGATCCTCGAGACCTTGACCGCCTTGAACGTGGTGACCCCGGCGCACGTCAGCGGCGCGGCATCGAAGGAGGACACGGCTTCGGGGACCGTAACCACGTGGCTGTCGAAGGCAACTGCGTACTCGGCCCACGCGCCGTCCACCGAATAGCCGCTGTTCTGCTGCGACTCGCACAGCGTCTCCCAGCCGCCGACGCAGTACGAGCAGTGCCCGCACGCCTTGCCCAGCCATGCGATGGCAACCCGGTCACCGATCTGGTGCAGGCTGGCATCCGGGCCGGTCTTCTCGATGATGCCGACACCCTCATGGCCGGGGGTAAACGGCGGGGTTCGGCTTGACGGGCCAGTCGCCGACAGCAGCATGGATGTCGGTGTGGCACAGCCCGGAGGCCTGCATCCGGATCAGTACCTGGCCGGGGCCGGGCTCAGGGACGGGAAGTTCCCTGATCTCGAGCTTGGCGCCCAGTTCCGGGACTACCGCGGCCTTCATTGAGGTTTTCTCAGCAACGGTGAACCCGGCATTTGCGACGTAACGCCCGTCTGGGCAGACACGCGGACGAAGGCGGAAGTCTCCGGGCAGGCGCGGAGCCCCCGGTAGAAGAGGTCTCGCTACAGATCACCTTCGACCGGAAAGGCTCCGCGTGCTGTCCTATCGTGTCATCCTTGACGTCCCGTTCCAACTCGCGGTGTTCGTGTCCGGGCTGCTGGCAGATCACCGGCGCGAGCTCGGCACCCGGGACGGGACGCGGGCCCTGACCTGCTGGAAGCAGGCGGTCTTCGCGCTGGCCTGGTTCCGGGACCGGCCGGACATCCGCCGGCTGGGCGCCGGCTCCGGGATCTCGCAGGCCACCGCCTACCGGTACAAGGACGAGGCCATCGAGGTGCTCGCCGCGAAGGCGCCCACGCTGCATCAGGCTCTGGACAAGGCCGTTGAGCAAGGGCTTCCCTACCTGATCCTGGACGGCACGCTCGTCTCCTCCGACCGGTGCGCGGACAAGAAGACCAGCAAGAAGGGCAGGCAGATCGACAAGTGGTACTCCGGCAAGGCGCACGAGCCCGCCGGGAACGTGCAGGCGCTGGCCGCGCCGCGCGGCGTGCCGCTGTGGGTCTCGGACGTGCTGCCCGGCAGCACCCATGACCTGACCGCGGCCCGCGAACTGGTCCTGCCCGGGGCCCGGCCGTACCTGCAGGACCTGCCGTTCCTGGCCGATTCCGGCTATGAAGGGGCGGGCGCGGGCGTGCACGTCCCGGTGAAAAAGCCGCGCCGCGGCGAACTCGATATCGACACGAAAACCCGCAACGCGCTGCTGCGCTCCCTGCGCTACCAGGGCGAACGCGGCTTCGCGCTGATGTCCCAGCGGTGGCGGGCACTGCAGCACGTGATGGTCAGCCCGACCACGATCGGCGACATCGCGAAATCAGTGCTCGTGCTCGTGCAATTCGAGCACAAGATGATCAGCTGAAAGTCGCTGAGAAAACCTCAAGCACAAGATGATCAGCTGAAAGTCGCTGAGAAAACCTCATTGTCTTCCTGACTCTTCCTCCAAACCAGAAATGGCTCGTTTGTTATCGCGTGACCGGATTCCGGTGCCTGTTGGCCGCCACATCACATCCCTCTATGTCGCCATTCCCTGCCGGTCCGGAAGGGCGCACACCTCGGATCGCACCACGAAGTGCATTCCACCGCCCGGACCAAGCGAGAATCCCTCAGGGGTCCCCGGCGCGACGTCCAAGATCAGCTCGGCCTTATTCCATGCCTCATACAGCCTGGAATCGATGTAGAAAGGGCAGCCTTCGATCTCGCCGAGGAGCAAGTCGACGCTTCCGGTGATGAATTCCCCGGCCGGAAAGCACATCGGCGTGCTCCCGGCGCGTAAGTATTCGGAAGTCCTGTGAAAGGGCATGCCGAGGGCCGGCGTGGCGGCTCGCGGCGGCCGTGCCGGTGCTGTGGTTATTCGCGCGGGTTTGGTCCGGCGGGTGGCGGTTGCGCCCAGGTGCGGAGGTCTTCGG
>WNGE01015932.1_pt1 | contig 10574 bp, 6 predicted proteins | sample 5400651 | NCBI WGS metagenome assembly WNGE01 (sample SAMN13153370, study PRJNA577476) | soil metagenome | isolation source: 60 cm soil or saprolite under grassland replicate 2 | place: USA:California | collected 2016-06-15
GATTTACTTAATTCAACTGCCTCTCGAATCTCAGGGTTACAATCTGTGCCGGAACGAACGCGCGGATTGTGCCTTCAACAGTCAACTCAATGTGTAAGGAGTTCCCCGTCATGTCGAAATTAATACGGCTCTCGTATGTCGCCCTCTTAGTTCTCACCATTAGCATCGTTAGCATGGCCCAGTCGCAGGGTAGCACCGGCCAAATCGTTGGCGCGGTTACCGACAGCAATGCCGCAGCAGTACCGAATGCGACGGTTAAAGTTACTAACAAGCAAACCGGTCTTGAACGCAGCGCTACCAGTAGCGGCGACGGCTTGTACACCATCGTCCTTCTCCCACCTGGGACGTACACTGTCGTTGCCGAGTCGTCCGGCTTTGCTGCCGCAACAATCGATGATGTGATTGTTAACGTGGGCCGTACCGCAGACGTGAATCTCACTCTTGGCGCTAGCGGCGTCCAGGCGACGGTGCTGGTAACCGCGGAAGCCATTCAGGTGACACGCAATGAGTCTGATGCTGTTCTTAACGAGACGGCTATTAGTACCTTGCCGATCAATGGTCGCCGTTTTCAGGATTTCGTGACCCTGACGCCAACGGCGCAGGTTGACCCCCAGCGTGGTCAGATTTCACTCTCAGGTCAAAAGGGAATCAACTCAAATATTAATGTTGATGGTGTTGACTACAACCAGCCCTTCTTCGGCGGCATTCGGGGTGGTGAGCGATCAAACCTTGCCTTTACAATTCCGCAGGAGTCAATCAAAGAATTTCAGGTTGTCGCTTCCGGTTACTCCGCTGAGTTTGGACGCTCTACCGGCGGCATCGTCAACGCCGTGACAAAATCCGGCGACAATAGTGTTCGCGGCTCAGCCTTTTATTTGATTCGCCCCAGTCGATTGGCACGTGGTAATGCGTTTACCGAAAACCTACAAAGCCAACTAAATACGCGCGCCCCCGGTGTTAGCGCAACACTCGCCCCTACCCAGCACCAGTTTGGTGGGTCGATCGGTGGACCAATCATTAAAGATAAGTTGTTCTATTTTGGCGCCTATGAACAGCAGCGCTTTCGCGCACCGCGCCAGATTCTTTTCACCAATTTCCCGCCGACCGGTGTAACTTTGAACGCCGCTCAGCAAGCTGTTCAGGATTTCTACAGCGCTGAGCAGGTGAGCTACCTTCAGACAAACGATGCCTACGCGGGTCTGGGCCGAATTGACTGGTCCCCGAGCAACCAGCATCGTCTCAACGTTCGCTTTAGTGCCAGTAAGAACAACGCATTGAATGCAGTCTCCAGAGGCGAAACTTCACTTGACCCAACGACGAACCAGGCTCTGTCAACTAACGGGACTGAGAAAAACAAAACCAAGATCGGCGTTGCTCAACTGGTAAGCAACTTCGGTCCAAACACTCTTAATGAATTGCGTCTGCAGTATGCACGCGAGGACCGGCCGCGCTTTTCAAATTCTGAATTGCCACAAATCTTTACGGGCTTCGGAACGTTTGGCGCCACCGCCTTTCTGCCTACTACTCAATTCGACACTCGCTACCAGGTGGCGGACGCTCTTACGTATCTAGCGGGCAACCACAATTTCAAATTCGGTGGTGAGTACAGCCGTTTGTTTGCGAGCCAGGTTTTTGGTTTCAATCAATTCGGCGCATATTCGCTTAGTATAGGCAGTACACCGGCAAACATTGCCGATACATTTACGAGGTTGGCCAATACGGTCACGCAAGTAAATGCGACGACAGCGATTTTGGGTCGTTTTGACGATAACCGGGCGCGCTATAGTCGACAACTCGGCAACTTGCAAGCCTCGTTCAAAATTCAGGAGTTGGCATTCTTCGGCCAGGATAACTGGCGCATCACGCCGAAACTCTCGTTCAACTATGGCCTGCGAATAGAACAGCAGTACAACCCGACGCCCGAAGCCAATAACACACAAATCATTAACGTCGTCAAAAACACAAACTTTCCGATTCGGGGGACAGGTTATGACCCGACCCAGATTCCTGACAGCGGCTGGGAATTTGGACCGCGTGTCGGGTTTGCTTATGATCCGAAAGGTGACGGCAAAATGGTCATTCGCGGTTTTGCTGGTTATTATTACGCTCGCACTCCAGGCTTGGTTTTCGCCGGAAGCGTCAACAACTACCGCTTGCCGCCGGGAGACGTAAGTACGCAACTGGGCACGCTCAACAATTTCAGTCAAACCGTATTCGACACATTTCTCAATAGTGCCGCGGGAGCGCAGTATAAGACGATTACTGGTTGCAACCCTGCAGCGGCAGCAAATACTGACGCGCGAAACCGATGCAATCCAAATACAGTCTTCCGTCAGTTTGCGATCATCGGCGTAAACTTAAACAATTCACCGTTGAATAACTTGCCGATTCTTACGCTGGACCAGATTTCAGCCATTAACAACGGCCTCGGCTTGAGCCCTAATCCCTTTGTCAATGCCACAGTTACCGGACATGCCGAGGACTTCAAGAATCCCCGGTCCTTCCAGTTTGGATTTGCGGTTGAGCGGGAAGTTGCCCGCAACTTCGTCCTCGGTATTGATTACTCCCACGTCAAAACCGATCGCATCCAACGCAATCGCGATCTGAACTACCCTGCGCCATTCACCGGCGCGCAATACGTGGCGTTTCTACAAGCGAACAACACGACCGCGAACTTTAATACGCTGGTCAGCAACGGTACTATTGACCAGATTCTGCAGTCAGGCCGCACCTACATTGCTACGAGCACACCGGGCGGTCTTACTTTCGGCAGTGCGGTTTCCACTCGTCCGCGTCCTACGCAAGCGCAACAAGGCTTTGCGCTTGGTCCTGTTCAAATTCGTGAATCGACCGCTAAATCCCTGTATAGAGGCCTGACTTTTCGCTCCCGGTGGAGTCACAAGAGAGCACAAGTCAACGCGTATTACACCTTCTCGAGAAACCTGGGGGATGACGACAACGAGCGGGATGCCGGCGGGGTTGCTTTCGCAGATCCATATGATCTGAGGGGCGAGTTCGGTCCGGCGAGACTCGATCGCGAGAATCAATTCGTGGCGAATCCGATTTTCTTTCTGCCCGTTGGCTTCGAAGTTTCCAGCGCCATTCGCTTGCGTTCTGGCAATCCCGTCAACGCCAATGCCAACGGAGACTTGAACGGCGACGGCGTATTTAACGACCGGCCACTTATCGTTCCCGGTGTCATTCGGCCACGTAACTTTTACCGCAATAACAATATCTACGATATTGATATGCGAGTGCAAAAGGGCTTCAACTTCGGCGAAAGTCGGCGCCTGATCTTCTCAGCCGAGTTTTTCAATATTTTCAACCGCACCAACATAATCTTCCCCAGCGCCGGTACTAATACGACCACGGCGGCTTCCAGTTTTAGTCTGGAGCTTCAAGGTTAGCTTACTTTCGGGCGTGCTCCTCTCGGGCGCGCCCGAAATTTTTTACAGCCGTCCATTAGAACCAGGGTACGCCCCACCTCGGGGTCGTCCCAACTTAGCTTCCGCGTTGGTCATAGAAGTGACTACTAATTCCCAAATGCTTTGGTCGGAGTCCTGGCGAATGCTTTTATCTGGCGATTGTTCTAAGTTCACGCACCCGAGTAGTTCACGAAGCATACACGCGATATATACCTGAGCCAGATAGGGCCGCATCGGTTCCCGAGAGGCCTTCTGCTCTAAATACCTCTCTTGCAATCCTTTCTAACCCAATCGCAAGGATCTGGACTGGTACGGGAACACCTGTTGCTTCGGGAGAGGATTGGAAATCCGCAGATCAACGCAGACGAACCCGTCGGCGTCCCTGTCGGATCAAACAAGGAGGTTTGATTGAATGGGTTTACCAAATAGAGACGAAGTTGAAGGAAAATTTGACCGGGCCAAGGGTGGAATCAAAGAAAATATCGGCAAAGCTGCCGACGATAGAGAACTTGAAGAGGAAGGCAAAGCCGATCGCGCGAGCGGCAATACTCAAGAGACTTGGGGTAAGGCAAAGCGCAAGGTGGGCGAGGCAGTCGAAGACATAGGCCACGAAATTAAGAGATAGGCAGAGGCAAGTCTTCGCCTTCAGCATGAACAAGGACCTGCAACGAATTGAGTTTCGCCGCAGGTCCTTGCAATCATCCTACTCTACACGAACGTGCTCACCGCCGACATCTTCAAGCAAGTCTTCCAGTTTATCGGTTTCTTCATCGGACCGGGCTTCCACACCGATTAGAATGCCGCCCTCGCGCAGGCCTGCCTCATAGACCTTTGCGCGATACTCTGGAATTCCCGCGCCGATCAGAGCCCCGATCACACCACCGGTAGCTGCACCGGCCCCTGCTCCCGCCAGGGCAGCAGCTATTGGACCAGCGATTACGAGATTGATGCCGGGAAGAAAAATTGTGCTCCCGACCGCCACTATTGCCGCAAGCACGGCGCCCAGAGCACCTCCCACCGCGCCCCCAATGCCAGCACCGTCGGCTGCATGAGTCCGCGCCTGTACTGCAAACTCTTTGGTGCGTGTGGCGTCAGACATCAGCACACTGATCTCGTCGCGGGTATAACCGCGCTTCAGGATGGCATCAACCGCGGCCTCAGCAGCCACACGATTCTTAAAAAGACCCGTAACTAGTTTGGACTTCGCCATTTTGGACTTCGCCATAGAATTGTCTCCTTTGAAAATCACAGATCAAATCCCGACTATAGCCTGGGCAAAACTTAAACTCCGCAACATTCGTGCCGACGTCAACTTATCCGCGGAAGCTGCTTTTTCAGTCCCGAAAGGAACCCAGCAGATGGCTTAAACAAACACTTCTGGCCGTGCCTGTTTCGCTTCCATACGGAGGTAGATCGATGTACGCGATGTCAACTTGGAGAAATCGAGGGCTCAGAAGACTTAGTCATCGGGATGTTGTAATGTCTGCTCCACGGCCAGGCCGTCACTGCGAACCGTTATTGTGGTTGTCGATTGGTGTACCTACCCTGTATGTCGAAACCGAATTCCGAAGCCCATATATTGGATATCAGTCTTGAGAATTCTTCAGATCAGCTCCGCTAAGGAGTTAGGAGGCGGTGAGCGACATCTTGCCGATCTGGCGAACGCGCTTGCTGCCCGAGGCCATCAAGTCTTTGCCGCCGTGCGACCACACTCGCCGCTGATTAGCGAGCTCCTAAGCCTCCCAAAGCAGAATGTGATCGAGCTGCCTTTGCGCAACGCGCTTGACGCCGCAAACGCCAGTCGACTCGCGAGTCTTGTTAAAAAGGAAGAGATCGAGATAGTTCATGCGCACATGGCTCGCGACTACCCAGTCGCTGCTTATGCAACGCGTCGAAATCCTACGGCACGATTGATTGTTACGCGGCACGTGCTCTTTCCCCTGAGCAGGTTGCACAAGCTCACGCTTGCGCGCGTAGCTCGGGTCATTGCTGTGTCAGAGGCAGTCGGAAGACAATTTCGCGCAGCGAAGTTGGTGCCGCCGGAGAGGACTACGGTGGTCCATAATGGAATTGATGTCTCCCGATTCGAGAGGACCAGGACTCGGTTCGATCGTAGCCAGTTCTGCCGCAGTTGGCGCCTACCGGAAGAGAGCGTACTGGTAGGCAGCGTTGGCGCGCTTACTCCGTTGAAAGGCCACCAGGATTTTCTAAGAGCGGCAGTCCAGGTAGGAAGGGTGGTACCACGAGCGCATTTCATCATTGCTGGTGTGGATGCCTCCGCGGGACAGAAGACTCGCGCCGAACTGGAAAGCTTGATTCAGCAACTCAGTCTCGCCGGGCGAGTTAGCTTCATCGGGAGGATGGATGACATAACGGATCTCTACAGCGCCCTGGAAGTGTTTGTCTCGGCTTCACACACGGAATCTTTTGGTCTCGCAATCGTCGAAGCAATGGCTGCGGGCGCGGCGGTTGTTGCGACTAAGACCGAGGGTGCCCAGGAGATAATTGAAGACGGTAGAACTGGTTTGCTGGTGCCGGTGGCTGACGCAAACGCGCTGGCTGAATCCGTTATTGCGCTGCTAAAAGACAGAGAGCAAAGAGAGCATCTCAGCAAGTCGGCTCGCGCATCCGTAAGCTCACGCTTCAGGCTGGAGAGAATGGTTGATGAAACAGAAAAAATCTATTTTGAGGTTTTGAAAGACCTCAGCCGCTAAAGGCCCGGCGAACTGACTCCCGCTGTTTGCTGCGTAGCTTTAGGATCGAAAGGCGTGGCAAGGAACGCCTTCGCTATGGCCTGGGCGCCGTCGTAGTTGATCCCTGATTGCACAGCTTTGTTGTATTCCGACACAGCTCGGTTACGTTCGCCTCTCGCGTCGTAGGCGTTACCGCGTTTGATATGTGCCCAGACTTCGATCCAGGAAGGCTTCAAAGTGCCATTCAGCGCCGCATCCAAATTATCCAGCGCTTGTTGCCAGTTGCGCTGTTCCAGAAAAAGCAGACCGAGATTGTAATAAACCCAGGAGTTTGAACGGTCGAGTTTTAAGGCTGCCTCAAACTGCTGCTGGGCTTCGGCGTAAAGTCCTTCTTTCATCTGCTCGATCGCGCGACGAGCGATAATCGAGACGCGCAACTCATCCGACATGCGCAAGATCCTGTAATTTGGATCGACAACAACCTCAAGGGGCTGGCCATTTGATTCGAAATCAAAATCCTCACTCCGACCTTCAATCTTAGTAGTGGTTGTCTGGCTGTCTCCCTCGGCGCGTAGCATCAATTGCACAGGCATCTTCAGCGTCTCGAGGGTTTGCTTCACGGTGCCTCGTGTACGAAACTTGCCGCCGCGCGTGCGAATGATCTGGTAATCGACACTGAACTCGGGAACACCGGTGCCTTCTATCCACTGGGCAAAGAAGTAGCGCATATTCTCCGCGGCAATCCGGGAGGTGAGCTTTTCAAAATCGTCAATCGAGGCGCTCTTGCCACGATACGTCTGGAGAAACTCTTTTAACAGCCCGTCAAACTTTTCCTTGCCAATGGTCTCGCGCAGCATGCGCAGGACCATCGCGCCTTTATGCAGCACAATCGACTGATAAGCAGCCGATTGGTCGTCCAGCGCACTCGGTGCGCGCGCGATTGATGCAGTCTGCTCAAAGGTGAGTGCGCGCTCCTGTTGCTCGCGCTGGGCGCCGTCGAGCGCCCCACCGGTCAAGGTCGTCTCACGAAAAGCAAACGCACTCCACTCAGCGAAGCCCTGCGAAATCCATGAGTCATCGAACGACTTCAAGCCCACTGTCTGTCCCCACCACTGGTAAGCAACTTCCCTTTGCAGCTTTTCTTCTGGTATCGGGCGAGAACTGTCGAACATCTTCGAGCCGATAAAAATCATTCCCGGCCCGGAGTAGGTATCGAGACTCTCGTCGTCAATCTGGGCCACGACCAGCCGAGTGCCAAATAGCGGTGTGCCGTATTGCTTCGTATAAAACTCGAGCACATGGCCCATTAATTCAGCATAGCTATTGATCCGGTTTTCGCTGCCGAGCTTGGCATAGAACTGAATCTCGTAGTTCCCAAAGCGCAGGTTCTTGTTGACGTACTGCCCGGCGACGAAGTTACCTACAAGCACAGGCTGCCGGTGAATAAAGTGGAAACGCGTCGCACCGTCTTTCTGCGACTGCTGCGCTACAACAGGGTCGTCACTAGTACCGGCCACCTGCAACCCCGTGGGCACAATCAGCGTGATATCAGACGTAGCGCGATCGGCGGCGTAGTCATGAAAGGGGAACCAACGCGAGGCATACATTAAATACGAACCTTCCGACCCCACATAAGCCAGCCGCTTCGTAGCGAGCGGCCCACCTTCGGGAGAAACCAACGCACCGCTCCAGCGAAACCGCAGCGTTAGAGGCTGGTTGGCCGGAACAATCTGGCCAAGATCTACGCGAACGGTCGGACCGAGGGCGCCCACGCCAACGGGATCCTGAACTAAGCCGGTCAACGGTTTGCCATCGCGTTCCACACTCTCGACGTGAAGGGAGCCGTTGAGTTCGAAGACGATGGAACGCGTGGCTTCGAGCGGCACCAGATTGACATCAGCCCCAGCACGTAAAAGATGTTGCTCGGGAATCAGTTGGGCTTCAATGCGGTAGTTCGTCACGTCGAAGCGCGCGCCACTTTGTTGGGAAGCCGGTTGCTGGGCGCTCGCCTGGAGCGCAAGTGTAAAGAGGGCGACGATTAGCACGGGCACCTGGGAAATGATGTTATGAGGTCTGTTCATAGTTTTTTTATCGGGTCAAATGTTTACTGATTATACAGGCTGGCTTGATTTACTGAATAGCGCTCCTAAAAGGCCGTAATGAACGCATTCTCGAAGCCGTTGACGTTTTCGGCTGTATCGGTTGTAAACGCCGACAGGCTTTCCGTGCAGTCCGGATTTTGGATGGTCGGAAGGTGCGCGCGGTTGGCTGGGCGCTGCAGATTCCAAAGTGGTTGAACCGTCAAGCTGGCGCCGGATGCCAATGTTCCTTAACAGGAGCATTGCCAGGCTGCCGGGGCAGCGCTCCTCGTCCTAACCTATCAATCGATCTCAAGGGTGCAGATTTGACTTTAAGCGGTTAGCCTGAAGCTTCGAATCTCAAACCCTCATCGCGAGCCTTTGTAAGTTAGCGAGTCCCTACCGCAGTCCGGGCTGGCTCATATAGAATTACCCTCCCAAGGGCGCGCAACTTGACACTCCGCTTAGTCGCAGCATAAAGTCCCCCTACGCACTTAGCGTCGATGTTTTGTTGTGGACGCCCGCAAGGTCGCACCGCTTAATCTTAAAAATCAAGGTCAGTTTTTAGTGTCCCCTGCGGGTGGCTCTTTCCACGACTGTCAGCCATTCTCGATCGAGCAATGACCCTCTGCCCACCTGTGAACTCATCACCCAATCTAGAAGGAGTTAGTGTTATGAAACGTGCCTCAAAGCTTTTGGCGCTGTTGTTTATCAGCGCGCTGGCAATTCTTAACGTGCCGGCGCAAACCGCTCGCAAGGTCCAGGTTGACTACAAAGAAACAACACTCAAGAACGGTCTGCGCTTGATTACCGTAGAAGACCACAGCGCACCCGTGGTAGCAATTTCGGTTACTTACAATGTCGGCTCCCGCAACGAGCGCCAGGGACGCACCGGCTTTGCTCACCTGTTTGAACATATGATGTTTAAAGGTTCTGAGAACGTCGGCTCAGGCGAGCACTTCGTTCTGGTCTTCAACAATGGAGGAACAATGAATGGTTCTACCAACGAAGACCGCACCAACTATTTCGAAGCATTGCCGGCCAACCAGCTCGATCTCGCACTGTTTCTCGAAGCCGATCGCATGCGCAGCCTCGCCATTACGAAAGATAATCTCGACAACCAGCGCAACGCAGTTCAGGAAGAGCGCCGGCTGGGCGTCGACAATCAGCCTTATGGCAAGAGCGGAGAGGTTCAGCAAGACTTGATCTACGACAATTTCGCCTACAAGCATTCGGTCATCGGATCAATGGAGGATCTGAATGCGGCAAGTGTGGAAGACGTATCACAGTTCTTCAAGACTTACTACGCGCCCAACAATGCCGTGCTGGTCCTGGTGGGTGATTTTGAAACCAGGGATACAATTTCCCGGATCAAAAAGAACTTTGAAAGCATTCCGCGCCAGACTGATCCTCCGGCTGTGGACATGACGGAACCAGAACAGAAGGCTGAACGACGCGCCACGGTTGACGACGTTCTAGCCCGCCTGCCCCGCGTTGACATAGCTTTTAAGGCGATTCCCGGCAACACGTCAGATTTTTACGCTTTACAGGTGCTGTCTGCCGCTCTGCAGGGTGGGCAGAGTTCACGGCTTTACCAGAAGCTCGTCAAGGAGAAGGAGACACTGACGAATGTGGGTGGCTTTATGGACGAGAAACGAGGACCGGGGGCGCTCTATACCTTCGCAACTTTGAAACCCGGCGCGAAAGTTCCTGAGGTAGAAACGACAATCTACGAAGAGATTGAGCGTTTAAAGAAAGAGCCGATTGCGGATTGGGAATTGCAAAAGGCCAAGAACACAACGCGTCGCAATTTCATCAACAACCTGCAGAGTTCGCTTTCCCGGGCCATCACCCTTGGCCAGTCAGCCGTTTATTACAACGATGCGAGTTTGATAAACACGCGGCTGGACAAAGTCGCTGCTGTGACTAAGGACGACGTGCAACGGGTCGCAAATAAGTATTTGCGCGAAACCAACCGCACGGTTGTCATCACCATGCCAAAAGCGAAAGCTCAAAGCGCCACAGCCGCAGTGGGGCAGTAAGGAGTATGCAAATGAAAAAACACATCATTAATCGAATGAAGCTTGTTGCGCTCTCCGGGCTAGGCACACTTGTTTGCTCGGTAGCGTTGCTAGCCGAGATTTCCGAGGTTGCGAAGGCGCAGGGGGGCCCAGCCGCGGGTCAAACGACAAAAGGCGCCGTGCTCAAGGGCAAGGCACCCGTTAATAAAAACGTTTTGCAGGTTAAGTTGCCGAAGGCGCAGGAGACGACGTTGCCAAACGGTCTGCAGGTGATCCTGCTGGAAGATCACAAAGTACCAACCGTGACTATGCAGATGGTGGTTTTGAGCGGCGGTCTGTCAGACAGGAACGACTATC
>WNGE01008984.1_pt1 | contig 10573 bp, 13 predicted proteins | sample 5400651 | NCBI WGS metagenome assembly WNGE01 (sample SAMN13153370, study PRJNA577476) | soil metagenome | isolation source: 60 cm soil or saprolite under grassland replicate 2 | place: USA:California | collected 2016-06-15
CCGTCCGTCGCGGGCATCGCCGGTCGGTCCACTCAGTGCTGATCTGGCACGAGACAGGCAAAGGACAACGACCATGGCCAAGATGATTGCGTTCGATGAGGAGGCCCGCCGCGCCCTGGAGCGCGGCATGAACATCCTCGCCGACGCCGTGAAGGTGACGCTGGGCCCTAAGGGCCGCAACGTCGTGCTGGACAAGAAGTGGGGTTCCCCCACGATCACCAACGACGGGGTGAGCATCGCCAAGGAGATCGAGCTCGAGGACCCGTATGAGAACATCGGTGCCGCGCTGGTCAAGGAAGTTGCCAAGCAGACCGACGACGTTGCCGGTGACGGCACCACCACCGCGACCGTACTGGCCCAGGCCTTGGTCAAGGAGGGCCTGCGCAACGTGGCCGCCGGCGCCAACCCGATGGCGCTCAAGCGCGGCATCGAAAAGGCTGTCGCGGCGGTGTCCGAAACGCTGCTGCAAGCTGCCGAGGACGTCGAAACGAAGGAGCAGATCGCCGCGACCGCCTCGATCTCCGCCGCCGATACGAGCATCGGTGCGTTGATCGCCGAAGCCCTGGACAAGGTCGGCAAGGAAGGCGTCATCACCGTCGAAGAGTCCAACACTTTCGGCCTGGAGCTTGAGCTCACCGAGGGCATGCGCTTCGACAAGGGCTACATCAGCCCCTACTTCGTCACCGACGCCGAGCGGATGGAGGCCGTGCTCGACGACCCGTATGTGCTCATCGTCGAGTCGAAGATCGCGAACGTGCAGGACCTGCTGCCGCTGCTGGAGAAGGTCATGCAGACCGGCAAGCCGCTGGCGATCATCGCCGAGGACGTCGAGGGCGAGGCCCTGGCCACCCTGGTGGTCAACAAGATCCGCGGCACGTTCACCTCAGTTGCGGTGAAGGCGCCTGCCTTTGGTGACCGCCGCAAGGCGATGCTTGGCGACATTGCGATCCTGACCGGCGCTCAGGTCGTCTCCGCAACCGTGGGCCTGACACTGGAGAACGCCGGTCTCGACCTGCTCGGCCGCGCCCGCAGAGTCGTCGTCTCGAAGGATGAGACCACCATCATCGAGGGTGCCGGTGACCCGGACCAGATCCAGGGTCGGGTCAACCAGATCCGCATCGAGATCGAGAACAGCGATTCCGACTACGACCGGGAGAAGCTGCAGGAGCGCCTGGCGAAGCTCGCCGGCGGTGTTGCGGTGATCAAGGTCGGCGCCGCCACCGAGGTCGAGCTCAAGGAGCGCAAGCACCGCATCGAGGACGCCGTGCGCAACGCGAAGGCGGCCGTCGAGGAGGGCCTGCTCGCCGGTGGTGGCGTGGCACTGTCCAACGCCGCGTGCACCGCGTTCGAGAAGCTCGACCTGACCGGCGACGAAGCCACCGGTGCGAACATCGTCAAGGTCGCGCTCGAGGCTCCGCTCAAGCAGATCGCGATCAACGCCGGCCTCGAGGGTGGCGTCGTGGCGGAGAAGGTACGCGGGCTGCCAGCCGGACACGGTCTCAACGCCGAAACCGGTGAGTACGTCGACATGTTCGAGGCGGGCATCGTCGAGCCGGCCAAGGTGACCCGCTCGGCGCTACAGAACGCCGCGTCGATCGCCGCGCTGTTCCTGACCACCGAGGCGGTCGTGGCCGACAAGCCGGAAAAGGCCCGCCTGGCCGCTGGTGCCTCCGACATGGGCGGCATGGACTTCTAAGGACCGTCGAAGCGTCCGCGCCGACTGCGCTCCACGGTCCGCACACACAGACGCGGCGCAGCAAGTCGCCGAACGAAGCGCCCTGCCCGCGGCATGAGCGGATGTCCGTCCGCGGCCGTTCGTAGCGCATAGGCATGCGATCGCGGCGCGCACGCCTCATCGCGTTTCGACGGACCGGGTCGCCGTCGAGACCGCGCCCGAGCTGGTGCTCCGGCACCTCCTGCCGGTGGCGCATCAGGGGCTCGCAGGGTGGGGCATCGACTCATCGGTCAGTGATCGGCTGCTAGGCGTCATCGAAAAGCGCTGCACCACGCAGGTCAATGGCGCCCAGTGGCAGGCCCGCGCCTTCCACCAGATCGACGACGAGAAGCAGCCACTGGACCGGCGCGACGCACTGCGGGAGATGCTGCGCCGCTACGTCGAACACATGCACAGCAACGAGACAGTGCACAGTTGGCCGCTGACCTGAACGACGGTCAGCTCAGCCAGGCGCTCGTCCTGCGTCCAGGCGCCGAACATCCCGCGATCGTGCGCGATCAACTACTCACGCTCGTGCCGCAAGAACGTCTGGCGCACGGTGTCGACGAGCAGGCGGTCGAGGCCCGGACCCTCGACCCACTCGAGGACGACCTCGTCGAGGTGTCCGAGCCGGCTTGGCGCTGAAGTCGGTGGCCCGTCCTGCGCGAGCTGGCCAAAAGATCGGCTCTCCAAGGTCGATCGCGACCGCTCTCGCCCGGCGCCCATCCGTTCCGGCCCAGACGAGCCGAGTGCTCAGTCACCGCCAGGCGAGCCGTCGTGATAGCACCAGCTTCTGCATTGCGCTCTGCTTCGGTTCGGGGGCTGCTCCTACTGCCGTGAACTTCTACAGGTTCCGCCAGTTCGATGCACGAGCCGTTGCACGGATTGCCGCCAGGCGTACCGACGGACGGAGCCGCCTCGAGGCATGCAGCTTTACGTGCGCTGCGCGGCCCGCCTTCTGCGTGTCACCGGTCTGTGCGCGACCGTTCTTCGGCTCGCCGTCGGGTTCGACGTGGCCGATACCTGGCGGCGGTTCGTCCTGGAGATCCGCACGGGCGTCCTTGCTGCGAGGTGATCCTTCAACGCCGGCGCTAGAGAGTCACCGCGCATGTTTAGGAGCGAATGGGCGTGGGTCAGCAGCCCGGAAGTAGCACAGCACCGTCACGTCGTGCTCGTCTTCGACGCGCATTGCGACCTGATGGACCTGGGAGCGCAACTTCCAGTCCGCGACGTTCTGCAGCGCCACGGTCACCTTGAGAAAGCGGATCTCGTCATCGGCGTCAGCTGCCAGGATCGGCGCAGCATGAGTGAGGCCAGCATGCTCTAGACCCTCAGCAAAGTAGCTGCCGAGCTTGCTGTCAGTGGCGTGATGCACGCCGATCACCGCGCTCTTTCGTTGGCGAGCATCGCACGCCCGGCGGGTGACGCGAGGTACGTGGCAGCGCCCTGCCAGAGTCATCCGGACACACCTATGGACAGACCGTCCACAGTGGACAGTCAGCGATTCGTCCCGCCTCTGGCGCGGCCGGCTCGCGGTGCTCCACCGGGACCGTGGGTACAGGTACCGTGGTATCTACCCGTGGAAGGTCTTCCCATGGACATCACTGTCGACCTACCCGACGAGATCGGGCACTGGGCCAAAGAGTCCGGGATCAACCTGTCGCAAACGCTGCGCGCCGAGTTGGAGGCCGAACGGGCACGACGCGACACCGTGGCCGGCACCCTGACTGACAGCAAGGAACACAAGATCCGTGTCGCCGAAACGGGGCTGGACTACGTGCTGCACGGCACGCTCATCGCCCAGGACTACGACCACGAGGTCGAGGCCTACCTTGGCAACGACGAGCGCATCTACGTCTACGACGCGGGCCGGCAACGGCTACACGAGGTCGACTCCCCGCAAGACCTCGGCGACTGGCTCGCCGACGGTCTCTACATCGACGCCATGCGCGCCCTCGGCCAGAAGCCGACCCTGCATATCGGCCAAGCCAAATAAGGCGATGGGCCCAGCTACACACCTACCGGCTACCAGAACAACGGACCTCTACACGCAGCGGGGCGGGCAGTGGAGGATTCGGCAGTTCCCTCCTCCGCGTGACCCAGGGATTATGAGGCCGGTATTGCCGCAGATCTCTGGCGTCTGCATTGTGCTGTAGTCACGTGTGCGCCGATCAGATCGGTCTCCAGTTGCCCTGGTAGCCGACACTTCATCCCACGAACCATTCCACGACAGAGGATTGGTGCCAGCATGCCTCGGCTGGCCGAGCTAGCGGCGGTCGCGGGCGGCGGAGGACATCGACGACGCGATCTCCTGGTTGTGCTCTGAGGCGCGGTTCCTAGCGGGGATTGCCGGTGATCGCGTACGTCACGAGGGGGCACCTCGTTTCGCCAGCGGCGAATCGGCCGTTCGGGTCGGCTGGCGGCGCTACACGCTCTTGAACAGAGAGTTCTTCGTCGCCGAGGCCGGCACGATCTCGAGCCGCTGCAGTTCAGCACCGACACGGGTGACGTCACCGTCTGCCTGGTCGAGCATTTGCAGGCCTACCTCGACAGCACGCCAGTCAGCTGACGGGTCGAAGAACCCCAGGACGTCCACGACCTGAGCCACCCACTGTTTCGCGCCGCGCTTGTCACGTCGCAGCTCGGTGTAGTAGCTCTCCATCGCGTCGCTCACCGACTTCTTGCGCTGACCCCACTTCTCGCCCTGCCGGGCCGCATCACAAGCCAGTCGCCACAGCTGCGCGACGTTGACGTGCCGATCCAGCACAGGCTCCCCCACGCGGGGCAGAGTAGCGCTCCAACAGGACCCCTCATAACGGCTCGGTTTGCATTCGGCGATCACTCTCGGCGGCAGTTGCGTGCGTTTCATGCGACATCGCATCCTGAATGAACTCATTCCCTCACGCGCCCAGCCGTGGCGATCAGGCGTGTGTGATGCCGCTGCCTTCCGGCTGCGGCAGGATCGACCCTCGTAGGCGCATCATGGAGGTGCGACCACACAGCCGCGTGTTTCCACCAGCCGACGGGATACGAGCGACTCGCTAGCTGGACGCAGCGGTCGTCGGAAAGAGTCGGTGCTATGACGTACAGCCCACCGCAACCGCCGCCGCCTCCTGAGCGGGTATGCACGCTGGGTTGTGGACACAGCCTGCGGTAGAAGGAGGTCGCCGGCGCCGGCCGGTCCGATGTGGTTCCTTGCCGGCGTCGAGCGGGCGTCGTCTTCGAGTCGGCGAAGGGTGGCGCCTCCGGGCTGGGCGGGCGCACGATTGACCTACCCGCTCGTGCGTCGGTCCGGCCACGAGTATCAGCCCCGGAGGCAGCGTCATGATCGTCGTCGGGTTCATCCTCATCGCGGCGGCCGTGGCGGCCGCGGTCATCCTCATCGTGCAGAACCAGGGCGCGATCAACGTGCACGCCCTGGGCGGGTCCTGGCATGTGGACGCCTACTGGCTCCTGGTGGCCGGTCTAGTCATCCTGGCCGCAGCCATCCTCGGACTGGCGATCGCCCAGACGGCCACGGCGCACCTCTGGCGGTTGCGCCGAGAGCGTCGCGAGTTGGCCCGCGAGAACCGGCGCCTGAGCGCCCAGGTCGACACGAGCACCGGCTCGGTGAGCCCGCCGGTCGCAGCCGGTACCAGCGCCGCGGTCGGGGCGGAAACGCGACCCGCGAGGCGGGGTCTGCACCTGCGCCGCACCGCACGGCACCCATAGCGGCCGTCCAGCGCGGCGGTCGGCGGCGAAGGTCGCCCTGACACCCGTGACAGGGTCCCTCCGGACCTCGTGAACGGGCCTGCGGGGGGTCGGGCCGGCGGGCCCCTGAGTAGTAGGCCGATCAGGCCGAGGAGCGCGTCGGCGGACGAGAGCGCGCCGACGCGGCGCCCGTCTTTTTGGGTTGCGGGTCGAGGGGGCAGATACGTCTTCTGCCGCCACCGCTATGTCTGGCCGGTGGCGCCAGAAGACGCGTATCTCCCTGGGGCGGGTCTGTCGGTGCGACCGAGCGCCCCGGGAGCGTTATCAGGTGCGGGTCTTGCCTTCTTCGCTCGTGGTCGCAGCAGCGCTGCCAGGCCCGACGCGTACCGCGATGCGCTTGGCGAGCACTTCGGCCGCCTTGGGCACCAGGATCTGCAGCACGCCGTCCTGGACCGAGGCTTCGATCGCGTCTGCCATCACGTGGGTGGGCAGGGTGATGGAGCGACGGAATGCGCCGTAGCGGCGCTCGACGCGATGCATCTTTTGCTCGGAGGAGTCGTGCGGAACGTGCCGCTCGCCCTGGATCGTCAGCAGGCTGCCCTCGAACGTGATCTCGATATCGTCGATGCCGATGCCGGGGAGTTCGACCGAGACCAGGTAGGCGTCCTTGCGCTCGGCGATGTCCAGCGCCGGTTGCCACGCCTGGGTCGCGGTGCCTCCGTACTGCTGGCCGTACTGACCGAGCCACTGAGCCGCCCGCATCCTGTTCATGCGCAGCAACTCGTCCTGCGTCTCGCGCAGGTCTTCGAACAGGTCCCAATTCGATACAGCTGTCATTATTTCTCCTTTACCCCTTTGGCTGGGCCGGGGCCCGGCCAATCTCGGGAAAAATGCGACTCAAGTGAACGGCATTCGCTTCCGAGGAACGCTGTTCACTATATAGTGATCACCGTTCACTGTCAAAGTTAGTAGACGGAGGCGAACGTGGCCAAGCAGGATGACGAGGCGGCTGCCGACGATGCGGTACCACCCCCGCTCTGGTTCGCGCCTCCGGTCGACGACCGGGACCGCCGCCGCACACTGACCCGCGAACGCGTCGTCGCCGAGGCTCTGACCGTCATCGGCGCAGACGGCGTGGACGCACTGAGCATGCGCGCGCTGGCCACGCGTCTCGGCGTCGTTCCGGGCGCGCTCTACCGCCACGTGCGCAACCGGGAACAACTCCACGACCTCGTCCTCGACGAGGTGTTGGCCCAAGTCGATTGCGAACTCGACCGCTCCCTGCCCTGGGCCGAACGGGTCAAGCTGCTCGCGCACCGGCTGGGCACAGTCCTCCAGGACCGTCCCGGCATCGCCGCACTGCTCAAGACGCGCGACCCGCTCGGGCCGCACTCGCTCGCCGTGGCAGAGGCCTTCCTCGCTACCCTCCAGGAAGCTGGCCTACCCAAACACGAAACCGGCCTAGCCTTCTCCCTGGTCTATGACTACACGCTCGGATTCGCACTCAGCAGCCCGTCCTCCGTCAACGAGCAGCGCGTTCGCGATCCCGCAACCAGAAACCGTCTCCACGCGTTCCTTCAGGCCCTGCCGGCCACCCGCTTCCCCACCCTCGTCGACCTCGGCGAAGCCGTCTGGATCGACAACAGCGACGAACGCTTCGCGACGAGCCTCGACACCATCATCGACGGACTCGAAACAGCACGACGCCGCCACCGACGCGGCGGCGCCCGGCAAACCGCAACCGCGGCGACGACCGGATAACCACGCCCAGACACACAGCACGCCGCGACCCGAGCGCTCGGAGGGCGGACCAGAGCTAGCCGACCTCCAGCCATGTCCCGTGCCGCCCTGCCGGTTACCGGCCATGTGCCTGCCGGTCCCGGACGATGCGGGCACTCGTGCTCGCCGGGCGCGGGCGCTGTGTGCAGCCCGGCCGCGCTGCTCGTAGTCGCTACCGAGGAGGCGAGCTGCTCAAGTTCCACGGCGGCACCCCCACCGACACCGCCGCCGCCCGGCACACCACCACCGAGGTCGCCGGACCAAACCCCGTCGACGGCATCAGAGCCTCAGCAGGAGCGGCCACAGCTGCCAAGCCAGAAGCGGTGCGCTGTGGCCAGTGTGCGCGGTGATCCGCACCGCGCGGATGTTCACCGCCCGCGGCGTACTCATCGCGGCCATAGCCACGCGCCGAAGCGACGGGTCAGCCGGTCGATCACGGGTGCGGGACCTCCGGGGGTACCCGCTTCTGGTGACAGGTCGCGCCCCAGTTGCATGTCGGCGACGGGCAGTGCGGTTTCTCCATCCGCTCGTCGTCTGGCTTGGCCGTGTTGGTGAGGATCCGGTAGCACCAGCGGCATCGGCGGACCGGGCGCGCATCGGCTGAGGCCACGGTGCACCCCCTGAGACGAGCTGGCTGCTGCCGGGCGTCGCCGCGACCTATGCGTGCTCGTCGGCCGCGGCGGCGAAGCTCGAGGATCGACGAACTGAACGAACGGGGGCAGCGTGCCGTTCATGTGCGCTCGATGAGGCGCAGCGGCGCGCACGCCGGGAAGGAACCGCCACCATGACCGCAACACCCATGTCCGATCTCGGGGTGGACGTGACAAGCGGGGAGTACGGCGACGAGAGCACCGATGTCATCCGCCGCTACATCGAGTGCGGCGAGCTGCGTCTGACCCGTCGGCGGCGCACGTGAGCTCGCTGCCGCGCTGGTCGCCGCTGCGGACAAGCTCGAGGCCAGCAGCTAGCCATCCCGACGTGGCGCCCCGCTGCCGGCTCGCGGGTGGCGGGGCGCTGCGCGGTCTACAGTCCATAACCACCGAGGGGACAAGTCATGGCCTCGTCTTCCGCAAGCGCATCCGGCTCGGCGCGAACGAGACCGTCAACCTGTCCAAAGGCGCCGCGTCGGCGGCGAAGCGGGTCGGCCAGGTCACGGTCAACTCGCGTGGCCGAGGCTCGATCCGGATCCTGCCCGGTCTCAGCGTCAGATTCGGGCGGCGGTGGTGAGTTGCATGAGTGAGCAGCGAACCGACGACGTGGGTAGGCCACTGTGCCGAAGCATGACCAAAAGAGGCCAGCCGTGCGGTGCGACCGCGCGCCCTAGTGGCTACTGCACCGAGCATGACGGCGGGTCAAACGCGGATCGTGTCCAGCGCGGTTTCGGTCGCTCTGAACGGAGGCGCATCGCGGAGGCCGAATGGATCAAACGACTGATCGCGGGTACCACCGACGGGATGACCCTTGCTGAGATTCGGCTCCACTTAGACCTGGATGGATGGTCTAACAAGGCGGCGCGGCAGGACCTAGAGCGCGATCTGCGACAAGACGCTGATCTTGTCGAATCGCGCGAAGTGCGAGCAGACGCCAAGGGGAGAAACAGGGCACAGGTCGTGTTCCGATTCGGGCGGCGGCGGTGAGGGCCGTTCAGTCGCAATCCCCGGACGGCCGCGCTGGACGTATGTCGTCGTTGCTAACGGCATGCAGGCCTCGGTGGTCATCCTGTCGGACCTGATCGCGATCGGGTCACGTCGGTGGCGAGCTCGTGTTGACGACACCCGTGACGATGATGCCGGGCGCATCGGCTTGGTGTATGTCGACCCCAACTATCGGCGCCAAGGCGTAGCGACGCTGCTGCTACAGATCGCCGAGGCCGAGTCGCCGCGACGCGGCTGGACCGCGCCACGTCATGCGGACGAGCGAACACCCGACGGTGAGGCCGGGGGGCGGCTCGCCGAGGTGCGTCACCGGGTGAGGTAGTCGAGGCGTTCCCGATCTCATGCGGTGAGCAGACGGTCAGCTTAGGCACGAACGCAGACACCAGCGCTGCCCGGATGGGCGGGCGCCGGTAAGGCGTTCCGCGACATCGGCGTGCCCGCCCGCAACCCGTTCCTCAGCAACGACAGGCTCGGCGAGCTCGCGCGGTACCCCGGCGATGGTGCGCACCACGATCAGGCGGACAGCAGGCGGGCATGAGATCGTCGGCCGGCCATGGCGGGCAGCAGGTCTCGGTCACGGAGTGCAGTCGACCCCAATGACAGAGTGCTGCGAACCGACGTTATTCGCCGCCTTGTTGCCGGCGGGGTGGGCGCCGGTGCAGTGCTGCGCGTGGTCGCCGCGTCTGCGAGTCGCGACCGACGTCGTTCAAGCTGCGCCGCGGCATCGGCCGTGGTACACCGCGCCAGTGGCAGATCATCAGCACACCGTGACGGGGCGCAGTGTCGACAGCTACGAACCGTCCAGGGTGCAAGCGGATGATGACGGCACGTGGATCGTGCAGTTCACCGCCGACGAGGAGTTCGGCGAGGGGCTGGCGCTCCTACGCGCGGCGGCCTGGCTGGCTCATCATCGGGAGCACACGTTGCGCGAGCTGTCCTTCAGCTGGGCCGCCGATGAGGACAGCGGCGACCTCGCCGCCAGCGTGCAGCTGGTAGTGATCGCAAACATGAACAACCCGCATTACCCTGCGCTGCACCGCTTCGCGTTGCCAGCGGGCCGACTCGTCAACGCTGTGATGTCCGAGGCCTCGCCGAATCCGCGCCGTGAGGGGCTTGAGCGAAACCTCCTCGGTCGATTCCGCCGGCCGCACGCGCCACTGTCTGGTCGAACGTGGCGCGGTCAGGGTGCAGGTGTTCGCGCACTAGGGACGACTATGCGCTGTAGCCGATAGCGATTCATCCGGGGATTCTTGCCCCGCTCACGGTGCGCTGTACGGCGAAATATCTTGGACTGGCTCGCCGGCCCAAGAGCGGCCGGCCGGGAGGGACCCTCGGCCGGGCCTAGACCGGACGGAGCCCGGCCATGCAAGCAAGCACACCACACCACGCCCGCGCTGCGCACGCCGCCATCGTCCAAGGCATCAGTGCCATCGACAGCGCGTCAGGACCGACAGAGGGGCGCTGGTACAACCGCCGCCGCTCAGTCGCGCAGGCGCAGCTCGCCCAGGCGTACCTGCTGAAAGCGATCGCCCAGATCCCGCTGTCCGACCGGATCAACCAGGAAGGAAACCCATCATGACCGTCCTCGACACTCCCAGTGCCGGCGTGTACGAAGCTATCGACGTCGAGCTCGACCACAGCGGGCAAGGCATGCACGTCGTGCCCGTGCATCACCTAGAGGTCGAGAGTGATCTCTCGGCGCCCATGTCCGCAGATGACGCCCGCGCCGTTGCCT